>Ga0182013_10001046_pt1 | contig 38313 bp, 25 predicted proteins | sample 612S2MmetaG_FD_120487 | JGI IMG/M metagenome (GOLD analysis project Ga0182013, IMG submission 120487) | Permafrost microbial communities from Stordalen Mire, Sweden - 612S2M metaG | ecosystem: Environmental > Terrestrial > Soil > Wetlands > Permafrost | place: Sweden: Stordalen | collected... | reverse complement strand
CCGGCGCGGTAATCACTGTGCAATGAAGTGGCGCAGGCACTCCTGCCTGCAGCGCCGAGACTCCGAACTCCTGAGGTCGTGGACTTTGCCATGAGCCCGCAAACCGACTCCCTCACGGTCGCGCCTCGGTATCGGCGGATTGCGTTTCCGAGCCGCGCGCGTCAGCAAGCGGATTCAGCTTCAACCCAAGACGACGAGGTTTCTGGAGAGTCCACATCGCGCCCTGAGTCTCAGTCCGCCGACCGCACGCCCCGGCCCGACTTGATCACCCAATGCCGCAGCATATCCGCATACCCGCGCGCTTCCGCATCGCTGCGCAGTTCCTCCACCGTAAACCGCATTTTGCGTCCCCAGTTGGGATATTGCCAGGTGGTGCCGGGCAGATTCTGCTGCGCCAGCTCCTTAGTTAGATCCTCCTGGTTAATGGCCAGAAGCTGCGAAGGCGTCAGCGCCAAAAATCCGACCACGGCGTTGTGCAGCGGACCGGTGAGCTCGAGATACGCCGCGGCGGTGCGCGGCAGTTCGGGAGCGAGCAGATCCTGCGCGAACAGCAGATCCAGCATCTTCTGCTTTTCATTGGCGCGCTGCGCCGTCTGTTCGATGAATTCCTTCTCCCCGATTGTTCCCGCATTGCGGCGCGCGGCGATGTCGGCGCCTACCCAAAAGCCCGCCAGGGTCGGCAGATCGTGCGTAGTCGAAGATACCAAAGCCTGGCGCGGGTACTCTTCGTGACGGCGAAACTCTCCGTCGGGATGTTTTTCGAAATAGAACAGCCGGTAGCTGAGAATGCCGAAACGCGCCAGCGTCTCGCGCACCTCCGGTTCCACCGTCCCGAGATCCTCGCCCACCACCACCACTTGATTGCGTACGCTTTCGAGAGCCAGAATGCGCACGAAATCCTGCGAAAGCTCGCGCACATAAGCGCCTGCCGTCGCGTCGTTGCCGTCGGGAATCCAGAACAGGCGGAAAAGGCGCATCACGTGGTCGATGCGCAGCGCGCCTCCATGGCGGCAATTCTTGCGAATCGACTCGGCAAACAACCGATATCCGTCCTCGCGGTGACGGGCGGAATTGGGCGGCGGGAAGCCCCAATCCTGACCCTTGGGCGAAAAATCGTCGGGAGGCGAACCGACACGGCATCCCGCAACGTAGAACGGCCGATGCGCCCACAGGTCCGACCCGAAACTGTCGGTGGCCAGCGCGAGATCGTGATAGAGACCGATCGCGAGACGCCGGTCGCGCGCCCGCTTCTGCGCGGCGGCGAGCTGGATATCGATCTGCCACTGCACGTATTGATAAAACATCACCCGCCGCCAATGTTTCCGACGGAAGGCGCGCGTCTCCTGCGATTGCGGGTCCTGGTAAGGCGCCGGCCAGTGCGGCCACATCCAAGTGCCGGGATTCAAGCGGTGCAGATGTTCATCCAGCGCGCAATAGGTGGCAAATTTTTCCAACAGATCGCCTTCGCGATCCCTGAAGGCCGTGAATTGCGCGATACGTGGCGCGCCCAGCGCCTGCGCCCGTTCGTGCAAAAACTGCGCGAACATCAACTTGAGGAAACACAACTTGAGGGCGCTAACACGTTCGTATTCGACGAACGGAGCGTCGCGCAAAGCGGCGATTTCGGCCGCCACTGCGGGCGAATTCCGCAGAGCCACCGCGCGGCGGCAGCGCGCGAAATCCTCCATGCTCTCCACGTCGAGGTAAATAAAATTCTGATAAAACGTGCAGTTGGGCAGATACGGGCTGGTATTGAACGGCCGCCGGTTGTGGATGGCGTGCAGCGGATTAAGCGCCACGAAACCGCACTCCAGCTGCTCCGCGGCGAAATCCACCACCTGCGCCAGATCGCCGAAGTCTCCGCATCCCCAATTGCGCGCCGAGCGCACGCCATAGAGACTGACGGCGATTCCGGCCGCGCGTCCTCCCCGGCCCAGGTGCGGCGAGACCCAGGCACGCTCGGGTGTCACGATATATCGAACTTTCGCCGACGCGCCGGCCGCTTCCACGGTAATCTCGTGGTAGCCGAGCGGCAGTTTGACCGGCAGGCGCACCAACTTGCGCACACGCGTGCCGCCGTCCATTTCCAGGTGCGCCGACTGCGGCAAGTCCCGCAGGTCCACCTCAAATCCGTGCAGCTGCCCATCCTCGCGGGTAATGACAAAACGGGCGCGCTCACCCAGCGATTCTACCGGAAGATTCAGCGGCAACTCCTGCGGGGCGGACTCTAGGCACACCACCGACGGCGGCGCCAGCCGTTCCCACTCGCGGCGGGTGAGAGTGGCAAGAGATTGCTCCAATTGTTCGGCATCGCCGGCCGCGATGCCCAGCGCCCGCAGAATAGCCTGCTTGGCGGCTGTGGTGGTGTCGTGATACCGGCCCCAAATGTCCCAGTACCCTGGCTCGATGCCAGACTGGGCCGCGGCGCGGTCGAGGAGTTGCTCGAATGTGTCGGGCATGCGTGGACGCGAACTTTGATTCTACAGGACTGCGGTGTAAGGATTTTGGCGGCAGAGGGCCGGCATGCGAAAATAGACACATGGATCTACCTCTCGCTAGTGGGCCTCCCGAGCTATTTGCGCGCATCGACGATTATTGCGATACGCAAGCCGCCGCGGCTGCCTCCGAGGGGATTGTGCTCACCACGCTCGACATGGCGGTGAATTGGGCGCGCAAGAATTCCATCTGGCCCATGTCGTTCGGGTTGGCCTGCTGCGCTATCGAGATGATGTCGATGAGCGCCTCACGCTTCGATATCGCGCGCTTCGGCGCGGAAGTGTTTCGCGGATCGCCGCGGCAAAGCGACCTGATGATTATCGCGGGACGGGTGTCCAATAAGATGGCGCCGGTAATTCGCCACTTGTACCAGCAGATGCCCGAGCCGAAGTGGGCCATTTCGATGGGCGCCTGCGCCACGTCGACCGGTGTGTTCCACAATTACGCGCTCATTCCCGTGAATCAGGTGATTCCGATCGATGTGTACGTGCCGGGATGCCCCCCGCGTCCCGAGCAGCTGATCTACGCGCTGATGATGCTGCAGCAGAAGATTCAGGATCAAAGCGGAACGGTCAAACAGGTCTTGAATCTGGCGTAAGATGTGGGGTAAGCTTCAGCTTGCCCAGGCGAGCGGAGCCGCCTTTTGAACTTTGGACAAGCTGAAGCATGTCCTACAAAGGCTAGCCCGTCAGCATTCGTCGCACCGCAGCGAAAATGCGCTCCACCGCCGGCCGGCGATAGGCCCACCGTTCGTCAGCCTCCGGCGGATTCACCACCATGGTGGCATTCGCTTCGAACAACAAAACGTCTCCGGCGCCGCTCAGTCCGAAATCGATGCCCGCGTAATCCAGGGCGAGTGTGGATTGAATCAGCGCTAACGCCTCCATCGCGCGCTCACCGAGCACCCCGGGCATATTTTCCAGAAACTCCGCATCTTCCGCTCTGTGGTCCGCCCGTTCCGCCATCTCGGCGGTGAAATAGTGAATCTTCCACTGGCTCGAAATCGCCACATGCAGCGGAAAGATCCGCTCGTCGATCATCATGGCGCGATATTTTCGCACCTTGCCGTCGGCCCCGCGCGCATCCAGGAATTCGATGACCGTAATTTCCTGCCCCGGCAGTTGCCCCACCGCGCCAGCCAGCGCCGGCGCGCTTTCCACTTTCAGAAAATGGCGGCCGGTGTGAAATCCCGGAGTCCGCACCAGCAGCGGAAATTGGAATCCATGGCGCGCTACTGCCGCCGGACCCTCGGAGGAAACCAACAAATCGCGCGGCAGCGTGACGGTGAGCGGCATCACCACGCCCGGCAAATGCGCCAGACGCGCGTGGTCGGCGCGCCCTGTGGCCATCACCGCCGAGGGCAGATTGATCACCGGCGCCTGGCTGAGCGCTACCAGCGATTGCGCCGCCGTTAGCGCCCGCGCCGCCAGATCGGCATCGCCAATGGCATTGAAAACGATCTGGTGGGGCGGCAGCGGGATCTTCGGGTCGTAAAACTCGGGCAGTACCACGTGCGTCTGAAAGACGCGGTCGTCCAGCAGATGGCGCGTGGGAATATTGCCGCCCACCGAAGACACCAGCAGCAGCAAAGACACCGGCGGACCCTGCCCGCGATACGGCATACTGCGCAGTGCACGATCCTGAAATCCCAGGCGCCGGTGCTCTTCGGCGCCCGCCCGATCGCCCAACTCGGCCAGCACGTACGACAGCCCCTGATGCGCTTCCGCATGGCCCGGATCGAGCCGCAACGCCGCCTCGAAGTGTTGCCGCGCTGCGGCATCTTCGCCGATCTCGTGCAGGATATTGCCCAGATTCACGTGACCCATGGGGTCGTCCGGATGGCGCGCCACCGCCTCCGCGTACGCCGTGCGCGCCGCGCTGCGATATCCCGTGGCGTACAGCAGCGTGCCCAGATTATTCAGCGCCAGACGGTGTGCCGGATCGCGCGCCAGCAAGTCGATATACGCATTTCGCGCCTCCATCGTCCGCCCCAACTCCGCCAGCAGTCCGGCACGCTCGAATCGCCAGCTCACGCTTTCGGGATCTTCCGCCAGGCGCCCATCCAACTCGCGCAGCGCTTCCTCCCGCGCGCGCTGCGGCGGCCACAGCGCATCGGCGGTTTGCAAAGGCGCACGGCTCGACGCCGCCCGAGCCTCCATGGCGCGCCCCAGTTCCACCGTCTTCTCCACCAGCAGGTCGATCTCCCGCTCGCTCGTGCGATGATTCACGATCGCCGCTCGAATCGCCAGGCGCCCGTCGAGAGTCGTGGTGGACGGCGCCGCCACTCCCGATTCCTGCAGCTCGATCGCGATTCGCGGATTGATTCGTTGCGCGTCCTCCGAGCGGTAGCGGAAGCACACCACGTTCAGTTCCACCGGCGCCAGCAGTTCCAGCTCGGGTGTGGCGGCAATGCGCGATTCCAGATGGCGCGCCAGCGCGCAGGTGCGCGCAATCGAGGCGCCCAGCGCCGCTGTCCCATAGACCTTCAGCGTGAACCAGGTTTTCAGCGCGCGAAACCCGCGCGAAAGGTCGGGACCGTAATCGCACGGCCACGGCGCGCCCGCCGCCAATCCGCGATGCTCTCTGCGCAGGTAGGGCGCCGACGTGGCGAAGGTATTGCGGTGCAGCACCGCGTCGCGCACCAGAATGAATCCGGCGTCGTAGGGCGCCTGCCCCCACTTGTGAAAATCGAACGCCAGGGAATCGGCGCGCTCGATCCCCGCGAGCCGCGGCGCGAGCTCGGGAGATAGCGCCGCCAACGCGCCGCATGCGCCGTCCACGTGGAACCACAACCGTTCCTCCCGGCAGAGGGACGCCAGCGCGGCCAAATCGTCGATCGCTCCGGTATCCACCGTTCCGGCGGTCCCGACCACCAGAAATGGCGTCCGTCCGGCGCGCCGATCCTCGCCGATCGCCTCCCGCAGCGCCGCGATGGAGATGCGATGGCGCACGTCCGTGGCAATCGGCCGCAGCGCGTCGCTGCCGATACCGGCGATATCGAGCGCTTTGGCGATACAGCTATGCGCCGCCGCCGAAGCATACGCAGCCAGCCGTTTCGGGCTCGCCGCGATGCCTTCACCGCGGACCTCGAAACCCAACTCGGCATCGCGCGCGATCAGCACCCCGATCAGGTTCGCCATCGACGTGCCGGTGACGAACAGCCCGCTGGCGCTTTCTGGAAACCCGAAAATCCGCGCCATCCAGCGCACCAGCTGCCTCTCCACTTCGATCGGAGCGTGGTCGCGGCCGCCCAGATTGGCGTTCAGCCCCGCCGCCAGCATCTCGGCCAGCATACCCACCGGCGTCCCGCCGCCATGCACCCACCCCATGAATCCGGGATGCACGTTGCCGGCGGCGTAGGGCAGGATGTCGCGCAGAAATTCCTTGTGCACCGCCGCAAGTTCCGACGGCGCTTCAGGGATGCCGGCCTGGAATCGGGCGCGCACCTCCGGGGGAGCCGGTTGCCAGACCGGACGCTCGCGGATGTCGCGAGTGTAATCGAGGATGTCGTCGAGCATCCGGTGCGCCTGAGCGCGAAAGGCGGGCCAATCGGCGGGATCGAGCGTATTGAATTGGGTGATTCCTCAATTATGTCTTGGTGGGACATGCTTCAGCTTGTCCTTTTTCAAAATTCCCTACAAAGAACCGCCGGAACCGCCGATATGTCAGATGGAGATCTAAATGGGCTCTGTTTCTTCCTCGCTCAATCCCGGCGTTGCCGATCTGCTGCAGACTCTCAGCAACGTCAATTCACCCGTCACCAATTCGCCAGCCGTAGTAAGCGCCCTGGAAAAGGCCCCGGCGTCCGATATCGTCCAATTGAGTGCCGAAGCTAACCAGTTGGAAAGCGTTGACGCCCTGTTCGGCATCTCCTCGCCAACCACCTCGGGCGCGGCCAACATGGACACCTTGTTCGGCCTTCCCAGCGAGTCCACCTCCGGCACGAACAGCGTTTTTCAAGCCATGGAGAACGCCGGCGCCACGCTATCCCCGACGGAGCAGGCCGCCAGCGACCAGGCTGCCATACAATCCCAACTCACTCAGGGGCTCTTCGACAGCGGTACCAACATCACCGGTACCCTGCTCAATACTCTCGGGTAGTTTCCCCGCTCCCTCATGGGACGAATCGTCTATTTCAGCTTTCCCGCTCATGGGCACGTCAATCCGACCCTCCCGGTAATCCGCGAGCTGGCCCGCCGGGGCGAGGAAATCGCCTATTTCGGAACCGGGCAGTTCTCCCACGCGATCGGACAAACCGGGGCGCAGTTTTGCCCCTATTCCGCGCGGGTGCACATGCCCGAGCAGGGGCCCGGACCCTTCGCCCAGGTTTCCACCACCCTCGAAACTCTGCTGGAATTCTGCGGAGTTGTGCTCGACGGTCAGCTCGCGATGGTGCGCCAATGGCGCACTACTCACGTGATATTCGATAGCTTCGCCCCCTGGGGCCGCATGGTAGCGCAGCTTTTAGGCCTGCCCACCGCCGCGTCCGTGCCCAGCATTTTGATTAGCCGCGCCATCGATGCCCGCTACGGCGCCGGTACCGGGAGGCCGGCCGAAGATCCGCGGCTGACGCCTCAATGGTACGCCGGGTTTCGGGCGCGCTGCCACACCCGCCTGCTCGATTACCACCTCCCGGAACCGCTTACTCCACCGCAACTCCTGCAAACCTACGGCGATCTCAATCTGGTCTACACATCCCGCTTGTTCCAGCCGTTGGCCGGCGATTTCGATGAGCGCCGCTTCCGGTTCGTCGGACCATGCTGCAGCTTCCGCCCCGACACACCGGCTTTTCCCTTCGAGCGGCTCGACGGCCGGCCGTTGGTGCTGGTGTCGTTGGGCACCGTCTACAGCCAGGTTCCCAAGTTCCTGCGGAGGTGCATGGAAGAGCTTGCCGGTAGTCCCTGGCAGATCGTCCTGGCCACCGGCGGCAGTTCGCCCATGGCCCCCGTGCCGGCCAACTTCATCGTCCGCCCCTCGGTGCCGCAGGTGGAAATCCTGCGCCGCGCGTCGGCCTTTGTGACGCACGGGGGAATGAACAGCGTGCAGGAAGCGCTCTATTACGGAGTCCCCTTGGTGCTGGCGCCGCAAGCGGCCGATCAGTTCTGGATCTCCGCCCGCACGGCCGAACTGGGCGCGGGTCTGGTACTGGACGCTTCACGCTGGCTGCCCGGAGAGCTTCGCGCCAGCGTGTCGGCGGCACTCTCCAACCCCTCCTACGCTGCCGCCGCGGCGCGCATCGCCCAGTCGTTGCATAACGCCGGCGGACCTGCCAAAGCAGCCGATGAGATTCAAAGCTGGATGGGTACGCTGAGTCCGCCAGTAACGGGAAATACAAGCGGGAGAAATGCGGGCGCGCTTGGGTGTTTGGGGTGAGTGCGCCCGCTATCGTAACGGGGATTAACTCCAGGATGCCGTATTTGGCTGGCGTTTAACACGGGCAATTGGGGCCACTGGAGCGTGGCCGTTTCGAGCCATTCGCCGAAGGCAGGCAACCGTCCCTTGAAAAATATTCGGGATCGCCGGAGTATCGAACCCTGCAAACGCCAGTCCGCTAGCGGCCAAAAGGGTTAAAACGCACTTCATGGGGTTACGGGAATATCATACCGAACCCTCTGAACGCGGCTCGGAAGCAACTGCTACAATCGCAGAGATGGCCAACGAGATTTTCGCTCTCTTCGACACCAGCGAAGGCAAGTTCAAGGCGAAGCTGTTCGCCGACAAAGTCCCCGCCACAGTGGAAAACTTCGTCACCCTGGCGGACGGCACCAAGACCGGCAAGCCGTTTTACGACGGCACCGTTTTTCATCGCGTGATTCCCGATTTCATGATTCAGGGCGGCGATCCCGAAGGGACCGGGCGGGGCGGACCGGGATATCGCTTCGCCGACGAATTTCATGCCGATCTCAAGCATTCCAAGAAGGGCCTTCTGTCGATGGCCAATGCCGGCCCGAACACCAACGGCAGCCAGTTCTTCGTCACGGTAGCGCCCACGCCATGGCTGGATAAAAAGCACAGCATCTTCGGCGAGGTGGTGGAAGGCTACGACGTGGTTCACAAAATTTCCGAAGCTCCCCGCGGTTCGCAAGACCGGCCGGTAAAGGAAGTCAAGATCAACTCGGTCAAGATCGAGCGGACCTAGCTCACGCACTTTGAGACTGGCGATCTTCGGCGGCACTTTCGATCCCATTCATCAGGCCCACCTGGCAATCGCACGCGAGGCCGCCGAGACTTGCCGCCTGGATCGCGTTCTGCTGGTGCCTGCGGCCAATCCGCCGCATAAGACTGCCGTCACGCCCACCCCCTACGAGCATCGGGTGCGCATGGCCGAAATTGCCTGCCGCGGATTGCCGGAGGTGGAGGTGTCGCGCCTGGAAGAAGGCGCCGAGTGGAGTTATTCCATCGATACCATCGCAAAAGTGCGCGCGCGTATCGCGCCGGACGACGAGCTCTTCTTCGTGATTGGCGCCGACGCGTTCGCCGATATCCGCACCTGGCATCGCTGGCAGGACGTGATTGGCGAGGTCTCGTTCGTGGTGGTGAGCCGCCCCGGCGCGGTCTACGACGTGCCGAGGGAAGCGCGCGTCGAGCGCCTCGATCGCCTGGAACTGGCCATTTCCTCCTCGGAAATCCGCCGGGAATTGGCAGCCGGAAAGCGCCCGCCGGAGGTCCCCGCCGCCGTCATGGACTACATCCTCGATCATGGGCTCTACGGAACCGGAGTCGCAGCGTGAGTGGCGCAGGGACTCCTGCCTCCGACTCCTGATGTCGCCGGGGCTTTCAGGGGGTGTGGGGAAATTGAGTTGAGCTGCATGAACCCTTCAGGTCGGTAACCCGACCTGGACAAGCTGAAGCATGTCCCACAAAAGACTGCTCTGCGCTCCGATGTGGGGCATGCTTCAGCTTTGCTTCAGCTTGCCCAGGCGAGTGGAACTAGCTCGAAAACGGGCTCATGGCAAATTCCACGAGCAGACTGAAGTCTGCATTACTACCGTGTCCCGCTCACCAGCGGCCGCAGCAGACGCAGCGCCGGGCGAGTCAGGTATTCGCGCTGGTAGGCCCGGTGCGCTTCGTCGTCCGGATAATGCTCGTTTGCCGGGTACGGGTAGCGGCTCATGGCATGGAACGGGAGCGGCAGTACCGATTGCGAGAAGGCCGTATTGGCGTCCGCGTCTTTCGCCCAGCCATCCACCAAGAGCAGGTAATCGCGCCGCCAGCCGGATGGTAGCGCCGGCAGACCCGACGCGGCGAATCGCATGCGGATCTCGTCGCCCGAGCCCATGATCGCCATGCGATCGTCGGGATGGCGCAGCAAATCGTCCACCGCGCCGTAGTGAGTGTAGTTTCCGGGAGTCGGATTCCACATCGTCACCGGACTGACCGACTGGTAATCGAACGACTCGGGCTGCTTACGTTCGGGATCGATAGTAGCGTGCGAGAAGCCGCGGAAATGCAGGTCGGCCGAGCTCATGGCGATTTCCGTGAGGCGCGATTCGGGCGCCGTGTTGTTCTCGAAGAGGTAAATCTCGTCCCAGTAAACGCACAGGCTGGTGACGATGCGCACTTCGCGCGACGCGCTGAGAAACTTGCCGGTGAGATCGACGGCCATGGGCTTCGGCTTGCCCGAAGGCATGCCCATATCCTCGATGACCGTCTTCCAATTGCCCTGCGCGTCTTTCACTTGCAAATAAGGGAACACCAGATCGCGATGCGCCTGGGTAGCCGCCAGGAAAGTGCTGCCGTCGGCCCAATCCACCCATCCCTGAAGGACCAGCGTCGCCTTGCCATCGCGCGCGGCGCCGGCGAAATCGAGATCGAGCGTGTGCAGTTCGGCGACGCCGGCATGATCGCGTTGGAAATCGTCGGGATAGCGTCGATCGCGCGCCAGTAGCGCGGCGCGCACGTCCTTTCCGTGGCTATCGCGCGCCGCCGAGGGGTAGACGCGATGCGTCCCGCCATACAAGCGGAACTCGGGGAACGGCGGCGATTTGAACTTCTCGTTCGTCACGATCTCCGTGCCCGCCGGATGGTCGAGCGCCAGCAGCTTAATCTGGTCGATGTAGGAGACCTCTCGCAGTTCCTCCGTCATGCGGACTTCATACGCGCCATCGTGCGCCTGCAGAGCTTCCGCGGGAATGGAGACCCACTCCTGGTGATCGACGGGGAAATACTGGCCGTCGCCGGAGCTGGCGCCGAGCGGCGCGACGCCCAGCACGTCGGTGATGAACTGGAACCGGCCGCCGTTCCAACTGAAGATCATGGGGCACGATCCAGCCAGGCGCGGCGCTTCCGTGACGGTCACCACTTTGTTCACCGGCTGCTTCATTTCGTTCTGAATCAGACCGTTCGCCCACGTGATGCGGACCGTGTCGACGCTTTGGAGATTGCCAAGGCGGAATACCAGCGGAATACCCGCGTAGGTCTGCTTCTGATAGTTGGTGCCCGCCTTCACTTCCACCTTGGCGTTCACCGAGAGCTTGTTATTCTTCACGCCGATGAGGCCGATCTCGATCCAGTTGCCGTAATCCTTGGTGGTGTCGTGGGCGACGATGAGGTTGCCACCTTCGATTCGCGCGTAGTCGAGGCGGCCGTTGCCGGTGAAATCGACGCCGGCCGCCGAGGGCGGAGCCCCCTGCGAGGTTTCCAGTACGCCCCCGTGGTTTACCAGCCGGCCTGAGGGTTCGAACTCAAGGTCGGTGAAGCCATCGTGATTGAAGTCTTCGGCTACCAGCCCCTGCGCACCAGCCGGGAGCGTACCGAGGGGGACAGCCTGATAATTGCCGCCGAGCTTATCGCGATAGACCACACCCGGGCGATCGGCGTAGGAGACCACGAGGTCGAAGCCGCGAGTGTCGGGTTCCAGATCGAACCGCACAGCGTCGAGCGCCTTCCCGGCGACGAACGGAAAACGCTTCGTTTCGTCGCTGAAACCGGCCTCGCCGTTATTGCGCAGCAAACGGAAATCGTCGCCGATGAGGATGATGTCCTCGTCGTAATCGTGGTCGTAATCCATCCACACAGCTTTGCGGAACGAGCCGGCCGCGAGGTCGGCCTGCTTCACGAAACCTTTGCCGGTATTGCGATAGAGCGCGGCGCCCTTGCTCGTGATGACGCAGAGATCGGGCAGCCCGTCGTTATTGAAATCGCCGGGCGCGATGAATTGCACGTCTTTCAGAGCTTCCAGGCCGGAATCGTTCACCAGCGTGCTTCCCCCGCGGAACCACTCCACGCGGTTGGCGGACCAGGCGATCAGGTCGGGATGCCCGTCGGCGCCTGCCATGGCCGCGACGCCTGCGCCGGCGCCCGTGAATCCGTCGGCAAGCTTCTCATCGCGGAAAGTGGAAGGCGCCGGCGGATTGCCTGGCAGCACGTCGATGGGATCGTAGAGCTCGGCGTAGGCGCACCACTCCATGTCTTCCGGGATGGCGGCGCCTTCCTGATCTTTCTTGAGTTGTTGGAAGACGGCCAACTCGGCGTCGGCGTCTTTAGCGCGGCCTGCCTGCTTGTAGAGCCCATAAAGCTGGTAGTGCGGAGCGGCGAGACGCGGACTGAGATCGCGCGCGGTCTCGAATTGCTTGATGGTCGCCGGGTAGTCTTCCTTCATCTTATAGAGGCTGCCGAGTTGGTAATGCGACACCGGCTCGGTGGGCACGAGCTTCACCATTTGCTCGAATTGCTCGATGGCTTTCTCGGTCTCGTTCTCTTTCTTATAAAGGATGCCGAGATTGAACCAGGTGTGCGGCAGCTTGGGATCTTCCTTCTGCACTTTCAGCAGTTCGGCCATGCCCGCTTCGTTCTCGCCCTGGCGGAGCAATGCCAGCCCGTAGTTCAGTCGGTCGCGCGGCGACTTCGGCGCTAGCGCGAGCGCCTCCTTCAACTCCGCGACGGCCTCGCCATGGGTCGTAGGATTCTCGTAGAACGCCTTTCCTAGATTGCGGTGCTGCCACAAACTCGGGTCGGTGGACGCCTGCCCTAAGACGATCCAGCTTGCGCCGCCAACCGCGGCCAGAACTGTCACCCACACAAGAGCGCGAAAGTTGCCGTGCATGCTATCTGACAGTATGGCAGAGACAACTCGCGGTGGGCGAGCCACTATCGACGCCGAGGGTCAGCGACGCGGGGTTAGCCGCCGAAAAGACCGTTCTTCGTCCACAAGCCCCTTCTCCAATCAGAACGTTCGGCTGATAGATGGGCGTCAGTTCGGTTGGAGGATGCCTTGCCGAAGTCGACTCAAGAATCCTTGCGGTCCAGCGCGCGGCGCACCAATGCGGCAGCTTCGGCCGCGGTAAACGGCTTCTGGAGATAGTCGTCCGCGAGTGCGGAGCCGGGACGCTCCCGCAGGATCTCTTCTGAATGGCCGGACATGAAAATCACCCGAATGCCCGGCCATTGCCGGACAATGTCGGCAGCAAGCTCGCGGCCGCCGCGTCCGGGCATGACCACGTCGGTCAACAAAACGCGGACCTCCCGATTGGAGGTTCGCAGTAACTCTATCGCCGCATCCGCCGTCGCGGCCGTGAGAACGTCGTAGCCATAGGAGCTTAAGCCGGTAGCGACCAAGGTGCGGACGTCTTCGCGGTCCTCCACCACCAATACGGTGACGCCGCCACCGTCCCTCCGGGGCGCCGAATCCTGCACTCTAGCCGATTGGGTTGGGGGTGACGAGGCCACCGGCAGGTAGATGGAAAAACTCGCACCTTCACCCAGCCGGCTGGAGACCTCGATATGCCCTCCGCTTTGTTTGACGATGCCGAAGACCACAGACAAACCCAGCCCCGTACCGCGTCCCTTTTCCTTGGTGGTGAAGAAAGGCTCGAAAATATGTTGGCGGGTGTGCTCGTCCATGCCGGCGCCTGTGTCGGTGACTGTTAACAGCACGTATCGTCCCGGGGCAAGGCCTTCGCGGGTTCTGACGTCGTTCGGCCCCAGAGTCATGCCGGTGGTTTCAAAAGTCAGATGGCCTCCATGCGGCATGGCATCCCGCGCATTGACCGCGAGATTGACAATCACCTGAAAGAATTGACCGGGATCGATGTTTACCGGATCCAAATTCTCGGCCGGACGAGTGAGAAGCTCGATGTTTTCGCCGATCAGCGGCAGGAGCGTCTGGCGGGCTGAGGCGAGGGTTTCGTTCAGATCGCACGGGACCGGCTGTAAGAGCTGTTTGCGGCTGAAGGCAAGCAATTGGCGGGTCAGCGCGGCGGCTTTTTCGCTGACTTCGCGGATGGTTGTGAGGGCCATACTCATGGAGCTCCATTCCGACGGCTTCTCCAGCAGCAAACCGGTGTAGCCGAGAATCACCGTCAGGTAGTTGTTGAAGTCGTGTGCGACTCCGCCGGCCAGCCGGCCCACGCTCTCCATTTTCTGCGCATTCAGCAACTGCTCCTCTAAACCGGCGCGAAGAGCCATCTCTTTCACCAGACCGCGCCGCAGCCATGCCACCCAAACCAGCGCCAGCACGAGCAGTGACGCCACAGACAAAGCGGCGTAGGCGGCTCGCCTCTCGTCCCAGAAAGGCGCCGGGCGGACGATTGCGATGTCGTCCGCGGTGCGCAGCCGCAGCGAGGCCCGCCGCGATTCGGCCGAACCCGGTTCGATTTCGCAAATACCGGTCAGCCGCAGGAGTGCGCCCACGCGCAGTTGGGGAAACTCCCTGGCTGAACCCGGGGCCTCCATCGAAGCAGCGAAACGTTCGCGGCCGGTCACCAGGGCGAGCCGCAGCTCTCCACCCGTGGTGCGCCGGCTTTCGAGAAATCCTTCCACCGCCACCAGGCGCGCGTCCAGTTCTCCGGAATTGAGCGTTTCGGCAAGCGCGCGCTTGGGGGCGACGGGTGAGTCCGCATGGGCATCGATCCAGCGCACGTGTTCCAATTGCGGCTCGGCGCCGCCGGTTGCCAGAAAGCCCTCGGCGGTAGCGCGAGAATGGAGTTGCGGGCCTAGCCCCGGGGCGCCGGCGATGCGCAACGCGTCCCCACCGTCCTGCAGGTAGACGCGCCCGCTGGTGTCCCGAAACGTCACTACGCCCGAAACCCGGATGCGGTGCTGCGGAACACCGCGCAAGTCAAAATGCGACAGCGACGCGAGGGTGCGCTCTCCCGGCTTTTCCGGGGCCTTTTCGAGGACCCGCAGCATGCTGGTTGACGTGGCGAGAATATGCGTACCCGCGAAAACCCCGGCGGCGGTAAAGAACGCGCCGTAAACGCCGCGTACAGCGATCCGCGCATCGAGGTAGGGGGCAAGCCCGCCGGGCGATGCTGCTTCGGAAAAAGCGATGGCGATCCGCCGGCTGCCGCTCATCAGTTCCAGGTCCTCAGCGCTTCCTTCCGGCGGTCCCAGCACGACGCCTTCGATCTCTACCCACAGGTTCTCCTCCCACCCATGAAAGACGTCGCCCACCGGGATGCGTGCCGGCTCCGGCAGCACACCACGCCCCAGCACTTCGATGGAGTTTTCGGCCACCACCGGAGCGAAACCGCCCATCAAGGTGTGGCCGAGCACGCGGACGCGGTCGCCAAACCGGATTCGTCCGGCTGCGGGTTTGGATAGAAACACATATAGCCCGGTGGAGCCGTCCTGCACGCAGAGGCCGCTATGCCGGGCATTCACCAGCGTGACGACGCCTTCCAGTTCCACCGGCCGGCGGGCCTCCGCTTCCTCGCGCGACAGCGCCTTCACATCCCGGGCAGAGCGAATCGCCGGGGCCGCGGCATGTGCTTCCGTGCCTGCCGGCGTTTCGGCGGCAGGCGGTTCCAGGACATCCACGTCGGTTTCGTTGTCGAACATCAGACGCACGCTATCCACCCTGCCGTCGGGTGCGTATGAAGCGAACGGCACCCCGCGCACCCGGACCCGGCGCCCGGCGAGAGTCTCGGGCGCGAATCCGCGAAAGGTCCGCCCAATGATCAGCAGATCGCCGCATGCCAAATGCGCCACGAAGCGCGCCGTGTGCAAATTGTCCCCTAGCTGACCTTGCTCCGGCCGAACTTCGATCTCGACCAAGCGATAGAGGTGCTCCCCGCAGGATAGCGATGCGGCCGGCGCCGCCAGGGGACTGGGCAATTTCGATCTACCGGTGACATGCAGAACGGGAGAAACGACCATGGGGACCTGATTGTCCGCCGCGGTGGCGCCGGACACCTCCAGTAGGTCGCCGCGGCTCAAGGGAGGCGTTCGCCGCGTCATCTCAATCGGCACACCGCCGGTCTCGTCCTGCAGAGTGAGCAGATTCCAGTCGGGATCGACAAACGTCACTACGCCTCGGAGTTCCACCCGCCGGCCGCTCTGGAGCTCCTTTTCCGACAGGCCCAGCATGGCGCCGACAGTGCGCAGCGGCACGGCAGGTGGATTCGCTGGGCTGCACCCCGTCAGCCCGGAGAGAACGAGAACCGTAGCTGAGATTGTCCAGAGACGTTTTCGGGGCGCCGGGCGCGCTGCTCTACGGACCACGGAACCGATGCTACAACGATGCCTTCCGCGAAGCAAGGAAGTTCTTCGAAGAATACAGGACTACCGGTAGACCTTATCGAGGAAACCGGCCCATGGTGTTGGTAACCTCAAAGACGGCGCCCAGCACACGCTCGGTCAGCGAATCCAACTGATCTTTATCGGCGTTCATCGGCGTTCATCGGCGGCTGGAATCGATGTCGCGTCCTAGCGCCAAAGCTCTCCAGAAGGGTCCTTAGCCGCCGATGAACACCGATTTTGGCCGGTTATGCCGGATTCTGACTGAAGTACAATCAACGGAATCTTGGACGAACTACACTAATAGCCAAGGTGCGATAGGTTGTCAGGTAGTTTACTACCCTATTTCAGCCCCCGCACCTCTGCGACAATCTGGCGCACGGCCTCGACGATGGCATCGGGCGCATCGTACAGGAGGTCGCTGGCGTCCCCGCCAACCGCGATCTGTCTTCCCCGCGTGGACAGTCGGGCGAGATCGCTCTGCGCGTTCGTCCACGCGTCAAGGAATTCGGGTGGCGCGGCAATGTTTTCGGCACTGAGCACCAGCAGCGGACGGCCGCCGAGACTCCCGCCTGCCCGCGCCTCGGCGGAGCTGAGCCGCCAGGAGGCGATGTCCTGCATGAGGGCGCTGACCGCTTTGGAGGAGTGGGTCAGGAACCAGATAGTATTCCACTCCGCGGCCGTCAGTCCCTTGGGCGGCGCCAGCGTGGGCGGGACCCGGCCCAAACGGTAAAGCCCGACCGAATTGAACAACTGCGCCATGGCGTCTTGCGACTGATAGATCGACTGAGGAATCCGCTTCGCCCGTTTCCCGTTGTTGTTTCGCGGGTCAAGGAAGAGCCCTGGATCGGCCCAGTTGACCAGCACCAGGCCAGCCACCTCCGAGGGATAGAAGCCGGTGTAAACGCGAGCATCCAGGGCGGCCGACGATTCGCCCACCAGCACATATGGCGGCGGGACTCGCGCGGCGCGGAGAACCGCATGCAAATCGCGGGCCTGCGATGCAGAGTCGCGCGGATAAGGGCCAAGGTCGCTCCAGCCGGAGCCGGCGCGGTCGTACCAGCACACCGTGGTAACGGTTGCCAAGGCGCGCTGGATCGAGACCCAACTGTAGCCTGGACGCGGCCCGCCATTGGCGAATATCGTCTTGGGGTCGTGAACAGCCGAGCTGAGGGCCCAGTTGGCGCCGCTTGCCAGGATCACGGCGGGCTGGCCGGCGCCGGCGCAATCGAGATCGAGCGTGCGGCCGCCGATATCGATGCCGCGCCCAATCTGCGGATAGCGCTCACGGTCGCGTGCACGCTGCGTCTGCTCATACAAAAGCCCGGAGACCAGGGCGATGGCGAAGATTCCTGCGCCGGCAATCGCAACGGCCAGCGCCGCCGTTTTCCATTTCGCGGCTACCATGCCGCCAGTATATACCTATGTAGTATAAAAGAGTGGTGCCGCTACCCATCGGGTCGCGAGTGTAATCGTCGCCTGTGGCTTCTCGCCGTCCCACGGCGCGCGCTGGCCGATGGCGCCCCGCGCCGCTCGGGCGGCTCTGGCGCGCCAGGAGTACCCTGACGGGTTCCTCTGCTTCATCGAACCGCATACGCCCTTTGTCCGCACCCAGCGAGCGGTTCGACGTGATGCCTGGATTCCCCGGCCGCGGCCGAGAGCGAAGCTCGCGAGCAGAAAGACTAGGCCCGCACGCGGCTCAAAACTTCCATTTAAGGACAATGACGCATTTTTTCAATTTAAACGTTTTGAAATCGATGTCGACGTCCGGTACCACGGTCACGTCGTTGCCAAGGGGAACGCCCTTGTCTTTTATGATTTTTTCCATCCAGTCGGGAAGTTTCATCACTTCCTCTTTTTTCGCCCTCTGGTCCACCTCGATAATCTTCAGGTTTACATTGAGGCTATTTGAGGCATTATCTATCTGCTTTCGTATGTCGTCGCGCTTCTTTTTGAGATCGGCGAGCTTCTTTTTGTCATCGTCGCTGGGGGTTTTGTTCTTGTTTAGCTCAGCGATTTTGTCGTCGATCGGATCAAGCTGCTTGGCGTAATCGGCCAGCTTCTTGTTCCAGTAGTCGAGTATATTAGAGACCGACTTCTTATAGCTCTCGACGTAAAGGTCACCCATGTCACTTCCCTCCATCGTGAAACGAGTTTAGATCCCCGGGGCCGTTTGCAGTTCAAATCGTATCATGCCCGCGTGACCTTCGCCCTGCAACGTTTCTGTGGCCTCGTCGGCTGACAACGCCGTTTACCAGATCCCCAACGCGGCCACGGCGGCCAGCACACAGACAGCCTCGCTACTGTTCTCCGATTTTACGCACCTGCACGGCCCGCTGGACATCGGATTCCTGCCGAACGGGCACCTACTGGTAGCCAATAGCGATGGTTCCAACGTGGACCCGAATCAGCCGAGCGAACTCGTGGAGTATACCGCTGCCGGGGAATTTGGGGGCCAGATGCCGATCGACCCGCAAAACGGCGGGGCCTTTGGACTGGCAATCAAGAACATCGGCTGGGGAACGTTTCAATTGGCGGCCGTCGACGACAATGCCGGTCACATTGAGAATCCGGACCTCCGCCGTGCAGTAGAACGGTTCCCCGGGATAGCATCTTCCTTCACGCGCTTCAGTCTCCGAAGCGCGTGATTTTCCGGTTCCCGGGGCTTTTTTTCGTTGACCCCGCCCGCGCACCCAGCGTAGTTCGACCAAGCCCATCTTTCGTCCAAACGCCATACCGCCGGCAGGACTTGCGATGGTAAGGGCGCTCGCCAGGCGGCTAATGCGGGTGATTGTGCCGATCCTGAAATTCCTTGAGGCGGGCCAGATCGTCTGCCAGCACGGCTCGATCGCGCTCCACCAGGCGTTCGTCGTTCGAGGACTTCCGGATGGAATCGATCGCATCGTTGAGGATGCCGTTATCCCATCGCCCCTTATCGAGATCGGCCTGCATTTGGTTCAACTCTTCTTTCGTTCGTTCCAGACGCCTGCGCTCCTGGTCGCTTGCCCGGACGGCGCTCCAGACGTGTTCCAGATCGGTCCTCACATGCATGAAAATGTGCGGCCGCCACCCCTCGCCTCGAAATCGCTCTTCGCGATCGCGATACCAGTCCTGCGCAGCCGCACTGAACGCCAGTGCCGCGACGATTACGCCTGCCGAAAAGCTCCGCTTCACGATCGCACCCCCTCCGGACTATTATCGCGGAGGAGAATCGTCATCGTACGCTCCGCTCCACGCGATAGGACGCTTGCAGGAAGTCGGAGGCTGTATGGAAGGTATCTGTTCGATCCGGACAGTCGCGGTGTAATTTCCGGAACGGCCGTCTATCGTCCGACAACGAATTTCACACGTCTGACCAGCGATACGTTTGCGGGCCGTTACATCGCCGCCCTTATTCCAGCCCGCGAATGACGCTGGTCAGGAAAGCCATTCGATCGGGGTCCGAGCAGGCGTCACGCCTTTCGATCAGCACCTCGCGTGCCCGCTGTTTGGCGTTGGGGCCAATGATGTACCGATCGTACACATAGAGGTCGCGACCCGAGCTGATGGCAACGAGGATTTTCGCAACCAGTTCCCCAGCGTCCATCCCCATATTATCGCGAGTATGACACGCTTCCGGCCGGGCAGCCCGGCCGCTGCCAACGGGGCTGGTTTTCGATAGAGTGCTAGAGTTTTCCTGCCGCTAACGCTTTTGCGCCTGGCAGAAAGGCCGGTAAACACTTCGCGGCTAGGCAGGATCTATCGCCCGAAGCAACCGGCTCGGGGCCGCAGGCCAAAGTTTCGGGACAGCGACTGCACGCTCATATGGGAGACGGCTTCTAGTAGCCGGCGGATGAATCTGACGGATTGTGAAATTGTCTCGAATCAAAACTCCAGGCGTGCCTGAAACGCGATCATCCGCGGCGAGCTGTCGCCGCCGAGTCCCACGCCGAGAAGACCGGTCGGTGGGGCGGTGGTGTAGGTCAGCGCTCCGAAACCCGTCTGCGTCGATGGTCTTGCGGGGATGCCTGCGTACACCGCCGCCGGAAGCGCGAAGTTGGGGTGATTCAAGACATTGAAGGCCTGCGCATCCACACGGAGCTTCGCGTGATCGCGCAAGCCGAACCATCTGGTCAGACAAAAATCGCCCCACACGAAATCGGGCCCGCGCAGGGCGTTTCTGCCGAGGTTGCCGAACTGGCAGTTTTGAGGACTGTCGCCGCCGGCGCATGCCCCGGTGCTGGGGTCGACCGCGGAAACGAACGCGTCCGGATTGAGCCATTGCACCGTGCCCGCCGGCGTGACACCAGTTATGGGCCGACGCGCGTAGACCGGCACGCCCGCCACCACGCTGGCATATTGCGGACCGCTTCCCTGCACAATGCCGTCGCCATTGGACGAATAGGGCATGCTGAACACGGAGAAAGGCACGCCGCTGTGCCAGAACGCGGTGCCCGACACCTGCCATCCATTGAGCGCGGCGCCCAGCGTCTTGTTCCGCACCTTCACCGGCAATTGATACACATATTGCACCGTGAGATTGTCGCGGATATCATAATCGCAAGGCCCGTACTGGCGGCCCAGCTCGCCCGGCAACGGCGTCAGAATTCCACCTGCTGAGAATGGCAGAAACCCTCCATTCGAAACCGTATCCATACAATGGCTCCAGGTGTAATTCACCACCGCCTGCAGCCCGTGCGCCAGGCGCTTATCGGCGGTTAATTGAAGCCCGTCGTAGTGACTGTTGGCGCCCGTACTCAGCTGCGTGACCGCTCCAAATCGCGCGTCGGACGGCTGGCCGTAGGGAAACGGTGCAAAGCAACCCGGGCACACCGTCTGATAGCCGTTCACCTGCGTCTGGTACGGTTGGTTCACCGCGCGCGTGCCCACATATTGCGCCCGCAGATTGACGGTGGCGCCGATCTGCCGCTCCACCGCGAAGCTCCACTGCATGAAGTAGGGCGCGTGCAGCTTGCCATCCGGGACGGCCGTTATCGCCACCGGCTGCAGGCAAGTGCCGGGATTCGGGGAGGCCGACGCGCAAGAAAGCTGCCCTTGCGCGAACCCAGAAGTAAACGTCCGGTTGGCGGCAACGGTGGCGGCGACGGCGCTGTCGAATCCGGTTCCTCCCGCGGTGCCGAGCAGGCCCCCTTGAAATGTTTTGGAATACGGCGGATTGACACCGACCAGATCCACAACGCTCCCCGGCAGAATGTCGCTGAACAGACCGAACCCGACTCGCAGCACGGTTTTCGGCGTGACCTCCCAGGCAATCGCGGTTCTGGGCTGCAGAATCGCCACCGGCGTCGCCGCGAAAATGTTGCCAAGGTGGGTCTGGATCGATGTATCGAGCGGCTCGTTGACGTCGTGGGTGATGGCGTCCCAGGAACCGGGCAGACGCGCCACGGCATCGTGCGGATTCACGGGATTGGAATTGTGGGTCGCGCGCAGACCGAAGGTCCAAGTGAATGTCTTGGTCACTCGCCACGTATCCTGCGCGTAAACATCCAGGTTGAGGAAATTGTACGGCTGGGAATCGGCTTGCGGAAAGGTCTCCGACGCCGTGGACGCCACGCCGTAAACAAACTGCGGCAGAGTCGCATATGTCACCGTAGGCACCACCCCTTGGCCGAAATCATAATCGTTCAGCCGCAAGACGCGGATGTTAGTGCCAAACCTCAGTTCATTGGCGCCCACGGTCCACGCCAGATTGTCGTTGATGAAGAACCGCGAAGCGCGCCTCCCCTGCACCCACGTGTTGTCGAGGCCGCCGACAGTCGTGAACGGGCTGCCTTCGAGCACCATGGGCCAGGCGGCGAGCGTCTTGGCGAAGTCGGTGGGGGCGAACAGGCTTTCGTACCAGGAAAACGCGGGATTGAAATAATTCACCAGACTGGTCGAGAACACGTGCGTGTAGCCGGTGGCGAAGGAATAGAGCGGCTGGGGAGAAGCGGCGTTAAACAGGGGATTGATCGGGTCGGTGTATGCCGCCTGCTGGCCGGTATCGGCTTGAAAGCGAAACCAGGCCGTATTCCTCTCGTTTACGTTGTAGTCGACCCGCGCGGTTTGCACCTGCTCGCGATCGTCGCTCGAATGCGAATTGCTCTGCCGGTTGGCGCATCCATTGCCGTTGGGCGGATTGCCGGCGGCGGCGTCACCATCGCGGTTAAACGGGCAGCCGAGCACGGCTAGCGGCGCGCCCGCCGTGCTTCCATACAGCGAAAACAGCTTCTCGTAGAGAGGCACCAGCTGCGGGGCCGGCTGATAGGTGGATCCTGTGATGGAATCGGTTCCTCCGCGCGGAAGCTGCCGCAGGACGTAATTCTGAAACGCGGGGGGTGGCACCGTGGTCGCCGACACGATGGGAAGGGCGATGCGGACCCACTCGCTATCGAAAAAGAAAAACAGCTTGTTGCGCCGGATGGGTCCGCCCAGGCTGCCGCCGAAATGATTCACCGTGGAGCGAGGCTTTTGATTTCCGGGCGTCGAATTGGTGAAAAAATCGGCCGCGTTGAAGCGCGAACCGTTCCAGAGTTCGTACAGATTGCCATGAAACCGATTGGCGCCGGATTTGGTGACGTAGTTCACCTGCGCGGCTCCGTATCGTCCCTGATCGACCGCGTAAGAGAGCGTATTCACGGTTACCTCGGCGATGGAGTTGAGGCCCAGAACGAGGTTGGTGGACAACCCGCTATTCAGATTGGTCAGCGGATCGTTGGTTTCCAGGCCATCAACGATATAACCATTCGAAAGTGAAGGCAGGCCGTTGAACTGGACGTTGCCGTAGCCGTTGGTACCGCCGACAAAATCGTTCCCGCTGCCGGCGGTGTTGATCAGCGCGCCAGCGGCGAATTGCACCGGATAAGTCAGGTCGCCGCCGGGATTCGGCAGGTCTTCTAGGGCGCGAGCCGTAAACGCAGTAGAGGTATTGGCGTTTTGCGGATTGACCAGCGGCGCTCCCTCGGTCACCGTGATGGTCTGGTTTTTCGTGGCGATCTCCAGGGTGAAGTCGACGTTTTGCCTTTGCCCCAGGCCGGCCACGACGGAGCGGTTCTCGCGCGGCTCAAACTGGTCGGCTTCCGCCTTTATCGCATACGGACCCGGTTTGAGCTGCGGGAAGTTGAAGCGCCCGTCGGCATCGCTGCGGAGGGAGCGTTTCGAGCCGTTGTCCGTATTGATAATCGTCACCGTGGCGCCGGCAATCGCCGCGCCCGTTCCATCCGTTACCGTGCCGACGATGGCGCTGGTGGTCTCGCCTTGCCCCCACAGGGAGACGGTCAAAAGGGCCAAGCATGACAACCGGGCAATATTAGGCATGCCTAAATTATACACAAGGCCGGCGCATAGCCTATACTCGTTTTTAGTGACCGCCAAAACCACCGAGGCCGTGGACGATTACCTAAAGGCGATCCTGGAACTGAGCGGGCCCGCGGCCGAACGGGTTACCAGCAACTCGCTGGCGGCGCATTTGGATATACGGCCGGCCTCGGTTACCGGCATGCTGCAGAAGCTTGCGGAGCAACAGCCATCGTTTGTCAAGTATGAGAAGCATTACGGCGTGCGCTTGACCGAAATGGGGAAACGCCGGGCGCTGGAGGTGCAGCGGCATCATCGCCTGATCGAACGATTCCTACATGATGTCCTGGATTTTGCCTGGGACGAGGTGCACGAAGAGGCCGAACGCCTGGAGCATTATATCTCCGAACGGCTGGAAGACCGGATTGCGGCTAAATTAGGCTTCCCTGAAACGGATCCACACGGGCACATCATCCCGGAAAAAGACGGGGCCGTGGCAGAGCGCCAGGAAATCGCCCTCTCCAAATGGCCGTGTGAGGTACCGGCCGTGATCTCGAGCGTTTCCGACCGCGATCCCAACGCACTGCGTGAAATGAAGCGAATAGGCCTGGTGCCTGGAACCGGCCTGATCGTCCAGCCGGGAACGCGGCACGCGACGCTGCTGGTGCGCATCGGTGGAAGAGCGCCCACGCGTCTGAGCCGGGAGCTTGCCTCTGAAATCAAGGTTGTCAAAGGCTCTTGCAGCGCTCCCAATGAGCGATCGTCCCAACTTGACGGCAACCGCCCGTCTGACATGTGAGGGGATAGATCCCGCCTGACGGCGTGGTGTTTACGAACCCAGTTGGGACGCGCCCATGGCAAGTTCGTCGAAAGTAGGGTTTCCGGAAAATGACCATCGGCCCTCTCCACACCGGACCCATATGGCATCCCCAGGACGGCGTGCCGAAGATTACACTACGAGTTGCCATCTCGCGCCGGAAAGTTAGGAGGCCAGGAATGACGTCTTCGGTGAAGGATCGTTTGGCCGCGCAGGTCGAGAGCCACTGGGTCGATTTTCAGTCTGCACTTTCCGACAAGCGCAAGTATCCCGTCCAGCCCTTCAGGGAATTTCTTGAGGCGGCAAGGCGTTATGCTGAGCTGACGAAGTCCGACCCCTTGATCCACAGAAAAGTCGTCGTCGCCGTGAACGGTCTCACCGACTTCCTCCAAGTGGAGCGGAAGCGCGTCCCGGGACAAGTTCTCTGCGACGCCGACCGATTGGAGTGCCTCTTGTTCAGCGGCTACGATCCTCACTTCGAGGGCGACGAACCGCCAGGGCTGTAGACGGGTGGCCCGCCGTCAGCAGTGACAGCCGTCTCACCGCAATATTCCGTTTCTTTCCAACCTCATCGCCTGCCCGCTCCCGCCCGCCTCCGGCACGCGTGCTATCGCTGAAGCGGAAAGGAATCCCGCATGCCCGCCATCGGCCCGCAAATTCGAAGCCAACAAGAAAATGCCGAACGAATCCATCGTTTGCCCCTAGCCCACAGAAAATGCAGCCTATTACGCATCTCAAAACGAACCCATGGAAGCGCCTCTTTACGCCCGCGCTATACTGAAACTTCCGTGCAAGACTTCATTCGGATTCGTGGTGCGCGAGTCCACAACCTGAAGAACATTTCGCTTTCTCTTCCCCATAATCAGATCACCGTCGTGACCGGGGTTTCGGGGTCGGGAAAATCGTCGCTCGCCTTCGACACCGTCTACGCCGAGGGCCAGCGCCGCTACGTGGAATCGCTCTCCGCCTACGCACGGCAATTCCTGGAACGCATGGAAAAGCCGGAGGTCGATGAGATCGATGGCATCGCCCCGGCGGTCGCCATCCGGCAGAAAAATACCACGCGCAATCCGCGCTCCACCGTCGCCACGTCCACCGAATGCTACGATTTCCTGCGCCTGCTTTACGCCCGCGTAGGCCAGACGTTCTGCCCCGAATGCGGCACGCGCGTCCGCAAGGACACCGTGGACGAAGTCGCCGCGCGCCTTATGGAATTGCCGGCCGGATCGCGCTGGTACGCGCTCTTCGCGTGCGGCGAGCACTTGAGCCCGCAATCGCTGCGCGATCATCTCTTCGAGCTCCGCAAGAAGGGCTTCAATCGCCTCTTTCAGGCCGGCAAAATCTTCGAATTCTCGACCCCCGAATCGCTGCTCGACGTCGATTTTTCAAAGCCCGTTTTCCTTCTGGTCGACCGGCTGGCTATCGGGCCCGACATGCACCAGCGTCTCGTCGACACCATCGAGATCTGCTATCGCGAGGCCGGAGAACTGATCTTCGAGAGCGCTTCCGGCGATCGGCAGCTGTGCTTCAACGAGAAATTCCAGTGCAAGACCTGCGGGCTCGAGTTCGCCGTGCCCGAGCCCATCCTGTTCAGCTTCAACTCGCCCTTCGGCGCCTGCCCGCGATGCCAGGGCTTCGGCAACACCATCGATTTCGACATGGACCGCGTGATTCCCGACCGCACTTTGTCGCTCGCCGATGGCGCCGTGGACCCGTGGACCAAGCCCAAATACCGGTCGTGGTTGGCCAATTTCCAGAAGCACGCTAAAGGCGAGGTCCGAATGAACACGCCGTTCTGCGATCTCAGCGAAGCCGAGCGCGAAATTGTCGACGCGTTCATCCGCCGCTTCTTCGATCACCTGGAAAGCAAGAAATACAAGCTGCACGTGCGCGTTTTCATGAGCCGGTATCGCGGCTATGCGCAGTGCCCCGATTGCAAGGGTGCGCGCCTGCGAAGAGAAGCGCTCTATGTACGCGTGGGCGGCAAGAACCTAGCCGAGATCGTGCGCATGAACATCGCCGAAGCGTACGAATTCTACGGCGCGCTGGCGCTCACGCCGGAAGAGACCGCCATCGCCGACAAGATCCTCGTCGAGATCCGGCAGCGCCTCAAGTTTCTGAACGACGTCGGGCTCGATTACCTCACGCTCGATCGTCTCTCTTCCACGCTTTCCGGCGGCGAGGCGCAGCGTATTCAACTCGCCACCAGTCTGGGCTCACGCCTGGTGGGAGCCTGTTACGTGCTCGACGAGCCCTCCATCGGACTGCACACACGCGATACCGGCCGGTTGATCCGCATTCTGGAGGAGCTGCGCGAGCTCGGAAATACCATCCTGGTGGTGGAGCACGACCCCGACGTCATGCGCGCCGCCGACCACATCGTCGATCTCGGACCGGGCGCCGGCGAACACGGCGGCCATATCGTTTTCGAAGGACCACTTTCCGCGCTTACCACCAAGGACGGCGGCTCGCTCACGGCACGTTATCTGTCGGGCGAACTGCGCGTCTCCGCTCCTCGTGAGCGCCGCACCGTCGACCCTCGCCGCGTGATGCGCATCTTCGGAGCGCACACTCACAACCTCAAGAATATCGACGTCGAGATTCCGCTCGGCATGATGGTCGCCATCACCGGCGTCTCCGGGTCGGGAAAATCCACCCTGGTGCACGACGTGCTCTACCGGTCGCTCGAAGCGCTCCACAAATCGCGCGAGACCGAGACGGAAACACCCGCGGACACGGTCGACACCGAGAGCGCCTCAGCCCCGCGGATGGCGTGCCGGAAACTCGAAGGCGCGGAACGCATCGCCACCACGGTGATGATCGATCAATCTCCCATCGGGCGGACGCCGCGCTCCAATCCGGTGACCTATATTAAGGCGTTCGACATCGTTCGCAGTCTCTTCGCCTCCACCAGGGAAGCGGAAAAGCGCGGCTACACTGCCGGACATTTCTCCTTCAACGTGCCCGGCGGCCGCTGCGAAGTATGCCAGGGCGACGGCACCGTGACCGTGGAGATGCAGTTTCTGGCGGATGTGGAGCTGATCTGCGAGGAGTGCAAGGGCACCCGCTATAAGAGCGGCATTCTGGAGATCCGCTACAACAACCTCAATATTCACGAAGTGCTGCAGCTTACGGTGCGCGAGGCCATGTCGTTCTTTCACGCGGCGCCCCGGCTGGTGCACAAACTAAAGGTCCTGGACGACGTCGGACTGGGCTATCTGCGGCTCGGCCAATCGGCCACTACGCTTTCCGGTGGCGAAGCGCAGCGCGTCAAACTGGCGGCCCACCTGGCGCTCTCCAGTTGCATTGGCACCCTGTTCATTTTCGATGAGCCCACCACCGGGCTGCACTTCGATGACATCGCCAAACTGCTGGCCGCCTTTCAGCGTCTGATCGAGAATGGCGGCAGCCTGATCATCATCGAACACAATCTCGACGTGATCAAGGCCGCGGACTGGGTAATCGATCTCGGCCCCGAGGGAGGCTGGCGTGGCGGCCGCGTGGTGGCCGCGGGAACGCCCGAGACGGTGGCGGCCGTGGCGGAATCGTATACCGGGAAGTACCTGAAAGGCGTGTTGGAGCGCTAAAATCGCCTTGGAGGTCCGATGAGGTCTATTCTGTTGTTCGCCTTCTTGCCGGTCTCGCTGCTGGCGGCGCCGGCATTGGGAGTGGTGAAGCCCGCAATCGCGCAATCGGATGGCGGCGACGCTCTACCCACGGCTTTTAGGCATGTGGCGGGGGAAACGCTGTTCTTCTCCTGCAATATTGCCGGATTCACCAAGTCTCCCCAGGAACAAGTTAATTTGACTTACTCAATCCAGGCTTTCGACCCGAAGGGCGTTCCCGTGGCCGACATTTACAAGGGAGAGGCCAAGGATGAAGTCGGGCCACAAGATAAGAATTGGCTGCCGAAGGTCGAAACACAAATTGCCCTACCCGAGATCCTACGGCCGGGTACTTACAAGATTGTGATAAAGGTGGATGATCTGATCGCCAAGACTTTCGCCGATCTTACCGTCCCGTTCGAAGTGAACGGCCGCGACGTCGGCTCTAGCCCTACGCTAACCGTCAAGGAGTTCCGCTGGTATCACAACGATGAGGACCAGCGGGCCATGAGCCAGCCTCTCTATAAGCCCGGAGATAACATGTTTATGAAATTCGATATCACCGGCTATAAATACGGCGAGAACAATAAGGTGGATATCAGCTACGTCGCCTCTTTGGTGCTGGAGAGCGGCAAAACCATCTGGACGCAGCCGGAGCCGGCGCTCGAACAAAGTGAGGCTTTCTATCCCAAGCCATATGTCGAAGGCGAATTCGGCATCTCGCTCAATAAAGATTTCAAGCCCGGAACTTATATCATGGCTGTCGCGGTGAAGGACGCTATCGGCAAGCAGACTTACGAAGGTAAGTTTCAATTTATCGTACAGTAAATGCCCGACATTCTCGAACTCGGAGCGCATCCCCTGCGCATTGAAGACGTCGTGCGCGTAGCGCGCGCCGGCGGCCGCATCTCCATTGGCGCGGCGGCGCGCGATCGCATCGCCCGCGGCCGTGAGCGCCTGGAAGAGTTAATCGCGCGCGGCGAGCGAATCTACGGCGTCAATACGGGCGTTGGCGGCAACATCGGGATCTCGCTCGCGCCCGAACAGATGGAGACCATGCAGCATAACCTGGTCCGCCATCTGGCTTGCGGCACCGGTGAGCCGCTGCCGCGCGACGCGGTCCGCGCCGCGACTTTACTGCGCGTAGCCACCTTCCTGACGGGCGCATCGGCGGTACGCGTGGAGATCGTCGAGGCGCTGGCGGAGTTGCTCAATCGCGGGATCACGCCCGTAGTGCCGCGCTACGGATCGGTGGGCGCAAGCGGCGACCTGATGCCCTCGGCCTATATCGCGCGCGTGCTCGCCGGCGAGGGGGAAGCGGAGTTTGACGGCCGGCGATTGCCCGCAGTGGAAGCGCTCGCGGCCGCCGGTATGCAGCCCATGCGGTTCGCGCCCAAGGAAGCGCTGGCGCTCATCAACGGCACTACCGTAATGACGGCCGTGGCGGCGCTGGTCTGGGTGGACGCTTTCCAGGTGCTGCGCGCGCTGCTCGGCGCAGTGGCCCTCTCGATCGAAGCGCTCCAGGCGCCCAGCCTTCCGTTCGAGCCTTGGGTGCACGAGCTCAAGGGCCATCCCGGACAGATCGCCGTGGCCGCGCACCTGCGCGAATTGTTAGCCGGGTCCGGTTACACGCAGGAGTCGAGCGGACAGACCTGCTATTCCCTGCGATGCGTGCCGCAGGGGCTCGGACCGGTGTGGGAAGCGCTCGAAGGCGGGCGCGCGACGGTGGAGCGCGAGGTCAATTCGGCCAACGATAACCCGCTCATCGACCCCGAAACGGGGCGCATGTATAAGGCCGGCAATTTCTACGGCGGCCACATCGCGCGTCTGCTGGATACCTGGAAAATCGACTTCGCCGCCATGGCCAATTGGGGCAACGCGCTGATGGCGGTGCTGGTGGACGACCGCTTCAGCGGCGGCCTGCCCATGAATCTCACGCCCCAGCCTGGCGTGAATTGCGGTTTCAAGGGAATGCAGCTAAGCGTCACCAGCCTCACCTGCGCCGTCCGCCAGATGGCCGGTCCAAGTTCGATTCATTCGCTTCCCACCGAGCAGTACAACCAGGACGTGGTGAGTCTGGGCATGCACGCCGCCGTCACCGCTATGGACGCGCTGGAGTGCGTGCGCAATGAAACGGCCATGCTGCTGCTGGCGTCGTCGCAGGCGGTGGATCTGCGCGGCGGCCCCGCGAAATTGGGCGCCGGTTCGCGCCGCATTTACGATTTGGTTCGCCAGGCGGCCCGTTTTCAGGACGTGGACCGCCCCATGGAGCGCGAGGTCGCGGACGTGGCGGCGCAGATCTCGTCGGGGCTTATTTGAGCGGGTCTTGGAATATCACGCCATAAAGGCCCGGGGTGGGACGCGTGTCGCTGGTTAGAGCGATGGTGCTGCCGCTGGCGTCGAAAATTTCCAGCGTCGTGAACACGCCGCAGTTGCCCACCAGAGCGGGTGACCCGACCGGCGTCGGCGCGGGATTGATCATCACGACTCCGCGGATCTCGGCACGGGCCGCCGTTTCGGAGGTGACGTCTGCGCGAGTCAGATCTAACAATGTGGACGCTCCCGGAGCGAAGTTGGGCGCCACGGACTGGGTCACCACGGCGCCTTTGTTGTCGTAGAACTGGAGTTCGACGGTGCACGGGGCGGGTTGCGTGGCCGTCGTAGAGGTTGTCGAAGCCACGGGTATCGGGTTCGTGTTGAACACGTTGAGCCGCGCAGTTTGACTCGTGGTAAAGCCCACCATGCCGGTTGTGAAGGTTTGCTGCAGGATGACAGGCTGAGGGAATGCCCCGCCCGGCAGTGTGATTGGCTGCGCCAGCAGCGGTGCGGCGAGAAGAAGAGCGTAGAAACACTTCATAACGTCCGATTTTACACCCAGGCAATTCCCGAGGCGCCGCTGGTTGTCTTGTATGCGATACACTGAATCTCATACACGACATGTCTCGAGTTCTCACCCTGTTCCTTTTGCTTGCGTCCCCAGCTCTCGCGCAAGTCTCCGCCACCTTGTCGGGCCCTGTCACCGACCAATCCGGCGGCCTCGTGCCCGCTGCCGTCGTCACCGTTACCAACGTCGACACCGGAGCGTCTCGCAGCACCGTGAGCGATGCCGCCGGTCCATACGAATTCTCTTCGCTGCCCGTGGGGCACTATGAAGTGCGCGGCGCCAAACCGGGCTTCACGGAAGAAGTCCACCCCGGCGTTCAGTTGGCCGTCGGGCAGAGCGCGACGGTTAGCGACGCCGCTATCGCGAGCGCCACCACCTCGCCGGCATCGAACCTGGTGGGCGAACGGCAAATCCGCGATCTGCCGCTCAACGGCCGGAGCTATGATGAGCTGCTCACGTTCGGCTCTGAGCGAGAATGTGTAGGAACACTCGATTCACGCGGCTTTCCGGCTTCCGGACGTCGAGCGCAATCGCGAGCTCTACGTGCGAGAGCACAAGGTCCGGGTTTCGCGCGGCCAAGTGCTTCTCCCCGCCCGCTTCTAAGCTTTGGTAATGACTCCATTAGCACACAATCTCTGAAAAAAAGGACAAGTTCCCATGATCTCTCGCAAGCTACGTTGGGGCCTATGCATCAGCCTCGTGGAGACGGATTCTCAGGAAAGGCGATCCATCGTGAAACGCTCTGACCGCTCGCAGATCCTCTTCCGGTACGGGAGGCGATGGAAAACTTTGACGCGCGCCGGCTACGTTCCAACGGCTGCCTCAATGCCGCTGGCCCAAACTTTCTTGCTGCTTTTGTGGCTTGCGATGGGGGCGTTCCCGGCCTGTGCCCAAACGGGAGCCCAAACGGGAGCGAACCTTTCCGGCGTGGTGACGAACCAAACCGGCGCCGCCCTTCCCGATGTCGCTGTGACAATCAGGAACGTCGACACAGGTGCGACGCGCACGATCGCAACCGGCGGCGGGGGGCACTATCAGGCGTCCGGCCTGCCTGCGGGGCGCTTCGACATTCGAGCGGCAAAACAAGGGTTCGCCGATGAAACGCGCACGGGAATCAGCCTGGCGGTCGGCCAGGACGCCACGGTCGACATTAGGATGCAGCGGAGCACCCCCGACGCCTGCGCGAGCGGCCACGAGTTCGCCACCACCGATTGCGCGCTGACCTGGCACGGCATCACGCTGTACGGCGCGTATGACGTCGGCGTCGGCTGGGTCAGCCACGGCTTACCGGAGAACGCCACTAACTATGAAGGCGAATCTCTGGTGAACCGAAACGGCTCTCAACATCGATTCCTCATCGCACCGAACAACCTGCAGCAGACGGGTCTGGGCATCAGGGGCAAGGAAGAGTTTCTGCATGGCTGGTCCGTTGTATTCAACGCTTCAACTGGCATCAATCCGCAGTCCGGCCAGCTCGCCAACGCGTCAGTCACCGACATCGCCAACAACGGCCTTCCCAGGAGCAGCTATTCGGTAGCCATCGACGGCGCGCGCGCGGGCCAACCCTTCAACGACGAATTCTATGCCGGTATATCGTCCGCGAATCTCGGCACGCTGACCTTCGGCCGTCAGCGCGCTCTCGTGTACCGATGCGATGCTCGCTTACGATCCGGCCGGCGGCTCCTATGCCTTTTCGTACATCGGGTATAACGGCACGATGGCCGGCGGCGGCGACACCGAGGACAGCCGTTGGGACGACGCCCTGAAGTATCGCCTCGCCTATGGCCCGGTCCATTTCGGCGCGATGTATAAGTTCGCCGATGGTTCTGGCGGCTGCTACTCGGCCTCCGCAACCTGGACTGCCGCCAACTGTACGGCGGAAGCGGCGCATAACAATGCCTATGGATTCGACCTCGGCGGAGAATTCGGCAAGTTCTCCGCCGACGTCGTCTACCAACGTTACAACCAGGCGGTCAGCGTATTGAACCCGTTGTTGGGGCCTCAAAGTCCCACGGCGTCATATCAGTCGACCACCGACAGCATCAATACAAACCCCATCGCCGGGGCCAATCTGATCGCAACGGCCAACACCGTATATGGCATCGTGACCGACAACCGCGCCATTATGTTCGCTGCCAAGTATACGTGGGACCGGTTCAAGTTGTTTGCCGGCTACGAATACATCCGGCAGTCTAACCCGTCGAACCCGTTGGGCGTTGGCGCCTTGGACCAGGGCGGTTATCTCTTGAGCGGCGTCGAAGACAACAATCTTGATTCTCCCAAGCACGTGCAGATCTGGTGGACGGGCTTGAAATACGCCATCGACAGCAAAACCGAGATCACTTTCTCCTGGTATCATCAGCTGCAGAACGACTTCCGTGTTCCGACGGCCTGCTCGCCCGAAGCCGGTTTCCGCAGTTCCTGCGCGGGCACCCTCAACGAGGAGTCGCTCTATGTGGATCATCACTTCACCAAGCGTTTCGACGCTTTTGCCGGATTTGCGTATTCCTACGTGAGCGGCGGTCTGGCCATCGCCATTCCTCATGGCCCCGGCGTCCCCTATAACTACGACAACAACCTTGCTCCGACAGTCGGTGGTCGTTTCACCTTCTGATCGTTTCCGCGGCGGGCTCAGTCGAGAGCCCACATGGGTACCTGAAGCGCGCGATCGGAAGTGCGCTGCTCTTCGCGGCAGTGCGAACTTCGAGAACACCACGCCGCACGTGCGTAGCCGGAGTCGCGGCGTCGCATTTCTGGCGCCGCCCAACGCCAGCGGATTCTATGGCAATCTTGGCCGCGATACGCTGCTGGGTCCCGGACTCGGCGCCTGGGACTTTTCAATGCTCAAGAATACGGCCATTGGTGAGACCCTCAATCTGCAATTCCGCGCGGAGTTCTTCAATCCCTTGAATCGAGCAATTTCAATACGCCCAACGCAGTGGTGTTCACGCCTTCGGGAGTGTCGCCGACGGCCAGGCTCATCACGAGCACCTCGACTACGTCGCGGCGGATTCAGTTCGGTCTGAAGCCGCTGTGGTGGCCGGCAGTTGAGCTTCGAACTGTTTGAGATCCCAATAATCGCGCCAGGCGGCGATCTTCCCGTCGCGCAGCTCGAAGATTCCCATGCAGGGGACGCTTACCCGTGCACCACCGACGAGGAAACGATCGACGCGCTCGGTCATCACTACGTCGCCGTCGGCCACGATGTGAATCACCTCCCAAGGAAGGGCGGTCATTTGCTGGGCTCCGCGGCGCAGAGTCTCGCGAATGATATCGCGGCCCTTGCACGGCGGCCAGGGCGAATTCCACCAGACGGCGTCCTCCGTGAAGTAGCTGGCGAACTCATCGGGATCGGCCCGCACGCAGGCATCGAGAAAGCGGCGAATCAGGGCGATATTGGCTGTCTTTGGCAATTTCATCTCCTCGTCTATTGTTCCGCTGCCGTTTTCGGCGCCGGTGTGCCCGGCGGCAGGACGGGGCGCGGACGTTCGATGCGCCACGTTACGGCTCCGGCGGCTTCCCGCTGCGTGCGAGAGATACGTAAGTCGCCGTCGACTAAGTATTGTAAGTGCACATAGTCGAAGGCCAAGCCGGCGGAAGCCATGAGCTTCATGTAATCGCCGTGGGCAGTCTCGTCGGGAGCTTCGGTATATCCGGCGTCCCAGGTGACATCAGCGGAGAGTCCGGTGACGCCGCCGCTGCCGGGCGTGCCCGCGCCCGCGCCCGCCGCTGCGCCTTCGCCGGCAGCACCGCCGCCGCGTCCGGCCGCGCCCTTCAGCGACATATAAATGCGGATGCCGTCGACAATCGGCTGGAACATATCGCGCGGCTGCCAGCGCTGTCCGTATCGCTGGTAGCGGGCGTTCATGCGATCTTCGAGCGGCAGGAGGCCGGGGACATTGCGTTCGGCCGCTACGATGCGGTCCTGGAGCGCGTAGGCGATCATCTTGCTGTACGGATGCGTCTCATCGCGGACGTAGCCGAGACTCGTGAACCAGCCGCGCGGGATCCACCAGGCGCGTCCGGTGTTGGCGCCCTGACGGCTCTGCACCCACCCGGTGTATTCCGAGAACGGCTGCACCCATTCGTGCGAGGGATAGCCGTGCGGATTGAGGAACGCATCGGGCTGCCACGCTTCGATCAGTTGCCGCCGGGTGCGCGATTCGGGATAGACAGGATCGGTCTCGCCCTGGCCGGTGGAGACGTCGGCGCTCAGCGCGCCGTGATAGCCGGGATGGAGCATGTTGTCGGGCGTGATCTTGGCGAGGTCGACGGAAAGCTGCGCGCCATCGGGGTTGGTGATGGGATGGATGACCACGTTCACCTTCTTGAGCAGGTCGCGCTTCGAAGGATCGGTGACCAGCTGCTCCGCGAGTTTGTCGATGTGGCTGGTGCTGGAGACTTCGTTGGCGTGCTGGCGGCCGGAATAGACGATGGACGCTTTGAGCGTGGTCTCCTTGGGCCAGGAGCGCAGCAGCGCGGGCGACGGCAGCATGATGTCGGCGGCCCAGATGTTTTCGCCGAGGTAGCTACGGCCCATCCAGTAGACGTTCACGCCGGGAAAGGTGGCGAGGCGGGCGAGGATGGCGGCATTTTCGGCGGGGCTGATAGGCTCATCCCATTGCACGAAGGGCGTGCCGGAGATTGGCTTCACGTCGGCGATCATGGGGCGCGGCGTGGCGGGCGCGGCGACTGCGAACGTGGCGAACTCGCGCGGGGCGGGCGTCTCGGGGACGGCGGTGGGGGCGAGCGGCAGATCGAACTCCACGGCCATTTCGCGCAGGTGCGGATAGGCAATCTCATCGCGATAGATGCCGGCGGCGTGCATCTGATCGAGCCAGTGCAACTGCCCGCGCGCCTGCTCCACGGAGAAGATGTTGCGGTCCACCTGGTCCTGGCCTTCGAGGCGGAGCCACTGGTCGTAATCGTCCTTGGCGAAATCGGCAGGCAGCATCCAGGTGAGGCGCTCGATACCTTCCTCGCCGGCCTTGACGCGCGCTTGAATGAGGCGCGGCTGCATTTCGCCGGTGAGCGCGGGCAGACTGCGCTCCTGCTTGTGATGTTTGCCCTGGGCATCGGTCCATGACAAACGCACCAGCGGATTGGCGGCCGGCTTACCGTAGAACTCGATGCGCACGTGGCCGTCCTGCCCGTCTTCCGATGCGTGCACGATGGGGAGCACGCGGCCGGTGTAGGCGATGGGCCGGCCGGTGAGCAGGTTGCCCATCATGCTCATGAAGACATCGGTGGAATAAAGCGTGTCCTCCTGCAAAGCTTCGAGCGAGGAGATGCGCTCGCGGTCGAGATCGAGGCTGTAGTCGGGCTCGCTCAGGTGGATGTCGAGCTTAATGGTGTCGAAAGGCGGCGAAAATTCGGTGCGCAGATCGCCATGCGATTGCGAGAGGACGAACTGGTAGACCTTGGGCAGGGTCTGATTCTGGTAGTGGTCCCAGAGTTCTTCGATATCGGTGGGGATGCGCTGGTTGAGCAGCACCTTGCCGCCGGCCTCGAGATGCACCCAACCGGTCTCCACCTGCACCTGCTCATAGCGCGGGATCACGCCGTTATAGGGCTGCATGACGGCGGAGACGGTGAAATCGCGAACCAGGATCTCCTTGCCGGCCGCGTCGAGTGCGTGCACACGATAGGTGGGCGTGTGGGCGGTGGGTTCTTCGATCTCGGCGAGCGTGATTTTTTCGAGCGGGATATTCAGCTTGCGGGCGAGCATTTCGTCGACGGGGTAAAGCTCCTGCACCCATCGGGCCTCCGACTGCATGGTGCGGATGTTGGTGAGGTCGATATTCTTGGCGAACTCGATGTGCAGGCTGGCGACGGGCTTGCCGGCGAGCGCCGGAGCGACCTCGTCCATCAGCCAGCTGTAGCCTTGCTTGAAGGCGCAGAGCACTTCGACAGAGGCTTTGGGCCCGAGAATCTGCTGCAACTGTTCGGTGAGTTTGCGGCGTTGCCCCGGGCCTTCGCTGACGCGGGCGACGAGCTTCACGTCCTGGCCAGCGGGGATTTTCGCGGCGGCTTCTTTGACAGGTTCGAGCAGGCGCTTGCCTTCCCAGGGGATGACGATGTCTTCAGCGAAAGTGGGCGCCGCCTGATGGAACGGCGCCGATTTGTAGTGCAGGTCGGCACAGCATTTCGTGCCGGCGTGGAGAGTACCGGTCTCGACGGTTGGGATGTGGAACTGGTGCTTGACGAAGGCCGCGAGCGCGGGGTCGGCGACTTCGGTCTCAATCTCGGCCTTGACGTCTTTCATGGAGGCGAGGTCGAGATTCTTGGTCCAGCGATCGAGGTGATAGAGCGCGGCGGCGGATTGGCCGGAAGAGGAGCGGAGGGAGAAGAAGCGATGCAGGTCGTAGCGGATTTCTTCGATGGAGAGATACTGCTTGCCTTGCTCCCAGAGATTGGGGAAACGATCGGAGAGTATGCCGAGGGCCGCGACGGCGCCGGCATCGTCGCCGCGGGTGAGGATGGCGGGGCGGCGCGTGAAAGCATCGTCGACAATGCGGAGTTCGCCTTCGCCGGGAGCGAGGTCGGTCTCGGATTGCGCGGCGGCGGTGTCGCCGGCGCCGAGCTTGCGCTCGGCTTCCTGCGCGAGCGGCGATTGCCCGGCGAGCACCGCGGGTGCGCGGACATCGCGAACGACGGCGGTATCGGCGGGTGAAGCGATGGGCAGCGTGATGCCGGTAGTTTCGAGGCCCATGCGGGCAGCGAGATTGGCCATGGCGACTCCGGCGGGGCCTGCGGGGACGAAGAGGTGTCCGTTAGAAGATCCCGGCACGGGGATACGGCCGGCCGCGCCGAAGAGTCCTCGGCTGGTGAAGAGGGTGGCCAGATCGAGACGCGCGGGAGCGTTGGCGGCCGCACCACCGGCTCCTCCGGCCGGCGTGTCGGCGTTGGCGCCAGCGCCGGGTGCGGCTCCGGCCGCGGGCTGTGCCGCTTCGGGCTTCAAGTTAGTGGCGGTGGGTCCGCCGACCAGGATCAGTTGGTGGACGGCGGCAAGCGCGGGCTTGGTGAGGGCGGCGTCGAGCGCCTGCTGAGTCACATTCGCGCCACGCAGGAAGGCGCGATGAATGCCGGCCTTTCCATGCTGGTACGTTACGCCCATTAGCTCGACGTTCCCGCCTACCGTCTCCGCGATCGCCGACAGCTTCTCGCCATTAGTACGCCAGATGTAGGGCGCACGCGCGGAATAGGCTTCGGCGGCAGCGGTGAGGCCGGCATCGTCGGCGCCGGCCACGATCAGTCCGTCCTCACGCACGTCGAAGATGCCGCCTTCCTCCTTGTCGAACCCGCCGGGCGGCAGGCCGAGGGGCGCGCGTTGAATGGCGATGTGCGGTCCTATCACGGCGTTATCGCTGGCGACCACGAGCGGGGGCGTCAGTCCCGTGGCGCCGTACGCGAGACGCGCGGCGAGATTGGCGGCCGCCGCGTTCTCCGCGGCGCGTGGCGACGCGGGCACGACCACCTTGCCGTTGATGAAATCCGCGATGCCATCGGCATTCGTGTCGACGAGCATCCAGCCGGTGACGAAGGGGTCGGCCAGATGGTTGGCGGCCGGCGCGGAGGGCGCCTGGAATGCGAAACAAAGGGCGAATAAAAGGACTAGCAACGGCAAACAGGCACGCGGCATTCGCCTATTGTATAACTGGTCTCTATGAAAATACGGAAACCGCTTTGAGGGTCCATAATAATCGACGAGATTTCAGGCGCACTGCCCTAGCGCATCAACTGGCCGCCGTTGACCTCGATAGTCTCGCCTACGATAT
>Ga0182013_10001045_pt1 | contig 38321 bp, 35 predicted proteins | sample 612S2MmetaG_FD_120487 | JGI IMG/M metagenome (GOLD analysis project Ga0182013, IMG submission 120487) | Permafrost microbial communities from Stordalen Mire, Sweden - 612S2M metaG | ecosystem: Environmental > Terrestrial > Soil > Wetlands > Permafrost | place: Sweden: Stordalen | collected... | reverse complement strand
TTGTGCTTCTGCAATACCTTGGTGATGGCCGCCGTCAACGTCGTCTTGCCATGATCGATGTGCCCGATCGTGCCTACGTTTACGTGCGGCTTGCTGCGATCAAATTTCTCTTTCGCCATTTTCTTTGCTCCTGAAACTCGTTCCTCAATGTTCTAAGGCTTGAATCCTGCTGCGGGCCGCTCCGGAGGTTGCGGCACTTCATAGCCAGTCAACGCGGTACAGAAGTGCTCCCATTTCAGAAGCATCACCTCGGGAGCGTCTTGTGAAGATTGACTGACTTCATTTGCGACCCAGATCCAAACGCCCAACCTGTCTTCTTCGACTACCAACGCTTCCAGTGTTTCGCCGCCACTCAGGGGCTCTGGCAATTCGGCTTTTCCAGCGAGCGAAAGCCAGAACTGTACCGTCTTGCCTGCGAGCGTCATGAGCTACGCCTGAAAATCAGGTCTTGACGCCCCGCTCCGAACAGCACCAGATTCTTTAAGCGCTCTAAGTCTTCTATCCCTCCGGATTCGGCAACTCCGTCTCCTAGTTCCGCAGGAACCGGAATCTCAGACACTCCACGCGGACCCTGAATCCGGATCAACCAGCGACTTCTGAAACCCTCCCACATCACGGCCAAGAGATGGTATTCGTCACCCAACACAGACAGCATGGACTTTACCCGCTCGCCCAGCTTTTCGCCTCTCTGGTGAATCCGCTCCTCGGCTAGCGCTCCGGGATATATGACAGCCCCCCGTGGGGTTTCGGCGTCCAGCGCTCGCTTCCAGTCTCCTTCAGAGCCCGTTGCACCCGAAACAACGACTTTGAAATCCGTCGCCATACCTACTTCGTTCCTGCCGGGCTCTTGCCCTGCACCTTGGCCACGATCTCTTCGGCTACCGCGCGCGGCGCTTCTTCGTAACGCGAGAAGTGCATGCTGAAAGTTGCGCGGCCCTGGGTGTTGGAGCGCATGTTGGTGGCATAGCCAAACATCTCGGCCAGCGGAACCATGGCCTTGATCACCTGCGATCCGGCGCGATGCTCCAGCGCCTCGATGCGGCCACGGCGGCTGCTCAGGTCGCCGATGATGGTGCCCATGTATTCCTCGGGCACAACCACTTCCACCGACATCACCGGTTCCAGCAGAACCGGGCTGGCCTTGCGCGCGGCTTCCTTGAACGCCATCGAACCGGCGATCTTGAAGGCCATTTCGTTGGAATCGACATCGTGATAGCTGCCGTCGTAGAGCGTGGCCTTCACGTCGACCATTTCGTAGCCGGCCAGTACGCCGCCTTCCATGGCTTCTTTAATACCTTGGTCCACCGGCTTGATGAATTCCTTGGGGATCACGCCGCCCACAACTTCGTTAACGAACTCGTAGCCCTTGCCTGCCTCGTTCGGCTCCAGCCGGATGCGCACGTGACCATACTGGCCGCTGCCACCGGTCTGGCGAATGTACTTGCCTTCCGCCTTCGCCTCTTTGCGAATGGTCTCGCGATAGGCGACCTGCGGCTTGCCCACGTTGGCCTGCACGTTGAACTCGCGCATCATGCGGTCGACGATGATCTCCAGATGCAGTTCGCCCATGCCTTCAATGATGGTCTGGCCGCTATCCGGATCGGTGCTGACCCGGAAGGTGGGATCTTCCTGCGCCAGCTTACTCAGCGCCACCCCCATCTTTTCCTGGTCGCTCTTGGTCTTGGGCTCGACCGCAACCGCGATTACCGGCGCCGGAAACTCGATCGATTCCAGAATGACCGGGTGGTCCTCGTCGCAAATGGTGTCGCCGGTGGTAATGTGTCTCAATCCCACGCAAGCGCAGATGTCGCCGGCATAAATCTCGGTAATGTCTTCGCGCTTGTTGGCGTGCATCTTCAGCAGACGGCCAATGCGCTCAGACCGCGAACGTCCGCTGATATGAACGCTGTCGCCCTGCTTAAGGTGACCGGAGTACACCCGAATAAAAGTGAGCTGCCCGACGAACGAGTCGCTCATGATCTTGAAGGCCAGCGCGGCGAACGGGGCATCGTCTTTCGGCGGACGGATTTCTTCGGCGCCGGTGTCGGGGTTCTTGCCCACGACCGGCTGGACATCGAGAGGCGACGGCAGATAGTCGACTACCGCGTCCAGCATCGGCTGCACGCCTTTGTTCTTGAAGGCGGTGCCGCAGATCACGGGAAAGACCTTCATTTTCAAAGTCGCCCGGCGCAATGCGGCCCTCAGTTCGGCCTCGCCAATGGTTTCGCCTTCAATGTACTTGTGCATCAGCTCGTCTTGATCGTCGTTTTCAACGACCGTTTCGACGAGCATCTGATGGTAGGCCTGCGCCTTCTTCTTTAACTCTTCGGGAATTTCTTCGACCTCGAACTCGGCACCCAGGCTTTCGTCATTCCACACGATCGCCTTCATGGTCATCAGGTCGATGACGCCCTTGAACTTCTCTTCCTGGCCGATCGGCAACTGGATGGCCACCGGACGCGCGTTCAAGCGCTTGCGGATGGTGTCGACCGCGTGCTCGAAGTCGGCGCCCATTTTGTCCATCTTGTTGATGAAGCAAATGCGCGGGACGCCGTACTTGTCGGCCTGGCGCCATACCGTCTCGGATTGCGGCTCCACTCCATGCACGGCGTCGAACACGGCGCAGGCGCCATCGAGGACGCGCAACGAACGCTCCACCTCGGCGGTGAAGTCAACGTGGCCAGGCGTGTCGATAATGTTGATGCGAATGTCTTTCCAGACGCAGGTAGTCGCGGCCGACGTGATGGTGATGCCGCGCTCCTGCTCTTGCGCCATCCAGTCCATCGTCGCGGTGCCTTCATGGACCTCACCGATGCGGTGCGTGCGTCCCGTATAAAACAGGATGCGCTCCGTGGTGGTGGTCTTACCGGCATCGATGTGGGCCATGATGCCGATATTCCTGCAACGATCTAATGGGACCTGTCTGGGCACAATCTTTTCCGTTTTCTGCTAGGCGACGTTTCGGGTCGCTGTTACCTGGTAGAGCAGGCTTTCAGGCCTGCGCTCCCGTTTCTTGATTTGTTTTCTGAATTTCAGTCATGTTCATGACCTGAAATTCAGGAGAGCTTTACCTGCCGTCAAATGCGACGCTAAAGCGTCGCTCTACCGCTCTTCTCATTACCGGCGGGTTCTCTCGCCCGGGGCGCTGCGCCGCTCTTCCACCTACACCTACCAGCGGTAATGAGCGAAGGCCTTATTGGCCTCGGCCATGCGGTGCACGTCTTCCTTTTTCTTGATCGCCGCTCCCTTGCCATTAGCGGCGTCGAGCAACTCATTCGCCAGCTTGTCGATCATGCCCTTCTCGCCGCGTCCGCGGCTGTAAGTTAGGATCCAGCGAATCGCCAGCGAAGTGCGGCGGTCGGCATTCACTTCGACCGGGACCTGGTAGTTGGCGCCACCCACGCGGCGGGTCTTCACTTCCAGCACCGGCTTGGCGTTCTCCACCGCCTTCTTGAACAGCTTGATGGCTTCGTCGCCACCTTTGTCTTCCAGCTTCTTCATGGCGCTGTAAAAGATGCCCTGGGCGGTCGACTTCTTCCCGTCCCACATCATGGAGTTCACAAACTTATTGACCAGCGTGGACTGGTAGACCGGGTCTGCCAGGGGCTCACGCTTCGCGATATATCCTTTTCTCGGCATAGATCCTCGAACCACCTACGAACTTGAACGGTGCCAGCCTTTTGGCACTCAATGTGTCGCCGGCTAAAGCCGGCTCGGGGTAGTGAATGACCAGCCTTGACGCTGGCCTAAAGGCCAGCTCTACCCGAACTCGGACTAAGCTTTAGGCCGCTTGGCTCCGTACTTGGAGCGGCTCTGCTTGCGATTGGCGACACCGACGGAGTCCAGCGTGCCGCGCACTACGTGGTAACGCACACCCGGCAAAGCTTTCACGCGGCCGCCGCGGATCAGCACGATGGAGTGCTCCTGCAGGTTGTGACCGACACCGGGAATGTAAGTCGTCACCTCGATACCGTTGGTCAGCCGCACGCGCGCGACCTTGCGCAACGCGGAATTCGGCTTCTTCGGCGTCTGGGTATACACCCGGGTGCAGACCCCGCGCTTTTGCGGGCAGGACTGCAGCGCCGGACTGGCCGTCTTGTAATTCGGCGCCTTCCGGCCCTTGCGCACCAGTTGATTAAAAGTAGGCACTCTGTGCAGCTCCTTGTTCTTCAGGCCAGCGAAGCTGGCAATACACTTTAAATCTGCCGCAGGCTAAAGCCTGCTCAATTAATTTAAGATCGCCCGGACGCTGACCTCAAGGTCAGGACTACCCGAACGCAACTGCCGGCAGCAACCTTAATGGCGCCGGCCGCGGCTTTAATCTGCATCCCAAATTTGGGACTGGGCAGCACTTCGCCTGACCCTTGGGTCAATTTGCCCATGCTTCCCCGCACGCACAACCGCAGGGAATCTTGGTTTCCGCTCAGATTAGGCATCCGACGGTGGCGCCGTGGTCGTCCCGCAAACCAGCCTGACGGCGGGTTGCGGAGATCGGGAACGAGGGCGCTCCGTTTCGTTGCCTCGGCCTGCATACCCGGTGGAAAGCTCCAGCGGAAGCGCAGGCACGTTTCAGCGAGGATCCTGCAAAATCATTCTACAGGATGGAGAGCAAAGCAGCACAGCCAGACACTACAGGCAGGCCAAACATGACTCGCAGAACCCTTTCAATATATCAAGCAGGTTGGCTGCCGTCAACTAGTTCAGAGTGACGGTGGTGGGTGAGTTTGATTTCCGCCGCTATCTAAATCTGGAAAACGTCTTGGACTTGTCCGCTGGCCAGATCAGTTGCACGGCAACGGTGGCAATGAGGGTAAGGAGAAAACCCGCAAGCTGGGGATGTTCGGCCTTTTCGCCTGGCGCCTTAGTGTAAGGCTTTTGTCAATCCGCTTGGGCAGGGATTCTGCCTGTGGCAGCAGGGGACACAGTTCCCAGCGATTTTCTTCAACAACTTTCCATGGATGCATGTCTACAATAGGAAACTATGCGAGCAAGAAGCCTGGTAGTGGTGCTGTTGGTGGTCGTTGGTTTGTGCGGGTGTAAGGAGCGAAAAAACGCCGTTCTCATTTTGAATGAGCAATGGAGCGTGAATCAGGCCATGGCCGACTGCCAGACGCGGGCGCGGCAGGAAGGTCCAACTTGTACCACCGACCCCAGGGTTGAAGTCAGGGATTCTGATGCCCAGCTGGCGAATGCGTTCGAAACGGAACCGGCTTGCAGCGGGCTGACGCTGCTCACGCTAAACGTTTCGGACCATCAGCGACCTTTGAACTCCCGACGTAATTGGTGGCTCTTCCTTGAACTCAGCGGCCCCGGCTCCGATGAACGACGATTTACCGTGTCTCGCAGCGACGATCCGGACGCGCGCTGGGCGCTAACTGGCCAAGGGAAGATGGACTTCATAGCGAAGAGTGCGTGCGATTTTGTTCAAGGTCGCACGGGTAAGCTTTAGAGTTGCCCGGCTCCCGCATGCACAACTCCGCGGCGCCATCCGGGTTTCACCCTTCGGTTGGCGCCGCAACGCTTTACCAGCGCATCTTACTCGGGCTTGCTTGCCGAAAACCGCAACCAGCCTCTACACTTAGGGCTTTCCGTCAGGAATGATTTCGTTTAGCACGTCCGCCGGCATTGTGCGCCGGCGGGGAGGATACATGCAGCGGGTTTCAGCGGTCCCTGTCTTGGCTGCCATCGCAGCGGTGCTTGGTCTTTCTTTTCTGGTTGCGTGCGGTGGTGGTAGCAACGCAAGCACTACTGCTTCCCAGCTTATTGTGTCTCCCACCAGTTTTTCTTTGAACCAAGGGGCGGTGGGTACCCTATCGGTGGTCGCCGAGAACTCCGCCGGCACCATCGTCCCCGCCGATATCACCTTTACCAGCAGCAACAGCAACGTCGCTACCGTGTCTACCGGCGGCCTGATTTGCGCTGGGCAGTGGGACTCGGCCTTCATTAACTGTACTGCCACCAATGGAACGGCGGGAGTAGGACAGGTCACCATCACCGCTACCTCGAATGACAACATTACGGCGACGGCCACGGTGTACGTACACGAGCAGGTGGACCAAGTACAGGTAGCGCTGGCGAATAACTGCACCTCCATGGGCCAGGCCGTGAATATTTCAGGACTGGCCTTCAGCACCACGGCGCCAGGTTGCTCGCCGGCTGCGCCATGCAACATCACCTCCACGGTAGGGCCGTTCACTTTTGGCTCCAACGATACGACGATTGTCGCCAGCTCGGCCGGGATTGCGGCGACGTTCTCTTCGGCCACGGACAGCCCCACCTATTCTTCGGGTGGAACAATCAGCGGCTCATCGGGCCAAACCTGCAATCTAACTAGTTTCAACGGCGTGACTGGCGCCACGGCAACTGTGGCTTTGACGAGTGGGAATACGATTGCCAGCGGAACCCATCTGACCGTCACGGCGGCGGGATCGGGGGGAACTACACCACCCACTACGGCCACCCTGAGCAATGGCACAGCCACCTGCAGCGGGACGGCGAACGTCATTACTGCACTGACCAGTGGCGTGCTTACGGCTGGGACACCAGGTGCGACGACGGTCTTCGCCAGCGTTTCGGGAGTGAACAGTGTCGGTGCGTCGTATCTGACTTGTCCCGTGGCCAGCATTGCGGTACGCAGCGCAACCAGCTCCGATACTTCCTTCACCTTGAGCACTGGCGGGACGCAGCCCCTCACGGCGGACGTCTTCGATACGACCGGCCGGTATATCACGCCAACGCTCACCTGGGGTTCGTCATCCACCGCCGCCGTGACGGTTGCCGCCACCGGATCGGTTACTAATCCCGCAACCATCACGGCCCTAGTCCCCGGAACCGCCTACATCACTGCCGCCTGCAGTTTCCCGGATTGCAACCGATATGTTGCGGCGCAATACAGTCAGAATGTGGTCACGGCCACGGTGAGCGGATCAACCTCTACCAGCGTTTACGCCGCCAGCACTAATTCGACCATGCTGGTGCCCTTCAACATCTCGACCGACAGCCCGGGCACCGCCATCACCCTGCCGAACTATCCCAACTCCATCGTTGCCGATCCTGCCGGCCTCGCCGTGTACCTGGGATCCAGTGGTGGTTTGATGGAGGTCACGGTGAGCACCGGCGTGGTGACGACGTTTGCTGCCAACGGAAACATCGTGGCCATCACCTCGGATGGAAACTACCTGCTACTTTCCGACAGCGTGGCCGGCACTCTGAACTACTTCGACATTTCCACGGGAACGATCAGCAGCACGCAAGCCGGGACCAACACCAACTCATCGGCTTACACGCCCGACAGCAAATTTAACGAGTGGGTTACAGGAACCACGCTTGGGGTCGGCTTGCAGACAGGATTGTCGAGCCTGGTGACCTTGGGCTATACGGCCAACGCTCTGGACATCAGCGCCCAGGGCGGGCTGACCTACATCACCAGCGCCGGCACGCACGAAGTCAACGCGCTCTCGACTTGCAACCATACGCAAAATCAGGTGCTCACGGCAAACAGCCCGACGCTGATAACGAAATTCCCTAACGGCACAGGAGCGGTGGCTGCCGACTCGCCTGCCCTGGATGTTGTCTCCACGCCGTCCCCCTACAATGCCGGTTGCCCGGTCACCACCCAAAGTACGATTGCCACTTATGATCTGGGTGCAGGCAGCTTTACGGCGCAACAGATGTTCGCCAGCAGCGACAGCACTCGCGTGTGGATGGTTAGCAACCTGCCTGAGCTGCTGAGCTTCGATTTGTCGTCTCTAACGCCGACCGCCGTTGCCTTGGCCGGGAGTCCCACGGCTTACAATGGCGGGATTACGCTCGATGGCGCCCATGTGTACGTTGGCACCAGCGATGGCACCGTGCATCGGATCGACACCTCCTCGATGTCTGATGTCGTGCAGGTCACGGTCAATCTGAAGGACGCTAACGGCAACCTCACGCCGCCCAATCTGGTGTGCGTGCTGCCCTAACCGGTAGCGCGGGCCTTCAGTAGTTCTGTGTCACCGGGGTTTTGGAAGAATGCAGAGGGGCCCTGAGGAAGCCGCGATTCCTGTGTTTCACGGGCTGATGCCCCGGAGTATTTGCAGTCGCTTAGATGCCGGCCTGAGGGCCTGGCTCTACCCGAACATGACTTGTTGAGAGATTTCCTGGCCAGCCGGTAACTGCTTCAGTGAATGGCCGCTATTCCCTACCCCCACTCCCTTAGTTCTACTTCTTTTCGGCCAGCTCGCGCGCCACGCTGTCGAGCACGCCGTTGATGAACTGCACCGACTCGGGTGTAGAGAAGCGGCGAGCGATCTCCAACGCTTCGTTGATCACCACCGGCGGCGGTGTTTGGGGAAATCCTAGGAACTCGCCTACCCCGGCGCGCAGCAGATTGCGATCGACTGCCGCCATGCGGTCCATTCGCCAGTGCTCGGCGTTGCGTTCGATCAACTGGTCAATCTCTTCCCGCCGCTCGCAGGCCACACGAAACAGCTCATCGGCAAACTCGCGCACCTTCTCGTCCAGGTCCTGGCGCTCGCTCCAAAACGTTCGCCGCACCTGCTCGGGCTCTTGATGTCCCATGTCCAACTGGAACAGCATCTGCAAAGCCAGTTCGCGCGACTTGCGACGCGTGCCCGCCTTGCTCATTGCCGGCCGCCTGTCGCCACCTGATCGCGCAGGCACGCCATCTCTACCGCCGCTAGACCGGCCTCGAAGCCTTTGTTGCCGGCCTTCAGCCCGGCGCGATCGAGAGCTTGCTGCAACGTGTCGCAGGTGAGCACCGCGAAGGCGTGCGGAACTCCGGTCTCCTGCGCGGCCTGTCCGATGCCGCGTGTTACCTCGTTGGCGATGACTTCATAGTGCAAGGTGTCGCCGCGCAGCAAGCATCCGATACAGACGATAGCGTGATACCGCTTGGTTTCCGCAAGCTGGCGCGAGGCGGAAGGAATCTCGAACGCTCCCGGCACGTGAACGATGGTCATGTTTTCTGGGCTAGTCCCACATTGTCTGAGTGCTTGCAGCGCGCCGTCCAGCAGGCGTTCGGTGATGAAGGAATTGAACCGGCTGACGACCAGAGCGAACTTCTTGCCGCTGGCGTCCAGCCGTCCTTCCAGGCCGTTGCTATCGCCCGGCTTCTTCGCATAAGTCAGGAAACCGATGCGCAAGCCGCCGAGTTCGACTTCGAAGAGGCGTGCGCCATAAGGTGTGTCGCCGATTTCTCGCTGGATATTGACGCCCGATTTCTTCACGATGGCCCAGGCGGCGTCAGCGTCGGAAACTTCCACCGTAGCGTCCACGCTGGGCGCGTCGGCTGCGGCGATGAACTCGATGCCGCCGCTCGGAGCCAGCATCTCGATGCCATGGCTGCCGCCCTCGTGCCACTCGTTGCCGGGCGCAAACCCCAGCGCGCGAAACAGCTCGAGGGCGGACTGCAAATCAGGCAGAGATTTCCCCAGCGCGCGCGGAAACACAATCGATCGGATCATGTTCTCATTGTAGCGGCAGTTGGCAGTTGGCATGTGCCCCAGGTTCGCCCTTCTTTTGGGCTAACCTGGGTTACTCTGGACTCCCAGAAGAGCAAAGTTTCGACTTTCTGGTTGGATGAGATCCGATTCGTCTACCCAGGTTAGCGTCCAACAGAAGGACGCGAACCTGGGGCACAAGCTTCGTACTGGCTGGATACTTACAGCTCACCGTAACCCGGCAACTGACTACTTGCCTTTAAACTGCGCCGGCCGTTTCTCCAGGAATGCTTTCGTGCCTTCGTTCTTGTCTTCGGTGGAGCAGCAGACGCCGAACAGCGTCGCTTCCAGGAACAAGCCGTCCGCTAATGTCAGATCGAGTCCGTGATTCACCGCTTCGATGGCGTACTGGATGGCCAGCGGTGCGTTGGCGATGATCTTGGCCGCGATGGCTTCGGCGCGCGCGATCAGCTCGCCGGCGGGAACAACTTCGTTCACCAGCCCGATGCGGTGCGCTTCCTGCGCGCTGATCATTTCGCCCGTCAGCACCAGCTGCATCGCGACTCCCTTCCCGACCAGACGCGGCAACCGCTGCGTGCCCCCGTAGCCGGGAATCAAGCCGAGCTTCACTTCCGGCTGACCCAGCTTGGCGTTCTCGCTGGCCAGGCGCAGGGTGCAGGCCATCGCCAGCTCGCAGCCACCGCCGAGCGCGAATCCATTGATGCAGGCAATCACCGGCTTGCCGAGATTTTCGATAGCATCGAGGATGGCCTGGCCCTGGTGGGTATATTCCTTGGCCGAAACCGGAGTGTGCTGCGACAGTTCGCCGATATCGGCGCCCGCGACAAATGCCTTCTCGCCCGCGCCGGTGAGGATGACCACGCGTACGTCCACATCCTGCTTGGCGTCGGCGAAGGCCTGCTTGATTTCCTGCATGGTGGCCATGTTCAGCGCGTTCAGAACCTTAGGCCGGTCGATGGTGATGTAGGCAATCTGATTTTTCTTTTCGAGCTTTATGTTTTGGAATTCGGTCATGATTTTTCTCTCCCTCGCCTACGCGAATTTTCCCGGCACCGGGTTCTTCGGGTCGGAGTAATCGTAAAAACCCTTGCCTGACTTGCGGCCATACCAACCGGCCAGCACCAGTCGCTTCAGCAGCGGGGGCGCGGCGAAGCGGCGCTCCTTGAACTCGTCGTACATCACGTGGGTGATGTAGTACGTCGTATCGAGCCCGACGAAGTCGAGCAGGGCAAACGGTCCCATGGGATAGCCGCATCCCAGCTTCATGGCTTCGTCGATGTCGGTGATCGAGCCGACGCCTTCTTCATAGGCGCGGATGGCGTCGAGCAAATACGGCACCAGCAGGCGGTTGACGATGAAGCCAGTCTTGTCGCTGGTGCGCACCGGCACCTTGCCCAGTTTGTTGCCGAACTCGACGGCGGTTTCGTAAACATCTGGCGCAGTAGCGATGGTCTTTACCACTTCCACCAGCTTCATCATGGGCACGGGATTGAAGAAGTGCAGGCCGATGAAGCGCTCGGGCCGCTGGGTCGAGGTCATCAACTCGGTGACCGAGATCGAAGAAGTATTGGTGGCGAAGATCGCATCCTTCTTGACGATGGCGTCGAGCTCGGCATAGGTCTTGCGCTTCTCGGCGACGTTCTCAATGATGGCCTCGATCACGATGTCGCAGTCGGCGAGGTCCTTTATGTTGGTGGTGCCCTTCAGGTGCGATTGGGTCTCAGTCTTCTGCTCGGCGGTGATGCCGCCCTTGGCCACGCCGCGCTCGACCATGCGGGCGAGCGATTTCTCGATGCCGGCGAAACCTTTGTCGAGGAATTTCTGCTCCTGCTCGAGTACCACAACGTCGCAACCCGCGGCGGCCACCACTTGCGCGATGCCCGAGCCCATCAGCCCACAACCTAGAACTCCAACTTTCTTGATATCCATGTGTGCGTTTTCCTCTTGAATGCGCCGATAAGTCTAAATTATCGAAATTTCAATACATTGGTGTTCAATGAATTGTCATCACGAGCGAAGCGAGGCATCTGCTTTTGCGTCTACCCGTTAGAAAAGCAGATTCCTCGCGCCAAAATCCGGCGCTGGTAATGACAATTCGCTAAAACTCTCGCCCGCTCATTCAGGAGCGGCTTAAACGAACTACTCGCTACGCGCGGCTGTTTACGACTTCTCCCCCGCCCCGCCCACTTCGCTGATCCGGGTATTTTGCAGTGCGACAATCCGCCACTTGCCCTCGACTTTTTCGGCGACGATCGTAGGCCGGGCATCAAACTCGCGCGTGACGCCGTCTTCCGGGAACTGCAAATTCTGGCGCAAGAAAACGATGGCCACATCGGGCCGAAGGAAGCGAATCTTCTCGACACTGTAGCGCACCGCGCTGCCTTTATAGATGGTGCCGAAGATCATGCGATGGCCGGCTTCAATGGCCGCGCGCCCGGTGTAGTAGCCACCGAGGATGTGGATGAAGTCGGCATCGTCAGCGAAAAGTTCGGCGAAGGCGGCGCCATCAGCCGCGTTCCATGCGGCTTCCAACTGATACACCATGCCGTGCACTGCTCGTTCTTCGCTCGTCATTGTTCGTTCCCACTATCCGTTTTCGCGCGTCCGGCAATTACGTAGGACCATCCGCCGACAACCACCGCCGGCGCCATGAAGAGGAGTGCGGTCACTTGCGGCCAAGCCACGCCCTTGCGAATCATCATGACGACAGCACTCAGTCCAACCAGCGCACCCACAATCCAGGCAGCGATGAAGTGCGGCCGGCCGCCGATAAAACTCGCAAGGTGTCCGGCCAACAATGCAAACAGCAGTCCGAAGACGACGGCGCCAATCTGAAAGCTGATGCTGGCCGGAGCGTGCGGGTCGGTATTGGTGACGCGGAACAATCCGAACCACGAGAGCTCGAACAGCAGGTATCCCAGGATTATGCCGCTGACGACGCGCACCGTCCGCTCCTCTCTACGCTTGCGACTTCGTGATTCACTGCATTGCGGCTCCGGGGACGGCGCCTTGTGTCAGGGCACGGCTTCAGCCGTGCCGTAAGCGGCATAACGATTACCGGGCTTAAGCCCCTGCCGCCTTTCGTTTTGCCAAATATTCGAAACAAAACGGATATTCTTCCGGCGAATTGGCAAGCCCTTTCCTCACCGGATTCTGGGCAATGTAATCCCGATGGCGCAGTAAGCTCTCTTTATCCTCGATCCGTACATCCGAAAATCCCCGCTGCCAAACCTCTCCGGCATACCCGAATTCCCTCTTCAATCGATAGGAAAATCCGCCCTTCATCAACTGCATCGCTTTTTCCACGGTCATATCCTCGCCGACGGTTATCAGCAGATGCACATGATTGGGCATCACGACGAAATCGTGAACTTGAAACTTTCTTGCCGCCACGTAAGAACGTAGCACGTCAATGAACAGCGTCGCGTTGCGTTCGGACTGTAATAACGCTTGCCCCATACTTGTCTTCGTGGTGACAAAAAATGTGCGGGCACGAAGAATATCGCCCGACCTCGCATTGCGAACAGGTTTTGCCATATACAGGGGCTAAAGCCACGAGCTATTAGGCTTTGCTGCGGCACGAGTAAACTCGTGCCCTGACACAAACCTGACCCGCGGGCATTCTCGAGATCAGGCTGCACGCCGTCAGCGCGCGCTTACCGCTGCAGGTTCTCCACGATCACGGCGATGCCCTGGCCGCCGCCGATGCAGGCGGTCGTCAGGCCGTACTTCGCCTTGCGGCGGCGCAACTCGTATAAGACAGTGATCAGCAAGCGCGTTCCCGAGGCGCCCAAAGGATGACCGAGCGCGATCGCACCGCCATTCACGTTGACTTTGTTGCGATCCAGACCAAGTTCCTTCTCCACGGCCAGATACTGTCCGGCGAACGCCTCGTTGACTTCGACCAGATCGATGTCATCGAGCTTGAGCCCGGCTTTCTTCAGCGCGATGCGCGTTGCCGGAACCGGTCCCGAGCCCATGATCTTGGGATCGACACCGGCGATACCCCAGCTCACAATGCGACCCATCGGCTTCAGGTTGCGCTTTTCGGCTTCATCGAGCGGCATCACCACCGTGGCTGCCGCGCCATCCACGATGCCGCTGGCATTGCCGGCGGTGACGGTGCCGGTCTTGCCGAAGGCCGGCTTCAGCTTGCGTAGGCTGTCCATCGTGGTCTCGGGACGCCGATGATCGTCTTCGGTGAACATCTCACCGGTCGGCTCGCCGCGGCGATTGCGCAAGGCCACCGGCGTCAATTCTTCCTGCAGGCGACCGGCTTTGTAAGCCGCGTCGGCGGTCTGCTGCGAGCGCAGCGCGAACTCGTCCTGCATCTCGCGGGTGACGCCCTGCTGCTCGGCATAGAGTTCGGCAGTGCTCGCCATGTAGAGACCGCAGTAAGTGTCGAGCAGCGCGACCATCAGCGAATCTTCGAGCTTGCCTTCGCCAAAGCCGACGCCCCACCTCATGCCGCGAATGACGTGCGGCGCTTGCGACATCGACTCGATGCCTCCGGCCAGCGCAATCTTCGACTCGCCCAGCTGAATCATCTGCGCGGCGGTAACGATGGACTGCATGCCCGATCCGCAAAGGCGGTTGACGGTCAGCGCCGGAACCTCGATGGGAACTCCGGCTTTGAGCGCGACGTGGCGGGCACCGTAAATGGAGTCGCCCGAAGTCTGCTGCGCGTTACCCATCACGCAGTGATCGATTTCGCCGGGCTCGACCCCGGAGCGCTTCATGGCTTCGGTGGCAGCGATTGCGCCCAGGTCCATAGCGTTGAAGTCCCGTAGCTTCCCGCAGTAGCGCCCCATGGGCGTGCGAGCGCCGTTAACGATAGCGATATCAGTAGTGTTGGACATATGTGTATGGAAATAGATCAAGGTCTGTGCGAACTATCGAGTTTATCAGCCGTGGAAGAAGTGGGGCAACCGTTGGCACCACAGGCGGGTTGGCTGTCCGGGCCGACAGACCAGTGCGAGAGTGGCCCGCTGAAAATGTGACCTCAACCTAGCAGGTCACATCCCAGCGGCCCTGCCGATGCTCTGCTAGAATCGAGCAGTAGAAGCGAGGCGAAGATGGCTTTTATAAGGTCGCTGGCGTGTTTTGTCGCCATACCCCAGAGCCCGGAATTCCAAGCTGTACGGCAGGCGGTGTTTGAAGCGTTGGACCAGTTCAGTGTCGAGCGTTTGGATCTCTCCTACTTATCTACTAACCCGTCGACGCCCGTTACCAGCGACATCGTGGAGCGCGCCGATTTCGTTATCGCCGACGTAACCAGTGCATCTTCGGATGTGTTTTATCAGTTGGGCATAGCCGACGCACTGCGCAAACCGACCTTAATGATGGCGCAACGAGAAGTAACTCTGCAGGGAGACTTGAACCGTCATCAGCTTCTGTTATACCGTCCCGGCGAAGAATTCAAACTGACCGAGTATCTGCGCTCCTGGATGGCAGACATCATCGAACGGCAGCAGCAGAGAAATGCCCCTGCCAGGGCTCTATAAGCTTACCGGCTAACCATAGACTGGGCATGTCCGATAGTCAGTATCCCGACCTGAAAAAAGTCCAGTTCTACGAACAGCTGCTGCCCCGGCTGGCCGCGCTGCCGGGCGTGGAATCGGTGTCGGCCGGCTTCCCGCTGCCGCTTTCGCAAAACAATATTGGCATCAGCTTCTCCATCGAGGGCCGTCCCGTCGCCAAGGGAGATGAGCCTGGCGCGCCGGTCACTATCGTTACGCCAGATTTCTTTCATATCATGCGCATACCGGTACTTTCCGGGCGCGCCTTTCTGCCTACGGACGATTCCAAAACGCCGGCGGTGGTCATCATCAACCAGGCGTTCGCGCGAAAATACTTTCCGGGCGAGGATCCCGTCGGCAAGCCGATGAAGCCCGGGCTGGGCGACGGCATTACCAACGAACCGATGCGCGAGATCGTAGGGGTGGTAGGCGATGTGAAACGCAAAGGCATCACCGCCGAGATGCCGGCGCAATACTACCTGCCTTTCAACCAAGCAATTATTCTTTCGCCTACCGTCATTCTTCGCACCGCGGGCGACCCGCTCAGCCTCGTCGCTCCTCTACGCACACAACTGGCCCAGGTTGACAGCAACATTCCGCTGTATCAGATCAGGACGTTTGACGATTATGTGTCGCTATCGGCTGCCCAGCCGCGCTTTCAGACGGTTTTGATTACGTTCTTCGCCGCGATGGCGTTGCTGCTTTCGGCGATCGGGCTTTATGCCGTGCTGTCATACATGGTGGCGCAGCGCACGCTGGAAATCGGCTTGCGGCTTGCCTTAGGTGCGCAACGGGAAGATGTGCTGGGCTTGATTCTTCGCCGGGGATTGATCCTTGCGGTGACGGGTCTGGCGATCGGGATCTTTGTTTCGCTGTTGCTGACTCGATTCATAGCAGAGATGTTGTACGGGGTGCGGCCGTTCGATCCGCTGACGTTTGTGGGCGTCAGCCTGGTGCTGTTGCTGGTTTCGCTGATCGCCAGTAGTGCGCCGGCGTATCGTGCCGCGCGGCTCGATCCCATGCGCACGTTGCGCGAACAGTGAGGGAAAGCAGTAGTCAGTAGTCAGTAGTCAGTAGTCAGTAGTCAGTAGTCAAAAGATACAGCTCGGGAAGGTATTTGCAGCGCTTGAAATTGTGGGCCGTCGGTTTTGCTTTGTGTCAGGGCACGACTTCAGTCGTGCCAATCGACTCGCAGTAGACATCGGGCTTTAGCCCCTGTCGAGGTCCGAAGGGTTAACAAGCCCAAGTGAACGGGAGTTGTGTGCGGCACGTCTGAAGACGTGCCCTGATACAAGGCAATCGACAAATATTTCTAGAGCTTTGGACCCGATAAGTCAGGGGGGCAGGGTGGCAAAGATGGAGTGTATTCGTCAGGATGTCGCGGCGTCATTCGGGCCGGAAGACATCGCGCGGCAAAGCGAGCAGGGATGGAAGCTGGTTGCCGTCGAGTGGGAGCGTGAGCTGCCGGAAGCCGAGAGCGGCAAGCCAGCGGCCGAAGAAGTTCCCTTCGGCTTGCGGATTGCGAAAGAGGCGGCGCGCCTGGAGGAAAATCCCGCCGAGCAGGAAGTCCTGTTCCTCATGATGGAGCTAACGATTGAGGATGGGCCTTACTCGGTAATCGCTGACGAGCTCAATCGCCGGGGATATCGCACTCGCGAAGGCATGAAGTGGACGCCGGTGTCGGTGTTCCAGATGTTGCCGCGATTAATCGAAGTCGGCCCGCGAATCTTTTCGGCCCAGGAATGGCACGAGCGCCGCGCCCGGCTGGCGAAGTTCGGGACCAGATAGCCGCCCTTCTGAACGTCCACCCTTTCGCCAGGGCCGGCGAAGGATGAGGTAGCCGACTATAGGCGTCCCTTCGGCTGCGTATTCGGTAATTGCGCGAATGCTCCGCTCAGGATGACAGAATTAAGGACGAAAACAACAGATCCCTCACCAACTGAAGAGGCTGCTGAAAAACTCGATAAACATAGTTGCTGCCGCCGGCTAAAGCCGGCTCGGAATCAAAAACAAAGAACTTAGACGCTGGCCTGAAGGCCAGCTCTACCCGAGCTTTGACCTCCAACGAGTTTTTCAGCAGCCTGTTAAGTCGGTTCGGGATGAAAAGAAATGATGCAGGGGCGCAAATGATGCTGCGCTCCTGCAAGGACACTTCAGTTCGACTTCTTCGTCAAAACTGCTAGAGCGGCCTATTCCACCGGAATCACGAACTGGAAGCTCTCGGCGCCGACCGGAACGGTCACCCGTACGAGCCGCTCTTTCTTGCCATGGCTCGAGGCTTGCGAGCTTTCCGACAGCTTACCCAGCCCGCAGTAGAGAACTCCCGACGCATTGGCCCGAGGCGGAATGGTATTAGCCAGAAACGCATTCTGCTCCACGTAGTCCGGCAAGTTCTGCCGCTGCAGTTGGGTCAAAACGTCAGGGCTGCCAGCCTCAACATTGTGCAGCCGGCATACCTGGTCGCAGACATTCGCGCCCGGCGTAACCTCTCCCGGACGCAGAGCGCCGGGGGTATCGGTGTAAAGAAGATTCTTGCCTCCCGGCATGGTCGAAGTTCCCGCCCCCTGGGCTTGCGCGGCCATGGCCTTCATCATCTCGACCAACTGAGGAGTGATGGTTGCGGTGTCATCGGGCGCCTGCGCTTCCCCGCCCGCCACCGGGGTGACGGCCAAGCGCGCCCAATTGTAGGGATGGCGCATCTTCTTGGCGAGCGCCGCGCCCGAAAGCGCCGCCAGCGCGTGCCCGCCGTTGGCGTCCTCTAGAACGACGTCTTCCGGCTTCACCGTCACCGACCGCTGGCCGGCGTTGTAGACCCGCACCTTGACCGCCAGAAACTTGCGGTTGAGAACAGAGTGGGCCGCCGCAACCACGGTGTAGTCGGTCCCCGCGACGTATTGGTAGACGATACCTTCAACATAAAACATTCCCTTGCCGAGGGGTGAATTTTGCGGGCTGGAGGATTGGTCCTGAGCAAACAGCGAACAGCCGAGCAGTAGCGCACCGAGGAAACAGCGCATGGAACCTCCCATCTCCGCGCACCGCGGAGCCTGAGAGATAGATCGGCAGATTGGGGAAGGGTATGAGAGGTGGATCTCAGAAGGAGTTTGCCGGCAATTCCGCTCCCCCGATGTTTAGCAATTCCGCTCCAGGCCGCTGGGCTCGCCCTTATGATCTAACCAGTTTAGTAGAGAGCGCAGGCTTGCCTGGGCCAGAGCTATACAGGAATCGCCCGCACCATAGTAGATATTGACGGTATCTCCGTCGGGACTGATGGTGTGTCCACAGGGGAAGACAACGTCGTGTACGTCGCCTCCGCGCTCATAGTCAGTTTCGGCTCCGAAGATCCAGGAATCGCCCCGCAATAAACACACATCCGGCTTTTGCAGATCGAAAAGGGCCAGGCCCACCCGGTACAACGATCCGGAGGCGGTCTGCCTGACTCCGTGGTACAGGGTGAGCCAGCCGCGCGGAGTTTCGATTGGCGGCGAGCACAGGCCAATCTTGTTGGCATCCCACCAGGCGCCCTTGCGCGCCTCCATCATTACCCGATGGCCGCCCCAATGACTTAGATCGGGAGAGTAAGAAATCCAAATATGAGCTCCCAGAGAAGTCATCGGGCGATGAATGAGGGCCCACAGTCCGCCGATCCTATAGGGCAGCAGAGCGGCATCTTTGTCGTCCGGCGACATGATGACTCCATATCGCTCGAAACTCCGGAAATCCTTAGTCAGCGCCAGAGAAACTCCGGGGCCGCCCTTGGAATATGAAGTGTACGCGACTGCATATTGCTGCAGTTCCGGGACGTAGGTGATGCGCGGATCTTCAATGCCCCACAGCTCTTCCGGATATTCGTCCGGGTTCGGCATCAGTGTCGGGGTTGGGTCGATTTTCCATCCATCCACGCCGTTAACGGAACGGGCGGCGCAAAGATGGGAGAGACCACGGCGGTCCTCTATGCGGCAAAGCAATAGGGTCGAGCCATCCGCCAGCAATGTGGCTCCGGCATTAAATACGCTGTTGATCCGATAAGGCCAGTCTTTGCTGGCCAAGATTGGATTGGCGGGATGCCGATGAAGGAGAGCGTCGGTAGCGTTCGTAGAGTCAGTGGCCAGAGTCATATGGTAGTGTCACAAAACATAAACCGATATTTCAAAGACGTGGGACCGCAAGCATTTGAATGGCCCCGGGTCCCGGCTAGAGTATAGGCTCCGGTGCCTGAATATCCCGGAGCGGCTGCATCTGCAGTAGGGCCATTAAGAAGGAAAGCGTAGACTCCGCTCCCTGATTCTCGTTGGCGCGGTCAGGATGAAGACCGTCTCGACAACCGCCGGTGCTGGGGTCGTACAAAGCGGTTTTCAGATCGTTGTCGCCCAGAAACCAATTGAACGCAGCCCAAGCCTTTCTGCTCCAACGCTCATCTCCGGTCGCGCGATGAGCTTGCAGGCAAGCCGAGACGGTCGCGCTGGCTTCTACTGGCTGCTGATCGAACCGGGCTTTTCCGCCGCCTTTGCTATAGAAGCCGAGCGAGCCGATAGGGACAAAGTGTCCGTCAATGGTGCAGTGTTGTTGTTTTTCCAGCCACTCCAGTGACTCGAGGCCGGCCGTAAGCCACTCTTCATTCGAGGTGCGCGAGCCTGCCAACAATAACGCCTCGGGCAAACGTGCGTTGGAGTAAGCCAAACTATCTTCAAACCAATTCCAACCCGGCGTGCTGGTTACGCGATAGATCTTCAGCAATTTGCCGGCGAGAGCGTCTCTTTGTCTTTGAGCACACCTGTCTCCCGGAAACCGGTCAAGGTAGGCCTGGATGCCAAACAAGGAGAACGCCCACGCTCGAGGACTCGTAAAATTCAGTGCCGCTGGGACCGCAAGTTCTAGAAGTCGCCCAGCAAGACCTCGTAGGCCTTCGTCAACCGTTTGGTAAATCGCAGTTCCCAACGACCACAGCGCGCGACCGTGACTGTCTTCCGATCCCTCGGACTCCTGCCACCGCCGCTCGTAGCTAAGAAAGTTGCGAAACCTGCCATTGGCGGGGTTGAAGGCAAGCCACAGAAAAGCCAGGTATCGCGAAGCCAGGTTCTTCGCCTCACTTGCCGCTTCCGTTCCAAGTTGCTGCGCCAGAATCGAAACGATCAGCGCCCGGGCATTATCGTCGATGCTGTAACCCTCATGATGATTGGGAACGGCGAACACGGCATGTTGCAGCATCCCCGTATCGTCGGTCATGCGGCGAAGATGATTCAGCTTCAGCGGCGGCAGATTGTGGACTTTATCTCCTTCGGCGGGGTTTGCGCTAAGCAGGCGGGGGTTCCACATGCGCTCGGCCCGGGCCCTCTGAAAGCTGCGCATGTAGTCCTGGGCAACGCTTTTCCAAACCATATTGCGGGAGTACAGATACGCGCGCTTACGCATCGCGTGCCGTTCGGCTTCATTTTCCAGGAGTTCGATGGTCTGCTCGGCAATGGCCTCTTGATCGTTGAATGGGACCAGAACCCCGCGACGCTGATCGAGAAGCTCTTGTGCATGCCAATAAGGAGTCGAGATGACCGCTTTGCCAGCACCCAGAGCGTAGGCCAGGGTTCCAGAAACGACCTGTGCCTCGTTCTTGTAAGGCGTGATGTAGATGTCGGCTGCACCGATGAATTCCATCATCTCCTCGGGGCTGACAAAACGGTTGTGGAATATGACTTTCGTCTCCACTCCCAGGTCCCGGGCGAGCAACTGCAACGATTCGCGGTATTTGTCCCCTTCGCGCTTCCGGATGTGGGGATGAGTGGCGCCGGCGACGATGTAGGTAACATTGCTGTTGTGTGACAGAATCCGCGGCATAGCCTGAATGACGGTTTCCACGCCCTTATTGGGCGACAGCAGTCCGAAGGTCAGCAATACAGATTGGCCCCCGACTCCAAATCGGTCTTTATAAAAATTTGGATCGACAAAGGCCAGATTTGGCACCCCATGCGGGATGACATCGATCTTCGCTGCGGGAACCTGGAAGATCTCTTGCAGAAATTGCGACGAGTGCTGGCTCATTACCACCAGGCGGTCGGAAAGTTCAGCGATTTCCACCATCACGCGATGCTGGTCGGGATTCGGCTCGCGGAGCACGGTATGAAGGGTGGTCACAATGGGCATGCGGAGCTTCCGTAGCAACTCCAGAATATGGCCGCCCGCTGGTCCGCCGAAAATTCCGTATTCATGCTGCACGCTGACCAGATCGACATTGGTGAAATTGAGGAACTCGGCCGCGCGTTCGTAGGACGCCAGCTCTTCCTCGGTCAACTCGAAGCGGACCCGCTCCGGATAATCGTATTCGGATTCCGGATCGTTCACCGGCAAGGCAAATAAGCGTTCCGTCCCGAACTCGGTAGAAACGGCATTACACAAGTCGGTGGTGAAGGTGGCAATTCCGCATTGCCGGGGAAGATAGTTCCCGATGATTGCGATCCGGCTGGGAAGAGAAAGATCGACAGCGGTATCGAACCCCTTCGCGGACTGCAACTCCGCCACATGCGGAAGCGACGCGGCGGTTCCCAATGGTCTCCTGAATGGTAAAGTCTTCGGCAACGACATGACCCTCTCTCTCTGCGCACCACACCGGAATGCAAGCTAGGCAACTGCGGGGCTGATACGTGCTTGCCGGTGCAGGGCAACTCGCTTCACCGCGTCGCGACGTCAATTGCCGGCGCGCCGCGATGGGCAGGCGCAGCGGCTAAGCTCAACTACTTGCCCTCGGCAGTCGCGTGCTGGGCTGTGCGTTTCTCGGCAGCATTGACGGCGGCAAGAAACGAGTCCGCGCTCGCCGGGGCGTGTACCCCGCCCGACAGCGTTTTACGGAAGTTGACGTCACTGCCGTAAATGGCAGCCGTGGAATCCTTGTCCTGCTGGATCTTGGCGCCATCCACCGCAACCCCGACGAACAGGCCCTTGGTGCGGGAATAGCTAAGGGCCTCGGTATTCATCTTCCAGTCAGTACCTGCCGAAGCATGTCTTCCAACTGGGCCCGCTGTCGCCGAGGCTTCGCCGCTCAGTTCAAACTTGCTGGAGAGCAAGCCTTGCACACCTTTGTCATTCATAAACAGCACGATGAGATCGACTGACTGCGCGCCCGCCTGAAAGCCAAAGTTGCCGCCGCCAATCGAGATGAATGCCGGCGCACTCCATCCACGGGTAGTACGGCAGGTTACAACTCCGCGGCCATGTTCTCCGCCGACGATGAATCCGCCTTTCGCCATGCCTGGCACCACGGCAATACATTTGGCGGCATTCAGCACTTCTTCCGGAATACCCTTGTCCGGTGCTGCCATGATTTCGTTCATGACCACTCCGGCTGACTGCAAGCGCGCCGTGGTATCTTCCAGACCCGAAGCAGCGAACGCGAAGGTGGCGAAACATAATGTCGCCAGAGCAATTGCGCATTTCTTCATCAAAAAACACTTCCTTTTCATTACACCGCAGTTGGGGATGAATTTGTGTGGGGGCGAATATACGCCCATAGAAATCAGACTGTTCTGCGTCCGGTGACCAGGTTGATGATCAGCACCACGACGGCAACGACGAGCAGAAGGTGGATCAGACTGCCTGCCACGTGGAAGGTGAAGCCTAGAAGCCACAAAATCAAGAGAATGACAATGATCGTCCAAAGCATATCTGCCTCCTTGGGCTGGTTGTGGATGTTGAAGAATGCGGTCCGGCCGCAGGCCAGGCAGCGCCTAAGCTCATCGGAACAAACTGCCGGCCTTCGGCGCGGAGACATCTTGACTGGAGTATTTGGAGCGCAAGGCTACCCCACAAATCTCTCATCTTCACGCCAGCTTCGTCTGAGCAATAGTGACCATCCCTATGGCGGATGTTATTGCGTTCCCTTGGCCGCTCCGTGTACGACTCTCCCGGCCCTCCTTAATATTCGGACTGGAAAACGCGATCAACGAGCAGTATTGAACAGATGTGTACAGTCCCAAGTGATAGCTTCGCGCTTGTCCCTATGACATTGGGGGAGAGGGCCATCATGAAAACCAAGTATCTTCACATTTCCGCTTATCCTTGCGATAAATGCGAGGGGCCGGTGATTGCGGGCGCCTTTGGAATACGCGAAAGCGAGATCACCCGGGAAGGTGAGCTGACGCAGGTGGGAGCGGTATGCCTGTCGTGTGGGAATAAACAGTCGAAAATGAGCAATGGAAATGTGGTTCGCCAGTTCGCGCCTGTGGAGTGGGTCTCGCACCGGCCGAAAAGATAACCAGCCTAGCAGCTGATCAGTCGTGTAGGACCACGTTCAGCAGCGAACTATGCACTAGCATGCCGCTGCCATTGTATTCAACAAATCCAAGTTTCCGGAACCGGTTCATGAAAAAGCTGACGCGGGAACGCGTCGTGCCTACCATTTCGGCCAGCGATTCCTGGCTGATCTTGGGAATTACCGTCTCCGGTTTGCTCTCCTTGCCGAAATGCGCCAGCAACAGAAGTATCCTGGCTAACCTTTTCTCGCTGGAATTGAACAGTTGATCCACAAGGTCTTCTTCGTAACGAATGTTGCGCGCCAGCAAATGCGACACGAACAAGTCCGAAAGCGAATGCTCGCGGCGAAGCACCTCGATCATTGACTCCTTATCGATTCGCAGAATCGTGCAGTCCGTCATGGCCGATGCCGATCCCATGCGGAAAGCCTGGCCTGCCAGTCCGCCTTCCCCGAAAAAGCTGCCTTCTCCCAGCACTCCCACGGTTGCTTCTTTGCCCGTCTGCGAAACCACGGTCAGCTTGATTTTGCCCTTCTGCACATAGAACACAGCGTCGGTTGGATCACCTTGGGCAAAGATTGTCTGCTCTTTCTGGAAGGCGAGAATCTTGCGCCCGTCGCCGATGGATGCGAGAAACTTTCTGGGATCAAACTTGCGAGAGTTTTTCGCTTTCATTCTTAGAACCCTCTGCTGCCGGGCGTGGACTTTGGTTCGTTCAGGACCTTGCCCGGGGGTGACAGTGCCGAATACGGCACGCTGCTAGTTTTTCTTCACCCGTTACGCAGTGGCGGAGCACTTCCGACATCTTCCCGCGCAGGGTTATGTCTGGTATCTGACATAAGCTTACGCGGTTTTGCAAATAAAACAAGGGTCGCCGGCGGCAGAAAAGGCGATTCGCAAGGGGTAAGCGGCGTTAGTTTGTCAGGACCTGGTGGAACGACATGGGGCACCTTCAAGATCGTTGGCCTGCGACGAGCCGAAACCCGACACTGGGGTGGCGGCTCGGTGCAGCGTCATGATTATCGGTCTGTTGCGGCTAAGGAGAATGCTGCAGCAGGTGCCTATAGGAGGCCGCGGAAAAAAGTCGGCAAAGCGGGGTTGCAATTCAGCGCCAGGTGTTAGGCACAGCCGTCCATCGTTGAAATGTTGGCAGATACCGTCGTTTGTGGCAGACAATGCATTGCCCTGAGCACAGAAAAAGGCGTGGCAAAACGACCCTTTCGAGCCAAGTCTCAGGAGGTATGGCCCTGAACTGATCTCCCTTGCATACGCGGCAGTGGGCAGACAACCAGTACATCGTGGAACTCGCAATCTGGTCCGGAGGTACGACAAGTTTCAGTCGCGCACTCGCTCTTCAATGTCCATTATCGGCAGGCGGACCGAGCAAGACTGTTCAACATTGCTCAGTGAGCAGTCCTGCTCAGACGAAGGACCTCTGTGGACAGTAGTCTTATGTTTTAGTCTGCGGGAGTGGACCTGGGTTAAGCCTAGCCTCGTGAGGTTTACCGGAGCTCCTGACCTGGTTCCATGCAGCGGACGCCGACAGAGCGGTGGCAAATCAAGATAATGGCAATACTTGAACAGCAGCAGCTACGTGAGGTTTGGCGATTGACATCTGAAGCGAACAAGCCTAGGGTCGAAACTGAGTGAGTCTTTCCTTTTCCTCGTTCAGGTTTTCTGATCTAAGTCAGCCCATCTGAAGTCACACTTCTTAGTCTACCTACATCGCAGAGGGGTTCGATGCCAAACCAAATACAAGCCGGGACCATGATAGTCCAGCAATCAGCTAGTTTGCGGCCACTTGAAATAGAGAGCGAGCCCTACTCGAAAAGCTGGCGTTCACTGGGGACACTAGCGAGCTCAGGCCTGGACCGCAAAGTTCGGGTAGCTGGATGGAAGCTGTTTTTTATGGCTGGTGAGTTAAAAGCGGTGGTTCCGGCATGGGGCGGACAAAAGACCTTGGGGCGAGGAGTGCAACGTCTGCTGGCGCAAACTCGTTCGCAACATTTCAACTGTCTGGAAATAACCCACATCGTTAGAAAACATTTTCTTGGCATACCGTATGTGTCCATAGCGGCACACTCGCGCCACATTCAGCGCGGCCCTCAGATCGAATCGGTCGAGCGGCGCGCGCAAGCTGGCGCCGACGATGCCGGCAGACCAAAACAGATCAGCCAATCGCAGTAGTTCATTAGGAGATGGGAATGAATTGGGAACAAGTAGAAAGTAAATGGAAACAATTGACCGGATCTGCCAAGGAAAACTGGAGCAAGCTTACGGACGATGATCTGGCTCAAATATCCGGCAAGCGCGAGCATCTTGCAGGGAAGATACAGGAAGCCTATGGCATTACAAGACGAGAAGCTGACAAGCAGATATGGGACTGGGGAAAGACGGTAGAAAACATTCGCCGGACAATTGCCTAAGTGTTCTCCCGCTGTCGGGATGATGCTCGGAAGTATTGGACGAGCACTTTCGCGAAGTACTGAAACCGATGGCGCGTTTAGCCTCACCTACAAAGTGAAAAGGAAAAGTCATGCCTACTGAACAGGAAATTCCAGAGACCAATGCGGCACCCGCCCAGTCACTAGTAAAGCCGAAGCAATCTGTTTCTCGTTGGCGTACAGCAGTGGAGCGCTCACAGGGCTTACGCTCCAAGAGGCTGCGGAGACGCGCTGCCCACAGAGTCGCTCTGAGAAGGTCGCATAGCAAAGGCTAGCCGTACCGAGGACCAGCCATTGAGTGACGTGTTGGGGATGGACCTCTTCCGGAGATTTATCGTTCGGGTTGGACTATGACGCAGAGGTGATGACCCTCCCTTGTCCCTCGGCAGACTTCCCTTACAACCCTGCGCAACAATTCCGCTGCTATTGAAAAACTCGCTTCCACCCGGTGGGCGGGGCGCGCGCTCATATGCGCGCCCCTTGTTGCTGCTGCAAGTTAGTCGCTCGAAGGAACGGTGCTCGGTGCATGATTGAGATTCAGAAGTGGTACGGGATTCTCAGGATGCTGCAGGTCCGGTATCAAGTCGTTCGAGGCGCCACCCACGAACCGCTTGATGTTGGGATACTTGATGATCGATTTGTCGAAATCGAGAAGCGCCATGCCAAGGAGTGCACCCGTCCAACCGTTGTCTTCGCCGGAATACTTACCCGGCGAAGTTGAAAGCGCGCGCATGGGCGCCGCACCGTTGAAGATCATGTCGTATTTCTCGTAGGGATCCATGGTCAGGTTGTAGAGGGCGGGAACAGAACCCAGATTTTGCGTGGGTCCCAACCAAGAGTCTTTCGCCGTGTAGATGAACTTCCAGGCAATATTCAACCAGGGTTCCTGGGCATCTCCGCCGATGTCGACGCGTACCGCATTGAGGTACTCGCCATTGACATAGATCCAGGAGGTGCGGGCGGAGTGCTGTGCCTTGCCGAGAATGTAAGCACTGTTGTCGATGCTGTCGAAGTAGATGGGCTTGCCGTTGTTGTCCTTCATTTCGCCATGGGGCGGAGGAGTAATGCCGGACATGGCGGCCAGAGTTGACCAGCAATCGATGTGCGACATCATTTCGCCGTAGGTCACGCCGGCGGGAACGTGATCGGGCCACCACATGATGGCGGGCACGCGCCAGCCGCCTTCGAACGCCGATCCCTTCTCACCGCGGAACGGGGTTGTCCCAGCATCGGGATAGGCGTCTAGCCAGGCGCCGTTGTCGGCGGTCAGGATGACGATGGTATTGGGTGCATCGATACGGATCTCATCCATGACCTTGCCAACGTCAGCATCGAGTTCCATCAGGGAATCCGAATAGTCGCCCAAGTGAGACCTGCCGCGGAAGTCCGGCGCGGCATTGGTGGGGTTGTGCATCTTGAGGTAGTTGATGTCCATGAAGAACGGCTTGCCGGTCTTGGCGTGGGCTTTGATGTAGGCAATCGCATTGTCGGACTGCCGTTCATCGAAGGTCGCCATCGCGTCGTAAGTGATGGTTCCAGTTTTCGTGGCGGGCTTGCCGGCCACGCCTTCCCACTCGCCCAGGTTCACCACCGAGTCGTACATTTTTTCGAAATCCACGTTGTAGGACGGGAACCAGGGATGAAACCACTTGTCGGTATCGTTGTAGGAATAGACGCCGGCGTAGTAGGCGGCGAACTGCTTCATCTCGTCAAAGCCATGATTGGTCGGGTAGGAAATTGGTTTGTCGCCCATATGCCACTTGCCGGAGAAGTAGGTTGCGTAGCCGTTCTTCTGGAAAAATTCGGCAATGGTTGGGGTTTCTGGCCGGAGGTAGTTTTCGTCGCCCGGGGCAACCACGATCGACAGCGCCGTGCGGATGGGAATACGTCCGGTCATGAACGAGGCGCGGCCCGCCGTACAGCTCGCCTGTCCATACCAACTGGTAAAGACGGCGCCCTCTTTCGACATTTTGTCGATGTTGGGTGTCGGATGGCCGTTGGTAGCGCCGCCCAGCGAATAGGCACCGAAATCGTTCCATCCGGTGTCGTCGGTCATGAGCATGACAATGTTAGGTCTCTGCGAGCCGCCGCCGGGGGCTTGCGCATTAGCGGTCACGTTGCCGCCGGCCAGCAAAACGCCAGATACGGCAAGCGCTCCGAGCGCTACGTTTCGTACGCCTGCTCCTAAGTCCATAACTTTCCTCTTTCCAGTAACCATTTATTTCTTGGTGAAAGACCTTGCCTGTGGTCGCAGTTCATTACGACTACGGCAGACCTGGGAACTGTCACCTGCGACAGATGTCTTCAACGCTCCGATCGTCGGCGCTGAAATTCAATGGCCGATGTCATCGCCAAAGATGACGATGATGTTCGGCCCTTTGGCAGGCGGTGGTGGTGGTGCGAGTAGGTGACTCCCTGCGGCCTAGAAGCACAGCGCCATTAGCCACGGGTACTCGTTTTCCATCGATCATTACTCCTCTCAGCGGTGCCCCGGGCTTTCGGAGAAAACTCGCAGCACCGCGTGGCTACAACTCGACAGGTGGACCTTCGACTACGCCCTCGCCGCCGCCGCTTTTAGCGGTATGGCTACCGGCTTGACGTACACGCCGAGAGGCAACACTTCACTGCCGAAAGCGTCATTGATGATGATGGCCGCCAGCAGGTACCAAGCTGTGGCAGCACAGATCAGCGATTCGTACCATAGAATCTTGCCCGCGGCCCCGACGCCCAGCAGAGTGGCGTCCAGCAACAGGAACAAGAGGTCCAGGGTGAGGAAGACTGCAAACAGCGATTTCAGCAGACGCGTGCTGGCGATCAGAAAGATGGTGCTGATGATGGTGTATGCAATCGACAAGCCCAGCAACCATCCCTTCGGCGCCCCGGCGGCGCCATACCAGTTGTGCATGGTTGCCCAGGTATTAAAGCCCAACACTGTCCAGAACGCACCGTAGGCCCCAAATACGGTCATGGCAAAGGTGTTGCCGGTCCAGAACTCGGCGAAGCCGACTGCGATTTCGACTATGCCGCCAAAGAACAGGGCCAGTGCAACCGTGCTGCCTCCACCGACCCAGCCAAGGTTTTCAAAACTCAGAACGGTGAGGCTGACGGCGAAACAAGCCAAGCCCAACGCCGTAGGATTAGACAACTTTGTTGGCATAAAATCTTTCTCCTTTTAGAGCGGGTTTGATAAATAGGTTCGGCCTCTTGTCAGGTACTGCCGGGCGAGGCAGGTGAGTTGGTGAGCTTCTGCCCGGAGAGCGGCAGCAGCTGTTAGACCAAGAGCGGTGGGAATTGAGTGGGCGCGCTTTTTCCTTTCTCAGCGACACTCACCAGAATTTCACACCTGCGGCCGGTGCTTTGTCAGTGCCGCGTGCCTCATAGGCGAGTGACAAAGGGGCACCCTGGAAAAGGCCGGCACCTAGTCCAAGATGCCGGCCGGCTGCTCTCGTTCCTATTGGCCCACCGCTCGTTGCTTTAGCAAACTCTGCCGGCGTTCGATCAGCCTGGGGGGCGCTCGGCCGCTGGGAAATTTGACGAAAATATCGCGTGCGGCTGAAGTCGGACCCCGGCATGCGTTCGCACCTTTTCGACACGGTCCGAAGGCCCTCTTCAGAAGAGAATCCGTAGCCGCAAGAGGCCATTCAGTGCAGAACGATCGTTCTGCCAGTTTTGCCGCTGCGGGACAAAGTGGCCGGTTTGTACATCCCTTCCTTTTGCTCTCGACTCGCCGATTTCAAGTATTTGGGAAAAGATTTTCATATTGAAGAGCTGTTTCAGCAAGGACTTAGCCCCCAGTGGTTGCTCAATTACGCTGCTTCCCCAATGCCCGAGGGGGCGTGGCCTTGGCACGGTGAGTGCAAGGAGTTCTCCTGGTGAGACTGACAAACGCCATTTCGGTCGACGTAGAAGACTACTTCCAAACCGAAGCCATGTCCGCGGTAGCGTCGCGGAACACGTGGGACAGCTTTCCTTCCCGTGTCGAGGCTAATACCTGTGCGTTGTTCGAACTATTTGCCCGGTTCGAGGTCAAGGCCACGTTCTTCTTCCTGGGATGGGTGACTGAGCGTTTTCCTCAACTGGCCCGGAAAGCCCATGAGCTGGGACACGAAGTTGGCTGCCATAGCTACTGGCACTACCCCGTGTTTCGCATGACCGCGAAAGAGTTTTGGGAAGACACTTACCGGGCAAGAAATGTGATCGAGGATGCAACTGGAGCACCTGTGAGCGGCTACCGAGCCCCGAATTTTTCAATCAACCGGTCGGTGCCGTGGGCTTACCCAATCCTCGAGGAGCTGGGGTTCCAGTATGACTCTAGCGTTTATCCAATTCGTCACGAACTGTACGGAAATCACCGCGCGCCGCGACATCCATACATGGTGAGTACGTGCTTAATGGAACTTCCCCTGGCAACCTGGCGAGTGTTCCAACAGAACCTGCCGGTCGGCGGTGGCGCTTACCTGCGTATTTTCCCTTACGCTTTAATGAAGAACGGCATTCGTGCGATCAACAACAGCGAGCAGGCTCCGGCCGTGCTGTATCTGCACCCTTGGGAGATCGACGATTCCCAACCTCATTTGCCGGCATCGTGGAAATCACGGCTGCGTCAGTATACGGGGCTGGCAGGAATGCAATCGAGATTAGAACGCCTGCTACAGGAGTTTGCCCTGGGGCGAATCTATGACTCGGTCTATCTTCCTGCCTTGGCGAGAATCCGAGATGAGGTTCCCCTTGGCCCCCAGTTTGAGCCAGGTAACAGTGTCCCCGGTGGCCGTCCCAGCCCGCAACAAGTCACTGCTCGTTGATTCGCCCGAAGAAGCCTTGTCTATTTGCAGCAAACAAAATAGAGGTCTGGGATCGGTGATGAAATCGCTAGGTGAATTTCATGCAAAACGGAAATGTTGGCAATAAACAAATTATTTCGCTTGGGTCGACGTGTAATGAAGGTCATGGTTGAGCTGGTCGCAATCTTCCCCTTGCAGAATCTGTCAGTTGTTTCCGGCTGCCATTCATTTGCCCGATCAAACACGCAGACCCGGTAGCGCCGGACGCCGGCAGGGACCAGGGAGCGAAGCTTGGCGATTGCAGTCAGGAACCCGAGGCACGCACGGCGCTCGCGACTTGCGGTGTAACCAGACCCGACACTTTTTGGCTACTCAATTGCAATATTAACAACGAATATTTAACACCAGGCCGGCGAAGAAAACGGCAAGGGGGGGATTATTGAACTTAGGCCTGACGGCGATCTGGCACGATCATAAGCAATGGCGCTGGTTTCCCTGTCGCTGAAGGACCTGAGGGTTCGGCGGCCAATGCTTGAGCGGGCGGGCTGAGGAATCGGCGTTCAAACTCCCGAACCAAAGGAGCGATTTCCTCGAACATGCCGTCGATATTCCACTCATGTTGTCCCTTCTGGGCTAATGCGGTGCAATGTTGCAAATACTTGGAAATCGCCTGGTAGTAGTCCTCGTCGAGACACTCGGCAGCGACCTGAAACAGCATTACCTCGTCATTGGTAAGCAACCGTCCTGCCCAAGTCTCCGGATCGGCGGTGGAAAGGTCATAGGGTCGAGGCCGCTTGCCGCTAAAGAAACGAATCAGGTTCCGGAAGTGGATAAGAAATCCTTCAATATACAGGCTAGTGGCGCGAGCGTCGGGTGGCGAAGGCGGCGCCTGCATTTGCTCGCGGCAATACCGCAGCATCTCGATCTCATATCCAATCGCATCAAGGTGGGTGTTCTTGGTTCTCGAATACATCAGAGTTCCTCCGGTCGCGTGCTTCGCTGTCGGGCATGCCGGCCTTCCGGCTTATCGGATGAGAGCTGCGGCAAGGTCTCAAGTCAGGCCAGGAACTATCGCGCTAAACACAGGTTCGACAGTGGGTTACGAAGGTCCAACAGTAGAGTGCAAAGGATGAAATTGCGACCCCGCTCGCGGCCTGCTTGCCGCGGAACCAAACCCAGGGTACCGGGTTTGCTCAGGGAGCGTCAACCAATAGTTTTACAAAGTTGGAGGATATTGGGGTCCGTTCGTGTCTTCGTAGATCATGAGGCACGGCTTGGGGCAGCTCATGGAGCAGGTTGGGCGGGCGGCACAGAATCCGCACCGCGGGCCTGAACTATGCGAAGCCATGCTGAAACAGGGAAACGCCGTCCGCTTTCCGTTACAACCGCAAAGGACCAACTTGATGGAAAGTGAGTCGCCGCCGACGAACGTGATCGTCTTTGAAGCCACGGAGATGGGCTGCCAGCTCTTCTCTCATGTGCTTAACCGATCCAGCTATGGGGCCGCGGTACTGGGCTACTCGACCGGCATGCAGGATTGGGATGCCAGCCTGGCGAGCGCGGCCGACGTGGCCCTCATCAGCGCCGACCTTAAGGATGGTCCGGGGGCCGGCTTCAGCGTGTTGCGTCGCCTGCACCAATACAAGAGCACCCTGCGCTGCGTAGTGCTGCTTGGCCATGACGATCCCCGCTTGATCGTCGAGGCCTTCCGCTGCGGCGCTTCGGGGGTCTGTGCGCGGGAAGATTCTTGCGAAACTCTTTGCAAGTGCATTCACCAAGTGCATCGCGGCCAGATCTGGGCGAATAGCCAACAGCTCCACTATTTGCTGCAAGCTTTCGCCGCCGAGAGTCCGCGGCTAACCCGTCGGATACGGGTGCAGGCACCGCTCACCAAGCGGGAGCAAGAGATCGTCTCGCTCGTAGTTGCGGGACAGCGGAACCGGGACATCGCCGAACATCTCAAACTGAGCGAGCACACCATCAAGAACCATCTATCTCGAGTGTTTGAGAAGCTGGGTGTTTCAAGCCGCTCCGAGATAATTGCCTCTCCGGCACGGCAGAGACAGTACGGCGCACTCCAAGGGCCGCCCAATCCGATGTCCACCGACATGCCCAAGAGTGACTAGAGAGACCGCGGGGTATGTTTGCGGGCACAGCTCGGCTTCATCGCTAATTGAAAGTAACGTCCGCCAGACCCTTTGGTTTCCTGCCAGCAAGAAAATTCCTTCCGGCTGGTCGGTTCGAGAGTGGCTCCGTGGCTGAGAGGACTGACTCTCCGTCTCTTGAGTAGGTCCTTCCACCACCGTGAACGTTCCTAGGAAGCATCGCCACGGAAGCGATTTCCGCAGTTTCCACCAGATCTGGTGTCAAAACGGAACACGCTTTACCGATAGTTAGTCTGGTTTGGGGCGTGCTCTGCATGGGTCGCATCTCGGCCCTAATCTTTAGTGTAGGGCTGTGTTATGTTTATGCCACCTTTAGCGGAACGTTTTATTGGAAAAAGGTGGGATAATAATCGGGGCCGTGAGTGGTGCCGGTCTTGCTAATCCTTCAACGCCAAGAAAAAGCTCGCAGCGGGAATGACAATAGGGTAATCTGTCTAAGGCAAACTACTTGAGAACCATGAGCTAATTGTCTCCCCCTGAATGGCCAGTATCTCCCGTCTACCTAACGCAGCATTTGGAGACCACAAGGTGGTCCGTAGGATTCGAGGACATTAGATTTCCGGACGAAGTTGGGAAAGATGGAACAGGCACGACAAAGCGTTAGTATTCGGCTGATGATCTTCGATGCAACGAAGATGGGCTGTCAGTTATTGGCCCATGTGCTGGAAAGTTTTTCCGACCAGCTGAAGATCGTGGGTCAATCCACGAGCTCCATGATTGATGCCGACTCACCAGTGCATGCCGCTGACGTGGCCCTGATCAGCGCCAATCTCAGCGAAGGAGCGGGGACCGGCCTCAAGCTGGTGCGGGAAATTCGCCAGAGGGCCCCTTCGGCCCGCTGTATCGTGCTGCTGGACGACTGTCAGCGCGAGCAGGTTGTGGAGGCCTTCAGCGCCGGCGTAATGGGCGTTTGTGGGCGCAATGAGTCGTGCGAAATCCTGGGCAAGTGTATCGACCGGGTTTACCACGGACAAATTTGGGCCAATAGCGAGCAGCTGCGTTATGTGCTGGAAACGCTGTGGGCGGGGAGCCGTATTCGTTTGACCGACGCTCGCGGTAATGCTCTGTTGACCCGGCGCGAAGAAGACATTGTCTTCCTGGTTGCGGAAGGACTCCGGAACCGGGAAATAGCTGAACAACTCAAGCTGAGTGAGCATACGATCCGAAATTATTTATTTCGGGTTTTCGAGAAGCTAGGAATTTCCAGCCGATCCGAGCTTATCCTTTATTCCATAGAGCAACGAAGAAAGGCCAATTCTGCCTCGGCTGGCTGATTCCCTCCGCCGGTAGTTCCACAATGAAAAAATTAACGCTGAATTATTGATTCGTAATGGACGAATATACTGTCAGGCTGTAGTTCTTTTGTCTCACAAAAAAATGACGTTTTGCCCATTGCGGTCTGCCTCATACTGCTCTACGATTTCTCAAAATCAATATATACGAGCGTCGGATAGTTTGACAGCTCGCTGAATACTTCCTTCCCCCTGAAGGAATGACAGAACAGTAGCGCCACCTGCATTCTGTTTTTTTCGGCTACCAGCCGCTTCTCTCGCGCGCCATTTTGTTTGCGAGAGACGAATTGTATCGGGCCCCGAAGAAGCCGTATCGGGCTCCGGTGATACCCCCTGTAATTGAAGTATGAATTTGTAATGACGCGACTAGCTTAGGTCTGTAGGCCGATGGCGAAGCCCTGTCTCACTGTCTGGGTATTCTCGGAGGTCGGCGGATGGATGGCAACGTACTGGCAGGCATGTCAGGGAAAAACTACTTTTCGGGACTATGTATCGCCCTCATTACTGCTAGTCGGGCGGGGAAAGTGCTTCCAGGGGCGTGACTTTATTGTCGCCTTTGTAGGGAGCATAGGCGGAAATTCCGGCGCTGCGCATCTTGTACAGCAAGGCGCGCAGGCTGATGTTAAGCGACTGAGCTGATTTCGTCCGGTTCCAGTCATGCTCTTGAAGTACGTGCAGAATAGCTTCCGCTTCCGCTTGTCGTACCAGTTGCTGGGTGCGGACCTTCAACGGGGAATTGGGGTGCAGGGGGAACTCGATCACAGGCAGTGCCTCCGATCGTAGCTTAAGACCCTCCAGCAGCGCCTCCGGGGTGCCGAGCAGAGAATAGCGCCGTAGGACGTTTTCCAGTTCTCTGATGTTGCCCGGCCAGCGATAGTGGCGCAGGCGGCGAATGATGGCCGGTGACAAGGGAAGAGGGCGGACATGGAAGCTTTCGGCAAACTGAAGTAGCAGGTATTCCATGATGCCGGGCAAGTCTTCCAGCCGTTCGCGCAACGGCGGTAAGGGCGCGATGGCGCCGCTGATACGGTGGAACAGGTCTTCGCGAAAGGTCCCTTGTTCGAGGTCGCTTTGGAGAGAACGGTTGGCAATGCAAATGATGCGGGTGCTGATACGCCGCTCCGCTTGTGCGCCGATGCGGGTAAAGGTACCGTCCTGCAGAAACTGAAGCAGCTTCGCCTGCAGGGTTATATCGAGTTCGGAAATGTCGTCCAGCAGCAAGGTACCAGAATGGGCAAGCTCGATCAGACCTGGCTTGGTCATGCCGGCGCCCGTGAATGCTCCCTTCTCGAAGCCGAACAGCTCAGCTTCCAGCAGCGAACCGGGAATGGCCGCGCAGCTTACCTTGACGAACGGTCCGTCTCTCATGGGAGAGCGCTGATGAATATAGTTGGCCAGGACTTCCTTGCCGGTCCCGGTCGCCCCATGGATGAAAACCGGGATGGGCACAAGCGCGATGGGATCGACCACGTCGCGCAGGCGAGACATGACGGACGAGCGCCCGAAGATGATGCTTGGGGGAGGAATACTGGTGCAGCGATGGTGGGCGGCAAGCGTGTCCGAGGTAGCAAGTGTCATTCGAGTCATGGAAGAACGCTATCTTCGAACATTCATATAGCAATATTTCAGCCAAAGCGAAGGAGCTGGAGTCTTGCGTAGGAATAGCCGCAAGTTCTTGAGTTTTTCTGCGTGCAATGGGTCCCTGGCGGGCCAGGAACAATTTGTTTCGGACGAAAGTTCTGCTTGGCTGTTTACTTTCGTGCCACAAGCAGCATTTGCCGTAAGTCAGAAAGTTGCTGTCAATGCTTTCCGGCGCCCGGCAGGCCAGTGTTGCTCGAGAAAAGTGCGTCAACTGTGGTCGCGTGGCTTTCTAAATCACTCCCTAGAAATGTGCGTTACGACCCCACGAATCCGGTGCTTACGAGTTTGCAAAGGAGCAGATTAGAAATGGCTACAGCGGCAGTAAGTGCGATTTCCCTTCCGGTAGTGCTGATGGTAAACGCTGAACATCTGAGATTGCCGTCGAGAGCTGTCGATGTCGAGGATTATCAGATCGAAACCGCTGGGTCGGCCAGCGCCGCACTGGAACGGCTGCAACGCCGGCCGGTGCCCGACCTGGTTTTGATGAACGTGGCCGTACCCGGCGCGGAGGGCTTGCAAACCTTGCAGTGGGCGCGCGAACTGCATCCCGAGCTCAAGGTCATCATGTTGGGCTCCGCCAGTGACGCTCGCAGCGCCGCCTTGGCTGTCCGCATGGGAGCGCTGGACTACCTTTCCGAACCGGTCCAGCAAGCGGAACTGCAAGCCCTACTGCAGCAACACTTGGGGGAAGTTGCACCGGCGCAGGAAGCGGCTGTCGATGGCGATCCGGAGATCATCAATCTTTCCGATGGAGCCAGTTTTCTTTGCGCCAGTCCGGCGATGAAACAGATTCATGCCCAAGCGTGTGTGATCGCGAAGTTTGACATGCCGGTGCTGATGCTGGGGCAAAGCGGCACCGGGAAGGAAGTGGTGTCGCTGCTGATCCATCATCTGTCGCCGCGCGCCAAATATCCTTTCCTGAAGGTGAACTGCGCCGCCGTACCCGCGGACTTGCTGGAGAGCGAACTGTTTGGTTACGAAGCCGGGGCATTTACCGGAGCCACCAAGGCCAAGCCGGGAAAGTTCGAGCTGTGCGAAAAAGGTACGATCCTACTGGACGAAGTGGGTGAAATGCCTCCTGCCCTGCAGGCCAAGCTGCTCCATTTTCTGCAAGACCACCGGTTCTCGCGCTTGGGCGGCCGCACTACGATACAAGCTGATGTTCGCATTCTGGCGGCGACCAATATTAATGTCGAGGAAGCTTTGGCGGCCAAGACGTTGCGCGAAGATCTCTATTACCGCCTGAGCGGCTTTACCATGAGGATCCCGCCACTGCGAGAACGGAAAAAAGAAATTCCTCTGCTGATGACCCACTTTATGAAGAAGAATGCGGCCCAGTTTTCCAGCCCGGAGCGCCGCTTCAGTCAGACGTTGCTGCAAGCGTGCCTCAGTTACGCTTGGCCAGGCAACTTGCGCCAACTGGAAAATTTTGTAAGGCGATATCTTGTCTTGGGCGATGAAGAGCTAGCGCTTTCGGAATTGCGCGTGAGTCAGCGGGCCCCCGGTGACATGCGGCAAGCGCCGCTGGCAGCCAAGGATTCCAGCGGACTAAAATTTCTTGCTCGCTCGGTCAAGAAAGAAGCGGAAGCCGCGGCCATCGCCCATGCGCTTGAACAAACCAACTGGCATCGGCAGAAGGCAGCAACTTTGCTTAAGATCAGCTATAAGGCGCTACTCTATAAGATCAAACAATACGAACTGCACCCGCCGGAAACCGAGCAGGTCGACGCTTTATGACAGACCACCACCAAATTGCCGGTGATAGCCGCCACTAGACTTGTGGTGCTATCACGGCTATACTCCGCTCCACCTTCCGTCTGGCTGGGTGCAATCATCTATCGCTCCCGGTGATATTCGGCGATCCGGGGAGGTTACTCCGGTTTATTGCATAGTCAACAATCGCAGTGTTCGAGGATTCTCCGTCGCCGATAGTTGCGCCACGAAGTCTCGTCTTATTAGTCTTGGCAAGTTTTCTATTGCACTACTAGCTTCTGTTGCCGCGGACAATTAGTTACGCGTCGGATCCGAAGTTCTCGTATCTGAAATGGCGGAACCGTTGCCGGCAGTTGCAGACAGTTGCAGGAAGATTGGCGCAGGGGGTGACTCCTTGAATCTAGCCCTGGTTGTCGCAGCGCTCACCATCGTTCTCTTGCCATTCAACGCTCAAGCCCAAACATGGCAGCAGGGGTTTGACTTCCGCCATACGGCAAGCTTCGTGACCGACCCGCCCGAGTCAACCTATGTGCTGGCGACCACGGCTTATCCGACTACGGTTGGAGGTGTGACCTTTGGCTGGGCGAATCCCCTCTTAGTGTCCGCCCGCGATCGCAGTACCACGGTGGATCCGCGACTGGCAGGAATCAACTATGTGGAGAACGGGTCGCCGGCGACCTTCTACGTTAACTTGCCCTCGGCGGGCACTTACAACCTGTCGCTGGCCCTGGGGGATGCCGGCTATACCCAATGCTGGACGCAGTGCCAGGTGCAGTTCCTGGATGGTAGCCGGGTAGTAGGCACGATACTCGAGGGACAAACGCTGGCAGGATACTTCTGGGATGCGGTGGGTCGTAACTGGTCAGCGGCGGCGTGGCCGGCGAACAATATGCCGCTGCAGGTGACCATGTCAGGCACCCGGCTGACGGTGGTGGTGGGGACGAACAACAACACGGGGGACATCACGCCGATTGCCTATCTGGGGGTGGCGCAAACCACGGCCGTGCCCAACTTCACCATTTCAGCTTCCCCGGCTGGGTTGAGCGTGGTGCAGGGGAACCAGGGATC
>Ga0182013_10001042_pt1 | contig 38517 bp, 35 predicted proteins | sample 612S2MmetaG_FD_120487 | JGI IMG/M metagenome (GOLD analysis project Ga0182013, IMG submission 120487) | Permafrost microbial communities from Stordalen Mire, Sweden - 612S2M metaG | ecosystem: Environmental > Terrestrial > Soil > Wetlands > Permafrost | place: Sweden: Stordalen | collected... | reverse complement strand
GACCCTCTGCTCCCAAAGCAGATGCGCTACCAGGCTGCGCTACGCCCCGACACCATGGCTTCATTGTAACGCGAAACGGTTTGCCGCAGACCCCGGGCAGCCCTATCTCATTGCCGGGTCAGCCAGACCAGGAACCACTCCAGCAGCGCGATGGGCGAGGCGAGGGCCAATGCGCCCCCCGCACACACCCGCGCCAGGTGAATCGCGCTCTTGCCTTTGATAAACCCTGCCACCGGCGATACGGAGTACTGCGGCGGGATCGAGATCATCCCATGCACAGGGTCGGCCAGAACATGCCCCTCCTCAATCCGGCTCTCTTTCTGCTCGGCCAGTTTAGGGAACACCTCTCCGCCGAGTGATCCTGCTTGCTCCTGCCAACGCAAGGGCCGGCATTCTCGCCCCGAAGGCCCAGACACTTCTTGGAATCGCTGTTCCGCAGGTTTCCGTTCGGCGAATGCTTGTCATATAGTTTCATTTCACTTCGCGATGATTCCGTTTATCTATCTAGCTTGACAATTTGAATTGGATGATCTAGCCTCTGGCGTATAACTGTAACAAAACGAAACTTGGGAGAGATTGCTGAGGCCGCCATGAGCTACGAAACTGGGAATGTAAGCAAAGTCGTTCGGTGCGTCATGATTGCCGGGCTGGCGGGGTGCGCAGTCACTTTGCCCTCGCAGCAACAAGGATTGGCAGTATCTGTCGATGCTCGGGGGCACTACTCCATTGGCTCAACGGCGGACGGAAGCCCGGTCCTGGCTTCTGGAGTGGCGGCGAAGATCGGCAACAAGTGGGTGCGTTCAGACGACTACCCGCATCACGCGATCAATAGAACGAGCGGCGATGGCTACCTGGGGGCGGCGGAGCAATGGCAAGTCGAGTTCTCAGGCCTTACCGGTGAGCCCGATCTCGTTTACCGGCTCCGCTCCTACAAATCGGAGCCGTTCGCAGATCTGCAGGTAACCGTGCGGAACACGACAGCAAAGTCCGTTGACATTCAGAGCATTCGTTCCGTCGACGCTTCCGGCGACGGAATAGCGGCCCTGGGCGGACCGGCGGCAGCGGATCGCGTGCTCTCCGACAGCTTCAGCGAGGATCGCCCGGCCATGCAGATTCACGATTTGGCGGATGCGAACCGCCAGTTGCATCGGGCCGTCGGAAGTCAGCTCGTTTACAACCTGGACAGCCGGAAAAGTCTCTTCCTGGGAACCCTGACATCGCAGCGGTTCCTCACCATTCTGCGGTTGCATGTGGGCGGCGCCGGCAATGCGGTCCATATAACTCGATACGAAGTCGACTCCACCGGCACAACAGAAATGGAAAAGGAGAACTCCGTTGAGAAATCCGCGCCGATCGACCAGGTGGAGCTTAGCCTCCCTGTCGCGCCTGGCGGCGAGCTGGCATCGGAGACTCTGGCCATCGGCACTGGCGCGGATTATCACCGGCAGTTGGAGACCTATGGCTCCCTGATCCGCACCATCCACCACGCCCGCGTCTCCGCCCCGCCGCTGATGGGATGGTGGAGCTGGACGTCGTTCTACTTTGGCCTCAATGAAGGGGCCGCGCTCACCAATGCTCAGTGGGAAGCGGAGCATCTCATGCGCTTCGGCTATGACATCTTTCATATCGACGAAGGTTATCAGTTCGCCCGCGGGGAGTACACAACACCGGATGCCCATGTGTTTCCGAACGGCATGGGCAGCCTGGAGTACAAGGTTCGCGGGCTCGGGTTGACGCCCGGTATCTGGACGGCCCCCTTCGAAGTCTCCGAGCGATCGTCTGTATTCCTCCAGCATCCCGACTGGCTGGTGAAGAATGCCAAGGGCCAGCCGATTCATGCCGGCTTTGTGGTGGACGGCGAGGACCCGTTGTACGTCCTCGATGTCACCCATCCCGCCGCGCAGCAATATCTGCGCGAGACCTACAGCAAGCTGGTCAAGGAGTGGGGAATCCGTTACATCAAGATGGACTTCATGGACGACAGCGCCATCGAGGGCTATTACTACAAACCGCATACGACAGCGATGGAAGCGCAGCGCATCGGACTGGACATGATTCGCAAAGCCGTGGGCGAAGATGTTCTGCTCGACAAGGATGGCAGCGCGATGCTGAATCCCGTTGGCTACGTCGATTACGGACGGATCTCCCAGGATACCGGTCATAGCTTTGGCTCGAGCCACGATGCGGTGACCGGAATCGCCGCGCGTTACTTCATGAATCGCAACTACTTCGTGGCCGATCCGGATGCGTTCACCGTGTCGGAGCAGCGGGTTACCGATCAGTCGTGGCACCAGGGAACTGCGCCGCTCACATTCAATGAAGCCAAGGTCTCCATGGCGCTGGCGGCAGTTTCAGGGGGGATGCTTGAAATAGGCGACGATCTCCCCTCGCTGGAGCACTCTGCGGATCGCGTGGCCTTGATTGAGAACCCGGATCTGATCGATATGGTGCGGCTGGGCAAGGCTTCCGTGCCGCTCGACCTGATGAGCTATTCAGCGTCCGATCAGTTGCCGAGCATCTTCTATCTGAAGGAATCCCCGCGCCAGAGCGTTTTGACCGTCTTCAATTGGACAGAGAAGCCCCGTTCAAAAACTGTCCGCCTTGCAGACCTGGGGCTCGCGGCGACAGGCCAGTTTGCCGTAACAGATGTCTTTGATCAATCGGCGTTGGATTCGTCCTCTGGATCGGTGACAATTGAACAGCCAGCTCACTCAGTCGCTGTATTGAAAGTGCTGGATCGTCAGGTACTCACCGATGCGCCGGCGCTCGCCGCGAACTGCGCGCAAAGCGGGGCCGCCGGAGAGAATCTTGCATTTGCAGCCCGAACCGATGACACACACCCAGCACTCGCTTTCCATTGGAATTTCGGAGACGGCACACAACTCGACGGAGCGCAATTGACTCATGCGTGGACCGAGCCGGGTGATTACGAAGTCCAAGTAACCGCTGCCGGGCTGGACAATTCTCACAGCGAGAAATCCTGCACCGTGCACGTGACCGGCCATTTGCCAACCGTGTTTGCTCCTGCCAAAAATGTGAGATATCAGCCACATTGATCTTGACGGCCGAACCTCTCATCCGAGACACGGACCCGGTTTCTGAGAAGCAGCTTCATTGGGAACGTGCCGTGGATGAATTTGACCTAACCCCGGTACTGCGACTCCAACTGCGAGAAGACAAATGCAAAAACGTTTCGATATTACGATTGCCGGTGAGATTAATCTCGATCTGATTCTCTATGGCCTTCCGGAGGAAATGCCGCTGGAGCGGGAACTGCTGGGCAACGATTTCCGGCTTACCCTGGGCAGCTCCTCCGCTATTCTTGCGCACAACCTCGCTGCGCTCGGTCTTTCGGTGGGCTTCATCACCCGCCTCGGCAGCGACCCTTTGGGCAGTATCGCCCTCGACCGGCTCACCGAAAAAGGGGTCGATCTTAGCCGCATCAAGCGCGTCGCAGGCGGCCCATCCACCGGCGTCACGATTCTCTTGCACCACGGGGCAAGGCGTCACATTCTCACCTTTCCAGGAACGATGTCCGAGATGACGGCCTCCGATCTTGACATGGAATATCTGGCTTCCGGCCGCCACTTCCATCTCTCGTCTCTGTTCCTCCACAAGGCGCTCCAACCTGATTTACCACGCATCTTGAGGCAATTGAAGGCCGCAGGCCTGACACTCTCTCTGGACACAAACGACGACCCGGAAGATCGCTGGGAGAGCGGCCTCGATGAGTTGCTTGGCCTGGTCGATATCTTCCTTCCAAATGATGACGAAGCTTGCCGGATCACCGGCAAACCAGACGCCGAAGGCGCCCTGGCCGCACTCGCGAAGCGTGTGCCCATCGTCGCCATCAAGTGCGGCAAACGCGGCGCACTGGTGGCTGGCGGAGATCGGAAGTGGAGCATACCGGGCCAGCCCATCACGCCCGTGGATACCATCGGCGCTGGCGATAGCTTCAACGCCGGGTTCCTCGCGGCATATCTGCGGGGCGAGACTCCCGATGCCTGCGCCGCATTTGGCAATCGGACTGCCGCTCTCTCAACACAGAGGCATGGAGGCACGGAGTCCTTCCGCGACCCTCAGCTTGTGCGAGACCTGCTTGCGGCGAATGGATGAGAGCGGCAACCGCCCCTTTTTTTTAGCGAGGCGCCCTTCAAAAAAGAGCGCCTCCCGCGGCCAGGCATTCCCTAGAGCGTCTGCGGCTTGCACGCTTCGGCATAAACCCCGATCACTTCGCGAATCCGATGCAAAATGATTGCGTGCGCATCGAGCTTCAGCGTTCCAGCCCGCACGCTGCGATACTGATCGGGCAACAAGGCGCTCAGCATGGTCTGCGGTATCGTGATCTCGCGCAGATTGTCCATCAGTGTGCCCACCGCTTGCTTTACCCGCGCATCATTCCAGTAGTACCGCAATCGATCGCTGTAGCTGTAGCGCCGCAGCAGGCGCTTGGCGCGTTCATCTCCCGCATAGTGATGCTCCCAGTTGCGCGGGTCGTCCAGCATGACCTGCTCCAGCACACCCATCAACCGCGAGCACTTCTCCGGAGCAACCAGTTCAGCCTCAATCAGCGAAAGCGCCTCAAGTGCCTCGCGCATCGCAAACGTGAGCGCGGGACCGACCTTGAGAATCGCAAAGCCATCGTGCACCAGCGCCCGATATGCCCTTGGCCCCTGATAATCCGTGGAGTGCGCTTCAAACACCAGGCCCTGCTCCTCATCCAGCAGCGCAACAAGTTCCGTAGCGCGCTCCGGCGCATAATCCACCACGCTATCGTGATTGAATTCCACGCCGGGTTGCACCACCAGCGCGATGACGCGCGGCCATACCTGGGCAAGGCCCGCCTCCTCAAACACGCGGCGATGCACGGCGAGCGTCTCAGAGGCTGCTTCACGGCTGGTAACCGACAATTCCGTCAGGCTCTCCGTCGCTCCTCCGGGAACCGGAACCTCGGTGCCGATGACATAGACCGGCTTATGCTCGCCTGCCGCCCTCTCCGCCACGGCACACAAGGCAGCGGCACGGCGCGCCACGGTTTCTCCGGGCAAAGGGTGAGGATCGTCTCCGCACGACATGCTGGCGTCCAGATGGATCTTCTCGAACCCGGCGCGCACGTAGGCCGCCACCATTTCCTTCGCCTCGCTCATCGCCTCGGCTGCGGGTTGCCTCTGCCACGGGTTTGGCCCCAGGTGATCTCCGCCAAGGACCAACCTCGACTCGTCGAGCCCCTTGCGCGCGGCGATCTCGCAAACCAGCCGGCGGAAGTCCTCCGGCTGCATTCCGGTGTACCCGCCGCGGTGATTCACCTGGTTCGAGGTCGCCTCAATCAATAAGTCCGAGCCGTCTTCAATCGCCTGGTCGATGGCCGCTTCGATGACCCAGGGGTGCGCGGAACAGACCGAATAAATCCCAAAGGGACGTTTCTCACGGCGCGCGACGGCGAGTTGCTGCAATACATTGGACACCACAGTTCTCCAATCACTGAACACGGGGAGCGGGCAGGCTGCCCTTCAGAACGAAATCTTCAGAAGCAACGACAAACGTAAACGAAGCAAAATACACACTAACGAATATACATGAAAGATGTGCTTGATTGCAGCTAATATCAGCTCACCAGACCTGAGAGGATCCTCGCAATCGAGATAAACCACGGTCGGTCGAGCAGCGCCAGTGAAGTCAGCGCAACCTCGGCAACAGCTTCAGCGCATTTTCCCGGTAGACCTTCCGCAGTACGTCATCCGGAAGGAAGATGCCATAGATATTCCAGCGTCCCTGCCGCGAGGCATGAGAGGGATACTCGAAGTACTCATCCGCCGTCTCGAGGAAGCGGTAATAGAGCCGGTACATCTCCACTTCCGGCAGCAGGTCGGCGCCAAAGAGAATGCGGTCGGCATACTTGAGGAAGAAGGCGCGAGCCGCATACGGCTGCCGCCCCAGTTCCGGCGTGCGTGCGCTGATATCCACCAGCAGGTTCGGCAGCGCATCCATCTGCTCGGCGAGAAAGCCCAGGTCTTCGCTACTCTCGGCGCAATGCGCTCCCACGAATGTTGTGGCCGGGTGGCGGGCAATCACGCGGTTGCGCTGCCCCAGCAGGGTTCGTTTGGGAACCGGCGAGCAAGAGAAGCCCCAATCCGGATGTGCCGCAAGCTCTTCGTAACGCTCATTCTCGGCGTCGATGGGGTCGAAAAACGCGGTTGGATCGGCGGTGTGAAACATCACCGGCAAACCAAGCGCCCCGCACTCCTCGAAGATCGGCGCGAACCGCTCATCGTCGATGCGCAACAGTTCGCCATCGGCTCCGCGCAGCGTGAGACCGAAGTCCTTCCAGAACTTGATGCCGCAGGCGCCGTGCTCAACCAGCCGATGGAGGCGATCCATCGTTGTCTGAACGAAGTCATCTCGCTCCATGCCGTTCCAGTCCATCCAGCCGATGGAAGAAAAGCGGTCAGGCGCCGCCGCATGATAACGATCCACGATGTCGAGCGCCCGCTGCCCCACCTGCATCGTGATATTCACCACGCGTTCCACGCCGCACTGGTCCATGACGGCTAGCACATCGTGCGGATTCATCGAATCCAGATGATTGTGATAGTCGATCGCTGGGAAGCGCGGCTCTTCGACCGTATGCACTGCGGTCTTGAGTGCCGTGCGAGGGTGGAAATCGCTCAACCGGAGGTCAACTTCCGCCTTTGCATTCATCAGATCGACAAACTTGTCGTCGACGACCGGGTCTGTCTCCTGGCTCATCTGTCTCCTCACATCCTTCGTTCAATCCTGGCACGGTCTTCTTTGCTTTATTTGCTTTTTGCCTTCGCTTAATTCCATTATGATAGAATTTCGCTTTCAAGTAGTCAACAAATCGACAGCGTCTCGATCTTCTCAGGGGTGCCAATGTCTCAACGTTCAGCTTCGCCCTTAGCTCTCATGCTCCTTTCTACCTTTCTTCTTGCGGCCGCGGCCCGGCAAGCTCCGGCCCAGGTATTCGGGAACGACGCCATCGCGGCGCATCTCCGGGTTCAGGAGAACCATCTCCTGCTCGAATCCATCGAGGCCCGCGGGGACGCTGCCGCCCTCAGGCCCCTGAACGCATTTGTCCTCGTCCTCGACGATCGTCGCGAGATTGCTTCGTCGGCTATGGATCTGATGGCCAAGCCCGAAGTTACGCCCCTGGCCGCCGATCCACGGGCTGCCCGCGCCGGCGCGCATTTACCAGGCAGGCAAATCTGCGCGGACTTGAAAGAGCACACAGGATCGTTCAGCGTTCATTGGTGCATGATCGCTCGCGGGGATGCCCCGTACCTGCGACAGGAGGTCACGATCCAGGCAGGCGCTCAGCCGCTTCCCATCGCCGAAGTCCAGCTTCTGCGCTTCCCTGCCCAAGACGCGCGCGTTGTCGGCACGGTCGCCGGTTCGCCCATCGTAGCCGGCAATTTTTATCTGGGCTTCGAACACCCGCTGGCCTCCAGTTCCGTCCTTCATGGCGAGGTACTCTCCGAGCTCCAGCGAACGCTTCCTCTGAGCGCCGGTCAATCCATCACCTACTCTTCGGTCATAGGCGTAGCAAGACGCGGCCAGTTGCGGCGCGACTTCCTCTCCTATATCGAGTTGGAGCGAGCCCACCCCTATCGCACATTCCTGCACTACAACACCTGGTACGACCTGGGTGAGGGACAGCGCTTCGGCGCCGCCCAGATCGAGAATCGGATGCACGCATTCGGCGAGGAACTGGTGCGCAAGCGCGGTGTCGTCATGGACTCCTTCCTGATGGATGACGGCTGGGACAACACCAGTTCCATGTGGCAGTTCAACAGCGGCCTTCCGGATGGCTTCACCCCTCTTCGCTCCATCGCCCGGCAATATGGCTTCGGTCTCGGCGTGTGGCTGTCCCCGTGGGGCGGCTACGACGAAGAGAAAAAGCAAAGGATCAATTATGGCCAGCAGCATGGATACGAAATCGTCCAGGGCGGCTATGCGCTTTCAGGCCCTCGCTACTATGCGAAATTTGAAGAAGCCTGCCTGAACTTCATCACCCGTTATGGCGTGAATCAGTTCAAGATCGATGGTACGGGGAATGCGGGCCAGGTCTTCCCCGGCAGCATCTTCGACAGCGATTTTTCCGCCGCCATTCATCTCATTGAACGCCTGCGCCAGGCCGATCCCCAGGTCTTCATCAACCTGACCACCGGGACCAGGCCATCTCCTTTCTGGTTGCGCTATTCCGACACAATCTTCCGCTCGGGCGAAGATCATGACTTCGCCGGCCAGGGTTCCTGGCGCCAGAAGTGGATGACCTATCGCGACGAGCAGACCTATCGCAATATCGTGCTCGGCGGACCGCTGTTTCCTCTCAATTCGCTCATGCTCCATGGCATCGTCTACGCCGAAAAGGCCAAAAACCTCTCCACCGATCCGGGGCATGATTTCGCCTCCGAGGTCCGCTCCTATTTCGGCAGCGGAACCCAGTTGCAGGAGCTTTACATTACGCCGGCTCTGCTGACCACGGCAGACTGGGATGCGCTGGCCGAGAGTGCGCGCTGGTCGAGGGAAAATGCCGATACCCTGCGCGATACGCACTGGATCGGAGGCGATCCAGGCAAGGGCGAGGCCTATGGATGGGCATCCTGGAGTGCGCAAAAAGGAATTCTCGTCCTGCGCAATCCTTCCGCAAGCCCGCGAGAAATTCGCATCGACGTGGCAGACGCATTCGAACTCCCCGCCGAGGCAGCGCGCCAATACTCGGCGCATAGTCCCTGGGCCGCGGATGCCGCGGCTCCCTCAATTGAACTCCAAGCCGGCCGCCTGCAGGTCTTCAAACTCAAGCCCTTCGAAGTGATTACGCTGGAGGCGCAACCGCGGCGTTGACGCACAAGCTCAATCGGTCGCAGGCTGGGCCGCTCGCGGCTCATTCATCTGGCATGGACCAACAGCTTCAGCCGCCAGAGTGAGTCGCCACACGCCGTATGGTTCTGATGCTCTTCGCGGTAACACGCTAAACTTTCGATTGCTTCCAGACTGGCTTTCGGATTGGCGGTTAGAATACCCTACACTAAGTAAAACTGCGCAATAAGAGACGATGTCGAGGTGGAGCATGAAGGCAGAGAGCGTGGCAGCACACATTTCCGGCGAGAACGAACCAGCCGGATCGGCGACGGCCGCGTTGGGCGCCGAGCAGCCCGTCGACGGATTGATGGGCGAGGAGCGGCGGACTCAGATTCTCCAGATCGTCCGCAGCACCGGGCGGGTTCGCGTCAATGAGCTTGCCACTCATTTCGATACCTCCGCGGTCACGATTCGCAACGATCTGAACGCCCTCCACCAGCGCGGCCTGGTATACCGTTCGCATGGCGGCGCCGTGCTGCCGGATACCATCCTGCGCGAATCGCCGGTACACGAACGGCTGAAGGCGCATGCGGAGGAAAAACGGCGCATTGGCGCCATGGCCGCCACGCTCATCAACGACGGCGAAACCATCATTCTTGACTCCGGCACCACCACGCTGGAGATTGCCCGTCAAATCAAGAAAAAGCAGGGCGTGCAGGTCATCACCAACGGCGTCAACATCGCCGCCGAGCTGCTCGACGCCCGCGATGTCCAGTTGTTCATCGTCGGCGGGACCGTGCGTGGCGAGTCGGCTTCCATCAGCGGGCGCTTCACTGAAGAGATGTTCGAGCAGTTCTCCGCCGACAAGATGTTCCTCAGCGGCGCGGGATGCGATCTTGATTTCGGCGTCAGCGGCGCCAACCTGGAAGAAACCATGGTCAATCAGGCTATGCTGCGCATCTCGCGCGAGATCATCCTCGTGGCGGATGCGAGCAAATTCTCCAAACGCAGCATGGCGCGCATCACGCACTTCTCCGAGATCGATACCGTAATCAGCGATGCCAGTCTGGACGCTGCAACCCAGGAAAGACTCCGTTCCCTGGGTTGCAATCTGATTCTTGTTTAGTCTATTTCCCGGCTCCTGAAGGCTGGACGGGCGCGGCCTCGGAAGGGGTCTGCGGCGGTTCCACGCCCTCGGCGCGCAAGGCGCGGTCGATCACCAGCCAGACCTGGGCCTCGGGAAGCGCGCCATCGATGCGTTCGCCATTGACGAACAGGGCGGGCGTTCCCTCGATTTTGAGCCCCTCGGCTTCGGTCATCGAGGCCTGGACCTGGGTCCCATCCTGCTTGGCCAGGCAGGCGTCGAGGAGGGCGGCGTTGACCTTGCCCAGCGTGCCCTGCTGGCGAGCGATGCGGTCCAGGGCGGCAAAGCTCTTGGCCGGGTCGCGGTTCTCGCCATTCACATCCTGGCCGTGGGCATGAAGGTAATCCACATAGGTCCAATACACGTCGGGGCTCTGCTGGGCCAGGCAGTTGGCGTCCACCGCCGCGCGCAAGGCCCAGGGATGAATCTCCACCAGCGGGTCATCCTTGTAGATGTACCGCACCTTGTCTTTGTAGCGCGCCAGGGTGTCGGGAAACAGCGTCTGGTGCATGCGGGCGCAGTAGGGGCATTCCAGATCGTCGAAGTTGATCACCGTGACCTTGGCCGCTGGATTGCCGCGAATGGGCCGGCCGGCAATGTCGATCGAAAACAGAGGGTCCTTGTCCAGGCTGAAAGTGTCCAGGTGGGCCAGGGTCTTGCTGTCGGCGGAGATGAGGAAGTCGATCACCGACTGCTTGGGGCCGTGGCCGAGGGTGATGGGCAGCGTATCGTAGCCGGGAATCTGGCTTGGCTTGCGCGCGCCGATGGTCAGGCTCATGTCCTGCGGCAAGTTGAACTGGGAACGCACCATGACCTCGATGCGGCGGTTCAGGTCCAGTTGGGGCAATCCCTGCACAACCGCCTGGGGAGTAACGGATGGGGGAGGGGCAGGCTGGGCTTTACAGCCCGCGGCCAGGCCCAACGCGAGCAGGACAGCCAGAGAGTGAATGCGCGGCAATGGTAGATCCTCTTTGGAAAGAATACTCCAACGGGGTAAAACGCGACCCGCCGGATGGTGTGGGTTCCTGGCTCTTACTGAGTGGACGGCTGAGGGCGGGAAAAGCAACCGCCGGAAATGCTGAAATCGGGAATCTCAATTGGGAATCTTCTAGTACGCCGGCGGCAGCTTGGGGTCGGGGAAAGCGGTATTGGCGCGCCGCACGTCGCCGACGGAGCCGAAGTTGGCCAGGGTAAAGCCGTAGAGGTACTGGGTGTCGTTGCCGCGCACCGAACCCAGATCGAAGCGCCGGTAACCGACGGTCAGGCCGCAGCAGTTCCAGTTGTAAACGGCCTGCGCGCCGGCGTATTGCAACTCGCTGTGGGTAAAGTCGTAGCCGCTGGTGGCGGCAAAGTTGAAGCCGCTGCCGGAGGCCTTTCCGATGGAGACAAAGGGCTGCAACTGCTGGCTCTTGATGAGCGAGGCGGCCCCGCTGGTCTCGTCGACCGCGTTGAGCATGGCGTGGCCCAGGCCGACCGTGGTGCGGCCCCAACTGTAGCCGGCAAACATGTTATTGGCGCCCATGCGTCCGGCTTTGGGGTCGTAATCCAGGTCCCACTGGATGCGCAGGTTGTCGATGGCCTCGAAGCGCAGCCGCGAGGTGATGGGGGAGAGGTTGCGGGCCGAAGTGAGGAAGGAGATGCCGCTCAGGTCCAGGGTGGAATCGAAGACGTTGCGGCGGCTGGAAATGAGCGCTCCGCCAAAGTTGGGGTCGATGTAGAATTTCTGCGCAATCTGCCAACTGGCCCACTCGCGCGGGCGGGCAGGGCAAGCGCCGGGCGCAGCCGCGTCCTCGCCAGGGCAGGCCTGCGCCTCGGTGGAGCGCAGATAAAAGCGCTGGGTGAGCGAGAAGCCGGCTTCGTTGGTGTTGGTGGCGATGTCGGAGGTGTCGATGAGCAGCACATTGCGCGCTTGCGCGCCGATGCCGCCCACGTAGCGGTAGGTGAATTCAGGCTCGATCACGTGGCGCAGCTCGCGGCCCCAGCCGGTGAGCTCGAAATCCCGCTCCAGGGCCGGGGGCCTGATCTCCACCGAGGCCTCGGCGTCCAGGCGGTTCAGCGGATCGTGGCTGATGCGGGGTGTGCCGCTGCCGGTTTCGGCGAGGTCGGGGGTCTGGCTGATGGTGTAGGCGGTGGCGCGCAACGCAACCTGGGGAACCACGCTCCAGCCGTCGCCCACCAGCGGCAGGGAGAGATGGGGGTGGAAATCGATGCGGCCGGCGTTGCGGGCGTGGAAGCCGGGTTCGGCGCGGCTCAGATAGCCCAGCGACGAGCCCAGGCCCCAATAGAGTGGAGAGGCGCCCAGCGGCCGGTCCAGCACGTCGTAGCGCAGGCTGGGCAGATGAAGAATCCTGACCTCGTCGCCGTTGGCGGAACTGGCAAAGCTCTGAAAGCGGTCCATGGACACGGAGGGAACTCGTCCGTTGTGCTCATGGGTGAGTGAGACGTTGCTGGCCACCTCGGAGCTGATGGCCTGCGAGTAGGTGTCCTCGAAGACCAGGCGGTAAATGTAGCTGGACAGGAACTCGACGTTTCCTGCCACGTGCGTCTCCGGGGTCAGGTCCTTGCGCCCCAGGGCCAGCACATCCACGCCGCCCTGGTTGACCAGGACCATGGCGCCCGGATGGGTGGGGCTGGGCTGTTCGATGCCCCGATCGAGCAGCGCATTCCAGCGCGCGGTCAGGTGGTCGACCCCGGGGCCCTTGTAGCGGAAGTCGCCATTGGGCGCAAAGCCGCGCTTGGTGTAGTAGTCCGTCCCGATCACCATGTCCATGCTGCGGTTGATGACCCAGTAGACCTGCTCGCCCAGGGTGTAGCCCCGAATGGAAGAGTTGTTGCTGGGCAGCACGGGGATCAACAGACCGCTTTGGCGCCCCGCATCGTCCACCGGATGGCTGAGGTAAGGAAGGTAAAACAGGGGCACGCCGAGAAACTTGAACACGGCGTTGGTGGTGGAGGCCTTGCCGTTGGAGAGTTGGATGGCGCGGGAGATGACCAGCCAGTCCGGCCGGGGCAGGCGGCAGTTGGTCATCGTGCCGTCGATCAGCCGGTACTGGTCCTCGCCGTTCTGCAAGAGAACCCGGCCGGAAAACGAAAAAGGATTGGCCGTGGAGTAGACCACGGAGCGGCCGGCCGAGCGCACCCCCTGGGTGCCATGGACGTTGAAAAAGCGGGCGGTGTGCATGTTCAGCCGCATCTCGCCGCGCGAGGCGTTGATGAGCATCTCATTGCGCCCCCCGGCCACCTGGAGGTTGCCTTCCGCCTCAACCTCGGTGGTGGACTGGTGGTAGATGACCTTGTCGGCTCTCAGAACGTAGTCGCGATAGTGGATCACCACCTGGCCCGAGAGGGTCCAGATGTCGCCCACGCGGGTCTGGCTCTGGGCTTCCCACACCACGGGCACGCCGGCTGTGGGCGCCGGTTCGGGCTGCGCCAGGGGCAAAATCTCCTGGCCAGGGTCGTCCGGCAAAGCGGCTGCGGCGGCGCTGGCGGCGTCTTGCGCCGCGGGAGGTGCCGTATTGGTCAACGCCTGCCCACCAAGTTCAAGGTGACAGAGGGCCAGCATCGTGATAAACACAAAATAGCGAGGGCGCATCCCAGGGACCAAGGTCAGCATAGCAAAAGCAGGCCACTTGGTACCCGAGGTGCTCCGCGCAGCTCTGGCAGCAGGCAAAAGTCGGATGGTTTTTCACCGCGCCCGGATGAAGCGATTCGGGTCATGCCTGTGTGTTTTCTCGCGACCCCTCCCTTTCCAGACAGCAACGTCCTTCCTGTCCCGGCTTTCGGGCAGGAGGGACCTGAACAGCCGTTTGGGGCTTGTGCATAGGCCCCAGCCAGGCGCGTCAGAAGGGAAACCGGAGCCTTGAGCACATCCTTGATCCAACCGCCCCCGGCACCAACGTGGAAACAGGAAGTGAACCGGCGTCTGGCGGAGCATCAGAGCCGCCGGGGTTTGTCCGAGGTCCGTGGGGCCCTGCCCGCCGGAATCCGGCAGGACCTCAACCAGCGGGCAGCTCAGGCCGCGGCGCGGGTAGCCGAGCGTTATGCCAAGGCTCCCTCCTACAGCCAGATGCAGGCTGCCGAAGCCTGCGCCGCCCTGCGCGCCGCCGAGGTTGCCACCCAGGCGGCCCTGGACGCCCAGGCCGCCGCGCAAGCCGCGCTGGCGGGATTGCAGGCTGCCGAAGCCTGCGACCTCTGGGAGGGGCGTGAAGGGCCGCCCGCCGCGACGCGGGAGTGGCCTGCCGCGCGGTCATGGGAGCCGGCGGCTGCGCCCGCGCCTTCCGATGCGGTCCCCGTTGCTTCCTGTTCGGCTCCGGTTGCGGAGAGACAGCCTCAGCTCCGCCGGGAGCCGGAGATGCCGCCGCACGCCGCCGAGGCCTCCGCCCAACCGCGTCCGTCCGAGAGCGTGGCGGCAGCGGTGGAAGAACGCCGGGAACGGACGGAAATGCCTGCCGAGCGGAAAACAGGGCTGCCGCTGGAGTCCATTGAGCCGGTCGAGCCCTTCCATGCCAACCTGATCGAATTTCCACGCGAACTGGTGGCCGCCCGCAAGGTTCGTCCGCGTCTGGCCGAGGGTCCGCTGGCGGCCTCGGGAGGCGAGCGGCAGTTGAGCATCTTCGAGGTGGACCCGGGGGCCATCTCCATCGAACCCGAGCCGCCTGTGGCCGCCGCGCCCACGCCTGAGTCCGCCGGTTGGCAGGCTCCCGACTGGTCGGGGTTGGAGCTCGAGGCGCAAGCCCTGGAGGAGACACCGGCCCAGTCCGAGGCGGCGCAGACCGCTCCGGCGCTGGAACTGGCCCCTTTCGGCCACCGGCTGCTGGCCCTGGTCGTCGATGGCGCGCTGATTGCCGTCGCCTTCCTGGCGGCGGCTTATATGGCCACCTCGAACATCGACCCACTGCCTTCGCTGAAGTTCATCGAAGTCAGCGGAGTTTCCGGGCTGATGATGATTGCGCTGTTCTACCAGGTGTTCTTCTTTACGCTGGCCGAGGCTACGCCGGGCATGAAGTACGCCCGCATCTCCCTGTGCACCTTCGACGACCAGGGCCCGACGAAAGCGCACCTGCGCCGCAGGCTGGCGGCGATGCTGCTGTCGGTGCTGCCGCTGGGTTTGGGCATGGCCTGGGCGATCTTTGACGACAGCCACCTCAGTTGGCACGACCGGCTTTCGAGAACCTATCTGCGCAAGTGCTGAGCAGAAGGCAATCGCCTCATGGCATGATGCGATTGCCTTGCGCGATGTCTCCATGTCAATGCGCGGATGTATATCTGGAGGTCAGCAGCACCGCTCTGCCTTTTGCCTTGGAAGAGCGAATGAAGTAAATGCCACCGTAGATGCCCCAGACAGCGGAGACGAGCAGGGCCAGCAGCGGTTCCTTGAATGAGCCCAGGCCAAAAACCGGACTGATCAGGTAGAAGGCCATGCAGATCAGGTTGGCCAGCAGGCCGAAACCTGGAATCAACAGATGCCGGACCACGTTGTAATCGTGACGCCTGTGGTATGCGACGATGCACAGCAGGCAACTGAGCGCGTAAAGAATGAAAGTGCCGAAGTTGGAAGTGAGCGTGATGGTCAGCAAGGAGTTGGGCAGAGCGGCCATCTTGTCGTGGGTGCTGTAGCCGAAGCTGGAGAAAAGGCCGTGCGGAAGCGCCGCGATCGACGCATCGCTGGGCGCGCCGGCATCGCCGAACGCCAGCGAGACCGCAATGACGCCAATCAGCGCGGAGATAAAGGCCAGCGTCCAGATGGCGCGCCGCGGCGTCAGAGACCTGGCATGGAGAATGCCGAAGTGCTCCGGAGCTTCGTTGTCCCGGCCCATGGCATAGGTGACGCGAGCCCCGGTAGTCATGCAGCTCAGCGTGGTGCCGATCAGCGCCAGGAACACGGTTGAGGCTTCGGCCAGCATAAAGTACTTGCCGTTGCCGTGTCCCAGCAGCCCATCGCCGACGATGATCATCATGTCGCCGATCGGTGCGGCGGAACCGGCGGCGCTCTGCATGGTGTAGCCCGAGTTGAGAAAGTAATTGGCCGCGAAGTACTCAACCAAATAGCAGACCAGTCCCTGGATCAGCAGTGAGGAGATCACGGCGATAGGAATATGCTTGGTCGGATTCCTCGCCTCGCCTCCCATCGCCGTCACCGATTCAAAGCCCACCAGAATCAGAATCGCGACTGTGGCCTGAATGAAGACAAAGCTGAATCTGTGCGGCGTCACAACCGATGCCGCCGAGCTATGGGTAAGAAAGTTGCCGCTGGCGTCCGATTGAGGATAAGTGATTTGGAAAGCGACGGGCTTGCCGGCCGCATCGGTCAGCGGCACGGGGACTCCGCTCGCATCGCGAACCGTCGCGCCGTCCTTGGCGGTGGCAAACCGGTAGCTGTAAGTGGCCAGCGTCTGTCCATCGTATTGAAAGCCAGGCGACCCGGACGGATGGCTGGCGCGATAGCCGAGCGCGAGCACGCTGAACACCATCAACGCGGAGATTTGCACGATGTTGATCGCCAGGTTGACGGAAGTCGAAGCGCCCGCGCCCTTCTGCGCAATCCAGGCGACAAAGAAGGAGAAGACAATCGCCACCAGCGCCATGAAGACGGGCCCGGGGTTCGATCCGCTCATGAACCCAGGATAGAGAAAGCCGACGATGTAGCCGACAAACACCCCGGTCGTCGCCACCATCACGCCGGGGTAGACCCAGTAGTAGAGGTGCGACCCCCATCCGACGATGAACTTGGCAATGCGGGCATACTGAAAAAACTTGTCTTTGGAGAGAATGGCCTGCTCCGCGTAGTAATAGCTCGAACCGGTGCCGGGATAGAGCTTGGATATCTCGGCGTAGGCGACCGCCGTGGCCAGGCACAGCAGCAAAGCCGCGACAATGCCCAGCCACATGGTGGGCGCCGTGGTGCCGGTGGTGGCCTGGATATAGAACGTGAGCCACAGGAACGCGCCCGGGGCGATGAGTGCCATCGCGTTGCTGGTGAGCCCGGTAAGTCCCAGGGTGGCCTGCATCTGAAGTGCCTTGCGTTCCGCCATAAGTGTTCTCCTGAAGTTAGGTTCGGCTTGCAACATCCGGACGGACAGCTCCGTGAATCCACCGTCGATCGAGTGTCTTCATCGAGCTCTCGCGCGAGAGTCGTGAAGAAATCGTGGACATGCCAGCAGCGTAAAGACCTGGCCATGAAGATGGAATATGGATGAAGCGATTTTTGAACTATCCCGCGCTCTTCGCATTCCGAGAAATCGAAAGATGCACCAGGGACGAAGCCTTCGGGCGAATCGCGTCCTGGTGCACCTTGAAGACCCGCTCCTGGATGGGCGATGAGTGAACAAAGTCCAGATACGCCCTCTCCAGGTGAGCGCGGAAATAGGCGCGCGCCTTGGCCTCGTCCGGTACGTCGCCGGCCTTGCGCAGATTGTCGCCCATTCGCCGCAGAATGTGCAGGCGCGCAACATCCAGCACGGAAGGTTCATAAGGAACGCCGAGAAAGCGGAAAAAATCCTCCGCGGAGGAAAGCTTGGACAACTGTTCAAGCACAGTCATATCTCATCTCCATGTGAGGACTGGTTGGTCTCGCCATATGGCCGGCTCGCCGATAGAAATCCAGGAGTTCATCGTTGCGAATAATGCGCTTGGCCTCGATGGAGCGCTCCTTGACTTGTTCCAGCACGTTCTTTGTGCGGCTCGTGTCGGCGAACAGGCCGAGGGCTTGCAGCGCGTCTCTCACCGAGGCCATTCCCGAATGCTTGCCCAGAACCACTGTCCTCACGCGTCCAAACATCTGCGGAGACAGTTCTTCATACGTCGATGGATCCTTGAGCAGCCCATCGACGTGAATGCCCGACTCGTGCGTAAAGGCATTTGCGCCGACAATGGACTTGCCCACGGGGATGGGGCGGCCGGCGGCGCGCGCCACCAGTTCCGCCAGGTGGGGCAACTGCGCAAGGTCCACGCTGCCGCAGTTGCCAAAGAATCGATAGAGACCGGCCGCGACTTCTTCGAGAGCCGCATTCCCCGCCCGTTCACCCAGGCCCAGCACGCAGACACTGGCGGCCGCGGCGCCCCCGCGAATGGCCGCAAGAGTGTTTGCCGTGGCCAGCCCAAGGTCGTCGTGGCCGTGATACTCAAGTTCTATCGCCGTCTCTTTTCTGAGACGCGCGAAAACGTCGAAGACCCCAAAAGGCTCCATGCCGCCTAACGTGTCAGCATAGCGGAAGCGATGCGCGCCCGCGCCTTCGGCGGCTTCCACCGCCATCGGAAGAAAGTCGATGTCCGCGCGGCTGGAATCTTCTCCTCCCATGGCCACACGGAGGCCGCTGTCCACCGCATAGGAGACCACGTCGCGAATCCGCGCCAGCGTTCCCTGCCGGTCCAGCCTGAGCTTGGCCCGCATTTGAAGTTCGGAGAGCGGAATGGAAAGATTCACGCGCTTCAATCCAGTCTTCCGGGCCGCGTCCACATCCGCGCGCGTCATGCGGCACCATGCAATGGCTTCGCAGCGTTCGAGACGGCTGCCGATGGCAGCGATCTCCTCCACCTCCCGCTCGCCCATGGCGGGCGTTCCAGCCTCGACCTCATCCACGCCGGCCATTTCCAAAGCGCTGGCAATGGCCAGCTTCTCGTCGAGAGTAAACGCAACTCCGGGAGCCTGTTCTCCATCTCTGAGTGTTGAATCGTTGAGGATAACGCGGCGTGGGTCAGCCATAGGCGGCCTCCATGGGAATTGACAGGTCGTGCAGTTCCGTCACGATCCGCGGGAGCAGTTCGAGAACCCGCTCCACATCGCGGTCGCGGCTCTCGCGCGACAGCGAAAAGCGAACCGCGCCGCGCAAATGGCTGAACGGCGTCTTCATGGCGCGGAGCACGTGCGAAGGCTCCATGGATCCGGCGCTGCAAGCCGATCCGGAAGAAGCCGCAATCCGGGCTCTATCGAGCATCGACAGAATCGAATCCGCCTCGACGTCCTCAAAGGCCACGTTGAGCGTGTTGGGCAGGCGATTGGATTCACTCCCGATCGCCATGGCGCCCGGAACACTGCGCAGAATCTCCCGCTGCAAACGATCGCGCAATGCCGAGATTCGCGGCATGTCGGCGGAGATCGATTGTTGAGCCATCTCGGCAGCCAGCCCAAAGCCGACGATTGCCGGCGCATTTTCAGTGCCCGCGCGCCGTGCCCGTTCCTGCCGGCCGCCGTGAACCAGGGGCGCCAGCCGGACCCCGTGGCGCACATACAAGGCGCCGATGCCTTTGGGGCCGTGCATCTTGTGCGCGGAGACAGACAGCATGTCGATCTCCGTCGCCCGCAAATCCAGGGCAAGCTTCCCCGCGGCCTGAACGGCGTCGGTGTGAAACAGCGCCCCGGCCCGGTGCGCGATCGATGCCAGGGACGCAATGGGAAAAACCACTCCGGTCTCATTGTTCGCCCACTGGATGGTCGCCACAGCGGTGCGCTTGTTGAACGCGTTGCGATAGGCTGCGATGTCGAGAATTCCGCGCGCATCCACGGGAACCCGATGAACCTTGGCCCTTCCTGTCGCTTCCAGGTGGGCGCATAACGCCAGCACCGACGGGTGCTCCACCTGCGACGTCACGATTTCGTCCCGCCCCGGCAGCACCGCAAGAGCGGAGAGAATTGCCGTGTTGGTCGCTTCGCTGCCTCCCGAGGTAAAGACAATCTCGCTTTCTCTTTCTGCTCCCAGCAGCGATCGAACCTGGATGCGCGCCGCGCTGACCGCCTCCGCCGCGACAGAACCAAGTCCGTGGATGGAAGACGGGTTGCCGAAGTGCTCCCGAAAGAAGGGCAGCATCGCATCCACTACACGGCTGTCGGCGCGCGTTGTCGCGTTGTTGTCCAGATACACCCATCGATCCGTGGCGGCAGGTTCCGGCATGGCGCTCCTTCACACACTCGCTCTCAGCAGCACGGCTTGCCACAACCGCCGTTGCGGAGAGCGGGGAGTTCAAGGCGCCCTCGCCGGCTTCAGTCAGTTGAATCATGGTTCCCACCGTTGCAGCGATTACCTGCATCAAAGCACGTCGCGGGCCAATCGGCATGGATTGAGAACACAGGGACTTGCGCTGGTTGGCAGGGAACAAGCGAGAGATTTGTCGCATTCAGGACATGTCGCGATTCGTTCAAAGCGGATGGGCATCCTGAATCGAGGTCAACCCCCAAGTGTCCCCATGAAGGCGCACCCGGGCCAGCAAACTCTCGCCGGACTCATCGCCGAAACACTCGTCGAAGTCGTTGCATTCTGAGCAGGAAGGCGCAAGGCAGATGCGAAACCCATCCTCGCGGCAGATCATGCGATAGAAGAACTTTTTCCATTTCATGTCCTGGTTGTTCCGCCGGGCGAGCAACGAGAAATGGCGCTGCATCAGCATGGAAAGCTCTCCCCGGTTGGCAAGCCCAAGGTCCTGCCAGAGATGGTTGGGCCGCGTGGCTCTCCGGGCAATCAGCAGAGCCATCAGTGAGTTCAGTGGGGAGGGCGCGGTGCGGAAACGCCACAGCAGCTTCCGCAAGCACAATTCCTCTTCTCCGACAGCCGGCTCCGCGTCCAGGCCAAGCGATTCAAACTCCATCAGCGCGCCTGGAAAGTATCGTTGGATCGCGGAGCGCAGCGCCGCGCCGCTGATTCCCAGGCCATCGGTCAAAGGTTCGCCGTGATGAGTCTCGCCGGCGCCGGCGGCGAAGATGCACGCCAGCACGTGGCCGTCGAAGGCCTCACAGGCGGTGGACGCGTTCGCCTCCATCAGCATCTGGTACATTCCCTGTGGCGTCATCCCTTGCCTCCTGAATCCGTCAGGATGGTCCGTGTGTCTGGCAGCTCTTGGCGCAGACGCGCGCACATGCGCCGCACCCGATGCATGAGCCCGCATCGGAGACCGTCATGGCCTTGCGCAGGATTTCCTCGTCGTCGTCCAGCGCAACCAGGTCGCCCTCTTCCGTGACGCCGCGCAGTGTCAGCACGGATTGGCCGCACACCTTGTAACAGCGGCCACACCCGATGCAGGTCTCCGCATCGATGGAGAGCAGGTACGATGGACTCCAACTGCGGCCATCGCGCGTGAACGATTGAACGGACAATTGCATCGCTTCCATAGTTGCTCCAGCTTCTTCTCAATAGCGCGCGACGTCGGGGTATTTCTCGATCCACTCCAGGGCGTCCGCCACGATTTTCTCCCCCGCGGCTTCCAGGCTCTCCATGCTGTCAAAGCCAAACCTGTGCACATCGCGCAGGAACTTGTTGAACACAATCAGCCGTCCCGCCGTAAGCACCAGGCGGCCAAAGCCCTCATGGTGCAGCTTCATCATGGGAGAGACCATCACCCCGGTCGCGCGCTCGATGGCCAGGCCGATGGCGTTGTAGAACAGTTCCATCCGCCACAGCGTTTCCGGATCGGGATCGCTCATGGTGGGAATCTCGCGCCGCTTTTCCCGGGTCAGTATGTAGGGCTCCAGAAGATTGGCGTCGCTCTTTGCATCCCACGACCCATGGATGTCCTGCGCTCTCCATTGCTTGATGAGCTCGCTCAGAAAGCCATATGTTGGCGGCGCGGGCGCTTGCACAGTGGTGTCATCCATAGATCGCCTCATCCTCGAAGTCCAGCACGCGTTCCCCGCCCTTGTTGAGCGCCTTGCGCAGCCACGGTGGAGGATTGCCGGCCAGAACGGCCTGCAGTTGCATCAGCACCTCCGCGATAGGCTTGGTCTCCGCAACCTTCACCGGGTGGATGTTCCTGGCCACCACCCGCGCCGCCCCCGACCCGCCAATCGCGGCAACGTAGAGGATGGCGCAGTCCTTGATCGCTTCCAGCTTGGGTCCCAGCTTGTCTTCGTTGCCGTCTTCCTGCAGGTTGCCGCTGAACTCAACATGGGTGACAAAGCGGCAGTCTTCCGCGCAAACGTCGTAGATCGCGATCTGTTTGGCCCACCCAAAATGGGCGTCCACATGTTCTCCATCCTCTGTTGCAAAGGCGACTTTCATGTTCCTCCTTTGTGTCGGCCATGGTTTCGCTCAGGTGTCTATTGCAATTCCAACGGCGCCGGAAGCCGAGCGGCCTTCTCCGGCAACCTCCAAGTCTGCGGCGTAGGTTCATGCATATGCGCCAGAAAAATGTTGCCAACCTCGAAAATCAGGTCGCGCGTCCCGCGATACCCAACCGAGATCTTCTGACCGGCTCCCAGGCGATCGAAGATCGGCAGGCCGATGCGAAACAGCGGGATGCCCAGCCGCCCCGCCGCCTGGCGTCCATGCGCGTGAGTCACGATCAAATCGGCCCCGGCGGCGCGCATCTCCAAATCCTCGAGGTCTCCCAGAACAACCTCGTCCGAGGGTATGCATTCCAGCGCTGGAGATTGCGTGGTGGTAACCGCGGCCTGAATCTCGCACCCCATTTCGCGCATCCAGTGAGAGAAGGCGGCAAGCAGATCGGGCTCGGCAGCGATCGCCACGCGCTTTCCGCCAAAGTGAAAGTGCGCGTCCAGCATCGCGTCGACAAGCTGGCTGCGCTGGCGGCGATACTTTCGCGGAACCGGCACGCCGCTGATCTCCGAAAGAAAGCCCATCAGCTCGTCGTTGGCCCCCAGGCCCGTGAGCCTCTCGAACAACCGGTAGGGAATCCCCGTTCGATGCTCCAGCGTGATGGCGGCGCCGCGCATCTGCTCGCCGACGGCAACTGTCCAGCAGGCGGACCCCATTCTGCGAATCTGCTCCACAGAGATTCCGCCCAGCGTCGTGGGCGTAAACTCCGCGGGGATATGCCCGTCCAGCGAGCCGGAAAGATCAGGCAAAAACACCGGTTCCAGGCAAAAAGATTCGAAGATATCGCGCAACTCGTCGATGTCCCCTGGGGTGATGTGGGAGCCGGGGAGGACATTGATTCTCCTCGTCGGTCTTGCCGTCGATAGCGGAACATCGACCAGCTCTTCAATCATCCCGGTGACCGCCGCCGCCCATCCGTCTTGAAGCGATCCTTCAAAATCCGGCGTCGAAACTTCGACCAGCGCGATCGAGTCCAATTCCGGATGGTTGGCGCGTATCACCTTGAGAAAGCCGCTCAGATCGTCGCCCTTGATCTCCGAGATGCCCGTCGTGCAGATTCCGATGAACGCGGGCTTGGTGCGCGCCGCGATATTCACCAGCGCCTGCTCGACGTTGTCGAATCCGCCCATCACCGAAGCAACCTCGCTCAGCGCCGTGGTCTGCATGGGGATCGCCTCGCGGAAATGGCGAACAAACAGCACCAGGCCAAAGGAGGTGCATCCCTGCGATCCGTGCAACAGGGGCATCGCGTTCTCCACGCCCATGAACGCCAGCGCCGCTCCAACCGGCTGGCTCATCTTCAGCGGATTCACCATGCAATGCTTTTGACTGACGACGACCTTTGCCATATGCCTGTCCCTGTCCGGTGCGTCTATGCAATGTGAAGGTGAAGCGCATCCAGTGCCGGAGCCTTCTCCCACGGAGCGGCCCGCCGAATCTGATCCCAGATAGGATTCGAAAGAGCCCTATCGATTTCCTTGATTAACGCCACCATTCCCACGTAGCCCGCATAGGCATGATGCCGCTCCTGATTGATGTCGAGCCAGGGCATCTTGGCCTTGAGCGCGACAAACTGCGTGCGCCCGCCAGAGAGCATGATGTCCACCCGCGCTTCCTTCAGCATCGCGTACATCTCGCGCGGTTTCAGATCGTCGAGCATGTGCGCATCTTCCTTCACCAGCTCCTTGATGCGCGCCTTGTCGTCCGGCGTCGACTTCTTCACGCTCGTTCCCGTGACGACGAGACCCGCCTCTTGCAAGGCCGCGACCACGGACCATGACTTGACCCCGCCTGTAAACAGCAGCGCGCGCTTGCCGGCAAGCCGAGGCTTGTAGGGAGCGATCCGCTCCCACGCCCGAGCTTCCTCGCGCTCGATCACCGCCTCGGTGCGCGACAGCAGTTCCCGATCGGCGCCGCGATCCACCAGCAGCCGCGATATCCCGCGCAGCGCGTCGCTCATGTCTCCGATGCCGTAGAACGACCCTTCAAAGAACGGAATGCCGTAGCGCTCTTCCATCTTGCGGGCCACGTTGATCAGCGCCTTGGAGCAGACCATCATCGCCGCGCGCGCGCGATGCGACCGGGCCACTTCGTGGTACTTCGCATCGCCGGAAATGGTGGCCAGGATGCGAATGCCCAGCTCATCGAGCAGCGGTTTCACCTGCCACAACTCGCCGGACAGGTTGTACTCGCCAATGATGTTGATGTCGTAGGGTGTGGTGAACTCCGGCTCCTCGGTTCCAATCACGTAGTCCAGCAGCGCCTCGCCCGCCAGTTTGTTGCCCAGGTTCTTCGATCCCACGAACCCTGGCACATTGATGGGGATGACGGGCTTGGCGAACTTCTTTTGCGCGGCTTTGCAGACCGCCTCGATGTCGTCTCCGATCATTGCCGGCACGCAGGTCTGATACACAAAGACCGCAGGCGGATTGTGCTTCTCAATGACTTCCTTGATGGCCTTGTAGAGATGCTTTTCGCCGCCAAAGATGATGTCTTGCTCGTTGATGCTGGTCGTAAAGCTGGTGCGGTAGAGCAGCGGCCCGGAAGACTTGGAGCCGCGAGCATCCCATGAATGGCCTTCGCAACCGATCGGTCCATGAATCAGATGGGCGACATCGGTAATCGGCTGCAGCGCGATCTTGGCTCCGTCGAACGCGCAGCCGCCGGCCGCGGCGCCTGGAGCGAGCAGCTTGTTGCAGCCCTTCTTCCGATCCACACTCGGCTTCGCCTGGTTGGTGGCGCAACCCGGCTCGTTCATCACCTGAAGGATCTTTGCGCCAAGAGTACCCATCGCCGTTTCCTTCCACGCTGCCGAAGTGCGTTGGAGAATCGCGTCCGTTGCCCGTTGTATAGCTCCGCCTTGGGGCGATTCCATCGAGAGTCGCCGCAAAGCGGAAGCACGGGAGTGCAAGATTAGCGTTAGCGGATGATGTCGAAGCTGTAGTCGGTCTTTCCAGCCTCGTTCGTGTTCTGGTCCATGTGGTCGAAGATCTTGTCCAGAATCGTCACCAGGACGTTGAGCCCGCCCTGGTAGCCCCAAACCGGATAGCGATGGTGATGGTGACGGTCGAAGATGGGAAAGCCAAGGCGAATCAACGGCGTCTTCGTGTCCCGCTCCAGGAACTTGCCGTAGGTGTTTCCAATCAGGAAATCCACCGGCTCGGTAAACAGCAGCGAGCGCATATGCCAGAGATCCTTGCCCGGATACACATGGCAGCCCTTGCCGAAGGGCGAGTTGGCCAGCAGCGCTTCGGCTTTTTCCTTCCACGCCGTGCCGCCGTTGGTGGAGAGAACATGCACCGGCTCAGCTCCCAGCTCCAGCAGAAATCCGGATAGGCCAAGGGTCAGATCGGGATCGCCATAGATGGCGAACTTCTTGCCGTGGATGTGCGCGTTCGAATCCGCAATCGCATCCACAAGCCGGCCGCGCTCTTTCCTGATCGAATCGGGAATCGCTCTGCCCGACAGGCGCGAGACCTCCATCAGGAATCGGTCCGTCGCTTCCACGCCCACTGGATGATTGAAGGCCACCGTCTCCTGCCCGGCGGCTTCAATCGCGCTGAGAGTCTTCTCCGTGCAGAACTCCTGCATGGAGATGGTCGCGCCGGCATGGATTGCATTGGCCGCGTCCTCCAATGTCGTGCCGCCATCGTACATGCGGAACTCGCCGTCGCCCGGCGTGTCCCACACATCGCTGTTGTCGCCCAGAATCGTGTACTCGACCCCCATCGCGTCCAACAGCCGCTTGATCTCGCGCAGGTTGCCGACGGTGTATCCGTCGAAGCCGCCGATGAAGTTCAGCTTGCCGTTGGCCTTTCGTTCCAACTTTGGCGCCGTGCCGGCCTTGCCGTTCCAGAAGTGCTCGACGATGCCCTTCAGAGCATTGTCGTAACCCGTGACATGGCTGCCCACGAAGGCCGGAGTGTGCGCGAATGGTACGTCGAACTCCACGGGAACCGAGCCCTTTTCCTTCGCGGCCTTGATGAACGCATTGAGGTCGTCGCCGATGACCTCCGCCATGCAGGTGGTCGAGACCGCAATCATCTTCGGCTTATACAGGCTGAATGCATTGGCCAGCCCGTCCACCATGTTCGCAAGCCCGCCCAGAACGGCGGCATCCTCGGTCATGGACGAGGAAACGGCCGCGGTGGGCTCCTTGAAGTGCCGCGAGAAATGGCTGCGATAATAGGCCGTGCATCCCTGGGAGCCATGCACGAAGGGCAGCGTTGCCTCGAATCCGAGAGCCGCAAAGACAGCCCCCAGCGGCTGGCAGGCCTTTGCGGGGTTGATGGTCAGGGCGGTGCGGGCAAAGTTCTTCTCGCGATAGTCGCCGCTCTTGCTCCACTCGCCTACGCGCTCCAGTTCCTCGGCTGGCACGGGATTCTCGAACATGCACTTCTTGTTCGCCAGCATCTCCTTGTACTCGGCGCCGCGGAACAACTCAAAGTGATCGATCACCTTCTCTGCATTTTGGGCCATCTTGCCATTTCTCCTCTCGGGGTTCCGCGCTGCTTAAAAGGGCGCCTGGGTCATCCGCCAAACCGGTGCATTGATCGCCATGTCCATGTCGCGGGCGAACACGGCGAAGCCATCGTATCCGTGGTAGGGCCCGGAGTAGTCCCAGGAGTGCATCTGCCGGAACGGAACTCCCATCTTCTGGAAGATGTACTTTTCCTTGATCCCGGAACCGACCAGGTCGGGCTTCACCTTCTCGACGAACTTCTCGAACTCGAAGCTGGTCACGTCGTCGTAGATCAGCGTGCCGTCCTTCACATAGTGCGCGGTGCGCTGGTAGTCGTCGTTGTGGCCGAACTCGTAGCCGGTTCCCACAATCTCCATGCCCAGGTCTTCGTACGCTCCAATCACATGCCGCGGGCGCAGTCCGCCGACAAACAGCATCACCTTCTTGCCCTCCAGGCGGGGGCGGTACCTGGCGACAACGGCATCGCTGAGCGCCTGGTATCTGGCAATCACCCGCTCCGCGCCTTCCTTGATCTTGTCGTCGAAGTGCTCCGCAATGGCGCGCAGCGAAGCAGCGATCTTGGTCGGCCCGAAGAAGTTGTACTCCACCCATGGAATCCCGTACTTCTCTTCCATGTGGCGCGAAATGTAGTTCATCGAGCGATAGCAGTGAATCAGGTTGAGCTTGGCGTGCGGCGTCGACTCCAGCTCCGCCAGCGTTCCATCCCCCGACCACTGCGCAATGACACGCAAGCCCATCTCTTCAAGAAGGATGCGCGAGGACCAGGCATCGCCGCCGATGTTATAGTCGCCGATGATGGTGACATCGTAGGGCGTGCCCTCAAAGCGCGCCGCCTTGCCCGTCTGCTTGTCGAAGACCCAGTCGCGAATCGCATCGTTGGCGATGTGATGGCCGAGCGACTGCGAGATGCCGCGAAAACCCTCGCAACGAACCGGCACAATGGTCTTGCCATATTGCTTGCCCTTGGCGCGGGATACCGATTCGATATCGTCGCCAATCAGGCCAACAGGGCACTCCGACTGGATCGAGATGCCCTTGTTCAGCGGAAACAGAATCTCGATCTCATCGATCAGCTTGCCCAGCTTCTTGTCCGCGCCAAAGACAATGTCGTTCTCCTGGAAATCGGAGGTGAATTGCATGGTGCCGAAGGCATCCACGCCCGTGGTGCCGATAAAGTAGTTGCGCCGCGAGGCCCAGGAGTACTGCCCGCAGCCTACCGGGCCGTGGCTGATGTGGACCATGTCCTTGATCGGCCCCCACACCACGCCCTTGGAGCCGGCGTAGGCGCAGCCGCGAATGGTCATCACCCCTGGAATCGTCTTCAGGTTGGACTTGACTCCGCAATCGCCCTTGCCCTCCTCATAGGCGCCAAGATGCTTGGCGCGCTTCTTTGCACTCTTTTCCGGGTACGCCTTCAGAACCTCTTCGATCATCTCCTTGTTGCGCGCTTTCACTTCTTCAACACCGGCGTTATCGCTCATCGTGGACCTCGCTCAAGATGGATTTGTGGAACCGGCGCCGTCCGCCGCGCGCGGGCGGCGGACGTGAACCGCGATCTTCTTATGCCGCCGCTTCGGCGGCCTTCTTGCCCACCAGGGACTCGTCGATATTCTTGATGATGCCGTGCTCCATCAGCATGTCTTCGAGTTCGTCCATGGTGATCGGCGTCGGAATGGTGCCAAGACCGGCATTGGCGTGAATCTTCTCCGCGAGGTTGCGATAGTGCTGGGCCTGGGCCGAATCGGGCGCATACTCGATCACCGTCATGCGGCGCAGCTCGGCGTGCTGCACAACGTTGTCGCGGGGCACAAAGTAGATCAGTTTGCTGCCCAGCTTCTTGGCGATGTTCTCGGCCAGCTCCAGCTCCTTGTCGGTTTGGCGCTCGTTGCAGATCAGCCCGCCCAGCCGCACGCCGCCGGAGTTGGCGTATTTCAAAATGCCCTTGGAGATGTTGTTGGCCGCGTACATGGCCATCATCTCGCCGGACATGACAATGTAGATCTCCTGCGCCTTGTTTTCGCGGATGGGCATCGCAAACCCTCCGCACACAACGTCGCCGAGCACGTCGTAGGAGACGTAATCGAGGTTCTCGTACGCGCCGTTCTCCTCAAGGAAGTTGATGGCCGTGATCACGCCGCGACCCGCGCAACCAACGCCGGGTTCGGGACCGCCGGACTCCACGCAGCGAATGCGCTGGTAACCGTACTTCATCACTTCTTCCAGCTCGATGTCCTCGATCGTTCCCTTTTCCGCAGCCAGGCTGAGGATGCTGTTCTGCGCCTTCGCATGGAGAATCAGGCGCGTGGAGTCTGCCTTCGGATCGCAGCCAACGATGAGAATCTTCTGCCCCATCTCTGCCAGCGCCGCCAATGTGTTTTGCGATGTGGTGGACTTGCCGATTCCGCCCTTGCCGTAAAATGCAATCTGCCGCAGCTTAGCCATCATTCCCCTCCTTGATTCGGTTCTTCGTTCTTGATTCGGTTCTTCGTTCTTGATTCGGTTCTTCATTCTTGATTCGGTTCTTCGTTCGTGCTTCCAATCTCGCAACCTGCATGCCATCGCCGCCTTGTTGCGGCTCCGTGCCCAGGTGTTCCGGATCAGGGATGCCATCCAGCGATCCGCATCCTGCATTCCGGCGTTCGCCCTCTCCAACTGCAATCGCGATGCCAAACTCGCAAATGCCGTAAGAGGCTCATAATCACACGATTCAGGTCGGAGAGCGTGAAAACGAGCCGTGTTTTGAACGCGACATTCGAGACTGTGCTTGTAGCGAATGCGACGAAACCCGCTCCGCGCCAAACCATGAATGCGATTCACATGCGATCCGCCCACCCCTTTGAAGCACAGGCGGGGTGTCGTTCCAGCGCGGTGAGCATGGCGCTGCGGAGATGCGCGCATGGCCGCAAAGACACTGGAAGCAGCTTCGCTTCATGCGTCCCGACGGCCATTCCTCTTCAAGCGTGTTCGTTTGCGTCCGGCTGCGCTTCGGCAATCGCCGCGTCAGATCGCGACCCTCATTGCACCCGTTGCGTGGTAGAGAAATCCGCGGCGAAGTCCATCAACGTCATGGGCAGGCGCTCGATGTTGTACTGCTCCAGGAAGCGGGCCTCATTGCGGGTCGGCTCCTCCGGCAACACCGCCCAGTGCTTCTCCGAGGAGCGCTTCATGATCTGCCGCGCGAACATCCTTTCCAGTTGCGTCGAGAACCGGCAGCCGAGAAAGAGGAAGCTCCTTCCTTTGCGTATCCGCTGCACGGCCTCGGGAATCGGCGTCTGGATGTCGATCTCCGTCAACACCTCCACAAAGTCGGAGTCGGAGACGAGGAAGTTGCGCTCCGGCCATACCGAGCCGAGAGGCTGATAGAGCAGGGTCTTCCAATCCGCATGGCCATCGTTCGACTGGACTCCCGCTTGCCTGCCATCCGCATCGTAATAGTGAACCCAGTTGCCGAAATGCTCCGACTGGCTGACGCCCTGCGCCATGCCCCACGCGGATCGCCCACTCAACGCCTTCTGCGGCAGATCGTCGTACCAGGCATGAACCACCAGCGGAAGTGCGGGCAGGCTCATCAGCAAGGTGTGCAGGCCGGTCGGCTGGGCATCGGCGCCGAAGGCCTCGGTCATTGCCTTGCTCACTGTACGGCGGTGCTTGAAGTTTTCAATGAACTGCGCGGCGGCGGTAAGGTTGTTCTTGATCTTGAAGGGCACGCAACTCTTCGAGGTCAGACACCCGGCGAGCGCCAGAGGAGAGCCGGGAAGTTGGCTGCCGCGATGCTTCAGGGCAAGCACGCCCGGACCGATGTAAGGGATGGCATTTCCGCGCGCGAAGCTCTCCGCGATGACTCCCAATGGAAGATGTGTCATGCCAGCACCTCGTCTTCCAGGAGCCTGCGCGCCTCAACCGTAATGGGCAATGCGGTTGAGGCGGCCATTGCGGGCAGCTCGAGCCGCCAACCGTTGGCCAGCGTCACCAGGCCGCCCCACATCTCCGTTTTCTCCACCGCGACAATCGGTTCCTCAAGATCCTTCTTGGCGATATAGGCCGAAAGGATGCCCGTGCGATTTCTGCGAATCATGACCTTCATAGCGCTCCTTCGTTGGATTCCAACGGCGACAGTTCCGGCTCCAGGCAGCCAACCACTCGAGTTTGCGCGAACTCAACCATGTAGACGATCGTTCCGGAACTGGTGTGTTTTCCGATTTGCACGATCTCTCCGGCATCTCCGCTTTGAACCAGCAGGGCCTCCGCGGGCTGCTCGGGATAGGAGCCGTCGTTGAACAGGTCCGCGGCGGCCTGCACGCGCTGGCCCCATGCGTAGCGCGGAGCGCTTGCCCCCATCACGGCCTCTCTCCGGCGATAACAGCTTCCGCCAGTTCCAGTTCCTTGCGCTTCATGCCCACGCGATAACCGCTCCCCAGAAACTCGACACCGTAGATATAGAACTGCTGCAGGAACGTGCCGATCGAAATGACGTATCCCTCCTCGCCCTTCTTCGCGAGCACTTCGCCGATTTCCTTGCCGGGAAAGGTTCCATCGTTGCGCACCACGCACTTGGATCGAACTTTCTGGCCGTAGTCGTAGAGAGGTGGTCCATCCAACTCCACCACCCAGCCATCGCGATTGATCTTCGACATGTCAGCGCCTCCTTGCTTCTCGTTGTGATGGTTTCATTTCAATCACGGCATGGTCGGCTTCAAGGCAAGTCTGGGCAGCCATGAGCCTCTCCTCCACCAGCTCGCGCACCAGGGGGTCGTCGTCCTCGCGCATCGCGTGAAGCGACCCCACGGGGATGCGTCCCGCCACTTCATAGCGCACGCGCATGTCGCGATGCGAGCGCAGCGGCTGCAGCAAGGCCGGCGTCAGGCGCTGTGCCACCGCCAGGCAAACCGAGGCGTCGGGATCGGACACCAGTTCCAGCAGCCACTCGGGCGAGATGCGCTGCGCCACCACTTGCCGCACTTCCGGGTCGGGATCGTCGATCATGTGCTTCAATTGCGGAACTCCGATGCGCCGCGCCACAAGCTGGCGGACATAGTAGTCGGGGTCCGACATCATCGGCATCAGCTCTTCCCCTTCAAGATGCGAAGCAACGCGAATGCGCACCTCGCGCTTGGGATCCTCTCGAAGCCGCAGCAGAAACCGATGAGGAAGCCGCAATGCCGCGTTCCAGCGCACGGATTCGTCTTCGTCGTCCAGCAGCGCGGTCAGCCGGAACGGGTCGGCAAACTTCGCCGCCGCGGCGCGCACCTCGAAGTACGGGTGTTCAAGATACTCGCTCGCCAGCCCGGGGTTCCGCTTGAAAAACTCTTCGATGCGCGAGGGAGAGCGATCCTGCACGCAAGCATGACTTTCCCGGCAGCCTTCGTTGCGCCGCAGTTCGCGATGGAAGCACCCGTTGCAGCGGACTTCGCGGCCTTGCCAGTCTCTTGCTTTGCCGGGCCTGAGGTTCATCGCGCGCCTCCTTTTCCTGCTCTGGTCAGCCGCGGACGAGCGATCCGATGGGCACCAGCGTTGCGGATTGCCAGCAGGATTGCCCCGTCGCCGCTTGGGTCGTGACGGTGAATCCGGTGTGCGACCGGGTCTCGATGAAGTCAACTACGGCTCCGTCGAGAAGCAAGCTGCTCCCGCGATCGAGAAAGATGCACAATCCCGCGGGTGTCCAAAGCACTTCATTCGGTTCCCGTTCCGAGGCCAGATCGAAGGTCACCGAAATTCCCGAACAGCCGCCTGTGGTCGCCTTGATCCGAAAGCCCGCCGCGCCCGGCGCCAGGCGCAACATGCGGCGGATGAATCGCTCGGCCGCCGCGGTCAGAACTGCCGTTCCCTCGAATGTCTCGTTCATTTACACCGCCGCCGCATACCGTGGATAGTTGGGATTGACGATGCAGGTCTTGGGCATCGGGCAGATCGCGGCGCACTGCGGCTCTGCAAAGAACCCGATGCACTCGGTGCATTTCTCCGCGTCCACCGAGAATGCGAAGTCCTTCTCGGCGATCGCGTCGTTGGGACACTCGCCGGCGCATGCCGAGCATCCCGTGCAGTTTGACTGTTTGATCATGTAAGCCATCTTCTCTTCTCCTGTCCGGGTTCCCGTTGTTCATCAAGCAATCAACGCGCCCTGTCGAATCTCCGCGTCGCCGCGCTGCCTGTGCTCGATCTCGCCGCTTCCGACCCGCTCCAGATACTCGCGGAAATAGCCGATCGCCGACTGCTCGATGTATTCCAATGCAAACCGGTCCACCGGCTCGATGCCCGCGGCGGCCAGACCTTTGCGCGGACAGCCGCCGATGCGGGCAACGAACACCGCCGTGCAGTCGTTGATGGCGCGGACCACCGTCTCCAGGCTGTCCTCTTCCGCATATCCGCCCTGGCAGTAGTTGTCCACTCTGCGGTGCCCCACAAACTTCGCCCCTTCTGTGCTCACCTCGTAGACCTGGAACTCCCTGGCGTGGCCAAAATGCTCATTGATGCGGCCCCCGCCCTTGGTGGCAACCGCGATCAGAATCGAGATGCCGCTGTGCTTGCCCGCCAGCGTCTTCAGTTCCGCATTTCTGGCGGCAACCACGGCGTCGCGTTGCAGTTCCACCTTCTCCTGGTAGGCTCGGCGGCGTTGCGGATCGTAGTTCACATCCATCTTCATGACTTTTTCTGTGGTGAACTCCGCGCTGCGATCCTCGCCCAGCAAGCCAACCGCATCCGCGCGACACTGCCGGCAATGGCGCATCATGTTCAGTTCGCCCTCGCAGGAGTCCTGCAATCCCTTCAGTTCCTGCGCGGTGGGCCCAGGCTGCCCGGCAAGCCCGAAGACGGTTCCGTGTTCCGGCGCCGAGATCAGCGGCATGATGTTGTGCAGAAATGCGCCGCGCGCCTTCACCGCCTTGTTAACCGCAATCAAGTGCCGGTCGTTGATGCCGGGAATCATCACCGAGTTGACCTTGCAGAGAATGCCGCGCGCGGTCAGCATCTCCAGCCCCAGCAGTTGCCGCTCGCTCAGAATCCGCGCGGCCTCCACGCCCGTGTAGCGTTTCTTCTCGAAGTAGATCCAGGGGTAGATCTTCGCGCCCACCGCGGCATCGATCATGTTGATGGTGATCGTCACGTGGTCGATGTTGAGCGCCTCGATCCGGTCTACATAGTCGGGCAGCATCAGGCCGTTGGTGGAAAGGCAGAGCTTGATGTCGGCGGCGGCCCGCGCCACCATCTCGAACGTCTTGAAGGTCCTCTCGGGATTGGCCAGCGGGTCTCCGGGACCGGCGATGCCCAGCACCGTCATCTGCGGAATCGCCGAAGCCACGGCCAGCGCCTTTCTGGCCGCCTGCTCCGGCGTCAGCCGCTCGCTCACCACGCCGGGCCGGGATTCGTTTGAGCAGTCGTACTTTCGGTTGCAGTAGTTGCACTGAATGTTGCAGGCCGGCGCAACCGCCACATGCATGCGCGCAAAGTGGTGGTGCGCTTCCTCGCTATAGCAGGGATGGTTCTTGACTTTGTCCCAAATCTCCGCCGTCAGATCGCCTTGTCCGGCGGCCGATCCGCATCCCTGCTTGCCGCTTCCGCCTTTTGAGCCACAGCCCTGTCCCGCATTCGGCGGCGCAGCCGGCTGCATCACCCGCAACTGTGGGACGACCTTCCCATTGGCAAGCTCCATCGCATCCCCCCCAGGTATTCCCGGCCCCCAGACTGCGGGTGTTGACCGGAACTCTTGCACCTGGATCGCCAAAGTGGAAGTTGTTGATAGCAGGAGGAGTATGCTCGAAGTTCCCTATGTCGCAATCGCGACACACCCCTTCGGGAGCCGGCGATTTTGTCGCAAAACGGCCAACGCCGCGTTCAACCGGCTGGCGCGTGAAACGCAAAGTGCTTGCTTCGGAAAAGGAAGGCGCGTGAAGGCGGGAAAGGCTCAGAAACGCTTGATCTCCACGTTATGCTTGCGCAGCGCGTAGCCCATCTGGCGAGGCGTCAGGCGCAGAAAGCGCGCTGCTTTGGCCTGAACCCATCCGGATCGTTCCATGGCGTCGATCAGCCGCTGGCGTTCATCGGGATTCTCTCCCTCGCCCGGTCCGCGGCCGCCATCGCTCCGATCCTCCGCGCGCGCTTCGGCCGCGGCGCTTGCCGGCTCGTGCGTTCTGCGCACCGGCCACGACCGCTCCGCGACAGGGGAGACAATCGGAAGCGGGCCATGGGCGGAATTCTGTTGCCCGGATTCGCTCATCGACTTGCCCAGCACAACCGAAAGACAGCTATCGTTGCTGCACGAAAAATCCTCCACAACAATCACCGAGCCTTTGGCAAGCGCGGCGGTGCGCTTCACGCAGCTTTCCAGTTCTCGCACGTTGCCGGGGAAATCGCACGCCCGCAACACATCCATGGCGCGCTTTGAAAGCGTCAGCGAGACGCCATGCTCCTTGTTGAAGCGGCGAAGAAACTCGATCGCCAGTTTGTCCACATCCTCCCGCCGCTCCCGCAACGGAGGCAGGAAGATGGGAACCACGCTGATGCGATAGTAAAGGTCGGAGCGGAAATGCCCGGCCAGCACAGCGGCTTCCAAATTGCGGTTGGTGGCGGCCACCAGCCGAACGTCCACCTTGATGGTGTGGTTGCCGCCCAGCCGCTCGAACTCGCCTTCCTGCAGGACGCGCAGAAGCTTGGCCTGAAACGCTCCCGATATCTCCCCGATCTCATCCAGAAAAAGCGTGCCTCCGTCGGCCAGCTCGAATCGCCCCTTGCGCAATCCCAGCGCGCCGGTGAACGATCCCCGCTCGTGGCCGAACAGTTCCGACTCCAGCACGGTCTCCGAGAGCGCCGCGCAATTGAGGCGGATGTAAGGCTTCTGATTGCGCGGCGAGTACTCGTGAATGGCGCGCGCAAACAACTCCTTGCCCGTGCCCGATTCGCCGCACAGAAGCACCGGCAGGTTCACGCGCGCAACCTGTTGTATCTTTCCGATCACCTCGCGAATGGCCGCGCTCTCGCCGATGATCCAGTCGATTCCTTCATGGCCGGTTTCGCTGCGCTCCTCCAGCTCTTTCTCCAGGCGGTGGCGTTCCGACATCAAACGTTCCCGATCCTTGGCCACCATGGTCTTCAGCGCTGCGGCCTGCGCCACAAGGCTGGCGATCATGGTCAAAAAGCGCACGTCTTCGTCCAGCGTATGCGGCGATGAGTTTCCATCCAGCCGCTCAATCATGATGGTGCCGATGGTTCGGCTTTCCCCTTTGATCGGAACCCCGACAAATGAGGTCTGCATCGACGCCGCCCCGGACTTCAACTCGCTCCAGCCGGAGAACAGCGGGCTCTCGGCGATATTGCGCACCACCAAGGGCATGCCGGAAACGACAATCTGCCCCACTGCCTGCTCGGGAAGGCGCTCAAAATGCTCCTTCGCCGAAGCCTCGCTCCAGCCGGCTCCAACCACCGTGGAAGTCTCGCCGCGCTCGTCAAGCAGCGCTATCAAGCCGTTGTTCATGTCGAGAAAACTGGCCAGAAGATTGATGACTCCCGACAGGGCCATCTCCAGGCGCGCCGGACGCGTCAGCACTTTCGATATCTCGTACATCCCGATCAGGGCCGAGTTCGCGCGGCTCCCCGATTGCATCGCACGTTCCGGGCTGGAGCTTTCGTGCTGATTCGACACGACCCCTCCTCTCCGGTGAAGGCAAAAGCTGAACTGCAGATCGGATCTCAATGGACTTCGCAGCCCTGATCGAACCATGCAGCCCGGGATCTCCCGGAACCCGGCTTGTGGGAGTGGGGCGCAAATGCCGCAACCATGCCGGATCGTAGGCATATCTTGGCAGAGTTCTTATAAGGGGTCAATGAAGATGGGCGCGGGAATCGGTCGTGCCGGCCGCCCGCGGCACGGATAAATCGTTTGATTCCAGCGCGATCTCTCCGCCAATCCCTGTGTCCCGCTATATGCGCGGCTTCGAGCCGACCCGCCGCTGGCAAGGGCTTCATGGTCAGCCTCACTGCGCGGCTGGACTAATCCCATGCTTGTGATCGAGACCTGCGGCGCACTCGTGCTTTGGTTTGATTGAGGCCTTTCAGCGTGGGCCGCCCGCCGGCACTCTCCCGCGTGGTCAAAACTGGCCATCTTTGCCGAGGCGCGTTTTGTACCATCAGCCCCTCTGAGGGGTAAATGCGTATGCGGCGCGGTCTTCTTTGCGTGTGTCTCGGCCTATTGTCCTTCTTTATTGTCAGGCCAGGCGTGGGTCAATCGACCTCCCATCAGCGCCAGGCCGGGACTCCCGATGAAACCGCGCAGGCAAGCTCGGCTGATTACGTTGGTTCGGAGACCTGCGCCACCTGCCACGAGGAGGCCGCGAGGAAATTCTCCTCCAATCCTCACGCACGCCTTTCCCTGGAACACGGCGGCAAGGGCATCAGTTGCGAGGGGTGCCACGGCCCCGGCAAAGCGCATGTGGACGGCGGCGGCGACGTAACCAAGATCCGGCGGTTTGAGAATCTCTCCACGGCGCAGGCGGATGAAACCTGCTTGACCTGCCACTCGGGCGACCACGCCAACTTCGAGCGCTCAAAGCACGCGGAGGCCGGGGTAGGATGCCTCAGTTGGGCTTTACAGGCTGCGGAAGAACTCGTTGCCTTGAAAGGGCAGGGTCGGGGTGGCCTATCAGCCTGTGGTAAAAGTCGTGCTTTGAAAGGGCACGACCGGGGTACCCTATGGGTCGCGTGCCGCAAATGCCTGATTACAAACGGCGGGCTTTCGCCACTGAGGGATGGTTTCGGGTAGCTTTCACTTCCACCGCGGGCTGTTCTATTCGACACACCCCTGAGACGAAACCACGGTCACCCACCACCCCGATTTGCGGATCAATACCATCCGCCGGCGCACAATAACCGTATGCCCAGCCTCTGCCAGATCGCCCCGCCGCCGTGCCCGCGGCGCAATTTGTCCGGGGTGGGCCCGGCCTGTATCCGGCTCCAAAAACCGTACCCCCCCACCCCCCCTACCGTTTTTTGCCCCTTTTTCCACCCCGATATTTCGATCAAGTATAACAAAATAAACGAGTTATTAAGATCACCCCAGGTACTGATTAGTAAACACAAACCCCTTGAAATCGCCTCTTTTTGCCTCAAAATCCAGCCTTTTTGCCCGATTTTGGCCCAAAAACAATCACCGTCGAGCATCCTCTTCCCCCCGCCGCGCTCCTCAGGCCCCTCCGCTCGATCCACCATTCCTTTTTCACTCCACTGCGTCCATCGAATAGAATCCTTCAGGGCAACATTCCCGCTCTCGATCGAGGAGATACCGATGCGTTTTCCTGCACTTGCCGTCCTTGTCCTTGCCATGGCCACTCTGGCCGCCGCGCAAACCACTGCTCCCCAGACGGCCAACTGGACCTACGAGGGAAAGACCGGGCCGCTGGAGTGGGGCAAGCTGGACCCTGCGTACAAGGCCTGTTCCAAGGGCCACGAGCAATCGCCCATCGACATTCGCGGCGCGCATCTCAACAAGGCCCTCAAGCCCATCGAGTTCCATTACGTCGCCGGGCCGGTCACCCTGGAGAACAACGGACACACCGTCATCGTCCACGTCGATCCAGGCAGCTACATCGTGGCCGGCGGCGTCCGCTACGACCTGGTCCAGTTCCACTTCCACCATCCCGGCGAGGAGTCGGTCAAGGGCAAGCTCTCCGACATGGACGTCCACCTGCTGCACAAGAGCGCCGACGGCAAGCTGGCGGTCATCGCCGTGCGCCTCAGCGAGGACCTGGGCAGGCCCAACGCCACTCTGGCCACGCTCTGGCAGCACCTGCCCAAGACTGCCGGCACGACCGCGAAAATCACCGACATGGTGAACCCCGGCGGCCTGCTGCCCGCCGACCGCGGCTACTGGACCTACACCGGCTCCCTGACCGCTCCGCCCTGCACCGAAGGCGTGCGCTGGTTTGTCTTCGAAGAGGATCTGAGCGTCAGCCGCGACCAGTGGCGCGCGTTCGCGGCCCTCTACAAGGTCAACTCCCGTCCCCTCCAGGACACGCACGGCCGCCGCATCGAGGCCGACGAGTAAG
>Ga0182013_10001041_pt1 | contig 38532 bp, 35 predicted proteins | sample 612S2MmetaG_FD_120487 | JGI IMG/M metagenome (GOLD analysis project Ga0182013, IMG submission 120487) | Permafrost microbial communities from Stordalen Mire, Sweden - 612S2M metaG | ecosystem: Environmental > Terrestrial > Soil > Wetlands > Permafrost | place: Sweden: Stordalen | collected... | reverse complement strand
GTTGGGCCGCTGGAGGTGTTGACGCAGCCGCAAAGCCAGACGGTGACTGCCGGGGCCAATGTCAATTTTAGTGTTCTCGCCGTGGGCGGCGGGGCGTTGAGTTATCAATGGCAGTTGGGGGGGACGAATATTTCCGGCGCGACCAACGCCACGTTCGCCCTCACCAATGTCCAGCCTTCCCTGGCGGGCAATTATTCCGTGACCATTTCCAACACTTACGGTCCGGCCGTGGTCAGTTCCAATGCCACTTTGAGCGTGAGCGTGGTTCTCGTTTACGGAAATGGCGCGCTGCTGACCAATGCCCAAACCTCCTTCGGCGGTTTCGCCACCATCAAGCTGCAGAATGTTTTCACGAACGGCGACATTTTCTACACGCTGGACGGTTCGACGCCCTCCTTCTCCTCGACCCCGTACACCGCGCCGTTCCTGGTGACCAATACTTCGATCATTCGCGCCTTGGGTTACAACTCCGCTTTCACGCAGTCCGGACAGGCAGGTCCGCTGACGGTGTTGATATTGCCGAACTATACCTTGACGGCCACCACACCCGGCGGCGGCACCATAACGCTTAGCCCGACCAACGGGGTTTATATCAGCAACTCCGTGGTCACGACCACCGCCAAACCCGCCGCGGGTTGGACTTTCCTCCAATGGGCCGGTGACGCCAGCGGCACGAATGCCAACAACACCGTGCTCATGACCCGCAACAAGTCCATCCAGGCCATCTTCGGCACAAGCTTGAACACCACTGCTTCCGGCGGCGGTTCCGTGCTCCTGAATCCGACCGGCGGCTTTTATCCTTATGGCACGACCGTCCAACTGAGCGCGTTGCCGCAAGCCGGAAATTTCTTCGCGGTCTGGGGTAATGCCGCCAGCGGCAATCTAAATCCCTTGAGCTTCGTTTTGACGAATGCCAACCCGACGGTTTCATCGCTCTTCGCCGGGTTGGGCAGCGGGCAGGTGGCGCTCACAGTGATCCCGGTGGGTCACGGCCAGGTTTCGATCAATCCGCAGGCCAACACCTACACCACAGGCCAGGGCGTGAGTTTGACGGCAACGCCCAGTGTCGGGCAAACCTTCCTGAACTGGAGTGGAGATGCGAGCGGAACGCAGAATCCGTTGTCCGTGACCATGACCTCAAGCAAAACCATCTATGCCAACTTCAGCTTGAACCACACGTTGAGCCTCCGATTGGAGCCGGGCGGTTTGAACGAGGGGGTGGATTTGACGTTGAATGGTGAGATTGGCAAGGCTTACCGGGTGGATACTTCGATTAACCTCACTAATTGGGTGACGCTCTTTTCGGTGACGAACCTGGTCGGAACGGTGAACTACATTGACACCAACACGTCCAATTTCAACACGCGCTACTACCGGGGCGTGATATTGCCGTAATGAAAGCGATTTTTCTACGGTGATTTGCGCGAGTTTGTGCTAACACGCCGCGTTAAAAAAACGGCGGAGAAAACTACCCTCGCTGCCAGGCTTCCGTAAAGCCCGTTTTGCCTACGGGGCGGAATCCCGCAGCGGCCAGAATCTGTTTGCAGCGGGCGACCTTCGCCTCGCCGATAATGGAAGCGTGAAATTCGGCGATCACCAGCCGGTAGGTTTTCAGCAGGTCAGCGGAATCCTCGAACACATCGAATTCGCTGCCTTCAATGTCCGCGATCAACGTGGAGAAGGGGCCGTAGCGTTCGTGCAACTCGCGCAAAGAGCGGCTCGGCAGCCGGCATTCCTGCCCGCCATGACCTTGCGTGGTCGTGCCGTCCACAATAACCTTGGGATGGATATAAAATGTCACCTCCGGCGGCTTGCCCGCCGCGCAATGCTCGACGAGGAACTTGGCCTGGTTAAGCTGGCGGTTCTTGATGAGCCACGGAAGCAGGAGCGGGTTCGCCTCCACGACCAGATGCTTCAGGCGATTATTTAATAACTGGTTGGTCACGCACGAAACCACACCAATGCACGCGCCCAATTCTATGACGCTGTCCTCGGGACGCACGAACTGCTTGATAAGCCGCCGCTCGTCGCCTTCGTAGGTATCCTTCCAATAGCATGCGCCTCGCCAGCCGATCGTCGTCATCTGCCTGGGCGAAACAAATTGGCATCCGTCAGTGCGGTAAACGCCTCCGGTGACGTCAAACAAAAGCCCAAGCAATGGATTAACGACGTAATGAGTAAGCAGGACGCCTAAACCATTGGGTCGCTTGCCGTTTTCGGCAACCGGGACAGGATCACTCAATTGTTTATCCGCCATTATATAAATTACGTTGTCGGTTATCTTGACTGCGCGTCGGGCATTTCAACTGGCTGCCGTTGGGATGGCAAGGAAAATACAGCGACAGGAAAATACAGCGCGGCAATGAGCTAAGTTTGCCAATTCGTCCGATAATTTGGTTGTGTTTTGCGGTCCGAACGCTTATATCATACCGCATCTTACCGGCTGGATTTGATGATGATATGGAAATGGCTTACACCATGATCGGCGTGGACGGGCTGCAGTACGGCCCAATAACTTTGGAGCAGCTCAAAAGCTGGGTGGTCGAAGGCCGGGTGACGGGCGACACAAAAATCCTGCGCGGCGACACGAAATCCTGGCTGCCGGCGGCAAATTATTCAGAGCTCGGCTTGGCTCAAACGGCTGCAATCGAAGTTGCCGATCCGGTCATTATTGCACCATTTACTAACAATCCTAAAAAGGCCAATTACATTAGGCTGTTGCGGAGAGTTCATTCCGGTGGACAATGGTTTTACTGGATCGCCGGTTTGTCGCTCCTGAACACCCTGCTAGCGAGATCAGGCGTTGGGATTGCTTTTGGGTTTGGTCTGACAATTACCCGAGGGAGCGACAATTTAGCGTTGAATGTTGCGATCGCCGGCTTTTTTGCGCTATTTGGAGTTTTTGCCGTGAAAGGCCATAGCTGGAGCTTCATTGTGGGAATGATCCTATTTGCCGTGGATGGGGCCATGTGTCTGATGATTCAGGATTTGTTGGGCTTGGCTTTCCATGCCTTTGCGTTGTTCTGTCTGTTCATGGGCCTGAAATCAAATCTGCAGTTGAAATCGTCGGCCCGATGATCAGCACTTCCAACCGCCGGATTGCATTGGTCGCGTTGTTTGTGTTCGCGCTGGACCAATTCACCAAACAGATCGTCAACCGCCAGTTGTATCCGGGCGAGGAAAAAGTCCTTATCAAAGGTTTTTTCAAGTTCGTCCACTGGGTCAATACCGGCGCGGCGTGGAGTTTGTTCATGGGGCACAACAACCTTTTGGCTGTCGTCGCGTTGGTTGCGATCTTCGTGCTGTATCGCAGCCGCCATCATTTTGAAGCGCACACCTGGCTTGGCCAATTGGCGCTTGGACTGGTTTTTGGCGGCATCGTGGGCAACCTCACAGACCGCATCCATTCCCATTATGTCACTGATTTTATTTACTTTTATCTGGAGCAGCGCTCCGGTTCGGAGATTGGTTTCCCGGCATTTAACGTGGCCGACAGCGCCATTTGCCTGGGCGTGGGACTGATTTTCATCCTGTCGTGGAAAAATGAAAGCTCGCCCGCCAGCCCGGCCCAACCCTCGGTTTAGCGCGCGCGGAAAAAAATCGGCAATGTGCGCCCCCGCGGATTCAATCTGATATGTCATCTCGCACTGAATTGATCAGCGTGGAAATCTCGCGGCCCCTGGAACGGCTGGACGCATTTTTGCGCGCGCAATTTCCGGCGGTTTCGCGGGGAGCCCTGCAACGATTGATTGAAGAAGGACATATCCGCGTGAACGGCCGGCCGGCGAAAGCCACGCATCATCCCCATGCCGGCGATCAGATCGAAGTGCATTGGCCGGAAGCGCGCCCGGCGGAGGCGCAACCGGAGGACATGCCGCTGGAAATTATTTTTGAGGACCAGGATTTGCTCGTCCTGAACAAACCGCCCGGATTGGTGGTGCATCCGGCGGCGGGTCACGAGGAGCACACGCTGGTCAATGCGCTCCTGCATCATTGCGCCGGGCAATTGAGCGGCATCGGCGGCGTGGCGCGGCCCGGTATCGTGCATCGCCTGGACAAGGAGACGAGCGGTTGCCTGGTGGTGGCGAAAAATGACGCCGCGCATATCGCGCTGGCGGAACAGTTCGCCGGGCGCACCCTGGAGAAAATTTACGAGGCGATTGTTTGCGGCGCGGTTCCGCGGCTTCAGGGTGAAATGCGGGAAGCCATCGCCCGGCATCCCACACATCGCAAGCGCATGGCGGTGACGGACGGCAGCGGGCGCGAGGCGTGGACCAGTTACCGCGTGATCGAGCGATTGCACGGCGCCACGCATGTCGAGGCTGCCTTGCATACCGGTCGCACCCATCAAATCCGGGTTCACTTTCAACACCTGGGCCATCCGGTGGTGGGCGATGCCACTTACGGCGCGCGGCCAAATCAGCGGCTGACTGAATTGACGGGTTATGCGGCGCCACGTCAAATGTTGCACGCGAGAACGCTCACCTTTCTGCATCCGCGCAAAAGGAAAAAACTTACTTTTGAAGCGCCCCGGCCTGAAGATTTTAAAGCCGCCCTGGCCGCACTAAAACCTTAGTTGAATTTTCGATTTACGATCTACGATTTACGCACTTTGAGAAACCTGCGAAGCGAAAATCGCAAACCAAAAATCAAAAATCGAAAATAACAAAGAGTCTCTTGCATTCGCGCCGATTGGAGGCATTTTAAGCCTCGCTTCCGGCCAATGGTTGGCTGGAGCAGAAAGACGAATCATTAAACCAACAACTAAAAGGAATTCTATGCCCCTCACTCATGCACCTGATTTGACTCAACGCGCGCCACGCAGCGCCCGCGTCCGCCTCGGCGGCTATGCCATCCTGCCGCGCATGCTGGACAAGGGCCGCGCGACCATCGCCGGCAAAAACGGCGAGTATCATTATGACTGCCCGATGGATCAACGTTTCGCCGAATTCGTGGGCATTGATGCCAAGGCTCTTTCCAAACAACTCGCCTCGGGCAAGGGCGACTGGGAAATCCTCGAATGGATCAACAAGAATGCGAAAAACAAACGCACTCCTTCCGAAATTTGCGCCTGGTCCCACGCCGCGGACGAGCGCGTCCCGATGGATGTCGAATCCCGGCAGTTTTTCAACGAATTGCAGACCAAAATGGCGCCCAAACGCGAGGATATCGGCACCTGGTTTGATATGCTGGACGTGGATGATTTCGTCACGTTCGGCGGCACTCCCTGAACCATTGATCCGGCTGAAAAGTCCGGAGGGTCTGTGTGTGGGCGGGCAATGTCCCGCCCACGCTTGACTGGAAAAATTGATTAGCGCGACGCCAGGTGCAGCGCGATTTGCTTTTCGATTTCGTGGGCGAGATCAAGGTCGGTGCCGCCGCCCTTGGTGCGCGCCTGGACTTGCACGCGCGTCACGGGTTTGATGGTATCAATTTCATCCACGCGCACCCAGACGGAAACTTCATTGACCTTGCCTTCGAGGGAATTGTTCACGGTGTTGTCCCCGGTCAACTGTCCGTTAAATTTGATGACCGCGCGCGCCGCTTCCAGCACTTGCGGAACGGAGCGTTCATAGCGGCCCTCGACTTTGTCTTTGACAAAGGGGACGCCCATCTCGGATTTTCCATCCACGGTTTCAACGCAGCCGGTGGCCAATCCGGCCAGCGCGGCGATGAGGAGCAAAGCGAGCAAATTTATTTTCATGCGAACGTATGCAACCACAACGGCTGACTACGTCAAGCACGAAGCTCGCGCGAATCGGAAGCCGCCGATCTTTAAAAGGGTGGGAAGTATTATCGAATGCCGTGGACGTCCCCGCACTATTTGTGAATCGCGGATGGGTTTCCTGTTTAATCTTGGAAATGGCCATTCAGAAATTGCAGACTATGGGAGACATCTTTTGCTATTCCCACCGGGCGGGCGTTGTGGCATGTTAGCCCTGAGGCCTAATTTGCGCTGTGATTTGTGCGGCAAATGCGGCCAACCCAATGCAACAGCCGCTCCACATATTGATAGTCGAAGATTGTGAAAAAGACCGGGAATTGGTTCTAAGGGAGTTGGAACGCGGCGGTTATCAAATCACTTCCGAACGCGTGGAGACGGCGGCGGCCTTTAAAAAGGCGTTGGACGCCGGAGGCTGGGACGTGATCATAGCGGACTATAATCTGCCGGCTTTCAGCGCGCCCGAGGCGTTGCGATTGCTGCAGGAGAGCAAAATTGACCTGCCTTTCATAATTGTTTCCGGCACAATTGGTGAAGAGGAAGCGGTCGCCGCGATGAAAGCCGGCGCGCACGATTATATCCTCAAACACAGTCTGGCGCGATTGGTGCCAGTGGTACAGCGGGAAATGCGCGAAGCGCGGGCCCGCCAGGAACGCCGGCACGCGCAGGAGGCGTTCTCGCGGCTGGCGGCCATCGTGGAATCTTCTGGCGATGCCATCGTGGGCAAAACACTGGAGGGGATTATTACGAGCTGGAACCTCGGCGCGGAACGGCTTTTCGGTTACTCGGCGGAAGAAATAGTCGGTCGGTCTGTGACCGTGCTGCTACCGCCGGACCGATTGGAGGAGGAGACACAGATTCTAAATCGCTTGCGGCAGGGCATCAATGTGGACCACTTCGAGACGGTGCGGCTGCACAAGGATGGCCGGCACATTGACGTCTCGGTGACGATTTCGCCGGTCAAAGACCGGGACGGCGTCGTGATCGGCGCGGCCAAGATTGCGCGGGACATCACGGAGCGGCGCCGGGCGGAGACCTCCGTGGCGGCGCTCTCGAAATTGGGGCAAAATCTGGCGGCGGCTTCAACGCCGGAGGACGCCGCGCGCGTCATTGGAAAAGTTGCCGACGAACTGTTTACCTGGGACGCATTCACTCTCGACATGTATGTTGAGAACGAGGATCAAATTTTAAGCGTGCTCCATGTGGACACGATGAATGGCCAGAAACAGGAATTGGCGTCAGCGGTCGCCGACGGGACTCCCGACGCCAAGTCCCGGCGGACCATTGATTGCGGGGCGGAGCTGATTTTGTGTAATGACGTAGCTGCCGGGGGAAAGCGACAGTCCCCGGTTTCGCTCATGAAAGTTCCGGTGCGAAACCAGACACGGGTGATCGGCATCATCTCCATCCAGAGTTACCGGCCCAAGGCTTACGATCATCGCAGCCTGCGGACGCTGCAAACGCTGGCGGATTATTGCGGCGGGGCGCTCGAGCGCATGCGGGCGCGGGAGGAGTTGCGGGAGTCGCGCGAGCAATTGCGCGCGCTGGCGGCCCATTTGCAATCCATCCGCGAGGAGGAGCGCAAGTTGATCACGCGGGAAATTCACGACGAACTTGGTCAGTCCCTCACCGGGTTCAAGATGGACCTCGCCTGGATCCGCAACCGAATGCAGTCCGAGGATTGGAACGCCATCCGGCAGCCCATTCTCGACAAGATGGTGACGATGGGAAAACTGCTGGACGGCACCGCCACCTTGATGCGGCGCATTTGCACCGAGTTGCGGCCCGGAGTGCTGGATGATCTGGGTTTGACCGCGGCCATCGAATGGCAGGCGCGCGAATACCAGCAGCGCACGGGCATCGTTTGCGCTTTGCAAATGGGGCTGGGGGATTTGAACGTTGATCCCGACCGGTCCACGGCGTTGTTTCGCATTTTTCAGGAAATTTTGACGAACGTGGCGCGGCATGCGCACGCGACCCGGGTTGAGGCGGTGATGGAAAAAGTCGGCCCGAATGTTCTTCTGACGGTGAAGGACAACGGCCGGGGCATCAAGAAGAATGAAATCGCCGGCGCAAAGTCACTCGGTCTGCTGGGGATGCGGGAGCGCGCGGTGATTCTCGGCGGGGAAGTGGAAATCAACGGTGTGGCTGGCAAAGGCACCACCGTGCGCGTTAAAGTGCCGTTGCCGGAGTTAAGCGCCAGTTCGGCGGAAGCGGAAATCGGAACGAATGCTGGCGGCGCGGCGCAAGCCCTGCTCGCCAGGGAAAATCTGAAAACCAAAAAGAAGGCTATCCATTGAACAAAACAAAACCAGAGGCGATCAACGCCAAGCCGGCAACACGAAACGTCACCGAAAAGGAAATTCGCATCCTGATCGTGGACGACCATGCGATCATCCGGCAGGGCTTGCGCCAGATATTATCGGACGCCTTTCCCAAGGCGTCGTTCGGCGAGGCGACCAGCGCGAACCAGGCGTTGGAGGAAGTCGCGAAGCATCCGTGGGAGGTCATCTTGCTGGACATCACCATGCCCGGCAAGAGCGGGTTGGATGTGTTGAAACAGATGGTTGAGGCGCAGCCCAATGTCGCGGTGCTGGTGTTGAGCATGCACCCCGAGGACCAATATGCGGTGCGGGTTTTGAAAACCGGCGCGGCGGGCTATATCACGAAAAACACCGCATCCGAGGAAGTCATCGGCGCGGTGAAAAAGGTTTTGTCCGGCGGCAAATACGTCAGCGCCGCCCTCGCGGAAAACCTGGCGACGAGCCTGAACGCCGCCACCACCAAGGCGCCGCACGAGCTTTTGTCCGACCGCGAGTATCAGGTGATGCGCTTGATTGCGTTGGGCAAAAGCGTGAAAGAAATCGGGTTTGAATTGTCCTTGAGCGTGAAAACCATCAGCACCTACCGCACCCGCATCATCGAGAAAACCAAGTTGAAGACCAACGCGGAAATCATCCGCTACGCCGTCCATGAGAAATTGGTCGAGTAAATCAAAAACGACATTGTTTTCAGTTCTTCATTCTGAATCGAGATTCTGAAGCAATCAGCTTTCACGGACAAAGGCCGGAAATAACTCCTAAGCGAAATCTCGGCCTCGGCTATTTTGAATTAGATTTGTAAGGGCAATACAAAACGTCTGGTGCGAGTTGTCAGGCTGGACAACTTCACCGAGGCGTCTAATATTCTTGCGGTTGCAACCACTCGGCCAGGCGACCGATCAACAACATGAAAAAGATTCCAACCGTCTCGTCACTCCGCGCCCAGCCTGTCCCCGTTCGCTGGCGCAAGGAAGTCGAGCGCGTCCTCATCAGCGATAAACAAATCGCCAGCCGCATCCGTGAATTATCGGTCGAAATCCAGCGCGATTTTCAAGGCCGGGAAATGGTCGTGGTTTCCCTCCTCAACGGCACCGTCCTGTTCCTGGCCGATCTCATCCGCTATCTTTCCTTGCCGCTGCGCCTGGATTTCATCGGCGTGTCCAGTTACGGCCTGGGCACCGAATCCGGCGATCTCGTTTTCACCAAGGAACTCCGCCTCGATGTTCGCGGCCGCGATGTCCTCCTGGTGGACGACATTCTCGACACGGGCAGAACCCTTTGCAAAGTCCTCGCCAAGCTGCGCCTCCTCAAGCCGCGCCGCATCAAGACCTGTGTGCTCCTGGACAAGACCGCGCGTCGAACCGAGCCGGTGGAGGCCGATTACGTGGGCTTTGAGATTCCCGACTACTTCGTGGTCGGTTACGGACTGGATTTCGCCGAGCGGTATCGCAACCTGCCGTTCGTCGGCGTCCTGCATCCGCAGATTTATAAAATAAAATCCCCCCCCGAACCCCCTCGGCGCGAAAACCTGAAAAACAAGTCCCAAACGGCTTCTCTTCAAATCAAAAATCGAAAATTAAAAATCGAAATTTGAATGCAGGTTTCCGTCCATTTCTATTCCTACTTCAAAGACCTTGCCGGTTGTGATCAAATCACCATCACGGCGGTCGAAGGCGTCACGCTTAAAGGCCTCGTCGAAGAACTCAGCACTCGATTTCCGAAATGGGGCGCGATGCAAAAGTGCGCCCTCATTGCCGTTGGCGTCGAATATCAAGGCCGCGATTACATCTTGAAACCCGGGGATGAAGTCTCGGTATTCCCTCCGGTGCAAGGAGGTTAAGAGAAACAAACCAGCGCCAGATGAAACGCCAGCTTGTTATCACCGTCGAACCGATCAATGAGACGTCGCTACTCGCGCAACGAACCATGTCCGGCGACATGGGCGCCGTGGTTTGTTTCACCGGCGTCGTGCGCGGCGTCGAGCAGGGTACCCCCATTCAGGCCCTCGAATACGAGACTTTCCAAAAAATGGCCGAGCATCAATTCGATTTGCTTTTTGATGAAATGGAGAAACGCTGGCCCATCGCCTCCGTACGGTTGGTCCATCGCATCGGCCGGGTGCGTGTGAACGAGCCGTCGTTGTGGGTTGAAATCATTGCTCCGCACCGTGGCGAGGCCTTCGCCGCCAACCAATGGCTCATTGATGAAATGAAGCGCGTCGTTCCCATCTGGAAAAAGCCTGTCAATTAATTGAGCGGCGTTAGCCATTGGGCGCAATGGCGCACAGCCCGGAGCGCAGAGCATCGCTCTGCGTGGACATACGACCCCTTCACGCGGAGCAATGCTCCGCGCTCCATTTACACGGCAAGTTTTTCAAGGCTTGAAGAGCGGGCGTTTATCGGGGACAAAGGCGTGTGATTTTTAATGGCCAACGCAAGATTTTGATCGGCGTCGTTCACCTTCCGCCGCTGCCCGGTTCGCCGCGCTGGGGCGGAAATCTGGCTGCGGTTATCAAGCATGCCGTCGCCGATGCGAAGGCTTACGAGCAAGGCGGCGCGCAGGCCGTGTTCATCGAGAATTTTGGCGATGTGCCCTTCACCAAGTCGGCGGTCGGCCCGGAAATTGTCGCCGCCATGGCGGTGACCGGCTGCGCCATCCGCGAAGCCATTGACTTGCCCATTGGTTTCAATGTGCTGCGCAACGACGCCCACTCCGCGCTGGCGCTGTGCGCGGCGTGCGGCGGCAGCTTTGTCCGTGTGAACGTACACAGCGGCGCGATGCTTACCGATCAGGGACTCATCGAAGGCGACGCTTTCCACACCTTGCGCTACCGCCAGACGATTTGTCCCGGCGCGGAAATTTTCGCCGATGTCCATGTCAAGCACGCCGTGCCGCTGGGCGATTGGACCCTGGAAGATTCCGCGCACGACACGCTGGATCGCGGTCTCGCGGATGCGCTGATTATTTCCGGCGTGGGCACCGGTCAAGCTGCGGACCCCGAGGAAGTGCGTCGCGTCCGCGCCGCCTGTCCTTCGGCCCGCATTCTCCTCGGCAGCGGCGTGACGCGCGAGAACGCGTCGCAGTTCCTTCCCTTCGCGGACGGCTTCATCGCCGCAAGTTCGCTTAAACGAGGTGGAAAGCTGGCCAACCCTGTTGATCCGCGCCGAGTCGCCGTGCTAGTGCGGTTGATGAAAATGCGATAGGCTGGCAGTGGTCAGCCAGCGCTACCCTCTGATTTGAATTTTCCCCATTCCTAAAGGATGCTAGAACAAATATGCTGTCATTGTCCGTGAGTATTGCCTTACAAAAAGTCCCATGGCACCGCCAGAAACGATCCTGAAACTTTCCGACGTCACGCTCCGTTACGATTCCAGTGCGGGCGCGGGACCGGTGAGCGTCCTCAAAGGCGTCTCGCTGGCCGTTGCGCGCGGAGAATCCCTCGCCATCATCGGTCCGTCCGGTTCCGGCAAGAGCACCTTGCTGAACATCATCGGCACGCTGGACCGGCCCACCAGCGGCGATGTGTCACTGGCTGGGCAGGATTTGACGCGGTTGGATGACAACCAACTCGCCGCTGTGCGGAATCGCCAGATCGGTTTTATTTTTCAGGCGCATCATCTGCTGCCCCAATGCACGGTTTTGGAAAATGTTCTCGTGCCCACCTTGGCGGGCGCGGCTGGTGCGCAACGCCAGGAAGCGCCCGCCCGCGCGACGCGGCTTTTGAAGCGCGTTGGCCTCGAGGGACGCCTCTCGCACCGACCGGGCGAACTTTCCGGCGGCGAACGCCAGCGTGTCGCCGTCGTGCGCGCCCTGATCAACCAGCCGCAACTTCTGCTGGCCGACGAACCGACCGGCGCTTTGGACCGCGCCGCCGCCGAGCAACTCGCCCAACTCCTGCTCGAATTGAATCGCGAAGAAGGCGTCACCCTGATCGTCGTCACCCACGCGTTGGATCTGGCGCACCGCATGGGCCGCGTGATGGAGTTGAAGGATGGCGTGCTCGTTCAGAATTGATTTCGGCAATTGAAAACGACCACCCTCATCCTTCGCAGCTTGCAGTTTCATGCGCGTGCGCATTTGGGTGTGATTCTAGGAGCGGCAGTGGGCAGCGCGGCGCTGATTGGCGCGCTGGTGGTGGGAGATTCCGTGCGCGAAAGTCTGCATGACCTGGCGCTTGAGCGATTGGGCCGGGTGGACTTCGCAATGGCGTCTAATGACCGGCTTTTCCGGGCGGATCTTAGCACCAAACTTGCAAAATTCATTCGTCGTACGACGTCGCTACCCGACACTCTTTTGGACGGGGCGGTCCCGGGATCCGCTTCGGTTTTGCAATTACCCGCAATCGCTACGACGGCAGATCAATCCGCACGGGCGAATCATGTTCAAATTCTGGGCGTAAATAATGATTTCTGGCAGTTGGCGAATCAATTGCCCCAATTTAGCAATTTGCCCACGGATACCGTGGTTCTGAACGACGCTCTTGCTGATCAACTCAAGACCAAAGTGGGCGAGACCGTCGTAGTTCGCATCCAAAAACCGAGCTTGCTTTCGCGTGATGCGCCGATTTCTTCACAAAACGATTTATCAGTTGCGTTGCGGCTGAAAGTCCTGGCGATTGTTTCCGACGAACAGTTTGGCAGATTCAATTTGCAGGCCAGTCAAGTTGCTCCGTTTAACGCGTTTGTGAATCTTGGCTTTTTGCAGGAAACAATTGGCGAGCCAGACCGGGCAAATTTGATCCTTCTAGATTGCGGACAGGAAAAGGATACGCCGCATCAATATCCGCAAATGTGGGAAGGGCAACTAAGATTAATTGACGAGACGGCTGGTAGTTTGGTTCGTGCAGTCGCCTACTCCTGGCAACTCGCCGATGCTGAAATCGAGTTGCGCAAGCTGCCGGAAAACAGTGGCGTGGAACTGCGCAGTCGCCGTGTTTTTCTTGACGCGCCGGTGATCGAGGCTGCGCGGCAAGTCTCGACGAATGCGCAACCCATACTCACTTATTTCGTGAATGAACTGCGCTGCGGGCCGCTGGCCACGCCGTATTCCATGGTCACGGCCATGGGTGCGCCCATCGTGCCGGACGATATGCGCGAGGACGAAATTCTCATCAATGACTGGCTCGCGGCGGATTTGAATGCGAAGCCCGGTGACAGACTTTCGCTTGCTTACTTCGTCATCGGCAATGGCCGCGCGTTGGAGGAGCGCACGAATGAATTCACCATTCATGGCATTGTTCCGCTGGCTGGGGCGGCGGCGGATCGCGGATTGATGCCGGATTTTCCAGGACTGGCGCAAGCCGACAGCTCCAGCGATTGGGACGCGGGCTTTCCCATCCAACTCAAAAAGATTCGGCCCAAGGATGAACAATATTGGAAAGAGCATCGCGGCACGCCCAAGGCGTTCGTCACGCTGGCGGCGGGGAAAAAAATGTGGGCGAACCGGTTCGGCGATTACACCGCCATGCGATTTCCGCCGTCTGCGGGTAACCTTGAAACCATCAACTCCGCGCTGCTCAAGAAAATTTCGCCCGCGAGTGTGGGGCTGAGTTTTCAGCCGGTGCGTGAACAGGCGCTGGCAGCAAGTTCTCAGGCGGTTGATTTTGGCGGGCTGTTCATCGGATTTAGCTTTTTTCTCATCGTGGCGGCGTTGCTCTTGATGGGATTGCTGTTTCAATTTGGTTTGGAGCGGCGCGCCACAGAAATCGGCACTTTGCTCGCATTGGGATTTCGTCCGCGCCAAGTGCGACGCTTGTTTCTCGGCGAGGGCGTTTTGCTCGCGCTGGCGGGCGGCATCATCGGGGCGGCGGGTGGAATTCTTTATGCCCGGGCGATGTTGGTGGGCCTGACGACCGTGTGGCGAAGCGCGGTGGGAACGTCGGCGCTGCGCTACCATGCGCTACCGCAAACGCTTATCATGGGAACCGCGGCCAGCACGCTGGTGTGCGCGCTGACGATCTGGCTGACACTGCGGCGGCAAGCACGGCGTCCCGCGCGTGAATTGCTCGCGGAAGGCGCGGAGGAAAATAGCGCTTCGGCCAAACGTGTCGGCAAGCGAAGCTGGGGCGTATGGATCGGGCTGGTGTCGGCGCTGCTGGCGGTGGGGCTGACCGCGTCGGCGTTCATGGAGCGAAAGGGTATGTCGCCGGACACTTTTTTCAGCGCGGGATCGTTATTGTTGATCGCGGGTTTGGGATGGTGTGCGGCGTGGCTGGCGTTTGCGGGTCGTCGCGGCGCGAATGCCGATGCGGCGGGCGCAATGCCCCGCTTCACCCTGGGCGCACTCGGCTTGCGCGGCTGCGGACGGCGGCGCAAACGAAGTCTGGCCACCATCGGACTGCTGGCCTGCGGCGTGTTTCTGATTGTCGCCATCGGCGCGTTCCGGATTGATGCGAACCATGACGCCTGCGAACGTTCCGCCGGCACCGGTGGCTTCGCCTTGATTGGCGAATCGGCGCTGCCGGTGACTTATGATCTGAATAGCCGCGCGGGACGGGAATTTTACGGGCTAACCTCGCCTGAGTTGAACGACGTGAAAACCGTGCCATTTCGCGTGCATGATGGCGATGAGGCAAGCTGCCTGAACCTGAATCGCGCGCAGCAGCCCCGAATTCTGGGAGTGAATCCCGAAGCCTTAAAGTCGCGGGAGGCCTTTACGTTTGCGGACGTGATGGCCGGAATGAACATAACCACTGGCTGGGACCTGCTGAAAACCTACCTGGCTGCGTCAAATGAAATTCCCGCGATCGGAGATCAGAACTCGATTCTCTGGGCGATGGGCAAGAAAGTCGGCGACACGCTGGATTACACAGATGAACAAGGGCGTTCGTTCAAGCTGCGATTGGTGGGCGCGCTGGCGAACTCGGTGCTGCAGGGAAATTTGATCATTGATGAAACAAAATTCGTGCAGCGGTTCCCGGGTGAAAGCGGCTATCGAATGTTCCTGTTCGACGCGCCGTCCAACCACGTGGCGGAAATTTCCGCGCAGACGACCCGCGCGTTGCAGGATGTGGGGCTGGAGTTGACGCCGGCGGCGCAGCGTCTGAACGCGTTCAATGCAGTGCAAAATACTTACCTGAGCACGTTTCAGATTTTGGGCGGCCTGGGATTGCTGCTGGGCAGCGCGGGTTTGGGCGTGGTCGTGCTGCGGAATGTGCAGGAACGGCGCGGCGAACTGGCGTTGCTGCTGGCTGTGGGTTTCCGTCGGCGCGCGCTGCAATGGCTGGTGTTGAGCGAGCATGGCGCGTTGCTCGGGCTGGGTCTGGGCGTGGGTCTCGTGGCGGCGGTGCTGGGCGTTCTGCCGGCGTTGCTTTCGCCCGGCTCCCAAATTCCTTATGGCTCGCTCGCGGTGACTTTGTCCGCCGTGTGGTTGAACGGGCTGGTTTGGACGTGGCTGGCGACGCGGTTTGCGTTGCGCGGCCGTTTGCTGGATGCGTTGCGGAATGAATGATGGATATGAAAAACTATAAGTATATTGTGACGGCGGTTATTTTGCTGGCGGGGATGGCGGTTGGTTCGCGCGCGTGGTGCGACGACGCGAAACCGCTTTACGAAAATAATTTTGAGCAGGCCGAGGTCGGAAAAGTGCCGGATGGATTTCTAGTGTTGGACGGCGGCTTCGCGGTGAAGGAGGAGGGCGGCAACAAATTTCTGGAATTGCCGGGCGCGCCACTGGACAGCTTTGGCGTGATGTTCGGCCCCACGGAAAAATCCGATGTCGTGGTTTCCGCGCGCATTTTTGGAACTAAGAAAGGCCGGCGCTTTCCGACCTTCGCGGTCGGGCTGAATGGCCAGGGTGGTTATCGTCTGCAAGTTTCACCGGCCAAGGGCGCATTGGAAATTTACAAGGGCGACGAAGTGGTGGCGAGTGTGCCCTGCGAGTGGAAATCCGGCGAGTGGACGATGTTGTCCTTGCAACTCGTCAAGGCGGCAGATGTTTGGAAAGTGACCGGCAAAGCCTGGACGCAAGGCTCGACAGAACCCGCGCAAGCGATGATTGCCTTCGATGAAAAAACCGAGCCTTCCGCCGGACGCGCGTCCATCTGGGGCAGCCCATTTGCCAACACGCCGATTCAATATGATGATCTGGTAATCAAGCGGGCGGAGGGGAAATAGGGTTAAGCTCCAAGCACCAACATCCAAGCTCCAAAGAAGCGCCAATTTTCAAATTCCAAATTCGAGATTTCAAATTTCAAATTTTCAATTTAAAAAGTCCGCCCAGGTTGAAAAATGCGGCCGACAGAAGTTTAGGCTTGGAAATTGGTGTTTGAATATTCTCTGGAGCTTGGATGTTGGCGCTTGAAGCTTTTCAAAACTAAGCCTTGTCCATCAGCCGATAGCCGATGCCCGACTCGGTGATGAGCAGTTCCGGCTGCGACGGGATGTCCTCAATTTTTTCGCGGAGGTGCGTCATGTAAACGCGCAAATAATGCGTTTGCTCCTGATAGGTCGGGCCCCAAACTTCCTTCAAAATCTGCCGGTGAGTGAGCACTTTGCCCGCGTGCCGGATGAATAATTGCAGCAACGCATACTCGGTCGCGGTGAGCTTGACCGGCTTGCCCTTCACCTTGACCAATCGCGCGACGAGGTCCACTTCCAGATTGCCATTTTGAAATACCGCCGTGTCCGGCGAGGGCTTGGCGTGCCGCTGCGCCACGCGCAACCGGGCCAGCAACTCCCCGGTGCTGAAAGGCTTCGTCAGATAATCATCCGCGCCGGAGTCCAGCGCCGCGATTTTTTCCTCCTCCTGGTCGCGCACCGATAAAATCACCACCGGCACGCTGCTCCATTCCCGCAGCCGCTTCAACACCGTCACGCCGTCGAGGTCCGGCAATCCCAGGTCCAGCACGATCACGTCCGGCCGCCGCTGCGCGGCTTCCGCCAGCCCGGTCTCGCCGTTCGCCGCCTCATACACGCGATACCCGTTCGCCTCGAGGCTGATTTTCAGCAGGCGGCGGATTTGCACTTCGTCGTCAATCACCAGCGCCACGGAATTTGCGCGTTCCTGGTTCATGCGGGTTCCTCGGGAAAAATCGGCGGTTCGGTGATCGGCAAAAACAAGGTGAACGCCGCGCCGCTCTCCGGCCGGTTTTCCACCGCCACGCGTCCGCCTTGGGCTTCGACAAATCCCCTGACAATGGACAAGCCAAGGCCTGTTCCACCGGTCATTGCGCCCGGCGCCCGGTAAAATTTATCAAAAATCCGTTTGATGGCGTCAGGTGAAATGCCTGGGCCGCGATCCGAGACCGTCAGCGCCAGTTCATCTTTTTGCACCCCTGCCGAAAGCTGGATCGGCGTGCCCGGCGGCGTGTGGAAGGCGGCGTTCAGGAGAAGATTGGTTAGAGCTTGTTCCATGAGGGCAAAATCCATTCGCACCAGCGGTATTTCGGGTTTGATCACCACTTCGAGTTTATGTCCTGATAGTTCCCGCTGCACGGACTTGACCGTGACATTAACCAGATCGTTTACGTCGCACCAGTCTATTTTTGGTTTTACATGGCCGGACTCAACGCGCGCGATGTCCAGCAAGTTCCCCACCAGCCGGTTGAGCCGCGCCGCGGCCTCCTTGATTTCTTCGCTGATCACCGTGACGCCGAAACCGCTTTTGGCATCCATGTTGGGATCACCCAGCGCGCTGGCCGCGCTGGTGATCGCGGCGATGGGCGTGCGCATCTCATGCGAAATCGAATCCAGCAGGTTCTTGCTCAGGCGCTCCGATTCCGCCGCGAGCCGAGCATGCTGGGAAACCTCGTGCAATCGCTGGCGGTCAATCACCAGCGCGGCCTGCCGAACGAACGCCTCCAGCAAATTGCTCTGCTCCAGATTGGGCGGGTTGTGCGCCGGCAACCGCACGCCGATCACTCCGAGAACTCCGCCGGCAGTCGCGAGCGGCAGATAAAGCGCCTCCGAAAGCGGCAGGTTGTCCGTGAACTGGCCGGCTTGCGTGTCATGCTGGAACACCCACGCCGCCACGCTCTGTTCTTTTTCCGAGAGCTTCAGGGTGCTTCCGGGCTGCGGTTCGCTCGTGAATTGGCCGTTTGCGGAGGTCAGCAAGACCGCCACTTCCGCGTTGAATAATTGTCCAATGTGCCGCACCACGACTTTGATAATCACATCCAGAGTGACGGCGTCCGCCAATTCCCTGGTCAGCAAATACAACGCCGTGGTGCGTTCCTCCCTCCGCCGTTCCGCCATTTCCTGCGTGCGAAACCGGGAGATCAACTGGCTTATCACAATCGCCACGATGAAATACATCACCAGCATCATCACATCCTCCGGCTCGGTAACGTAAAAAGTATCCAGCGGCGGCACGAAAAAGAAATCCCACAGCACGGCGCTCAGGGCCGCGCCAACGAGAATCGGACCGCGCCCCACGAAAAACGCAAGAAACATGACCGCCATCAGAAAATCAAATCCCACCGCGCGATAATGGATGAACTGGGTCAGAAAAGTGTTTACCGCCGTCAGCCCGGCGACCACGCCGATGCTCAACATGTATTGTTTCCAGGCAAGCCGCTTGGGCAGTTGAAAAATCGGCCCTTGCGTCGGGGTTTCCGATTTGTCCGCGCGGACCACATGAATATCAATATCGCCGCTCTCGGCAACCAACCGCCGCATGAACTGTCCGCCGGTAAAGAACTGTTTGAGGTCATGGCGCGCGGGCTTGCCCACCACGATTTGCGTGGCGTTGCGTTGCCGGGCCACGCGCAGCACTCCGCGCACCAGGTCTTCATCCACCGTGGCGATCACCTCCGCGCCGAGTTCGCGGGCCAGCGAGAGATTTTTGGTGAGCCGCTGCTCGTCGGCCTCGGAAAGGGTTTTTGAGGATTCGACATGCACCGCCATCCATTGCGCGTCCAGGCTGTCGGCCAGCCGCCGTGTCCAACGCACCATCTGCGCCGAAAGCGGACTCGGGCTTACGGCCACCAGGAGACGGTGGCCGGTTTTCCACGGCCCCTGAATCTGCATGACCTGCATGTAATCCCGGACATCCTGGCCGACGCGTTCGGCCGCTAGACGCAACGCCATTTCCCGCAGCGCGGTCAGATTGCCCTCGCGGAAAAAATTCACCATTGCCACCGCCGCGCGGTCCGGCATGTACACCTTGCCCTCGTCCAACCGCCGCATCAGGTCCTCGGGCGAAATATCAATCAACTCGATTTCCGCCATGTCGAGGATGCTGTCGGGCACGGTTTCGTGCATCGTCGAGCCGGTGATTTCCTCCACGGTTTGCGCGCGGCTTTCCACATGCTGGACATTGAGCGAGGTGTAAACGTCAATGCCCGCGCCCAGCAATTCGAGCACATCCTGATAACGCTTGGGATGACGCGAGCCGGGGGCGTTCGTGTGAGCCAGCTCGTCCACCAGCGCGACTTTGGGTTTTCGCGCCAGCACCGCATCCACGTCCATTTCGGAAAGCGTCACGCCGCGATGCTCGATGATCTTCCGGGGAATGAGCGGCAACCCGACCGTCAACGCGTCGGTGTCTTTGCGGCCGTGAGTTTCCACATAGCCGATGACAACATCCACGCCGAGGGATTGCTGCTTGCGCGCCGCCTCCAGCATCGCGTAGGTCTTGCCGACGCCCGCGGCCATGCCAAGGAAAATTTTCAGCTTGCCGCGCTTGTGCTGTCCCTCCTGCCGTTGGATGGCCTCCAAAAGCTTGTCGGGATCAGCTCGCAGATCATCGTTCACGGAATTAATGTAACCGGATTCGAGGCGAAGTCAGCATCAAAGCGGAAGATGCAGGATACGAGATACGAGATACGAGATACGGGATGCGGGATGCGGGATGCCTCGGGTATCACGCATCACGCATCACGCATCTCGAATCCGTCATCACTTCGTATGATCCAGTGCCAGGTTCAGCTTGAGGACATTCACGCCCGGATCGCCCAGCACGCCGAAATCCGCGTTGTCGGTGTATTGTTTGACCAGCGCCTTGACTTTGTCCTCGCTCAGGCCGCGAGCCTTGGCGACGCGGGGTGTCTGCAGCGCGGCGTTGGTAAGGCTGATGTGCGGATCCAGCCCGCTCGCGGACGCGGTGACGGCATCGGCTGGAACCGGGTCCGAATCTTTCAGGCCATTCTTTTTGCGATAATCCGCAATGCGATCCTTGATGGCGTCGTTCAACTTTTGCGAGGTCGGTCCCAGATTGCTGCCGCTGGAACTGGTGCCGTCGTAGCCATTGCCCGCGGCGGAAGGCCGCGAATTGAAATACTTGTCGCCCGTGAATAGCTGGCCGAGCAGCGCGGAACCGAGCAGGTTCGTGCCGGAGGCATCGTAAATCAAACTGCCGTTGGCCTTGTCATGAAACGCGGTTTGCCCCACCGCGTAAATCACGACCGGATAAATGCCGCAACAAACCACGGCCAGCACCACCACGGCCATGACCGAACTGATTAAATCATGAAGGAGAGTTTTCATATTTCTACACGAGTTGAAGTTTGGTGATGATCACATCAATGACCTTGATGCCAACGAACGGAATGATGACGCCGCCAAGCCCATAGATGAGCAGATTGCGCTGCAGGATGGCGAGCGCGCCGATCGGCTCGAATTTCACACCGCGCAGGGCGAGCGGGATCAAACACACGATGATCAGCGCGTTGAAAATCACCGCGCTCAAAATCGCGCTGCCCGGACTTTGCAGGTGCATGATATTGAGCGGCGCAATCGCCGGGAAGGTGGCCATCAACATCGCCGGAATGATCGCAAAATATTTGGCCACGTCATTCGCGATGCTGAATGTGGTCAGCGCGCCGCGGGTGATCAGCAGTTGTTTGCCGATTTCGATGATCTCCAGCAGTTTCGTCGGGTTCGAGTCGAGGTCCACCATGTTGCCGGCTTCCTTGGCGGCCTGCGTGCCGGTGTTCATGGCCACGCCGACGTCCGCCTGCGCCAGGGCGGGAGCGTCGTTGGTGCCATCGCCGATCATCGCGACCATGCGTCCGCCTTGCTGCTCCTTGCGGATCAACGCGAGTTTGTCCTCGGGTTTCGCCTCGGCCAGGAAATCGTCCACGCCCGCTTCGAGCGCGATCGCGGCGGCAGTCAATTTATTATCGCCGGTGATCATGACGGTCTTGATGCCCATGGCGCGCAGGCGCTTGAAGCGTTCCGGCAAGCCGCCCTTAACAATGTCCTTGAGGTAAATCACGCCGAGGATTTTTTCCTTCGTCCCGACGAGCAACGGCGTGCCACCGGCGCGCGACACCTTTTCCACGGCTTGCGTGATTTCCGGCGCGGGCTGGCAATTCACGAATTTGCAAATCGAATCCGCGGCGCCCTTGCGGTATTGCACGCCATCCAGGTCCACGCCGCTCATGCGGGTTTGCGCGCTGAATTTGACGAATTGCGCATTGGGCAACTCATGAATTTCACGCGCGCGAATGCCGAATCGTTTTGCCAGCACCACGATGCTCCGGCCCTCGGGCGTTTCATCGGCCAGCGACGAAAGCTGCGCCGCGTCCGCCAGGTCCTTTTCAGACACGTTCGGCGCGGGAATAAACTCCGTCGCCTGGCGGTTGCCGAGCGTGATGGTTCCCGTCTTGTCCAGCAGCAGCACGTCCACGTCTCCCGACGCCTCCACGGCGCGACCGCTCATGGCCAGAACATTGTGTTGCAACAACCGGTCCATGCCCGCAATGCCAATCGCGCTTAACAATCCGCCAATCGTCGTGGGAATCAGACAGACGAGCAGTGCGATGAGCACTGGTATCGAAAAAGTCGCCCCCGAGTAAATGCCCATCGGCTTCAACGCCATGATGACAAACATGAAAATCAACGTCAGCGCCGCGAGCATGATGGTCAGCGCAATTTCATTGGGGGTTTTCTGGCGCTTGGCCCCTTCCACCAGCGCGATCATGCGGTCCAAAAATCCATGGCCCGGATCAGCCGTTATGCGCACCTTGATTTCATCGGACAAAATACGCGTGCCGCCCGTCACCGCGCTGCGGTCGCCGCCGCTTTCGCGCACGACAGGTGCGGATTCGCCGGTGATGGCGGATTCATCTACAGTGGCCGCGCCTTCGACCACGTCGCCATCGCCCGGAATGACCTCCCCGGCGCGCACCAGGACGACATCGCCCTTGCGCAGACTGCTGGCGTCCACCGGTTCTGTTTTGCCCTTGGCATTGATCTTGTGCGCCGTGGTTTGGGTGCGGGTGCCACGCAACGCCTTGGCCTGCGCCTTGCCGCGCCCCTCGGCGACGGCTTCGGCGAAATTGGCGAACAATACCGTGAACCAAAGCCAGATCGCGATTTGAATGATGATGCCGCGCTCGGGGGTGGGCAAAAATATATCCACCGTGGTGAGAATCGCCCCGACGAGCGTGACGAACATCACCGGGTTTTTGACCATGGCGCGGGGGTCGAGTTTCTTGAACGCGTCGCCAATCGCCGGACCGGCGATCTTCCAATCGAATAGAGAGGGGGGTTTATGTGTCATAGTAAATTCTGGCGCTTATGCTTTTTGTCAAAACCACGTTCAATAAAAGTGCCATTCTTCCTCATCCGATCCTTCTCCCCGACTGGGGGAAGAAGGTGACCGGAGGCGGATGAGGGAGTTTTTTCAATAACGCGGTAACCAATCATGCTGAACCTTCTAAAAGAGTTTGCCTTGCAAGGTGAGGTAGTGCTCCACCACCGGTCCGAGCGCGAGCGCCGGCAGATAAGTCAACGCGCCCACCAACAGCACCGTCCCGACCAGCAGAAAGACGAAAGTGAAACCATTCACCGGAAACGAACCGGCGCTTTGCGGCACGATTTTCTTTTGCGCGAGCGAACCGGCCAGCGCCATGATCGGGACAATCATCAAAAACCGCCCGACCAGCGTGGCCAGGCCGAGGGTGGTGTTGTACCACGGCTCATTCGCGGTCAAGCCGGCGAACGCGCTGCCGTTATTGCCGGTGCAGGAAGTGAAGGCGTAAAGCATTTCACTGAAACCGTGCGGGCCGGCGTTGTTCAAGCCGGCGACGCCCCATTTGCTCACCGACGCCCAGGCGGTAAATCCCAGAATGGACAACGCCAAAACCAACATGGATAGCAACGAAACTTTCACCTCATAGCCGCCTATTTTTTTGCCGAGATACTCGGGAGTCCGTCCCACCATTAATCCCGCGATGAACACCGCCAGCACCACAAAAATGAGCATGCCGTAGAGACCCGCTCCGGTGCCGCCAAAGACCAGTTCGCCGAGTTGAATGTTCAACATCGGGATCAAGCCGCCAAGACCGGTGAAGGAATCGTGCATTGAATTGACCGCGCCGCAGGAGGCGTCCGTGGTGACGGTGGCGAACAACGCGGAATTGAAAATGCCGAACCGCACTTCCTTGCCTTCCATGTTGCCATCCGCGAGGGCAACGCCCAGTTTTTGATGAATCGGATTGCCGTTGGCTTCCGCCCACCAGCACACCAAGGCCGCCGCGAGGAACAGCGAAAACATCGCTCCCCAAACCGCCCAGCCGTGGCCTTGATTTTTGGTCAACCGTCCCAGATAATAGGTCAAGCCGGTGGGAATGCAAAAAATCGAAAGCATCTGGATGAAATTTGAAAACGGCGTCGGGTTTTCAAATGGATGGGCGGCATTCGCGTTGGTAAATCCGCCGCCGTTCGTGCCCAGCATTTTAATCGCCACTTGCGAGGCCATCGGCCCTTGTGGGATAGTCTGCGTGGCTACGACTTGGTCCACCATGACGGGCACATTCGTCATCACGGGCTGGCCCTTCGCGTCGAGTTGTGGCTTGTCCATCATCACGGCCACGCCGTTTTCGATGACCGGTTTGCCCTGGGCGTCCAGTTTGGCCACGGAGATCATGACCGGCATATTGGTCGTCACGTTCTGGCCTTTGTCATCCGTTTTTTGGACTTGGATGGTGAAGGTCTCCGTCAAATTGGCCGTATCGTAGCCTTTGAAATTTTGAATCATGCCCTGCGAAACCAGGAAGATCGCGAACACCACGCAAATTGGCAGCAGCAAATAATAGGTGATGCGCACCAGGTCCACCCAGAAGTTGCCGACCAGCTTCGTCGTCTGCCGGGCGATGCCGCGCACCAAAGCCGCCGCCAGCGCAATCCCCACCGCCGCCGAGCCGAAGTTGTGAATCGCGAGCGCCACCATTTGCGACAGGTAGGACATCGTGGATTCGCCACTGTAAGACTGCCAGTTGGTGTTGGTGGTGAAGCTCGCCGCGGTGTTGAAGGACAGATCGGGCGTAAGCGCGCCAAATTTTTGCGGGTTCAACGGCAGAAAATTCTGCAAGCGCAGGATGGCATAGGTGAAGAGCATGCTGACCAGACTGAAAAGAAGCATGGCGAGCGTGTAGCGCTTCCAATCGTGCTCCTGCTTCGGATCCACGCGCATCACGCGATAGGTGATGCGTTCAAACGGCCGCACCAGCCAGTCCAGCCAGGTTTTGCCGTTGGCGTCCAGCACCTGGACGAGGTAAAGGCCCATCGGTTTGGTGATTAACAGGAGCGCGCCGATGAACAGCGCCAATTGCAACCAATCAAGATTTCGCATAACCAATAAGTGGGACGAGTGGTTTCAACTCAAAATTTTTCCGGGCGAATCATGGCCACCAGCAGGTAAATGCAGAGGGCCACGGCGATGAGGCCGGCAATTAGATTTTCCATAGGGGTTCCTAGACTTTGTCGCAAAACGCGACGTAGTAACCGGCCACAACGAAGAAGCCGATCGTGATTAAGATGTAAACGAGATCATTCATATTAACGCGGACGTGTCACCGTCACGGAGGTAACATGGAGCCTTCCCCGCAGATGGGGTAATAAAAACCGGGCCGGTAAGCGTTAAGAAAGTGCTAAAATCCGGAAGGGGAGGGAGACAGAATTAACAGAATGGACAGAATCGTTGTTAATTGAGCGATGAAACGCGCAAGGCGCAGGCTCAATAATAAGCAACCGTGCCGCGTGGACTCTTATACTGCCAGAGGATCTTGCTGCGAGTGTGGGTTTCCACGTGGCCATCCGCATAAGCGCAGTTGACCGAATTTATCCAATTTCCGTAGGCATGCCCGGATTGGGTGGGGTCCACGTCGGACATGTCCGTTACCGAGCTGCCTGAGTTCGCCGAAAAACAGAAGTCGCTAAGAAATGGCTGGGTGGAGAGGTTGGGACCGGTATTTTGACTTGGCCAGATACCGGTGGGGTCGGTAACGCGGGTGCTCGAGTTCTCGAGAACCCACACACCGGAATTCAGAATTGCCGGGTATGGATACCATTCTTCCGTCCCGTAAGTCACTCTCCTGCGCGGGATCCAGTAACTCTGATATAGCACATCAAAACCCTGCCACATGACTGCGGCGTCCAGATCATCCAGGGTTCCGATGGCATGGCCGCTGATGGCTTGATACTTGGCACTCGTGGTTTGGAATTGGCCGTTGCGGGCTGGGCAAAACCACATGGACAGGGTTAGACCATACGGCGCCAGACCCGGGATCATATTGGTGGACACGTCGCAAGGGTTTCCATCCGGGTCGGCATCCACATCAAAGGAAGGCAGGTTACCCAGGGCGTTATCGTTGCTGTAGGCGTTTACCACAACTGTCCATTGCCGGTAATTGGAAATGCAGTTGGTCACTTTGCCCTTGAATTTCGCCTTCGCAAGCGCCGGCAGCAGCAATCCGGCAAGGATGGCGATGATGGCGATGACCACGAGCATTTCGACAAGAGTGAACGCGCGGCGCGAAAGAATTATGGACGTGATAGGGCTGGTTGAATTGAGATTCAACGACGCAGGCCGGATGCTCGCTCCGGTTCCCAAGGGCGGTCTAGTCCCACTTGCCATATCCTGCTCAGGCTAACAATGCGCCGTCAGGCTGTAAATTCGGAGTAATACTTAAACGGCGTTCCGTAAAAATACGGTGCAGGAAGCAGACGTGACAAAACTGGTCCTTTACTGACTTCGAGAGAAACACGCCGTGAAGCACCAAATTCCAAGCTCCAACCTCCAGAGAATATCCAATTCTCAAATTCCAATTGGACCCCAATGCTCCGCATCATCTTTTAGCAGGAACGAGCGAAAATGACTTACATCTGCCGAATCCAGGATCTGCCTGAATTGGAGCTTGGAATTTGAAGTTTCTCTGGAGGTTGGAGCTTGGCGCTTGGAGCTTTCGATTGGACATCAAAACGTGAAGGCACTCCCCGCGTCCCAATGAATTAGAATCACACCACAAACTTCGGCTCGCTGACGGGGCCCATTCCATGCTTGCGCAGCAGCTCGATGAACTTTGCGAGGCCGCGCTTTTCATCGGCGCCGAGGTGATAGTGAATGTGCCAGCCGAGGTAATCCTTGCGAAAATCGTAATCATATTCGGTGCGGCTGCGGATGATGCTGTCCAGCGTGTCCAGGCCGAAGTCGCGCGCCTCGCGCAATTGCCGGCGTAGTTGGGCGTTCTCGACGCCGCGGCGCAAAGCCCAGACCGCATAGACAAACGGCAACCGCGTCAACTCCAGCCACGCCGCGCCCAAATCCATGATCTCGTGCGGCGGCGACGCGCGCACAAAATCCAGCGCGGCATCGCCAATTAACAAAACGTAATCCAGTCCCACGGCGCCAGCATAATCCGGCAGCGGCTTGAATTCCGGTTTCAGGCCGCGTTCCGCCAGCAATACGCGCAACAGATTCACGCTGGTAAGCGAAGCCGGGTCGCAGAAAATTTCCTTCGCCTCCTCCACCGGACGGCGATGCGCGAGAAAAACACTTTGCACCTCGCCCAGCGAAGCGATGGCCATGCCGTCGAGAACATCATAGCGATCGTGAAACAATACCTCGGTGATGCTCACCAACCCGGCGTCCAGTTCATCGCGTTGGAGCATTTCCGCCAGCCTCGACGGCGTGGCGAGAACGATTTCGTCCTCGATGCCCCGCACCAGCGGCGCTGCGTTGAGGTAGCTGACGGAACCCACGCGAAAAGGCGCGAGCGATTGTTCAAGTTTACCTTCGCGCTGCAACTCGACCGCGCGCCGTTCGCGTTCGGCGCGATGAGCCAGCTCTTCCGGCGACTCGACCGGGGCCATGCGGAGTTTGGGGATTTCGTCGCTTGAATTCATATCTCCGTGATTGCGCCGCCGGGGCGCAGCACGCGATCCAGTTCCTCAATGACAGACTTGACCAGCGCCAGTATGACGGGTTGCGCTTCCAAACGAGGGTGGAGGTCTTTTGGGCCGTTCAGGAAACCTTTCAAGATTTGCGTTGCCAGCAAAAGCATGAGCTGCGGTTGTGTGCACGTGGCAAGGCAAGCCATTATCGCGTCAGGCTTGTTCGCATTGAAGCTGGCCAGGATTTCTGCCAGATTCGAATTGAAAATTTCTTCCAGGGAGTCGTAATGGGTTATCGGCGCCCGATGCCCCGGTGGCACGAATGCCAGCGCCGCCTCCAGGATGAAAGCTATGGCGAAGCCGTATTCGTCCTCGTTGAGCCAGTCAACGGTGAGTTCATCGGCGTCATCAAATAATGTCAGGCCGCAGGCCGCAAGTGAGTCAAGGGCTTCGGCAGCCGTCGCGAATGCGGCCATGCCGCGATCCAGACGGGAGGCCGCCTCCTCGGCACTCAATGGTTCGGCAGGCAACTGCGGCGCGGGCGGCAAATCCGGATTGCCCGCGAATGGATAATCTTCCACTTCCGATTCCTCTCGCAGGATTGGCTCGGTTGCCGGCCGCAGCGGAGGCGGCGGGAAGAGGATTTCATCCGCGCCCAATTCGCGCAGCAACCAGTTAATGTCATCATTGCCGCCAGTCCGCAAATTGTGCTCATCATGCGAGCGCACGCGTTGCTTCAAAAGGCGGAGCAGGCGCGGACGCAGCGCCGGGTCGCGGGCGGCTTCGCGCGGCGTGTGGTTGTCCAGAGCGGGGATTTTGTCCTCGAGGAATTGCCGGTTGGCATTCCGGTAGAATTCCGACTCGAGCTGCGCGAGGGGAACGCCGGGAGGCGGCGCGGGCACGCGAGAAGCGGTAAGGCGGAATTGTTGCGGATCCTGGAGCAAGCGCGGCGGCACGAGCGATTCGTCCACGGCCGGCTCCTTCGCGGCCAGGTCCACGCTGAGATTGTCCAGCCGCTCGCCGCTGAAACGTGCGCGCTGGCCCAGTTGCGTTTCAAATTGCTGACGCAAGCGGGCCAGGTTTTCCGCGCCAAAGGCTTCGAGCCGCCAATGCGCCTGCCCCAGCAATATGCGGCCCAGCGCGGCTTGGGCCCCCGGCGGACCGCCGGGATTGGTTTCGGACGGGTTTGCAAACCAAATGCGCGCCTCGGCGAAACCTTCGGCTTGTTCCTGGGGCGAAAGCCGGTCTGGTTCCACGAGCGGCAATTCATCCAGCCGGCTCCGGCAGGGGGCGAAAGGCGCCTGCAATTCGTACAAAGCCTTGCCGGCCTTGGCATCCAATCCGGCCAACATTTGCAGGCGGCGTTGGCGGCAAGTGGCCGCCAGTGCTTCGTCAAAACGGACGAAGTTCTCCGCCAGCCAGAGGCGCAATTCGCGTTCCGTGACCGGACCGCCCAGTTGCGCGGCAATTTCAGTGACAATTTCCCGCGGCTCGAATTGGGCCATTTCAGGAATCAGGATCGCGGTGCCGCTCATGCGCCAATAATGCGGCAGGGGATAAGCCCACACCAGCGCGGCGGCGAAACGCACGGCCATGGAAGACAGGCTGCGATCATGCAGCCGCAAGGCCGGCTCTCCGGGCGCGAGCAAGTCCACGGCGTCAATGCGTTCGGAGTCCAGCACGCAGCGAATTTCGATCAAGGCCACCCGCTTTTGCATTTTGGCGCGCAACAGCACGCGCTCATCATTCTTGAAATCCGCGGTGGCGGACTGTTCCCAGCGCTCGGCGCAGGTGCGGCCATCCGCGTCCCGCGCGAAAAAAAGATTCCATTCGTAAAAGGCCTGGAAAGCGTGCCAGTTGGGATTATGCCGTGCTTGCAGTATCCCACGCGTCAATGCCTCAGGATCCACGGCCGTATCGCGCAAATAATCCATCGAGAGGCGGTCCAGTTTCTCCTCCAGCTCGAGAAGTTGCGAATAATTTGCCGGCGCAAAAGGCAGGTGAGAACAACTGGCTGGACAAGCATACCGGCTCACGCGATTCGCGCCGCATTCGGCGCTCGAAATCTGCCGCCCAACCGCGGGGCAGGCGCGTAGTTTCGCTGCTTTGCTCATCGTGCCCTCAAGCATGCCAGCGGCATGAAGAAAAAACAGATTTTTTTGCGACGATTACACGGAGGGCCGGTCAAACCAAGGCTGGCAGTCATATATTGCCCGCGGTCATTGAGTCCATTCGTGAATTCGCGCTTGTTTTCGTATGCAAAAGTGCTATTCTGGGATCATGAGTGCCGGTCTGAAAAGTATCGCCGAGACAGTGGTACAACTTCCCCAGAAAGACCGTGTCTTTCTTGCTGAGCGTTTGCTCGCGAGCTTGGAAGATGCGGATCTCGAACAGGAATGGAAGGATGAAGCCTTGCGCCGCCGTGATGAAGTGCGCTCTGGCAAGGTAAAATCCATTCCCGCCGCGGAAGTTTATCGCCGTATTGAGCGTCTGCTTGCCAAGTGAGACACCGCTTCCATCCCGAAGCGGGTGCGGAGTTTGAAGAGGCTGTTCAATTTTACAAAACGCGTGGACACGATCTCGCCGGACGTTTTGCCGGGGAGATTAAGGCGGCCATCCGAAAAATTGTGGGGTCTCCAGAACGCTGGCGAAAAATTGAGGAAGATTTGAGACGCTGTTCTCTGAGGGTTTTCCCCTACGCCATTCTATACACGATCGAAAAGGACCACCTGCTTATCATCGCCATTGCACACGCGAAAAGGAGGCCGGGCTACTGGCGACGCCGATTGACACAACGTCAGGCACGTTAAACTCACGCCGTCGCCAGATTATCATCCACGATGTTCGAGCGCTTCGTTTCCGCATCGCCGTTCTCCGACGGCGTGGCGTCCCATACTTTGATTGGCTCGTAAAATGTGTTGCGCTGGACTGGTATTAAACCGGCTTCGCGGATGGCCTTGACGAGCGCGGCTTCGGTTTGCAATTGCGGCGAACTGGCCCCCGCCATGTGAAATATATGTTCTTCGATGATGGTCCCGTGCAGATCATCCGCGCCGTAACTCAGGGCGATTTGCGCCAGCTTCAAGCCCATGCCGACCCAATACGCGGTGAGGTGGTCAAAGTTATCCAGGTAAATCCGGCTCACGGCCAGCGTGCGCAGCGTGTCGAAACCGGTCGGCGGCGTTTTCACCGGAATCTCGTTGTTCTCGGGCTGGTAGGGCAGCGGGATGAAACCGGTGAAGCCGCGGGTTTCATCCTGCAACCCGCGCAATTGGCGCAAATGGTCCACGCGGTCCGCGAGCGATTCAACGTGGCCGAACAACATCGTGCAGGTGCTCCGTCCGCCCATCTGGTGCCAGATGCGGTGTACGTCGAGATATTCTTCCGCCGATTCCTTGCCCCGGGCGATGGCCGAGCGCACCTCCTTGCGGAAAATTTCCGCGCCGCCGCCGGTGAGCGAATCCAGCCCCGCCGCCTTCAACTCCGCCAGCGTTTCGGGCACGGATTTCTTCGCGAGCCACGCGAGATGCAAAATTTCAATCGCGGTGAAACACTTCAGTTGCAACCTTGGATCCAGCGCCCGCAACGCCCGCAGCATGTCCGTGTAATAACTGAACGGCAGCGACGGATGCAGCCCGCCGACAATGTGCAGCTCGGTGATGCCAATGGCGAGGGCCTCGCGCGCCTTCTGGACCATCTCGCCGGCGGAAAGTTGGAAGCCGTCGGCGTCGCGTTTTTTGCGGGCGAACGAGCAGAATTGGCAGCTCAGGATGCAGTAGTTGGAATAATTGAGGTAGCGGTTGATGATGTAACTCGCGCGGTTGCCCACCTTGCGCTGGCGGGCGAAGTCAGCAATCGCGCCGACGGCGTTGAGATCCTTCGATTCAAACAACCGCAAGGCGTCAGCCTCGGAAATGCGCTCACCCGCCGCGACCTTTTCGTAAAGGTCGCGCAACTCACTGCGTTGCACAAAAAAGTTCATTTCCATTTCTAATTCATTCGCTCCAACCAATAATCCGGCTTTCGGCTCAAATGTGCAACAGCAACAATCCAAATCCGCTTGGTCTGCTCCAAATAAACAATGCGAAACGGAAAACGTTTCACCTTCCAACTTCGCGTGTGGCATTTTCCCGGCTGGCCCAAATCCGGATTCTTATGAATCTTAGCCAAGGTCTTCTCAATTTCATCGAGAAAACGCTCTCCCAGAAACCGGCGTCGGCGCTCATAGAAGGAGGCCGATTCGATCATCTCATTTTCGGCGAGCCGGTGATAAGCGACGGATTTCATCCAGGGCGCGGCGGGCATTCTTCATTGCCGTCTTGGCGGGAATCCCTTTGGCTTTACCCGATTCGATTTCCTGGACGCGCCGGCTGATTTCCTCGGTCCAGGCTTTCTCAATCTTTGCATCCGCATAATCGTCAACGCTCTCGATTATTTTTTCGACGAAACGGATGCGGGAGCGCGGCGGCAGCTCCAAAACTTGTTTCTCCAATGCTTGAATCGTCATGGTTAAACTAAAACAGAAAATAAGACTTTAGCAATGTTGGAAGCGCATTCATCCGCCAAAATTAAAATGCGGGAACCCCACTTCGGAGAGGTGATCATCAGAAAAACGATCAAGCTTTGCTCTGGATTAACGAGGTGATTACTGACGTGCCGCTAACAACGATCATTTTTCGCGCAAGGCAGCCGGCGTCCGCAAATCAGCCTGCAAATCCTCCACATCGTAATGAATGGCAATGCCGCGCCGGCCCAGCTCCTTTTGAAAATCAAGTTGCGTCAGCCGCGCGTCCCGGCGTAACCCGTTGTTCCGTGAATAGGCCAACCGCCAAATCAAGCAAAGCTTGCGGTTCGGTCAACTTCAAGCCACGCAAAGCTTCATCCTGAATCTCAATCACCATATTATTACACCACCTTCTCAAGGATGAAAGGCAACTGGTTAGAATCAAGCGCCCATTGGCTTATCTGCCAAAATTAAAATGCGGAAACACCACTTCGGCAACGGTGATGAGCAGAAACACAATGCTGATCAGGGCGTTCAACCGAAAAAAAGCGACGTTGATCCATTTCAAACTGCGCCGCCGGACCAGCCAGTGTTCCAGCAGCAGACTGGCCACGATAAGCAGCATCCCGACCAGGTAGGCCACGCGGAATCCCGAAAGCAATCCGAACGCCAGCAGCAATCCCCACATCAGCATGTGGGATAGAAACGCCGCTGTGAGCGCGTTCTTCGGCCCCCAGCGCACCACCAGCGAATGCAAACCTTGCTGCCGGTCAAACTCGTAATCTTGCAGCGCGTAAATAATGTCGAAACCGATCAGCCAAAACACCACCGCGACGGCAAGCAGCAGCGGCAGTTCGGCGCTCCCTGACCATTCTGATTGCGGCCAGAACACGAATGAGCCTTTCACCGCCAGCCACGCGCCGATCGGCGCCAGTGCAAGTGCAATTCCGAGATAAATGTGTGTGAAATCCGTGAAGCGCTTGGTGAGCGAGTAGAAGCAGATAATCAACACCGCCAACGGCGAAAGATAAAAGCAGAGGGAATTGATAAAATAACTCACGACGATGAATCCCGCCGCGCTCAACGCGCAAAGCGCGCACGCGCTGAACAGCGAGATTTCTCCGGCGGGCAAATGGCGGGTCGCGGTGCGGGGGTTCGCCTTGTCGAAATCGCGGTCCACGATCCGGTTGAAGGCCATGGCGCAGGTGCGCGCGCAAACCATCGCGGCCAGGATGAGGCCGAACTTTTGCCAGCCGGGCCAGCCGTGGTTATCCCGCGCGGCCACCACCATCGAAGCCAGCGCGAACGGCAGGGCGAAGACGGTGTGGGAGAGCTTGACGAACGCAGCCCAGCGGGAGAGCAGGGTGAAAGGCGAGGATGGAGGATGGAGAATGGAGGATGGCGAAGAGGGCATTGGGTTGGTGTCCATCACTTTGAATGTTTGCAAAAATCTCCGGCGCGTTCGATCATGCGGTTCAACATCGCGCCGATGCTTTGCCAGGCGGCATCCAGTTCGCGATGTTGCGAGGACGTGATGTATTTGCAATCTTCCGCATGGTTCAGCCATGCTTGCGTTTCCATCGCTTCACCCAATGCCTCATTGATTTTATGGGTGAAAGAAGCGGCGCATTGCCGCCGCGCCCATGACTCCGCAATCAGGGCATTCGCCGCGCGGGATGATCTTCGCACCTGTCTTCGCACCTGGTCGGTCAGGGAAAAATTTTCATCGTTGGCAAACGATTGTGTAATCAGGAAGATCGCCAGCGATTGCTCGCGCGCCATTTTATATACATCCAAATCTCTAAAACTATTCATTTGCCCCATAGCTTAATTTCCATCCTCTATTCTCCATCCTCCATCCTCGCATTGGTTCAGTCCCCTTCCTCCTGCCATCGCGGCACGAGGTTTTGCGGAATGCCGAGGTGGTCGAGGACGCGTGCGACGACAGTATCAACGACCTGTTCGATGGTCCGGGGATTGGTGTAGAAACACGGATTGGCGGGCAGCAGGACGGCGCCGGCGAGCAGCAGCAATTCAAAATTCTTCACGTGGATCAGGCTGAGCGGAGCTTCGCGCGGCACCAGAATGAGTTTGCGGCGTTCCTTCAACATCACGTCTGCGGCGCGCAACAACACATCCTCGCTGTAACCGTGCGCGATGCGTCCCATCGTGCCCATCGTGCAGGGGATGACGACCATCGCATCGAAGGGATTGGAGCCGCTCGCGAACGGCACGTTCATGCTTTTGAGGCCGTGGGTCTTCACGCCGGGCGCGAGTTTGAGTCCGCCCGGCAATTCCTGGGCGATCACGCTTTGCGCGTAATTGCTCGTGACCACGTGGACTTCATGCTTTTGCGGGTCGAGGTTGTCGAGCAAACGCTGCGCGTAAAGCATCCCGCTGGCCCCGGTAATGGCGACAAGTATTCTCACGCGCGGCCTTTTGGCATTCGGTTTTGCATCAGTGTCCATAATGACGGCGGAACGCGGTTCCCGCAAGTCAGTTTGGTTTGCGATTTATGAACGAGCCTTGCCTGACACTTTTGAATAATAAAATATTTCCGGGAATAAAATCGCCGGCAGATTGGTCTTGCTAAACGAATGGACGGGTAACAAATAGTCCCAGTGGACGATCGCGAACGATTGAAATTATTCGAGCAGACGGTATTGCCGCATCTGGATGCGGCCTACAATCTCGCCCGCTGGCTGGCCGGCAACGACCACGACGCGCAGGACGTGGCGCAGGAGGCGAGTTTGCGCGCATTCAGGTTCTTTGGAAATTTTCGCGGCGAAAACGCACGGGCATGGCTGCTGGCCATCGTGCGGAACACTTTTTACACCTGGCTGCGCAAAAATCGTCCGCTGGAAAATACGATCGAACTTGACGATGAAACCCTCGCCGCCGAAGACGCCACGGCGAAGGTGGAACCAGTCCACCCGCCGTTTGCCGATGCCGGCGCGGTGCGCCGCGCGATTGCCGGGCTGCCCGTGGAATTTCGTGAAATTGTCATTTTGCGCGAAATGGAGGGATTCAGTTACAGGGAGATCGCCGAACTGGCCGAGGTGCCCATCGGCACCGTCATGTCGCGCCTGGCGCGCGCGCGCAAACTCCTGCAAAAGCGCCTCACGGCCGAATTCAAACCCGGAGATCAACCATGAATTGTCCGCAAGCCAAACCGCTCCTCGAGCCTTATGCCGACGGTGAATTGGACGCCGCGGCCATCCTGGAACTGGAGGAGCATCTCCGCGCCTGCGCCGCGTGCGAGCTGGCGTGGCGCAATTTGCAAAGCTTGAAGCGAACGCTGAAACAGGACGCGCTTTATTTCACCGCCCCGGACGAATTACGGCAAAGAATCAAATCGGCGCTGCCGTCGCCGGCAAAAAATGTTCCGCGACAGCCGGGATCCCATTGGGCCGCGAAATGGAACTGGCTGACGGCGGCGTTGTCGGGAGCGACGGCCATTTGTCTCGTGTTGCTGTTGCTGGTGACGCTCAATCGCCCTTCATCGGAGCAACTACTGGAGCAGGAGATTGTTTCCGCGCACATCCGGTCGTTGATGGCCAGTCATGTCATGGATGTGGCGTCAACCGACCAGCACACCGTCAAGCCGTGGTTCAACGGCAAGCTCGACTTCTCGCCGCCGGTCAGGGATCTGGCGGCGCAGGATTTCCCCCTCGCCGGTGGCCGGCTGGATTATATTGACGGCCATGGCGTGGCCGCGCTGGTTTTCCAACGGCACAAACACCTCATCAATCTTTTTGTCTGGCCGGGAAAAGAGGCGGACGCAAAACCCGCGCTCGTGCCGACCCGTCAAGGCTATCATTTGATTCATTGGTCGGAAGCCGGAATGGTTTTTTGGGCGGTCTCCGATCTCAACGAAAAAGAACTCATGGAATTCGTTCAGGATTACAGCCTCGCTCTTCCCAAATGAATTTCCAACCGGACCCACCGCCGGTGTTTACGAAGCGGCCGGGTTCGGCTGGGTTGTTTTCATCCCGGCCAGTCTCTCTGGAGAATTGTATTGGGTGACGACTCCGCACAGATTCATCGCCTTGATGATATAGAACGGAACATCCACCTGCCACCAGGCCAGGCCGCTCCGGGCCAGGCGCGGATGTTCATGGTGGTTCTCATGCCATTCGCCGGCGATGATGCCATAAATGGCCTGGTTCAAAGGCGCGCCATGCCGGTTCGTCCCGAAAAAGCTGGCGTGGCCGCGAAAGTTAAAATCCCGCAATATCGCCGTCAAAAGAAACACTCCCGAAATCCACGCCAGCACCCCCGGCCAGCCGGCCACGGCGTAAGCCAGCGCGGACCACACGGCGTTCGCCACCAGCACGCGCGCGAAGTAAACCGGAATCTTTTCCACCGAGCCCGTCCGCTGATATTGCGCGAAAGAATTTTTCACCAGGCCGATATGGTCCAGGCTTTTCGCCATGCGCTCAAATTCCGCGCTCGTGATATTGCGGTTCATCTTCTGCTGGGTCTCCGTCGCGAGATAACTTCCCAGCCAGCCGAGGTGCGGGCCGTAGGGATCGCCCGGTTCATCGGATTTTGAATGATGAACGCGGTGCGGAATCACATAGCTTTCCTCCCGGAAAGAAACGGGGTTGGTCCAGAGAAACAGGCGGGCGAACCAGATGCTGCGGAACTTGAAGGCCTGGTGCGAGCAATAGCGATGATACCAGACGGTGTTATAAACTGTGCCGATGAAAACCCCGATCAGGCCGACCGCAACCACCGCCGTCACTGAAAAATACCGGATCAAAAAGTAACCGAATACGAAAAACGTGGCGAGATGATAGACCGCGTAAAACGCCGGCAGCAAACGGGTGGAATCCTTCCAGAAGCTGACGGCGTCAAACCATTCCACGAACACTTCCTTCAACGTGGGCCGCTCCGGCGCGGGGCCAACGTATCCATACGTTGGTTTCACGAGCCATCCCGATTTTACCTGTTGATTGGGTTCGTTGCTGATTGGATTCATCGGTATCTATTCTTGGAGCCGCAAATTAACCGAGGAACGCGACCTTGAAAAGGGAAATTGCTTTCGCGCGAAGCAACCGGATTGTCCAATCACCGATTATCCAATAAAGCCATAATCGTAAGGCCGGCGCATTTCGCGGGCCAGCCACTGGTTGGCTTCGCGGGCATTCTCGCCGGTGAACTTTTCCCGCGCCGGATTCCAGCGCAGTTCACCTCCCAGCCGCAACGCGATCACCCCCAGGTGACACATCGTGGCCGAACGATGCCCAATCTCAGCCTCGCACACGGGCGCTTTCCGCGACCGGACGCAATCGAAAAAATTCCCCATGTGATCCTGGCTCGTGTAAAGCCGCACGGCATTTTCCGGCAAGGGCGTGTTCAGCAACTCGTCGTTGCTGGCTTCGAGCGCCGCGCGGCTCACCCAGATCCAGCCCTCGCCGCCCTCGAATTTCACTCCGCAAACCTGTTTATTCTTGTCCGCAATCGTGTCGAAAATCCGGTCCGCGCGCGTCGTGGTCGTCGTCTGCCTGACGCCGTTGGCGTAAGTGAAATTGACTTCATATTCGCTAAAAGCCGTGTAACCGCCGGGGATTGGCTGAACGAGCGGCCTGCCTTCCACGGTCACGGGGCCGTCCAGACCCACCGCCCAGCGCGCGATATCGTTGTGATGCGCGCCCCAATCGGTCATCGTTCCTCCCGAGTAGTCGTACCAATAACGGAAGGAGCCATGGCAGCGCTCCCGGACGTAATCCACCTTGGGGGCCTGCCCGAGCCAGAAATCCCAATTCAATCCGGGCGGAACTGCCGACGCGGCAAACGGCCCGCCACGCGAACCCGGCGGCAGCCAAACGGTGATTTGTTTCAACTTTCCGAGGCGTCCGTTGCGAACCAGTTCGCAGGCGAGATGAAACCGTTTGTCGCTGCGCTGCTGGCTGCCGGTCTGGAGGACGATTTGGTGTTTGCGGACGGCGGTCACCACCCGCCGTCCCTCGTCAATCGTCAGCGTGAGGGGCTTCTCGGCATAAACGTCCTTGCCGGCGCGGGCGGCGGCGAGATTTACCAGCGTATGCCAGTGGTCCGGCGTCGCGTTAATGACCGCATGCACCTCGCGCCGCTCCAGTAATTTGCGAAAATCCGCATACTTGGCGGGCGTTTTGCCGTCCTTGGAAAATTGCTTGGCCGCCTCGTCCGCGTGATGATCGTCCACGTCGCAAACCGCGATAAGATCGCCGAACTGGCTGGCGTTTTCGGCGTCGTTGCGGCCCATTCCACCGCAACCGATGAGCGCGATTCCCGGCCGGTCATTGGCCGCAACCGGCTTGGTCAGCGTTTGCGCGGAAGCAGGGTTTCGCTCGACAAACCATAAGGGCAGCCCGGTTGCCGCCGCGACGACCGCACAGTTCCGCAGAAAAGAACGGCGCGAAATCTGGACGTGTTTGTCAATCATGGTTCAAAAGGCCAAGACGATTTAACCACGGATGAACTCGGATGCACACGGATAAAAATGGGCTGCTTCGCAGTGGGAGCAACTTGACATTGTTCAGCCCCGCTGGGGCCGAAGACTTGACAACACCTTCAAGCTACCCGAAATCGCATTTTGGTCCGAAGCACTCGGTTCACCGCGGTATGGCGTGGAAACAGGTGAAATCATGCCCGCAGTACAAAGAATTTCGAGACGGCCCAAGTGGTATAGTTTTGGAAAGGGGCGATGCCCCTATTAACATTGGTCACAACCCCGTTTGAAACAACCGGTTTCGGCGAAAATAAAAAAGCGTGTCAAACGTACCATAGGTTACAAGCTCGAGCTGCCATTCTGCTAACCTAGAGCGTTTCCATAAAACATGTAGCGAATAGCGGGCGACTGGAGTAGAGTATGCGCATGAAAGCGATCCCTGTAGCCGTGCGCGAGCGAATCATTCACCTCTACGACCAGGGCAAAGGCAC
>Ga0182013_10001038_pt1 | contig 38563 bp, 28 predicted proteins | sample 612S2MmetaG_FD_120487 | JGI IMG/M metagenome (GOLD analysis project Ga0182013, IMG submission 120487) | Permafrost microbial communities from Stordalen Mire, Sweden - 612S2M metaG | ecosystem: Environmental > Terrestrial > Soil > Wetlands > Permafrost | place: Sweden: Stordalen | collected... | reverse complement strand
TTTTTACCACCAAGTCACAAAGCAAAGTTGAAAATCAAAACCGTAGGAGTCGAGGTGACGAGACTCATTTCAATTCCAGCCTTGGATTTTCAGTCAGAGACTCCTCACGTCGTCTCCTACGAAATCGTTGTAGCGTCGAGCCTGTGGCTCGACAAAATTCGGCCACAGGCCGAACTCTACATGCGGCAATCAAATCTTGGTGTCTTCGTGTCTTCCGCCTTCGTCAGACTTCGGCGTGACAAGTGGTGGTTGAAAACCGTTTCATCCGCAGCGCCGTGGGCGCGGCATCATTGTAGAAACCGGAATCCATCAAACCTCAAGTCCCGTCGGGGCGGCATATTTCGATGATGTTCCTGCCGACGCCGGTCAAATGGGAGGTGCTGTCCCAAAAAGCCGGTTTTCAGAGGCGGAAGGGTAGAAATCGGCTGGACGGACGTGAAAAACGCCGTTTTTTGCCAAAAACGCCTATATTTAAGTGAAAAGTGACGCTGCCATTGTCCCAAAAGCCCCGTCAAAAATGATTTTAGCTCGAGTAAAAATGATTTCCTCGACCATTGAAACCGTTTCCTTGACCAAAGAAATCATTTCCATACCCAAGGAAATGGTTTTTATGGTCAAAGAAACCCCGTCTTTGGTCATGGAAATGAGGCCAAGATATCAAAAAAGTGTGCCAACATGTCTCATTTCCGAAGCCATGGTGATGGGCTTTTACCGACATGATGCCAAGCTGGAATTCAAATCCTGATGGCTGGATTTTCTCCAGCCAACAAATGGGCCTAGGCACTTATGATTTGTCAGGGAGATATTTTTTTATGTAGAGGAGATAGCCCAGAAAAGGCAGCATGGAAAACAGTGATATCCAATTCATCCGGTTCCCCGCCAACAGGCCGAGCCTCTGCATTACCCTGATCTGCTCAAGGGGATAGCCCATACGTTGATACATTTCAGCAGCATCCTGCAGCTCATATGTCAACAGGGAGGACACGATGAACAGCACCAGCGCGAACAAGATCAGCCACCAGCCTATCGGGTCCATCTGATATAACAACCATGCGGCATAACTCCAGAGCGCGGCGATGGCCAGATAAATCAGCGCGCCCGGAAAACCCGATAGAAACATTCCAAAAAATGGTATCACGGCGTGGCCGGTGATGGGCATGAACAGCATCCATGGCACGGAAAACAACAGCCACAGACAAAGCCCCAGCACGGGCAGCGGACAGGCATCTGTCCAGCACGCCATGGGATCGCGCGTTTCGCACGTGGCCGTCACATGGCGGCTGTTGTAGAAAAAAGTCCAGAGCGCCGGCAGGAGGACGAACAGAAAGCCGAACACGAGAAAAATGACAAGCATCACCATGCCCATCGGCGGCGGAGCAGGATGTGGCTGGCGACCGGTTGCTCCGGCGCGGGATATGGCCGCCAGCATTTTCGGTATCATGAATGCCATGACGATCATCATAAATCCTCCCAACGCCAGCCAGCTCCATGAAAAGATGAGCAACAGCGCCCTTGCCCAGCGTCGGGCCATGACGGAGCCAATTCCCAGCCAAATCAAAGCCACCGCCAGAATTCCATAGACGAGCATCGCAGGCAGAAAGGCAGACAGGTTGACGTGCGGTCCGCGTGTATTTCTGGCGGCGGCAATTACTCCCATCAGCATCAAGACAACAAGCAGCCCGGTCAGACAGCCCAGCAAAATCGTCAGCAAGCCGAATATGCTCAGGCCGAACGATCTGTCTTTGTAAGGCAAAGCGGCTGGTTCAACGGGCGCGGATTCCGGGTTTTGCTCGCTCATGGGCGGGAATTTTGCAGGGTGAATACGCCCGATTCAAAACGGAGTCGAGACTTTTTTGCAAGCATCCCTTTACAGCCAAGTCACCAAGGCGCAAAGAAGGGTTGAAAACCAAATTTTTTCACCGGATCGAACTGAACCTGTGTTCATCTGTGGCCGAGCTTGATATCTTCGGGTCTACCGCTTTCGCTCAGGATGCGGTGAAAGATGGAGGAAACGGACAAGAAAATTTATTTCTGGAAAACGGCAAAATTTTTCTGCAAGCTGTCTGTCGTTATTTTATGGATGTAAAACTTCCCAAATTAGGCGAGGGCGCGGATTCCGGCGTCGTGGTCAACGTCTTCGTAAAAGAAGGCGACACGGTGGCCAAGGATCAGGCCATTCTGGAGCTTGAAAATGAAAAGGCCGTGGCGACTATTCCGTCCACTGCGGCGGGCGTCGTCGGCAAGGTTCATGTGAAGCCGGGCGACCGCGTCGGTGTCGGCCAGAAAATCATCACGTTGAACGATGGCGGCCAGGCCGCCCCCGCACCAGCCGCCGCGCCGGCTGTAACGGCTCCGAAACCTGCGGCCAAAAAAGCCGCGCCGCAAGTTGTCGAAGATGAGGTCGAGGAGGAACAGGTCCCGGAGGTTGAAGAGGAAGTTTCAAATGCGGTGGTGGCGGCGTCGCCGTCGGTCCGCAAGATGGCGCGCGAGCTGGGCATCAATCTTTCCAAGGTGCGCGGCAGCCAGGCGGGCGGCCGGATTGTCACGGCGGATTTGCGCAATTACATCCAGCGGCTGGTCGCTGCCGCAAAGAAAGCCACAGCCCCGGCGGCAGGCGCGCCCGCAAAACCCGCGCCGGTGCAGATTGATTTTTCGCAGTGGGGGCCGATTGCCAAGAAGCCGGTCTCGCAATTGCGCGCGGTCATCGCGCGCCGGATGTCCGAGAGCTGGGATTCCGTGGTGCGCGTCACGCAGTTCGACGACGCGGATTTCACGAAGCTGAACGAACTCCGCAAAAAGTTCGCGGCGGCCTACGAGGCGAAGGGCGTGAAGCTGACGTTGACGCCGTTCGTGCTCAAGGCGGTGGCGGAGATGTTGAAGAAGCATCCGATGTTCAATTCGAGCCTCGACGTGGTGGCCAATGAAATTGTCCTCAAGGAATATGTCCATCTCGGCATCGCGGTGGACACGGAGCAGGGCCTGATGGTTCCGGTCATCCGCGACGTGGACAAGAAATCGCTGCTGGACCTGGCGAAGGAAGTGGAATCGCTCGCGGCCAAGGCGCGCGACCGGAAGATTTCCGCCGACGAAATGAAGGGCGGGACGTTCACGATTTCCAACCAGGGCGCGATTGGCGGCGCGCATTTCACGCCGGTCATCAACCTGCCGGAAGTCGCCATCCTCGGCCTCGGCCGCGGCGCGATGAAGCCGGTGGTGCGCGACGGCAAGGTGGAAATCCGCATGATGACGCCGATGGCCGTGAGCTACGACCACCGGGTGATTGACGGCGGGAGCGCGGCGCGGTTCACGGTGGATCTGGTGAAGGCGTTTGAGAACTTTGATGAAGCGCTTGTCGCGATCAAATCATAATCCTCCTCGTCGTCATCCTCATCCTCGATGAACTCAACCAAACCATCCGGCGCGAAATTCGACCACGAGAAGCTGGATGTGTATCGCTACGAACTGGAATTCGTCGAATGGGTGACGCCCCTGCTTGATGAATCCGCTGTTTCGGCCAAGGGCCGGACGCGCGAAGTTTGCGACCAGTTGGATCGCGCAAGCCTTTCGACCTTGTTGAACACGGCGGAAGGAAATGGGAAAAGGCAGCGCCAGGTGCGCGCGAAATTTTTTGACGATGCGCGAGGCTCGGCGACGGAATGCGCGGCGTGCCTGGATGCGCTCGTTGCAAAAGGAATTGTTTCATCGGAACGGATTGTTGCAGGCAAGGACTTGCTGTTGAAAATCGTCTCGATGCTGTCCGGCTTGGTGAACCGTTTCGATGGTTCCAGCGATGTGATGCGGGAAGATTCTCCGGAATACTTTGTTGAAGAAGCGGCCTTGTGAAGCGAGGATGAGGAGGACGATGAGGATGAGAATGAAAAGAACTTTTTAATTATGGATTCGATCAAAACTGAAATCGTTGTTGTCGGCGCAGGACCCGGAGGTTATGCGGCGGCATTTTATGCGGCGGACCTGGGCAAGAAGGTCATCCTCATCGAAAAGGAAAAGAAGCTCGGTGGCGTCTGCCTCAACCGCGGCTGCATTCCCTCCAAGGCGCTGCTTTACGCGACGCACCAGATCGTCGGAGCGCGCGAGTCGGCGCATCGCGGCATCACCTTCACCGAACCGAAGGTGGACGTGGCGAAATTGCGCGAGTGGAAGGATTCAATCCTGGTCAAGTTGAGCGGCGGCGTGGCCACGCTGGCGAAAATGCGCGGCGTGCAGGTCATCGCCGGTCGCGGCTATTTTGAAGGCTCGAACAAATTGCGCGTCGAGACGGAAAGCGGCCAGCAGTTCGTGGAATACGAGCAGGCGATCCTCGCCGTCGGTTCCGTGCCGGCGATGCCCAAGGCGTTCGACCTCGGCAACCCGCGCGTGATGACTTCCACCGAGGCGCTCGAAGTCGAGGACATCCCCGAAAACCTGCTCGTCGTTGGCGGCGGATACATCGGCATGGAACTCGGCACCGTTTACGCCGCGCTCGGCAGCAAGATAGTATTGGTCGAGGCGATGGACGCGATTCTCGCCGGCGCGGATCCCGACCTCGCGCGGCCCGTCGTCGCGAACGCGAAAAAGATGTTCAAGGAAACCCGTCTCAAGGCGAAGGTCACGAAAATGGCCACCGTCGGCAAACAGATCAAGGTGGCGATGGAATACGACGGCAACAAGATCGAGGAGCTTTACGACCGCGTGCTGGTTTCCGTCGGGCGCGTGCCGAACAGCAAGGATCTCGGCCTCCAGAACACCAAGGTGGAGCTGGACGAGAAGGGTTTTGTGAAGGTCAACTCCCAGCAGCAGACGACCGACCCGAGCATTTACGCGATTGGCGACATCGCGGGCGGCATCCTGCTCGCGCACAAGGCGCACAAGGAGGCTCGCATCGCCGTTGAAGTCATCGCCGGCGAAAGCAGCTTGTTCGACAGCGTGATTCCCGCCGTCGTTTTCACCGACCCTGAAATCGCCTGGTGCGGTCTGACCGAAACCGAAGCGAAGGAGAAGGGCATTAAATATCAGGTGGCCAAGTTTCCGTGGTCGGCATCCGGCCGCGCGCTTTCGTTCGACCACACGGACGGCCTGACCAAAATCATCGCCGACCCTGACACCGACCGCGTTCTAGGCGTCGGCATCACGGGCGTGGGCGCGGGCGAATTGATCGCCGAGGCCGTGCTGGCGATGGAAATGGGCGCAACGGTCGAGGACATTGCGCTGACCGTCCATCCGCATCCGACGTTGTCCGAGACGTTGATGGAATGTGCGGATGCCTATTACGGCCATGCGACGCACACGTTCACCAAGAAAAAGACGGCGGAGTAATTTGCGGAAAAGGGTTTCTCCAAATCCGTCAGCTCTTTAGTCAAAGCTTTGCAGAAAGCCGGATTGCATCCGGTTGTAATCATCCCATTCGTCGTCGCCCACGGGCTGTTCGTTGACGCGCGGGACGTTCACCACCTTTGGAACTTTCCATCTCCAATGTTGTGTGTGGCCGTCGGCAAATGAGAAGTTGCAGCCCTGGCCGTGACGGTTGGCGGGCATGTCCCACCAGTTGCCGTATTCCTTCGCGTCGGCGTCAACATTCACCGGAATGCCAAACTGGTCGTCAAGGATGGTGTCCTCGTGTTCGTCAATGAAGACAATCAGCCCGGTCGGCGACGGTGTCTTGATGTCCGTGAACTTGCTGTAATGCGGGAAGAATTGCGCCGCGCTCCCTAAATAGTTCAATCCGTTGACGGACTGGCTCATGTTGTAGCTGCGCAGGCGCATTTGCGACAGTGCGACGCCGCCGGAAGTCAGGATCGTTGAGCGGTCGGCGGGGCAATGGTAAATCGCAACCGAGTTGTTGTATTGAAAGAGCAGGCCGTTCTGGATGCTGGCCGGGTTGGGATCGAATGGAGCCACGTTGGTGCACCAGGAAGGACCCACGTTGCCGGGAAATGGCTGGCCGACACTGTTGTCATAGACAAAATTGTTTGGCGGCAAAAAATCATTGTTTTCGCCGGTGTAAAGGTGGAACCCAAGCTGAAGTTGTTTGACGTTGTCCAAACAGGCGATGGTCTGTGCTCGGACTTTGGACTGGCTGATGGCGGGCAACAGCAGCGCGGCCAGTATTGCCATGATGGCGATGACCACCAGCAATTCGACGAGCGTAAATGCGAAGCGTCCTTTACCACGAACGGCTGAATCCGGTGCGGTTTTCATAGTGTGTTCATGTAAACGGGTTTGCGAATTTCATCAAGCATTATCGCCGCAATCACATAAACGTCGTTGCATCATCACACGTCGCCAAATTATGAAAATCCTTCGGGGTTTTGATGGGTTGAAATGCAAACCCGGCACAGCCGCGACTGCATCGCGTCAACGCCGGGCTGATTGATTCAATCCCGTTGGGATTGCCAATGCCGCAATTCTCAATACGGCAGCGGGAACTTGGCGGTCAGCTCGCGCACGCGGGTGCGGACTTTGTGCGCGGCGTCGGCATTTTTAATGTCCAAAAGCACTTCGGAGATCATGTCGGCAATCGCGGCCATCTCCGCTTCCTTCATCCCGCGCGTCGTGACGGCGGGCGAGCCGAGGCGGATGCCGCTGGCTTGGAACGGCGAGCGCGTCTCGAACGGGATGGTGTTTTTGTTGACGGTGATGCCGGCCTCGTCGAGCGCGATCTGGCAGTCCTTGCCGGTGATGTTCTTCATCCCCACGTCCACGAGCATCAGGTGGTTGTCCGTGCCGCCGCTGACGAGGCGGTAGCCGTTGCGCTTCATGCCGTCGGCGAGCGCCTTGGAATTCTTCACGATCTGTTCCTGATAATTCTTGAACGACGGCTGCAAGGCTTCGTGGAAACACACGGCTTTGCCTGCGATGACGTGCTCCAGAGGTCCGCCCTGGATTCCGGGGAAAACCTGCGAGTCAATTTCCTTCGCGAACTTCTCGCCGCACAAAATCAAACCGCCACGAGGTCCGCGCAACGTCTTGTGAGTCGTCGTGGTGACGAAATCCGCATGCGTCATCGGGCTGGGATGGATTCCGGTGGCGACCATGCCTGCAATGTGCGCGATGTCCGCCAGCAGATACGCGCCGACCTCGCGCGCGATCTCGCCCATGCGCTTGAAGTCAATCGTGCGGGGATACGCGCTCGCGCCGACGGTAATCATGCGCGGCCTGTGCTCGCGCGCCATCGCGGCGAGCTGGTCGTAATCAATCCTTTCGTCGTCCTTGCGGACGCCGTAGTGGACGATCTCAAAAAACTTGCCGGAGAAGTTCGCCTTGTTGCCGTGAGTCAGATGACCGCCGTGCGATAAGTCCATTGTCAGCATTTTGTCGCCGGGTTTCAGCACGGCAAAATAGACGGCCATGTTCGCGCCGGAACCGGAATGCGGCTGGACGTTTGCGTGCTCCGCACCGAACAGCTTTTTCGCGCGGTCAATCGCGAGCTGTTCTATGACGTCAATGTTTTCGCAGCCGCCATACCAGCGTTTCTTGGGATAACCCTCGGCGTATTTGTTGGTGAGCACGGAGCCCTGGGCCTCCATGATTGCGGGGCTGACGAAATTTTCGCTTGCGATCAGCTCGATGTTTTCCTGCTGTCGCAGGCGCTCGTGCTCGATGGCCTCGGCCACGGCGGAATCCACATTGCGCAGGCGGAGGTTTGCGGAGGAAAATTTGGTGTCCATCTTCAGCACGCGGCGTTCGTGGCGTCCGCCCTCGAACTTCGCGGCGATGAAGGCGTCGAGGATTTTTTTGGCGGAGTCGGGGCTGGTTTTTGCGCCGCTCAGGCAGAGGACGTTCACGTCGTTGTGCCGGCGCATCAAGTTCGCGGACTGTTCATCGTCGGCCAGTCCGGCCCGCACGCCGGATACCTTGTTCGCGGTGATGCAGACGCCGATGCCGCTGGTGCAGACGAGCAGACCTAGTTCGGCCTGTCCACCAGCGACGGCCTTCGCGACGGGTTGCGCAAAGTCGGGGTAATCGTCCGCAGGGTCTTTGGTGGTCGCACCAAAGTCCACGACGCTTAGGCCGCGCTGTTGCAGATGTTTCTTCAGCGTCTCCTTCAATTCAAAGCCGCCGTGGTCGGCACCAATGGCAAAATTGGCGGTGGTCGTGGTTTTCGCGCCGTGGGGCGCGGTCAGGATTTCGTGTTGTTCCATAAATTTTAAGAGCGTTGTGATGCCGTGATGGATTTGTTCACGGCAATGCACATAAACATCATACGGGCTGCCGATCGGGTCGCTGATGTCCTTTTCGTAAGGGTCAACCGACTCGTCAAATTCGCGCAGCAGGAATGTTTTTTCCGCCGCCTGCGGATAGAGCATGGCCACCGTGTCCACATGGCCGTGTGTCATGCCGAAAATAAAGTCCGCCTGCCGCACCAGATCCGCCGTGAACATCCGGCTGCGCTGGCCTGAGATGTCAATTCCCAGTTCGCGCATCGCCGTGACGGAATGCGGCGTGGGCGGCTGGCCATCCACCGCGCCGAGACCGGCCGAGAGCACGCGGAATTCCCCGCGCCCGCTGGTGGCGTGACGGAACAGCGCCTCGGCCATCGGGCTGCGGCAGACATTGCCGGTGCAAATGAACAGGATCGTTTTCATTCCGCGCAAAGGTTCAAGGTGATTTGTGAAAGGCAAATCGTCAACCTGAAATCAGGAGCGTGTTTGCCGGACGACGGCCAATCCCTCGATCAAATCCACCGCCCGCGCCAGAACCGGGTCGCGGATGAAGGGTTTTTGCGGCTCGACCGGGCGAGGTGGGGCGGATTGCTCGTCCTCATCGCCGTCCTTGATTTTCTCGCGCACCAGGTCCGCCTCGCTCGTGTGGTCAATGAAGGAGGCAAAATCGTTCGTCAATGGAGGCGAATTGGTCGCGTCCTGCGCCAGTGTGCCGAATGGGTTTTCTAAGAAGCTTTTCTCGTCATCCATTTTGACGGCCACGGCGATGTCCGGCTTCACCTCGGTTGAACTGCCGAAAATCAAGCCATCGTGCGCGTCGCGCAATTCGCCCGCCAGGTTTGCCGCCACGCCACGCGTCCTGTCGTTCACAAGGATTGCCAGCGGCGACTTCTTTGGCGCAAACAACTTTGCCGCCGCCTTCTCCGAATCCATATTGCCGCCGTCGGCAAAGCGCAGGTCCAGTACGGTTCCGGCTATTTTATTCGTCGATGCCAGTGCGCTTTGGGCCGACTTGATCTCTTCCGCCAGGTCTTTTTCAACATGGCCGACTCGCAGGTAGGCCACGTTGTTTTCCAGTACGGACGATCTGGCCAGCGCCGTGTCACCCGTGTCGGCGCGCGATGCATTTTGCGCCGCCAGCAAAAATGCCGTGGACAAAACGAGCAGATTCAAAAAACGTCGTGTCATGTCGCTCTAAAATGGTTTGCCCGTCGCGGAAAGTAAAGCGGAAGGATGCGCATGAGCGCATTGCGAAGGCGGTCGCACGCGTCAGCCGAGGCGTTTGCGAAATTCCGCGCAGGCCCTGGCTGTGTCCGGGGCGTTGAGTATGGCCGAGACGACGCAGATGCGCCTTGCCCCCGCCTCCAGCACGTCGCCAAGGTTTTCCAGGTTGATGCCTCCGATGGCGAACCACGGACCGATCACGTTTCCCGCCGCCCAGCGGACGTAATCCAGCGTCACGGGTTTTGCGCCCGGCTTGGTGCCCGTCGCAAATATCGGCCCGATGGCGATGTAATCCGGCCCGGCGTCCAAAGCGCGTTGCGCCTGTTCTGGCGAATGCGTCGAAAGGCCAATCAGAACCGTGGAACTGGCGGACGAGATCTGGGAAATTTTGGTGTGTCCCGCGTCAAAGAAATCTTCCTGCCCGAGATGGCAAATATCCGCGCCGATGTCGCGCGCAATTTCCAGATGATCGTTGATGACCAGGCCGACGTTCGCCTGTCTGGTGATCGGCAGAATCTTTTCCGCCATGCGCCGGATTTCCTCTGGCGGCAAATTCTTTGCGCGGAGCTGGATCAAATCGCTGCCGCCGTCGCAGAGCTGTTGCGCCACGAGTTCCGGCGCGCGGCCATGCAGATAGGCCGTGTCCACGAAGGTGTAAAGCTTGCAGTCCGATAGCGGTTTCATCGGGTCCGGTCGAACATCATGTCCCAAATCGCCTGCGACCGAAAGATGAAATTGCCGGGGCGCGTCCGCAACAGCGGCGAGAACATCAATCCTTGCAGCCAGCCTGCCCAGCGCAGACGCCGTGAAAAATTCCCGTCGCACGCCTGCGCGATTCTTTGCCGCGCCTGCGCCCACGAAATGTCGCCATGACTGAAATCGGCGAGCGGTCCGCTCGCGAGTTGCGCCGACTCGAACGCCAGCGACATCCCGTTGCCCGTGACCGGCGGAATCATCGTGAGCGCGTCGCCGATGAAGCACCCGGACTTTTCCGTCGCGCGCTGCGGCTTCAAGGACAGGCCTGCCACGGAACAAAACGAATTGTCGTCGAACTCTGCCCGCGCGAGCCGTTCGTTCAAAACGCTTCCCGGATTTCCGCGCAGCAGATCAAACCCATTTTGTCGCAGCGCATCGGAACCGTTCCGGCGGAACAAGCCGCACATGTTCACCTCGCCGCCAGCCAGTTTGCAGATGCCGACGTAGCCGTCCTTGAAAACGTGCATCTCCAGGTCGGCGGCGGGCGAGACGTTCCGCGCATGGGCTTTCAATCCAAACCAGCGCCAGCCGTTTTTCGTCGCCTGCACCTGCCGCCCGTTCGCCCGGACGATTCCCTCGGAAAAATCATTCTGCCAGCGCGTGCCAGTCCGCAATTCCCCGCCGCATTTCTGAAATTCATCCGCAAGCAGCTTGTCCATGACGAAGCGCGACAGGCAAAGCGCGGGCGACGGCAATTCTCGCACCGCCGAATCAGAACTGCCGGAAAAGAAAATCGCGGAGCGCGCCTCGGTCGCGCCCGATTCCAGAAATTTTTGTTTCAAGCCCAGCGCACCAAGCACTTCCAATCCGCGTCCGCTGACAAATTCCCCGCAGACACGGTGGCGCGGATAATTTCCCGCCTCAAAGATCGTGACGGGAATCTCCCTTTTCCGCAGCGCGATTCCCAGCGTCAATCCGGCCAGCCCGCCACCGACGATTTGAATGGGCTTGGGCGCGGGCATTTACTCGGCTTTCTTTGCAATAAACAAATGGCTGAACAACCCCGCGCGGCGTTCGGCCTGCCGCCAGCCTGTCTTGTCCGGCCACAACGCCGAAATCTCCGTGCGCACAAATCCAGCCGCGATGCTCGCCTCGGCGTCGTGCCGCGTGATTTTGCCGCAGCCGATGAGCCGGAGAGTTTGCGCGCAGGGGAACGGAAATCGAAACCGGTGCGGCTCGATGACGATGAACAATTTCGCGCGGGCGGCGATGGTGCGAAACAATTCGCGCAATTCCCCGTCCTCAAAATGGTGGAGGAACAGGTTGGCCACGACCACTTCCGTCTCCATTTGCGGCCAGTCAAAGACATCCGCCACCACCGCTTCCGCGCGCCAGCCGCATTTGGAAAACTCCGCGAGCGTTTCGGCGGGAACATTCTTTTGAAGGTCCAGCAACGTCGCGTTGAGTCCCCGCAAACGCGACGCCTGCGCGACTTGCAGCAGAAAATTCCCGTCGCCCGCGCCAAGGTCGGTGATTTGCCTCGGAGCGCCCGGCAGATTTTCCGCCAGCGCCCGCGCCATCGTCTTGTGGTTTTGCATCCACGAATTGACCCGGCGCAAATCGCGGCGCGAACGCAGCGCGCCCGGGTCGTCCGGCGGCAGCGTGTCGAGGATTTCGGGTTTGACGATGCGTTTCATTTCGAAGTTGAGGATGAGGTCGAGGACGAGGAGGAGAAGGATTTATTTCACTTCCAAAAATGCGCCGTGGCAGCTGAAACCCGCGCCGAACGCGGACATCCACCACAACCCGTCCGGCACGGAATCGTTCAACGCCGCCTGTAGCACAAAATAAACCGTTGGGCTGCTAATGTTGCCGAACTCCCGCAGCACGGCGGCGCTGTGCCGCACGTCCGCCTCGCTCAATTGCAGGTTGTCCCGCAGCGACAAAATCACGTCCCGCCCGCCCGTGTGCATGATCCAGCCCGTGACCTCTTCGCGCCTGATGTTTGCCGCGGCAAGCGAATCCGTGAACAGTTTGCCCGCGATGACCCCGGCCACCTGCGGCACCTGCGGCGACAGAATGTTCCGCAACATCCCGTTCCTGTGGCTGAAGCGCAGCGTGTCGCGCTCCGAGGCGACCAGTTGCGACGCCGCGAACTTCCATTCCACCCTGCGCCGCTTTTTGGGCGGCGGCACGTTCGAGAGCACCGCCGCGCCCGCGCCGTCGCCGAACAGGCACGCGCTGATGAGAACGCCCGGATCATCGTCCATGAAAAACGCCGCGCTGCAAACCTCCACGCACACCGACAAAACCTTTTTGGCGCGCCCGGCGGACAGGATGGCTTCCGCCGCCCGCAAATTCGGCAACGCCGCGCCGCAACCCTGACCGACCAGGTCCAGCCCGAAGACATCCGGGCGCAATCCGAGCTGTTCGCCCACGTAGCTTGTGAGGCCGGGACACAGATAGCCCGTGCAGGTGCTGATGAGCACCGCGTCCATTTCAGCCGCCGCACAGCCCGCTTCCTCCAGCGCGCGCCGCGCCGCCAGCGTGGCCAGGGCGGGGGCATGACGCGTGAACCGCGCCTGCAACGCGTCCGGCGTCGTCTCAAAAACCTCCGTGAGCGGTTCCAAAGCCAAGTGCCGCGCGTCAATGCCGTTGTCCCCGCAGAGCACTTTTTTCAGGATGGCGCGCGAACGCGGCTTGAGCAGGGGAAACAGCGCGGCGTTCTGGAGCGCATCCCAGATCTCGCGCTGCGAAAATCGTTGCGTGGGGACGGCGGTGCCAAGCCCGGCGAAATACATGAATGACATTAGCCCAACCCGCAGTCCCCCGCCACACAATTGGATTCAACAAAAAATTTTCTAATTATTCTGAAAGATTTTGAAACTTAATACGTATATCTCTGGAGAAACGCTAAAGCACAAAGGGATAAAACATGTAATCATTTTACCAGCTCCGTTCAATTGGGTTAAAAGGGAAAGGGAATATGGGATATGGGCGGAGCTGGTATTTCTAAAGATCTAAAACCTCGCGTCTGTTTCTGGATGAAAATCAGCGAACAGTATTTTGCAACGATTGTAAAGCAGTGCGCATTTCCGAAGCTGAACCATAACGCCGCGGCGCTTCCGGCTGGCAAGCCTTGAGAATGATCGCATTTAGGAGGAAATAATCTGACGGTTCTTCGTTCTTTACAAGACTTGTCGCGATTTCTGGAAATAAAGCGGCATTGCGTCCGGTGCTCAAAACGTAAAGAAGCACACCCAAGGCGTAAATGTCGGACGCTGGAGTGCCCGGACGTTCCGGCGGTGGCGGCATATAGCCCGGCGTTCCAACGAATGTCCGTTCCTGATTTGACGGGCGGATTTCAGCAACGAGGCCAAAATCGGCCAGCTTCGGCTTGCCATTTACAAAAATAATATTCGATGGTTTTATGTCACGGTGCGTCAGTCCCTGCTGATGAAGAAAATCAAGTGCATCGGCAAGTTCTATTCCAATCTGCACGCATTGAAAAATTGGCAGCCTTTTATCCGGCGCTCGCGTTCGCTCGTTTCCCAAATCCCTTGGCGTGTATTTTGACGGTTCACTTTCCCAGTTTGGTGCAATTGAATCGCCGAGTTCCATGACATAGTAAAAATATCCATCCAATTTCTCGCTGACAAAATCCACATGCACAAGCCCGGGATGCTTGTCAGAAAGGGATTTATAGCGGCTGACGCCGTTGAATTCGCGATCATAAGGATCGGCATCATTTTCAAAATTCGCCAGATAAATGACTTTCAACGCTCGCCATTGTCCCGCCCGATCTTGTGCAAGCCAGACTTTTCCATAAGAACCACGGCCAAACGGTGGATGGACCAATTTATAACCGGGAACATCCGGCAGTTCTTCTTCCGCATTTTTTGTTTTAGCCGCGCGAGCAGTTTTGGTCGTGGCAAGCGCCCACGTCAAAGCGCACGGGACTTGGCCGCCGGAAATCACCAGCCAAGGGAACCAATAGTTTGTGAAATAACTGCATGTAATTGCTCCAATTGCGATTGCAATGGCGATTGTCGTCGCGAAAACACATGCTTTCAACGGGGACATCCTGCATAAGCCTCCGCCGATCAAAATTCCGCCGACAATAAGCGTTGAAAATTCTATCCACGAGGCGGGTCGCCGAAGCCAGTCACCATTCACCAGATTTAGAAAGGATGTGAGCATAATTTCCACGCCGCCAGACGATTCGCCCGACCAGCGTGTGTAGGGTGTGCGAAATTCGTCCAGTTCGCCGTCCGGCAAAGACGTTTGCGGCTGGGTTCCGATGAATACGATTTTTTCATGGAAATAATCCGCAGGTTGCGCCAGCGCGAAACGATAGCTCAATTTTGTCCATGAACCTTCTTGCCCGTAATATCGAAGCCAGCGTTCCTGTGGGTGTAAATTCATTTGCGCCCCTGCCAGCCGAGCGGCTGTTTCAGATAGACTTGGATACGGTCCCGGCGATGGAAACGGCCAGTGTCGGCGCACAATTGAATCGTTTGCCGAATCCGGGTCAAGCCAGGCGACGCCCCAATTCGTTCCGGCTGCGTCAAGAAATGGTTCCGCAGGTAAAATTGGTCGTGCACCGGACATGGCCGGATGTATCACCTGTGCTTGTTCAGCCATCAATACAACGTGCCGCTGCCTCCGCATCGCATCGGCCAGCAACTTATCTGTTGCCGAATCGCCCGGCTTCCGAAAAAAAGAATCGAACACGACGAGCGAGCAATCGTCTTCCGCCAGTTTGTTCAACAACTGGGCGTGCAGCGCCCGATCCCATGGCTGTCCGCGCGTTTGGTGAAATTGATCATAAGCCTCATTGTCCATGAGGATGAGCGCGACGTTATTCGTGACCGTGTGCGCGCTGAAACGGAACAAATAATCGTAGCTGGCGTTCACCCATGGTTCGCCCAGCGGCGACTTCCACAACAGCAAACCGCAAAGCATCACCAGCGCCGCGCCAAGCGCAGATTTGAGCAATTCATGTTGCCTGATGACTGTGATCTTCACGTCTTGCTGGATTTTCAGTGTTTGCTTGTAAAAGGCCATGAAAAAATTACCAAGAGTTTTTTTGAAAGATTTCGGAGAAATCCGCGTATTCCATCATGTCCCTCAATAATAATCCCATCCCATTCCCTAACATGAAAAAACAAATCATAGCCCTCATTCTGTTCACTGCGGCCGCAAAATTGGCCGCCGCCGACAGCAACATCTATTCAGTGCAACCTGAATTCCCACAAATCATCCGCCAGCCGGAAGATCAACTGGTTCCGATGAACTCCACCGCCACGTTCAGCGTCGTTGCCACGAACGGGCCTCTCGCCTACCAATGGTTTCGCAACGGAAATGCCGTTGACGGCCAGACCAACGACACCCTCACCATCTCAAATGCCCAGATCAGCGACGTGGCGTTATATTCCTGCAACGTTTTCAAAGACACGGAATCCGTGCCGACGCGCGCGGCATCCTTGATGGTCTTCACCAGCAGCATTGATCCGCAAACCGGCGTTGACCCGGTAACCGTGTATGCCTCAGCAGTGGCAAGCAGCGGTTCATCAGGCACATGTCCGGGGCCTTACACAGGATACGTCAACTACACCAAGACAGCCCAGCAAGGCTGGGGCTGGGCACCGGACACCACCGGCGGAAATACCATTTTCACCGCGACCGACACCAATCGGACTAATACGAAAATTCAATATTTCGGCGCTTACGGTGACAACTCATGCAATCAAACCACCGTCACCGTTCCAAATCCCCCAATAAGCCCGGTCTATCGGTTCAGCATCTATTTCACCAACAACGTCCCGACGAACGCTTACGCCATCACTTTGAACGGATTTAAGCCTTGAGAAACAAATCGTGACGCAACTTTTCAAACGCCAACAAATGCCAGATCATCGAATACATCTGGATCGGGTGGATCGGGGAAACGATTTTTGCCTCCCGCGAAAATCTTCCCCGTTCCCGCGAATTCCGCCGCCGTTCCCCCGAAATTCCATCTTTGCTCCCTGTTTTTGGAAGCAATCACCCCGGCTGCCGGAGCCGTTCCTCCGGTTTGCCGGTCTTTTCCCCCGATTCCGCGAGCGGCTCCCCCGATTTTTGGAACAGCTCCCCCGACACCGGCCAGGTTTCCCCCGACTGCGGAAACCGTTCCCCCGGTCACCGGGACTGTTCCCCCGCCGCCAAAACATCCTCCCCCGACGGTTTGGAGAGTTTCCCCGGTTTCCAGAGCAGTTCCCCCGGCCCTATAAGACGTTCCCCCCGATGCCAAAAGTCTTTCCCTCGGACTCTGGAGTCTTCCCCCCGGCTCCGAAAACTGCTCCCCCGATGTCTTCTGGAGCTGAAAATCATTTAAAAACAACAGCCCACAGCAATTTAAGTAAAACTGAAAGTTAAGGAGCAAAAATCAAAATGAAAACACCACACATACCAACAGCAATTCTAACCCACGACGGCAAGCTCATCATCGCCGCCGCCAAAAATGATGCTGCAGTCACCGCGCGTCTGCCCGACGGCTATGTGGCCGCCGCCGACACGCTATGCACCAAAGTCTCCGGCGACATTTCCACCCAGAAAACCGCCAAGGGCGAACTCGGCAACCTGACCACAGGACAGGTGCAAAATCTGAAAGTCCTGCACAATTGCATGACGCAGGCGCGCAAGACCGCGCGGCTTGCCTTTCCCGGCCAGACGGTCAAATGGCACCAGGAATTTCAAATAGGCGTGGATGGCAAGGACGACCTCGGCTCCTATCTGGGGCGCGTGGACATCGTTCTCGGCTCCATCAACAATGCCGCCAACCTGGCCGCGTTCAAACTCAAGGGCTGGACCGATGCCGAGACCTCCAACTTTCAAACCGCGCGCTCCGGTTTTGGCCCGGCGGAACAATACCGCGTGAAGCAAATCAGCGGAGCAAAGAACACCACCGCGCAAAAAAACGCCGATGCCGCCACTCTTTACGAAAACATTTTGACCATCCAGAACGCCGCCGATCTGGAGCATCCGGCCACCGACCCAGCCAACGCCGGCGTGCGAGGAGAATTTCAGCTGGGCATTTTCCCGCCCGACCACGGCGGCAATCACGCCCCGCCGGCTCAGCCCGCTCCACAGACGAAGCCAAAATAAACTGGAAAAATCTGCACAACTATGTCCGCATTTCGCAGGCAAGCAGAAACACAAACGAACAACAAAAGGTGAAGATAAAATGAAAACGAAAGCGACAACCACCGGTACATACAAGCTCGGCCGCCTGCACCGAACGTACGATCCCCGCGTGCCGCACATGAGCGCGCTGCTTGCCGGACAAAAATTGACTCCGCCACCGGCATCGGTGTATTACACCAAAGGAATGCCGGCGAACCTAGGCATGATGCTGAACAACACGCTGGGCGACTGCACCTGCGCCGCCGTCTATCACGCGTTTCAAGTCTGGAGTTTCAACGCCGGTGGCAAGAAGGCCGCCAAAATGGTCACGGAGCCGGATTCCGACGTGGAGAAGCTCTACATCCTTGCGGACGGCTACAATCCGCGCGTTCCCGGCGAAGGGCCCGGCGGCAACGAACAGCACGTCCTCACCTATCTTTATCAGACCGGCGCGCCCATCGGACCCAAAGGCACCGCACGCCACAAGATCGCCGCATTTGTGGAAGTTGACCCGCGCAACGTGGACGATGTGAAACGGACCATCAACGATTGCGGCCTGGCTTACATCGGCTTCAACGTGCCGCAAAGCGTCCAGCCTCCCGGCGCACCGCCGCCTTCGATATGGGACTATGTTCCAAGTGACTCGAACATCATCGGCGGCCACGCCGTTGTGCTGGCCGGCTACGATGCAAAGGGTGCGCGTGTCATTTCATGGGGGCAGTATTACACGATGACGTGGAAATTCTTCGCGAACTTTGTGGACGAAGTCTATGCCATCACCGACAGCGAATGGGTTGAAAGCACCGGAAAGACTCCCGGCGGTTTCACGCTGGAACAGCTCGAAGTCCAGATGCAGGCTCTCAAATAAATTGGTTGATAAATAACCACGCGGCCTCTGGCAACAGAGGCCGTTTTTATTTATTTTCGCACTCCATCACATCACCTGTTAATCCGTCCACTAAAAATTAATTTGCAGGCGCACCTCAAGGGTCCGCGTGCGCGGCAGTTCGTTGTAAATGTTGAGCGGGTTGAGATGGTAGTCCTTTCCGGCAATGTTGAGCAGCCCGACGGTCACCTCCATCTTCCGGCGCGGTGAACGGTAGCCGGCAAACAGGTTGCATTGCCAGAAATCGTCGCCCGGTTCATCCGGCGTGTAACCTTGATTGTCCTGACGGAACCACAGGGCTTCGCCTTCGGTGAAAAATCCTGTGGGAAGATTGCAGATGGCGGTCAAGTTTAATTGCTGGAGCACGCCCTGGGTCTGTTGCCTTGGCACGAAATCCGTGAAGCCGCCGATAACCGTGTCCGGCACGTCAACGAAGTTGTCATACAGGACCGCGTGGCTCAAACGGTATTGAGCGCCGAGCGCCCATTCTTTGCTGAGCAACTGGTTGGCGGTGAACTGGACCGATTTTTCCTGATAGCCCAAATTTTCGTTCAGTCCGGATGGAACGGGAAACGGCTGCGTGAAGGAAAAGGGATTATAGTCAAAGTCTCCGTCAACGCGGTCAACCGTGGAATTCAAAATCTCCCCGGAAACGGTAAAATAAGTTTCGGTGGGAAATTTTTGATCGAGGGAAACATCGTAAGTTTCAATCCCGGCGCCGGAATTCGCCCCGGTGATGGCCTCGGGGATGACGCTGCGGTAATCTTGGATGAAACCCGCGACTTGCGACGGTTCCAATTGGTAGCTCTGGTCCAGGCTCGCGCCGGACAGCGAGCGTGTGTAGGCAAAACGGGCGGTCGTGTTTTCCAGCGGCGTCCATATCACCCCGGCCTTGGGGGAAAGCTGCTCCCTCATCGTCTCGTTCTGTGAAAGCGGCGCGGTTTCAAAATTTTCAGGATATGTGATGCGGTCGTAGGTCACTCCGCCGATCAATTGCAACGGCTCGAAAATCTGCCATTGGTGATAGCCGTACAGACTGGTGCGCCTGAAGTAGGAAGTGATGTCCTGTTGTGCTATTGTTCCAAACGGAAATATAGGCCCTGCAGTTGAAGGCGTGTCTTGCAGATTGGCCGTTTCAAAATGTCCATACTGCATGCGTGCGCCGATAACGGTCGTATGATCAGCCTGTTCCCAAATCTGCTGCAATTCGGTGGAATAAATCGTCAGCCAGTTCGTGTAATTTTCATGCATCGCGAGACCCACTACCCCAGTCAGCACCGGAATAGCAGGTGCAAATGCCGGATGGAATGTAAGCAGTGTCGGGGCGGCCGAGTTCGTCAACGAAAAGGTGTCGTCCAGCCGCGCTGCGAAAAACAAAGTGTGAACGCCAGGACTCCATTCATGGTTAAAACCGACGCTGACATTTGGATTTTGCATTTCATTTCCATAGACATTCTGATTGGCCCTGCCGGGATTGTAATATTGGTATATGTCTCCATATTCCCCCTGATATTGCTGGACGTTGAAATAAAGGCTGTCCTGCGGCGTGATCTGCTGTTTCAGCGTCAGGGAAAGCTGCCGCTGCTCGATGTCGTTGTTAGGCCGCTGGCCGGGATCGGAATGATAAATCGCCTCCAGGTCGTAGCCAAAATTTCCGAACGTGCCAAATTGCGCGCCAGATTCCGTCCACGCGCCGCGGCTTAAATACTCCGTGTCCGAAACCATCCCGAATCCGTCCCGTTCAAACAGCTTGGAATAATCCTGCTGTGAAATCGTCGGGGAAAGCGTGCCGGCGCTCACCGGTGCAAGCAGGTTGGCGACCAGATACTCGCTTTCGGCGGGCGTTTCGTAGCGCACATTGTTTGCGTTTTGATCGCTCAACTGGACGTAACTGTCTGACAGGAACATGTGCGCGGAGTAATTCGCGTAATCATAGTTCACGGCGCGCGCGGCCTCGTTCACGCTCACGTCGGACATTCCCGCGTCGCGATACAACGTGGCGAGGTTCGCGCTGCGGACGGCGCGGTCTTGATCCAGCAAAAGTTGCGAGCGATAAACGGAACGGTTGTCGTTCAATTCCTCGGATTTTTCCAGATCGCGAATCCCGTCGTTGATCTGGCTTCTTTCCTGGTCCAACAATGCGGAATAGAGCCATGAAGTCGGATCGTTCGGGTCCAGCCTTTTTGCGAGTTGAAATTCTTTTGTCGCGCGCGTGAAATCGCCGGAATTGGCGTAAGCCTTGCCGAGATAACTTCGCAATTCTGCGCGCTGTGGTTCAAGTGCTGCGGCGACGAGCAGGTCTTCGCGCCCGCCGCCTGCATCGCCGAGGCGGATTTTGCACAGGCCGCGCCCAAGCCATGTGTTGCCGAGCGCAGGGTCAACCGCAAGTGAACGGTCGAACCACGAGACCGCCTCGCGGGTCTGGTTTTGCGCGGCAAGAAGAAAACCCTTCAATGAGAGCGCTTCGGGATTTCGCGGCGCAAGCGCGAGGCTTTTGTTCAAGGCGTCAAGTGCGTTGCCCGTGCGACCGAAACTGAATTCCAATTCCGCCACACGCTCCCATGCGAATCCAAATTGTGGCGAATTAGTTGCAGCTTGTTTTGCCAGATGCAGCGCGTTCTCCAAAGAAACTTCGTGAACAGTGAGCGACTGTTCGTAGTAGGATTTGGCAAGAAATTCGGACGCGAATTTGGGATTCGGATTTGGAGAAACTGGCTGCCGTTTTACTGCGGAGATCAACTCGCGCAACGCGCCTGCCAACCGCTGAATACGTTCGGAGTTGTCGGGCAACGAAGATAAAATATTTTCGGAGTCTTCAACATTTCCAACGGAAAGCAGCAGCGCGGCGTGATAAATTTTCATGGCGCTGGAATCGGATTGTTGCGCGGGAAATTTTTCCAGCGCGATTGGTAAATCGCCCACCCGATAGGCGGCGAGCGAGTCGGCTAATTTTTTTTGTTCGTCCGTTGTGAGCTGCAATTCATCTGGGTCAAGAACTGCTGGATAGTAAAAACACCATTGCAAAATATTGTTGACGATAAAACCAGTGGTGCGAACCGGCGCTTTTCCAAGATCGGCCACGGCTTGCTCGCCGTTGGTGAGGACGAGCGTTTCCACTTCGTTTCCAAGTTTAACTTTGCCGTCAATCACGGAAAGAGCCGTCGCATCCGCCCCGTTCACAGCCATGACAAATTCCGTTCCTTCCACGCCGGCGACGGCTCCGCGCGTGATGATTTGGATTTGTCCTGGCTTGTCTCGGTGAAAAAAAGACATGATGCCACGAACCAAATGCAGTCCGCATTGCGCGTCCGGCAAATTGGGCGGCAAAATCTCAATTTCCGTCGAGGCACTGAGCGGCACAACGCTTTGGTCCGACCAAAGAAGTGCGGCACGACTGTTCACACCGGTGCGCAACCGGTCAAACGGATGCAGAACTTGATTGGTCTGGGCGGAAGTCCATGCTGTCGCACCGACTGGGAAAATTGCCACAGCACCTTGAAATCCGGCGATTCGAATTTCGTTTGTGGGCTGAATGCCTTGAGCAAAAGAAATGCCGCCTAAAGCCGTGAAACATACTAAAATCACAACTTTGAAAACTTTCGGTGTTAATTTAAGAAATGAGCCCAAGTTTTCCGGATTGTTGTAATAAAATTACATGATTTACAAAGCGGCGGCAGGCTATTTAATTATTTCTTGTTTGCCAACAACGATGTTTGCCGCATTATTTAACTTGTGGCTAAACAAGCCGATGAATTCATTCCAACGCGCACAACTTTGCTTGATCGCCTCAAGAACTGGCAGGACGATTCAAGCTGGCGGGAATTTTTTGACACATACCGGAAGCTCATCTATGGCGTCGCCATCAAAGGCGGCTTGACGAACGAGGAGGCTCAAGATGTCGTCCAGGAAACAATGGTCACCGTTGCCAAGCAAATGCCGAACTTCAAGTATGACCGGAAAGTTGGATCATTCAAGTCGTGGCTTTTGAATACAACCCGGTGGCGCATTGCCGACCAGTTTCGAAAGCGTGGTGCATTGTCCGCTTTCCATTCGTCTTCCGATGACGCAGACTACAAAACTCGGATTGCGAACAAAACGATTGATCCTGCAAGCCAGGACATGAATGCACTTTGGGATGCCGAATGGGGGAAAAATCTGCTGGAAGCCGCAATCACCAAAGTCAAACGCCGCCTTGATCCTCAAAAATATCAAATCTTCGATTTTTGTGTGAACAAGGAATGGACGCCAAAAAAAGTCGCGGAAACTTTTTCGATACCCATCGCCCAAGTTTACCTTGCCAAGCATCGCACGACCGAAATGATCAGGGAAGAAATCAAAAAAATGGAACTGGAATAAATTGACTGCCCGCCAAGTCGTTTTCAGGCATCGCTAGATTTTTAAAAGACTGGAGTTCAGACTTTTAACTTTCCGCTTTGGGCCGCAATTCATCCGATGCCTTCACCATTTCGTCCACGATTTTTTTGAACTCGGCGAGTCCGGTCGAGGGGATGATAATGATGTTACGCCGTCCACCAACCTCCTCCATGATACGAAGAAAACGGCCGCGTGGATTTTCTTTGAGAACGAACACAAAAGTTTTCCGCTCGATCTGAATCTCGGCGCTCTTGAGCGTGTCTTCAACAACTGGCACTCTGGGCTGAGAGTAATTTGAGGCACCGTATTCACGACTCTGGTAGGGACGCTTGCCGTAAGGTGATGGACGTTCGTTTGAAATCATAAACAGCTTATAGTTTTTCAGACTGATGTTCACTGTCAATGTATTTCTCTAATTTCTTGGGATTATTTAGTTGTCGGGTACCCGTTCCATTGCAGAACAGATTTTGCTTTTCTTACATCCTCTGCCTGCCATTCGTAAGCGTTTCTTGCGGCGACGCGCGCCTTTACCAAGGCGGAATGCATTCGCTTTGCGCCTGTGTAATCTGGCTCAGATTGGTTCCAAGGGCAGATGTAGGCGGATGAGACCGTTGGTGTTCTTGTGGGTTCCCCCTACCAACTTGTTGGGACAAAGCGGAAACGCACGATCCCGGTCAGGCCAGTTTAAGTTCGCGCAGGGTTGCTCCGACCGAGCTTAGGTTTTCCGGCCGCATCGCCGCGTGGCTGGTGGAGATGACCAGGCCGCTGCCGCCGGCTTTGAACACGGCTTGAACGGCGTCGCGGACGCTTTCAGGCGTGCTGTTCTTCAGTTGCACGTCAATACCGAGGCCCGCGCAGATGCGCGTGTTGGAGCCAGCGACGCCGTCCACGGCGCGTTTTGTCTCGCGATAGACATAATCGCCGGAGAACGGCGCGAACTGGCCTCGGGGAGTTCCGTTGATGGGCTGCTGGCCGAGCTGGGAGGCGTAGTCGGCTTCGGGCCGGCCGATGATCTGGGCATAGGACTTTTCCTTGAGGTCCATGACGCTGTATTCGAAATCGAGCATCTGCTGCCGGCTCAAGTCGCCGAAAATATTCTGGGTGAGGCTGTCCACAAACGAGGTCATGCGTTCGCCGGCCGGATTGTCGTAAAGCGCCGGTTTCAGAAAATCGGCATACTCCGTGTAAGGCTTGTAATCCTGTTCCGCCCGGTAAACCGGGTTGAAGGAAATATTTTGCCAGATGTGGTAGCCGATTTGGATTCCGGGCCGGATTGATTTTGCCTTCGTGGAAAATTCCCGCTGCATCTCCCTCATGCTGTCGGACCAGAAAGTTTCCCAGACGAGCAGTTCGGGATTGCGGAGCAGGATGCGCCAGAACTCGACGTAATAGCCATCCAGCGGACGCTTGCCCGCGCGTCCGTTTCTGATGTAAGGCTCGATCGCGAGATAAGCTTTTTTGACGCGCTCGAAATCAATGCCCTGCTTGGCAGCCTTGGCGGCGCAAAATTCGCAGAAGCAGGAAGTGTGGCCGGGATCGCTTTTCGCGCCATGATGCCAGGCGCCAAGCGCGTTGCCCAAAGGCCCCTGCCGTTCGGAGCCGCGCTGCAACCCGTCCACGTCGTAGGAACGGATGAGGTCCTCGACCTGCCCGGCGATGAGGTTCCGGAAATAGGGATTGTTCAGGCACGGGCCGCCGGGATGGCCGGCGGTTCGCCGACCGTAAAGATCAATTTCATAAAGCTCGTCCATGCCCTTGATTTCCGGACGGGCGCGGTTGTCCTCCTCCATCCACGGAATAATTTTCACGCCGCGCTTTTTTGTTTCGGCGGTGATCTGCTGCATCGCGTCGGGCAGGTTGAAGTCGCCCGCGCCGAGGCCGTGCGGCTCCATTTTGACATCGCCATAGTATTGCGGGTGGGCGGTGACAAAGTTGCCAGTCGGATTGCTCGCGCGGTCGAGGCCGGCCCAGGAGGCATCGAACGGATTGCAGTGCAGCATGAGCGTGTTGACGCTGGCGCGGTTCTGGACATCGTCGAGAAACCGCGCGATGCCGTATTGCATCAGATAAGTCACTTCGGCTTGAAAACCAATCATGATTTTGGCGGGTGCGGCCGGAGCATCGGTGGCGCGGCTGATCATAGGTTCCAAACCGAGGCCGGTCGTGACGGCGGTTGCGGCTAGAGAAGCCGTTTTGACAAAGTCCCGGCGGGAGATTGGATTTGTGGAATTCATATCATTCATTAGGGTCTGTGTCTTTGGCAAACATTGCGTAGGGCAGGGAGCCACGTTGAGTTGTCACGGTTCGGCAGGAAGGGATAATTGGTGCATCGCACCTTATTCCGTCGCCGGACGTTGAGATCGGAGACGGGAACGGCGCAGCGCTCTGTCCCTATCTTGATGGTTTGCGGATGGAGTGACCCCACATTCAGCATGCCAACTTTTGGTTGAAGGTTCACGGCGTTGGCTTCGCCTTGGCTACTTCGACCGCAAAGGCGTAATCCGGTCCAAACATGTTTGAACGGAAGACGACATATTTCATGTCGGGTGTGAAGCTGGGGTTCGGTTCAAGGCGATAGTTCTGCTTGGACATGTTTACCAGTTTCTCCGATTCCAGATAGCCGCCTTTGATCAGGTTTTCGCCAACGGTGTGCTGGTCGCGGACATACACGGGGCGAAACAGGAAAATCCACGGGGAGTTGTTGTCACCGTCGCCGCAGAAGAGCTTGCCGTCGGGAGACGAGTTGTCGTGAATGGAGGATTCATCAGGGTCGTATTGCAGCCAGACGCGCTGCTTGGTCTGGACGTTGTAGCTGGCGATGAATGACACGTGTCCGCCACGAGGAAAGTGGAGTTGATAGAAAACCGTCTCTCCATCGGCACCCCACCATTCGTGGCCGGCGATCTCCATCTCCATCGTGCGCTGATGGATCAACTGGTTCTGAGTGCCGTCGGTGCGGATGGTCCAGATGCGGTCAACCATCTGCCAGTTGCCCTCGTGGCAATAGAGCAGCAGGGTGGGGTCGGTGGGAGAGAATTGCAGATGGTTCAACCAATTGGTGTTGTGCTCCAGCAACGTCGTCAATTTTCCGGTCTTCAGGTCAATGGTGAACATTGTCATCGGCAGCCTTGCCGCCAGGCGCGTGGCCATCATCTGGCCCTTGTTTGCCGGTTCGCCGAGGTTGACGTCGGACATCCGGCCCAAAGCCACAGTGCCGTCATACGCGCCGCCGGCGTTGGCGTCGCCCTCGATGAACGTGCCGGCGCCGAGGGTTTCATCGGCGTTGATGGCCACCACGCTGGCGCGGCGGGGCAGGTCGGCGAGCTTGCGGTTCTCTCCGGTATCGAGATTGACGCACCACAATTGTGAGAACTGGGGTTTGTCCGACGCGCGCGTGTAGTAGAGGTTTGGCGTTGCGTGGGCCACGATGATCGTCTTGGCCGGCCCCTTGACCAACTGCGTGGCCTCCAGGGTTTCAAGGTTCAGCACCGAGATGCCGTTGGGCGTGGTGTAGGCCATCTTTTTGCCATCGGGCGTGTAGCCGTTGTAATTGAAATAAAAGCTGTCGGAGCCGGGCTCGCGCGTGAGCCGGATGACGCGGTGTCCGGTGTCCGGGTCAATCCAACTGGTCGGCGGTTCGGCGGGAGCCGCAGCTGTGGTTGTCGCAGGGGCAGGGGCGTCGTCGGCAAACATCTGAATGCTTGCCATGGCCAAGGTCAGGAGCAGTCCGGTCAATTTACACATATATAATATGTTCCGTTTAGTTAGGGACGTCGTCGGAAAAAGTTTTATTCAGCCTTGGCGATTTCCACTTCATAGACCTGTGATCCGCCCTGGATGTTGGAGCGGAAGACAATCCATTTGTTGTCGGGAGTGAACGTGAGATTGGGTTCGAGGCGGTAATCGTGTTTGGACAAATCCACCAGCTTCTCCACATCAAACTTTCCGACCTTCACGTCATCGTTTCCGACTTTAATGGTGTCCATCTTGCCGGGTTGCGGCGTGAAAAGATAAAGCCACTGACCGTTGCCGGGCGGATTCAAAGGCTGGTCGTCGGGTGTGCGGTTGGAAACGCCATTCGGCCCGCCGCCGTCACCGGCGAAGAGCCTGCCGTCGTGCGACTGGTTGTAATGCACGGACCATTGCGAGCGCTCCAGCGGATAGCGGGTGCGTTCGCCGGTCTGGACGTTCACGCCCGCCAGCCAGAAAACGCCGGACTTGGGCGTTTGCAGGTCATACCAGACCGTCTCGCCGTCGTAGCCGAAGAATTCGTGCCCGGCGATTTCCATGGGCATCGTGCGTTGGTGCATCAATCGGTTGCCGGTGCCGTCGGTCCGAATCGTCCAGATGCGGTCCACCTGATCCCACGCGCCCTCGTGACAATATAAAATGAGCGTCGGGTCGGTGGCCGAGCACTGGTCGTGGTTGAGATTGTCGGTCATCGGCATGAACGTCCGGATCGCCCCGGTCTTGATGTCCACGGCGAAAAATTCCTGCATCCCGCCACCGCCGCGACCACCCCGGCGGCCTCGAGCCGGTGCGTTGGTGGAAGCGTAAACCGGTGCCGGTTGAACCTGCGTTTGCGCCGGCGGCTGCCCGGCGGCGGGAACCCGGCGCTTGCCGATGATGGTGGTCTCATCCGCCGTGACCCCGCCGAACTGGCCGGTGAAACCCAGCTTGGCGATGACGCGTGTGGCCTTGGTGTCCACGTCGGTCGCATAAATGACAGTCTGGCCGTCCTCATCTTTCTGGTAATACACCGTGCGCGTCTTGCGCCCGACCTCGATGGTGGCGCTCGTGCCCGCGTTGTAGCGCACGCCCGGCGCGACCAGTTCGACCGCTCGTGTCTTGAGATTGACGGTCGCAAGCCCTTCCGGCGTGTAGATGATCATCTTGTCGCCCTGCGGCGTGTAGGAGTTCTGATGGAAATAAAGGCTCAGACTGCCGGGCTCGTTGGAGAGGCGGATCACGCGGTGACCGGTCGCGGCGTCAATCCATTCGGTTGCCGTTTCGGAAAATCCCCCGGATGAAGGCGAGTTGGTCCCCGGCATGTCTGCGGCAAAGGCATGCACCATGACCGTCATGAGCAGGGCAATAGAGACTGTTATGGCGTTTTTTTGAATCAAGGTTTGCCCGACAAGACGTCTGGAACGCGTTCAGGGTTTCATTTTTGTGCCCGTCTTAGATGGCAGTTCTGAATTATTGGACCAGCCCCGGTTTGGTGAACAAGAGTCAAAGCTCCTGTGGGGAATCGATTTTTCCGTTTGAATTAACAGCAGTGCTATGCAGTTGGTAATATCGCCGGGGCAGGGGATGTGCAGGTAAAAATTTTCCGGCAGCCGCCAAAATTGCCAGCCATTTGTTGAACCTCAAATTCCGGCCGGCCGGTCATTATTCGTTCACGCCGGGCGGATTTTCAGGATGAGGTCCTTGCTTTCGACGGCGTCACCGTTCTGCACGCAAATCTCCTCCACCACGCCGTCGGCGGACGCATAGATCGTCGTCTGCATTTTCATCGCCTCAAGCGTGAGCAGCTTGTCGCCCTTCGCCACCTTCGCGCCCACGCTCACCGCCAGCGCGGTGACGAGGCCGGGAATCGGCGCGCCTACTTCCGCCGGTTTCGCGGGATCGGCCTTGACGCGCGCCTTCACGGTGGGCTTCGCGGATTTGTCCACGATGGAAAGTTGCCGCGCCATGCCGTTCAACTCGAAGTTCACCGCGCGTTTGCCTTCGGGATCCACCGCGCCGATGTTGACGAGGCGGATGAACAGCGTCTTGCCCGGCTCAATTTCGATGGAAACTTCCTGCCCGACTTTCATGCCGTAAAAAAACGCCGGCGTCGGCAGTGCGGACAGGTCTCCGAAGTCGCGTTCCATCTTCGCGTAGCCGGCAAACACCTCGGGATACATGACATGGCTTAAAACATCGTCGGTCGTCGCTTCGCGCTTGAGCTTTGCCGTGAGTTCCTCCTCGATTTTTTTGAAATTGAGCGGCTTGAGCGACTCGCCGGGCCGGCCTTTGAGCGGCTTGCGTTCGCCAAGAACGACGTGCTGGATTTTTTTCGGCCAGCCGCCCATCGGCTTGCCGAGTCCGCCGCCCAGCATGTCTATCACCGACTCGGGAAACGGCACGCTGCCCGGTTCAAGGTTCAAAACGTCGGCGGGCTTGATGCCGCGCGTGATGAGAAACATCGTCATGTCGCCGACCACCTTGCTGCTGGGCGTCACTTTCACGATGTCGCCAAAAAGCTGGTTCACCTCGGCGTAAGTGCGCGCGATTTCCGGCCAGCGCTGCGCAAGGCCCATTCCCGCCGCCTGCTCTTTCAAGTTGGTGAACTGTCCGCCGGGCATTTCGTGCAGGTAAACTTCCGCGCTGCCGGCGCGCGGCGACGAGTCGAACGGCGCGTAAAAGGTGCGGACGTGTTCCCAATAATCGGCGAACTCGTTCAGCGCGTTCAAATCCAGGCCGGTGTCGCGCTTGGTGAATTGCAGCGCGGCCACGATGGAATTCAAGTTCGGCTGGCTTGTCGAGCCGCTCATCGAGGCGATGGCCAGGTCGGCGACGTCCACGCCCGCTTCGGCGGCGGACAAAACGCTTGCTGCGGAAATCCCGCTCGTGTCATGCGTGTGAAAGTGGATTGGGATTCCAATTTCTTCCTTCAGCGCCTTGACCAAAACGTGCGCGGCGGCAGGCTTGCAAAGTCCCGCCATGTCCTTGATGGCGAGCATGTGCGCGCCCATCTTTTCCAGTTCCTTCGCGAGCTTGATGTAATATTTCAGCGAATATTTGCTGCGCGATTTGTCGAGGATGTTGCCGGTGTAGCAGATCGCCCCTTCGCAGACGGCGTGCGTTTCGTTCACCGCTTCCATCGCCACCTTGAGGTTCGGCAGATAATTCAGCGAGTCGAACACGCGGAAAATATCCATGCCCGCCCCGGCGGAATGTTTCACGAAACCGGCGACGGCGTTGTCGGGATAATTGGAATAGCCCACCGCGTTCGAGCCGCGAAACAGCATCTGGAAACAAATGTTCGGAATCCGTTCGCGCAGCAGGCGCAGGCGGCGCCACGGGTCTTCGTGCAGGAAACGCATCGCGGTGTCAAATGTCGCGCCGCCCCACATCTCCATGCTGAACAGGTTCGGCGTGCGTCGCGCGACGGCATCTGCCACGGCGATCATGTCATAACTGCGCAGCCGCGTGGCGAAGAGCGACTGGTGCGCGTCGCGGAACGTCGTGTCAGTGACGAGCAATTGTTTTTGCTTGAGCGTCCATTCGGCGAATTTCTTCGGGCCGAGTTCAAGCAGCAACTGGCGCGTTCCCTTCGGCGGAACCTGCTTGCGGTCGCAGGCGGGAATTCGCGCGGGCAGCAATATGTCCTTCGGCACAAAATTCTTCGCCTGCGGATTGCCGTTCACCGTCACGTCGGCGATGAAGGAAAGCACTTTCGTCGCGCGATCGCGCTTGGTCTTGAGTTTGAAAAGTTCCGGCGTCGTGTCAATCAGCGTGGTCGTTGCGCGGCCGCTGCTGAACTCCGTGTGGTGGATGACGTTTTCCAGAAACGGGATGTTCGTCTTCACGCCCCGGATGCGGAACTCGCGCAGCGCGCGGTCCATGCGCTGCAACGCCGCCGCAAAGGTCTGCGCCGACACTGTGAGCTTCACCAGCAGCGAATCGTAAAACGGAGTGATGACCGCGCCGCCATAGCCCATGCCGCCGTCCAGCCGCACGCCGAACCCGCCCGCGCTGCGATAGGTCAAAATTCTTCCGTAGTCGGGTTGAAATTTATTTTCCGGGTCTTCCGTCGTGATGCGGCACTGCACGGCGTAACCGTTGCGCGGCACGTCTTCCTGTTCCGGGATGCCGACCTCGGGGCTGTGCATCGGCTTGCCGTCGGCGATCAAAATCTGCGAGCGCACCAGGTCAATGCCCGTGATCACTTCCGTGACCGTGTGCTCCACCTGGATGCGCGGGTTCATCTCGATGAAGAACCATTCCTGCGTGTCCTGGTCGTAAAGAAATTCCACCGTGCCGGCGTTGTCGTATTTGATCTCGTGGCACAGACGCACCGCCGCCTCGCACAATTCCTGCCGGACGCGTTTCTCGATGCCCACGCTCGGCGCGATCTCGATGACCTTCTGATGCCGGCGCTGCACCGAGCAGTCGCGTTCATGCAGATGCACCACGCGGCCATGCTGGTCGCCGAGAATCTGCACCTCGATGTGTTTCGCGCGCGGGATGTAGCGCTCCAGAAACACCGCCGGATTCCCAAACGCACGGCCCGCCTCGCCCTGCGCCTCGTCCAGCAAATCCGCCAGGTCGCCGGGCTTGGTCACCACGCGCATTCCGCGTCCGCCGCCGCCGAACGCCGCCTTGATGATGAGCGGAAAACCGATTTCCTTCGCCACCTTCAAAGCCTCCGCGCGATCGGAAATGGCGTCCTCCGTTCCCGGCAGCACCGGCACGCCGACCTTTTGCGCCAGCGCGCGGGCGGCGGTTTTGTCGCCCATGCTGCGCAGCAAATCCACGCGCGGCCCCACGAACGTGATGCCCGCCTCGCCGCACGCCTTCGCGAACTCCGCGTTCTCCGACAAAAATCCGTAGCCCGGATGGATGAAGTCCACGCCCTTTTCCTTGGCCAGCGCGATGATGCCGGGAATGTCCAGATACGCGCCCACCGGCCCTTTGCCCTCGCCCACGACGTAGGCTTCGTCCGCCTTGAAACGATGGATCGCCAGCCGGTCCTCGGCGGCATAGATGGCGACGGTGCGGAAGCCCAGCTCCGTCGCCGCGCGAAAAACGCGGATGGCGATTTCGCTGCGGTTGGCGACGAGCAATTTTCTCTGGCGTGGCGGCGTGGTGTTGGCGCTCATGTTCACAGCCGCAGATGAAAACTAAAAATGCGGGCGCAAGCAATCCGAGAAATTGAAAAACGTCAAAAATTTCAGCCGAGAAAAATGGTTCATGCCCCGACTACTCAATCAAGGTGGGGATGCCGCGCTGCGGCGTCCCCGTCCGGCAGGACGGAACGAATGTGGCAATAGCTCCTTTTTTCCGATGCCTGGCGCTGCACTCGGCGACGGGACAGCGCAGCACGCTTTCCCTATGTTGAAAGTTTGTTAACTGCATAATCCCTATTAAGCCCGCTTATGGTTTGAATTAGCTTGCAAAATGGTAGGGCGTTTGCCATCGTTCATTTCTCGTGAAGGTTTGGGGACTTCTTTGCACGGCAGGCGTTCTATACAACGTCTGTTTTGGGGCCGGTATTCTTCCGGCGGGCAGTCGTCACATGGCGGAATATGCAAACCTGCCCATCAGTTTCGAGGCCAACATAGGACAGGCGGATTCCACGGTTGAATTTCTTGCCCACGGCCGGAACGGAAATCTTTTGCTCACACGCAGCGAGGCATGGCTCGCGCTTCAGAAAAACGTCAAAGGTGGTGATCCGCAGATCATCGGCTTGAAACTTTCCGGGGCGAACACCGATCCCAGGGTTGAAGGGGTGGACCCGATGCAGGGCAGGGCGAATTATTTTACCGGCAACGATCCGGCCGGATGGCACACGGGTGCGCCCATGTTTGCCAGGGTGAAATATCATGACGTCTATCCGGGCGTGGATTTGATCTACTACGGCAACCAGCAAAAGCTGGAATATGACCTTGTCGTCCAGCCCGGCGCGAACCCAAACAACATCCTTCTGCAATTTACCGGGGTGGAAAATATCAGCCTGGATGCCGGGGGCGACCTGCTGCTTGGCCCGGCGAACGATTCCATCCGCCAGCACAAGCCGGTGGTGTATCAGGAAATCGGCGGTGAACGGAAAATGCTAGCGGGCAGCTACGTACTGCACTCGGCCATGGAAGTCGGTTTTGAAATCGCAGGTTACGACAAGACCAAACCGCTCATCATCGACCCTGTGCTGTCCTACTCGGCCACATTTGGCGGCGGCGGTTTGAGCCAGTCCCTGGGCATCGCGCTGGATGGGAATGACAATGTCTATATCACCGGCAACACCACGTCGGGCAATTTTTCCACCTTGAATCCGCTTCAAGCCGGCCTGCTGGGATCGCAGGCTGCGTTCGTTACGAAACTGGACACCAACGGCGACGTGGTGTTTTCGACCTATCTCGGCGGCGGCGTTACCAACGACACCACCGCCACGGCCACCTCAGGCCAGGGCATCACGGTGGACGATAACGGCGACGTTTATGTTTGCGGCTACACGTCTGCCACCAATTTTCCAACGCAAAACCCGCTGCAATCCACCAATGCCGGCCCGGCCGTTTCAACCTACGACGCGTTCGTCACCGAAATCAATTCCAACGGAAACTCCCTTGTTTATTCCACCTACCTCGGCGGCAGCGGCAATGAATCCGCCAACGGCATCGCGCTCGACACGAATGGCGATGCCATCATCACGGGTTGGACGACCTCTTCAAATTTCCCGGTGGCCAGTGCCATGCAGCCAGTCTACGCCGGTGGTTTTGGGATCAACGGATACAATGGCGGCGACGCCTTTGTCGCCAAATTGACCGCCGACGGCAGCGCGCTGGTGTATTCCACTTACCTCGGCGGCGGCAGTTCCGAAAATATGCCGTTGTATGAAACTAATCCGGCTCTCAGCGGAGGGGCGGTCGCCGTGGATTTTTCCGGCAACGCCTTCGTCACCGGCTGGACCTACTCGACCAACTTTCCGGTGTTGAATGCCTATCAACCGACCAATGCCGCCGTTTCCAGTTCTTACAGCGCCGCCTTTGTCACGGAACTTGATCCGTCCGGCAACCTTGTCTATTCAACTTATTTCGCAGGTAAAAACGGAGACTTTGGCCGCGCCATCGGCGTTGATTTCAACGACAATGTTTATTTTGCGGGCAACGATGACTTGGGCGGTTTGCCGGTGACAAATGCCTTGCAGTCTTCCTTTGGCGGTCACGGCTTCGGCAACGAAGTCAGCGCAGGCGACAACCTCCCGGTCGGCGACGGCTTCGTCGCGGCATTGGATTCCACCGGAACCAATCTGATTTATTCCACCTACCTCGGCGGCAGCGGCGACGATCAGGTCAACGGCATAGCCGTCCGTCCCGAGGATGGAGCTGTCGCCGTCACCGGTTTCACCGACTCGCCAAACTTTCCGCAGTTGAACGCCGTCCAGTCAACAGGCGAACAGGGCTTTTTTACGTCCTCCAACGCCGCCAGCGTTTGGAACGTGAGCAGCCCCGTTCCGGGCAACGGAATCATTTATGAGATTCATGTTGATCCTTCAAATCCATTGGTCATCTATGTTCTCGCTGGTTTCAGCTCGGGTTATGCGGGCACTTACAAAAGCACGGACGGCGGCCAGACCTGGGCTTGGATGAGCAGCGCGGGTTTGATTCCGGCCCCGGTGTCCGGCAGCTCGAACGGCAACACCATCGCCAGCATCATGGCGATTGACCCGCTGAATCCCCAGACGCTCTACGTTGCCAGCGGCGGCAATTTCTACAAGACGGTCAACGGCGAAACCAACTGGAACTACATCACAAGTCTGTCGGGCGGACCCATTCAATCTCTGGCTATTGATCCCGTCACGACGACGACGCTCTACGCGGGACTTAATTCCGGCGGCATTTATAAGAGCACCAACGGCGGAACCACCTGGACTCTGGCCACAAACGGCTTGAGCAATCTGGACATCCAGGCCGTGCTCGTTGACCCGCAAAACTCCTCCAACCTCTACGCCGGCGCGGGCGGCGCTTTTGATACAAAACAAAGCCTCTTCAAAAGCACGAATGCCGGCGCAAGCTGGACGCTTACCACCAACGGGCTGCCGTCGGTGCCGGTCGCCGGGTTGTTCGCCCATGCCGGGACAATTTACGCCATTCTCGGAGATACTTTTGAAAGCGCTTATTTGTTCAGCAGCACCGACGGCCTCAACTGGTCACAGGTGGTTGCGGACAACGCCCTCGACTTTACCGCGCTGGCCTTTGGCGCGGCGTCCGGCGGCCTTCCAGTCCTGACCATCGGACGTTCGGGAAGCAGTGACGTCATGTCATGGCCCGCTTCGTTCACCGGTTTCACATTGCAAACCTCACTGTCGCTCAATCCGTCCGGCTGGCAGAATGTTTCGCAATCGCCGGTCACGAACAACGGCATCATCACCGTCACCATTCCCATGTCCGGTTCGCAGGGATTTTATCGTCTGACGGGAACGAACAGCATGGCGTATTCGCCACCGGCCATTTATCTGGGCACGGATCAGTTCAGCAAACAGGGACTGCTTAAAAGCACGGACGGCGGCGCGACTTGGAACAGCGTCGGATTCGCTGGCAATACCGTCAACGTACTGGCCGTCAATCCCGCCAATCCCGCCACCGTCTATGCCGGGCTGAATCGGGGACGCGACGCCTTTGTCACCACCTTGACGCCCGCCGGACAGCTTTACTTTTCAAGTTTCATCGGCGGCGGCGGCGCGGATCAAGGCAATACCGTAGCATTTGATAATGATCTTATGGATGTTTATGTGGCCGCTTCCAGCAGTTCAAGCGATTTTCCAACCACGGCTGCTCCGCCTGCTCCTGCCGCTCTTAATAAATTGAAAATCACACCGGATGATGTGAAGCCCTTGGATACGACTCCTTATCAACCTAAAACACCAGATGGCGTCGCAGTTGTTCAAAAACCTGCTGTTGTTAAGGTTAAGGCGGCTGATGGTTGTCCGCAAAGTGTTACATACTATATTCCAAGGCCGGGTCAGCCGCCGATTCATGTAGGTGCATACTTTTCTCTAACTGCTTTTGAGCAAATTGGAGCGGTTGGTTTAATTACTACATTTAATGGATCAGTGCCTGGAACTGAGTTTGTTGATAATCTTGATGATAATTTCTTGGGTCAGAGAAGCGCTTACGCTGGTCTCTCAGGAACACCCACACAAGCTGGCACATTTACTGTGTCGTTCGACTTTGGTTATGCTCCTGGTTCTGGAGGTTGCAGTTGGGTGATAACTTACATAATTACTATAAGTAATTAACATTTTGCCCGCGAAAAATTATTCTTTGAACGCTCCATTGAACACCATCTTCGCCAGTCCCAAATTCTAAAAAATCGCGCAACCGGATTTGCCAGCCAGCCATCGCAAATCCAAAAACCATTTTCCGTGGCAGCCGACGTGAGTCGGCTCAAACTTCTTCATCCACAGGAATAATGAGCCGATTCACATCGGCTGCTACGTCTCACCCCGCCAAAGCGCCAGAGACTGACGCACTCCATAAAGTAAAGGGGTCTAAAAGGGTCAGTCCTAGGCTTTGAAACTAATCCGTTCGCGTGGTTCGTGACCATGATTCGCGAAAGCGAAAAGTTCATTTGGAGAATCTAAATCGTGGCGGGCTTGGGAAGCCAATTTCGCGGTTCACCTCATCCGGCCTTCCGCCTTCATCTGATTTCGGCGCGATGAATGCGGAGTAGAAATTATTTTGAACGGTTCGTCGCGGATGAACTCCAATCATCAGACAGAAGTGGCCTGATGAATAACGCAGGGGAAATTAAATTAAACAAAACTAAATCATACCATGCGACACATCATCCATTCGACGACGACACGGACACAAGGCTGGCAGGCGGATTGCTGGAACTGGGCCAAGGCCAGAATGTCCTTTGAACTTTACGGCATCCAGGCGCAGCATCTGGCGTTTTGCCGCGCGTTGTCATCGGCCTGCCATGTGCGGTTCCATTCCCGACAGTTTCACGACGAGGCTGTGGTCACGTTTGAGCCGTCGTCCACCGGCTAAAGCCAGCCTGCATATCAACAGGAAATCTGGCGAAGCGGTTCGCAGCCTTCGGGCACGGTCGCGCTCCCCATGATAATCCGTGTCACCACGCTTGAGCCGTTTGGGAAGCGTGATCAGGCCTTCGGATACGGGGGACGACCCCAAAAAACTCTTGCGATGGAGCAAAACACTTTTGTTTTGAACCAAAACAACGTTGTGATGAAGCAAAACAACGTTGCGGAGAGCCTTAACAACGTTGCGAAGAGGCAAAACAACGTTGCGGAGAAGCAAAACAAGGTTGCGATGAACCAAAACAACGTTGCGGAGAAGCACAACAACGTTGCGGAGAAGCACAACAAGGTTGTTTTGGCCGAAAAACCAGTTGAAATGCGCTCCAACCGACTGGCACCAGCCGGGGCAGAATGACCTGACCGGACAATTGGGCAACGCGATATATATATGTAGCGTCGAGGCTGTGCCTCGACTTCAATTCTAAAAAGTCCCTGCTTCCGGCCACAGGCCGGACGCTACACGACTGAACCCCCGCGTCGCCATAACCACCAAGACACAGAGACACCCGGTTTTGATTGCCACATGTAGTGTCGGTGCTGTGCGCCGATGGTGGCCTTCCGCAAGGAATCGAGCCGCAGGCTCGACGCTACAACGCTGCAATGATTTTTCTTTGTGACTTGGTGACTTGGCGGTTAAAAATATGCGCCGTAGGAGACGACGTGAGGAGTCTCTGATTGAAAATCTGCAACCGGGAATTTGAAATGAGTCTCGTCACCTCGACTCCTACAAATGTTGGTAGGGCGGTCGCTGCTGCGCCGCCGTGATATTTGGGCTGCGAGGCAACGCAGCCCTGCCGGGAAATGTTTTTTGACACAGATTTCACTGATTAACACCGATTGAATCCGTGTTAATTCGTGTAATCCGTGTCTAAAAAGTTCTCGACATGGTTTGGGAATGGGCGGATTCTGCCGCAAATCATGGAAGCCATCGGGATAACTCTGGCCTGTGTCGCGGTGCTGGTTGTGCCGGCTCTGCTGCTCTCGCGCCGGCAGCGGCACGGTTTCCGGGGGCTTCGCCGTCGTTCCATGCAGGATGGCGGGGTCTGGTTTTTGGGCGGCAACGATTCCAGTGCAGAACAGCCGCATCACCACGAACACGGCCACCATCACGATTCCGGTTCAGGCGGTCATCATGGCATGGATTTGACATGGCGGGCATCACGGCGGCGGTTTTGATGGCGGTGTGCGTGTTGTTCTGACTCTTACTTGTGGGATAACCAAGCACTCATGTTAAACCGGAAAAGCCAACCAGTGGATGCTACGCGTAAAATTTATGGTGAAACTATTGACCAGTATTTTTTCGCCTTAACTTTTGAAAAGCAACCATGCTTGCGAAGCCACCGAGACCCAGCATAAGAGTTGTCGGTTCGGGCGCAGGGCTTACGTCCAGCGATATTTCGTCACCAGGGTTGTATGATAATCCTTCCAAATTTACATCTATCTCGTCGGCTGTGACCGAAACGCGGGAGGCATCGAACCCTGAAAGCGTGGTTGCTGGATTGATGATGGCGTCGCCAAACGCCGGGATGCTGGAAGTATAGTCAATAAAACGAGGACCATTGAAGGCTGCGCTGCCAAAATTATTTTGGCTTGGATTAGGGTTCCCCAGAAATGTCAGAAGAATGTTAGAATCAGAAACATCCACATCAAAACCGCCTGAATTGGGGACTTCAGTCGCTTCTACTCCCGGTCCAACTGTAAAGAACACGGGGCCATAATACAAAGTTCCGTTATTGGGATAGTCATAACGCAATTCCAGCGACTGCCCGTCCAAGAAGCCAGCATGAGCGGAGGAAACAAACCCTGCTGAAGAAGTGGCACACAATAAAACGATCAAATAAAATCGGTTTCTCATATTTTTTGCATCAAGCTATTTTAACCGGGATTTCCCAAATGGTTTCTTGCCCCACGACCCGCGTTGGCCTTTTTCGTGATTTTCATCCTGTTCCATGGATTTGCAAGAACTTTTTTCCTGTCCATTTCGTAAAAGGGTCAGACCTTCTTTGAATTGATGGAGGCTTGGGGAGTCCCAAATCTTCTCGACTCGGTTTGGAAATGGGCGGATTCTGCCGCAAATCATGGAAGCCATCGGGATAACTCTGGCCTGTGTCGCGGTGCTGGTTGTGCCGGCCCTGCTGGTCTCGCGCCGGCAGCGGCACGGATTACGGCGGCATCGCCGTCGTTCCATGCAGGATGGCGGGGTCTGGTTTTTGGGCGGCAACGATTCCAGCGCAGAACAGCCGCATCACC
>Ga0182013_10001035_pt1 | contig 38634 bp, 37 predicted proteins | sample 612S2MmetaG_FD_120487 | JGI IMG/M metagenome (GOLD analysis project Ga0182013, IMG submission 120487) | Permafrost microbial communities from Stordalen Mire, Sweden - 612S2M metaG | ecosystem: Environmental > Terrestrial > Soil > Wetlands > Permafrost | place: Sweden: Stordalen | collected... | reverse complement strand
GCCTCTGACCGCGACTACAGCTCTTACGGTCGGCTCAGTTACTACCATCGACGACGCTTCCACCGGCAACACATTTACCTACACGGCAATTGCGGGCAGTACCGTAGCAAGCCTGAATGGCGCCATCGCCGCCGCCGTAGCCACCGGCACCCTGTCCGCCAACGTTGCGGGCACGATTACCGGAGGCAACGAAGTGATCTCAGAGGGCACAAGCGGTCCGGGTATCACGGTTTCAACCAATGATTCGGTGCTGGGCGCAATGGCCGCAGCCCCCGGCGCAACGGTACCTCTTGGACTAACCGCGACGAACCCTCCAGATCCCGGCTCAAGTAGCAGTACGAACCTCACAATCGCCAGTCCCAACGGGACCCCTTTCACTATCAACGAGCCGAGTTCGACCGGCACGGTCTTCCAATTTACCCAGGCTACTGCCGGAGCGGACGCCTCAATCACCGTAGACGGAGTTCCGGCCGACTATGCGAGCAACACGGTCACAGGAGCTATCCCAGGAGTTACCTTGACTCTGCTGGGCACAACTTCTGGAAGCCAAGTAGACCTCGCAATTGGCTCCGACGCCACGCAGGTCTCGACGGCGATCAACCAGTTCGTGACGGATTACAACACTGCCATAGGCCTTGTGAACACCCAATTCACTTTCAGCAGCACAACGGGTACGGAAGGGGTGCTTGCTTCCGATCCAACAGTGGTCTCCCTGCAGAGCACGCTGGAACAGGCGCTCAACTACGTGAATACGCCGGCCACGGGAAAGACAACAGTGTCAACACTGAATGATTTAGGCATCTCGGCGGGCGCTGACGGCACTCTTACGGTTGACTCAACGACACTTGATAACGCACTCACCAACAATCCCACGGACGTTCAGAACTTTTTCGAGGGTGCATCGCTGAACGGCTTTGCAAATTCGCTGACGAACACGCTAAATACATTTACAGATCCAGCGAACGGCGCCTTTACTGTGGACTTGAGCGGCATCAGCGAGTCGAGTGCAAATCTGACTTCAGAGATCAACAGTTTTGAAACAAACTACATCGCGAACCAGCAAACAGTTCTTACAGCCATGTACAGCTCGGCTGAAATAGCGCTACAACAACTGCCGCAAGAGATGCAGGAACTTAACTCCGAGCTTGGCTTCACCAACAACGGGAGCAGCTCAGGATGAAACTAAGTGAAACAGGACTGTCTTACAGGAGATCGGCTATAGAGGGAGCAAGCCCTATCGGCCTGATCATTGCGCTCTTTGACACCTTGGCGGGCGATCTTCGCCGAGCCGCAGATGCTATTCGAAAGAACGACATCGAAACACGGTGCAAGGAGTTAAACCACGCCGCACTTGTGCTCGGTCGACTACAAAGTTGGGTTGATCTTGAGAATGGCGGTGAGTCGGCACAGACTTTATCCAGGTTTTACGCGTACCTCCGAGCAAAGATGATGGAGGCGTCGGAAGCCAAATCAGCGACGCTGCTCGAGACGCAGATCGACATGATCCTGCATGTAAGAAGCGCGTGGCACCTGCTTGATTCCTCTTCTCCGCAACTATCAGAGAAGAAAGCGGAAGTGCCGTCGGAACTGGTCAACTTGGCTTATGAGCCGACAGAGGGTACAGAGTCAGACAGAATTCCCTTCTCACAATCAGCATGATTGTGGGTCAGTAGGCGAACATTCCTGACTCTTGAGCGCGGCCTTCCTACCGCATTCGTTTCATCTTTGCGGTGCTTCGGCGCAGAATCAGGAGGTGTAGTGGTCGGATTGTTGGAAGAGCAAGTGAATTTTGGGTAAGAAGAACAATGACGTTGTTTTCGCGGTAGTTCTCATATATGGACAAGTAGGAAACTGATGAAGGCGCTGGTAATAGAAAGCTCAAATGCGATGAAATCAGTCTTGTGTCGTATTCTCCGCAAACGGGGGTTTGAAGTTGCGGAGGCCGACGACAGTAGCCAGGCCTTGGAGATCCTCCACGGCATGGGTAAAGCAGATCTTGTCCTGGTGGATTGGGCTCAAAGCGAGATAGACAGTCTGGAATTCATTGCTCAGCTGAGGCTTGAATCGTGCAATCACACAATGGTTATCATGTTGGCGGCAGTCGAGCCGGGGATGCGGAGACTTCAAAGGGCATTTATAGCTGGAGCCGATGATTACCTGATCAAGCCGTTTACCTCCCTACAAATCGACGAGAAACTGGTAGAGGCGGGGTTTACCTGGCATTTGTGAGCAGGCCGCAACTCGTAAGCGGGCAACGCGGCGCAGCCTTCGGCAGCGGGTTCGCCGCATGAAATATGGAGTCGACCCTGCCGATAGTAAATCCGTGAAGTGTTGCAGACCATTGGTTCATTTTACTTTGGTTTGGTATGTAACTTGGCAGGCGCGCCAGATCGAGACAAAGGAATCCAACAATGATCGCCCGCGAAAATCACCCGTCGCTGAATGCGAACGCCGATCTCGACGCAGCGCGCACGAAGTCAGGGATGTTCGCCGGAGGTTGTGATCTGGATGCCAATCCAAATTGTACCGAAGGACAAGTCGCGATACCCAAGCAGCGTAAGGGAGCTCAGGGTGAATAGAAGCACATTGAGTGGCATTGGGATCGCGCTTACTGGAATCGCTGTTGGTCTCTACCTGGATGGCGGTAAGGTTGCACAGATGCTGCAGCCCACTGCAGCGCTGATCGTGTTCGGGGGAACGCTTGGCGCAGTGATGGTACAGTTTCCATTCGCAATTCTGATACAGGCGGCGAGGCAGTTTAAAGAGGTGTTTTTCCATTCAGTGGACCCGGCCTCGAGACTAATTGATGATTTGACGCGCTACGCCGTGACCGCGCGGCGAAGTGGCTTGATGTCTCTCGATTCAGAATTGGAATCAATCGAAGATCCCTTCTTGAGAAAAGCGATGACACTGGCTGTAGACGGAACTAATCCATCAGAATTGCGCCATAGGATGGAGCTTGAGATGGACAGAGAAGCCGACAGCGAGGATGACATACCGCGAGTCTTTGAAGCTGCTGGCGGGTTTGCTCCAACTATCGGCATTCTCGGTGCTGTTATCGGACTCATACAGGTAATGCAGCGGCTAGAGAATATCAGCGAGGTTGGGAAAGGCATCGCAGTCGCCTTTGTGGCGACTATCTATGGAGTCGGTTCAGCGAACCTCCTTTTCCTACCTTGCGCGGGCAGAATAAAGATGTTGATGCGGCGGAAGCAAGTGCTCCGTGAGTTGATACTCGACGGTGTGATTTGCATTGTGGAGAAGACGAACCCGAGAGTCCTTGAAGCCAAGCTCGCTGTTTACCTGAGCCGGGCTGCCAGCATCGCAGCGGAAAAGCTGGTAGCTTGATGAGAAGACGTCACAGGGTTGAGGAAGTCGCACACGCAGATCGCTGGCTTGTGTCATACGCAGATTTCATGACTCTTTTATTCGCCTTATTTGTGGTGCTGTTCGCCTCGTCTCATCATCAGAACGAGGCAATTCAGAGAGTGTCCTTCGCTTTCAAGAATGGATTTCAGGAGATGGGCGCATTTTCGAACGGCGCTCACGTACCGGACGTGTCGCACTCCAATGTGACCAAAGTCAACAGCATGGCCGTTTTAGCTGAGAACGGAGGAGTGAGGCCCAGCGCAACACATGCGGACGATGGCATCGACGTCATCGAGTTGCAGAGGAAACTCAGCAAGGCGCTTGGCAAGGAGCTTCAGCATCAAGAAATTGAAATGCGAATGACTCCAGAGGGATTCGTAATCAGTCTTCATGAACTCGGGTTTTTTGATAGTGGCGAGGCGCAGTTATTACCTGGAGCAGCGGACAAAATAAAACGGATTGCTTCAGTGCTGATGCAATACGGGCTTGATATGCGAGTGGAGGGGCATTCTGACAATGTGCCAATCCACAATGCAGCCTTCGCATCCAATTGGGACCTCTCAACTGCTCGCGCAACGGCGGTGGCGATGATGCTGTTGAAAGAATCGAATTTTGACCCCAAAAGGATGTCAATAGCGGGTTACGCACAATACCATCCCTCCGCGAGCAACGATACTCCGGAAGGCCGCAGAGCGAACAGGCGAGTTGATATTGTGGTTTTGTCTGTCTCAGCTTTTCCAGAAGGCAAGGGCCAGTAGCTCCCAGGAATTGTTGGGGAGCCGATTGATCCAGGCTCGACCGTGGCCGTGGACCTGATGAAGGGCGCAGCAAGGCCGTACACATCCGTAGGTTGCGAGTCGGATTACGACGATATTTATGGGGAGAGGTGGTCTCGCGCGCACGTAGGACCTGGGACGCGTTCATCTTAAGAGGTCGCTATCTTGAGCGAAGTAAACTGGGCAAATGCAGCGAATCTGCCGCCCTGATAACCATCGATTGAAACGTTGAAGTAGTTCCGCCGAGATGGTCTGGCGAAGACTAATCCGGCGGCGCCATCTATGTAGGCAGGGTCTGTCACCATCTTGGTAAAGACCGCGCGGCCGTCAGTTGTAATCGCTGCCGAGGCAATGTTGAACACTTCAAAAATCGCATCGCGAAGGAGCTCTTCCATTGGGGTCACTCGGAGGTGCTCTCTCACAACGCAATCCGGGAAGCCTACGAGAGCCCCCGCGAAGGAAGCAAGCAGCGGAAGATCGGCCGTGACGATGATCGCCGTTTCATAGGGAAGAACTGTGTAGATGCCGTAAAGTTGCTTTACCTTCGAGAGCGGCTCCGTGGTCGTCTGGACAAATGTTACCTTACGTCCTATCAGCTGCGAGAAGCGTCGCGAAAGAGCGAATGGAGTTGGCTCTGCCATGGGCTAGCACCTGCCTAGAACTGGAATTAAGGCGTTCTGTACGTCTTCCGGAGTAAACGGCTTGGAGATGAGGAATGTTGCGCCCGACCGCATGGCGAGTTCTCTTATGCCTTTCGAAGTCTCGGATGTGATAAAGCCAAAAGGGACCTTATTCTGATCAGCTCTCAATTGTATAAGAAAATCGATCCCGGACATTTGAGGCATGTTCCAGTCCGAGAGAATGAGCATAGGGCTTACTGTGCGGAGCATTTCAAGAGCTTGCGCCCCGTTCTCTGCTTCGCCCACCGTGAGTCCGCGATAGCCAGCCTGGCGGATCGCTCTCTGCACGATCATGCGCATTGTCCGGCTATCGTCCACTAAAAGAATGTCCATGCCATCGCCTCGTCAATTTTTTCTGCTGGGACAATCTGCGCAAGAAGTGACAGACTTCCCATTGCTCTGGTCACTATCGGCACATTGCAGAGAAGCGGTCAGAGGAAACGGCTAAAAAAGGCTTCCCTGCTGTTCAAGGCCAGACAGACCAGTTGAGAAGATGGTGGATCATCTGAAGACCATGAAATTACCCGTTGACTGTGCCGATAGAAGAGCATCGAACGGAAATTGCCGCTATCGCTTCAGAAGTAGCGATTGAGAGAAACGCATAACCAAGGAATGGGAAGAGGATCATGGAAAACACGAGCTTGGAAGATCAGGAAACAATTCGGGAGTTTCTGGTCGAAAGTCATGAAAACCTCTCAAAACTGGATCAGGATCTCGTCGAACTGGAGAAGCGTCCTCACGACGCAGCCCTCCTTGGCAACATATTCCGCACCATTCACACGATCAAGGGGGCTTGCGGATTCCTTGCATTTTCAACCTTGGAAGGTATTACACACCGGGCCGAAAATCTCCTGAGTCAGTTGCGCGATTGTAAGCGGGACCTCACTCCGGCCCTCGTCTCCCTGATTCTGGAGACAGTGGATGCAACCCGTAAAGTATTGGCCTCGATTGAAGCGAACGGAAAGGAAGGCTCTCTGACCTTTGAAGGGCTGACCGAACGCTTGCGAGCGGCGGCGGATCAGAAGGTAGACACCGGGAGCCAGCCTGCCCCCGTCACGCCCGGGCAGACCGAATCTGCTGAATCCACTGCGAAATCTCAAGCTGACCAAACCCCTCTCGCAGTTCTCGAAGACGAAAAACCCGCAACAGTGGGAAGAGGTGGAGACATGAACAAGGGATCGGGAAACTGGGATGGAACAGAAAGAAGACAAGAATCGGAACCAAAGGATGAAGATGCTGAACGGCATTCTGCCGCGGCAGACGCGAACATCCGCGTTGGAGTTGGTCTTCTGGACAAGCTTATGGATCTTGTGGGGGAATTGGTGCTTACCCGCAACCAGATCCTGCAATTCAACACCGAGCGTGAGGATGCCGCTCTCAACGCAACCTCACAGCGGCTGAACCTGATTACCACGGAGTTGCAAGAGGGTGTCATGAAGACGCGCATGCAGCCCATCGGCGTGGTGTGGAACAAGCTGCCCCGTGTGGTTCGCGATTTGGCAATAGCCCTGGGCAAAGGGATTCAGTTGGTATTGGACGGAGCCGAGACGGAACTCGACCGGACGATCATCGAGGCAATCAAGGATCCGCTGATTCACCTGGTTCGCAATTCGTGCGACCACGGCATCGAATCCCCGGAAGTACGGATGCGCGCGGGCAAGCCGGCTCAAGGATCCCTGATCCTGCGTGCCTATCACGAAGGGGGCCAGGTCAACATCGAGATCGGAGACGATGGGGCGGGAATCGACGTTGCGCGGGTCAAGCAGAAGGCCGTAGAGAACGGTCTATTGAGGCTTGAACAAGCGGATAAGTTAAGCGACCGCGAGGCGTTCAGTCTTATCTTCGAGCCGGGATTCTCGATGGCGAAAACGGTAACCAATATTTCCGGTCGCGGAGTTGGAATGGACGTGGTGAAATCCCACATCGAGAAAATCGGCGGTATCGTCGATGTCTCCAGTCGACTCGGCGAAGGCACCACGGTCAAAATCAGAATCCCTCTGACGCTGGCCATCATCCCCGGCCTGGTCATTACAAGCGGGGGTGAACGATTTGTGATTCCGCAAGTGAGTCTACTTGAGTTAATCCGCCTGGAGGGGGATTCCGCCGGAAAGCACATCGAGTATGTCCACGGAACACCGGTATATCGCCGGCGCGGAAGTCTACTTCCCATCACCTATCTGAATCAGGTGTTAGGGCTGAAATCATCCGAGAGGGCCGAGGCAGTCAGCATGGTGGTCCTGCAGGCAGAGGACCGCCAGTTTGGGTTAGTGGTGGACGGCATCAACGATACCCAGGAAATTGTGGTGAAGCCGCTGGGCAAGCAGTTGAAGGGGCTTACCTTATATGCCGGCGCGACGATCATGGGCGATGGCCGCGTGGCCCTCATCCTCGACGTGCTGGGAATCGGCCAGCGCTCCGGTGTATTTGGGGAATCACGTGAACAGACACGCGTGGCGGACAAACAGAAAATGCAATCGGAGATTGAGCAGCAGCGGTTGCTGTTGTTCCGGTCTGGTTCGTTCGATCGTTTGGCTGTCCCACTTTCTCTTGTCGCCAGGCTTGAGGAGTTCCCCCTATCCGCCATCGAGCACGCGGGCGGTGGGCAGGTGGTTCAATACCGGAACCGCATTCTTCCGTTGGTGTCGCTCCGGGCCGTTCTGGAACCGGGAGCTCTCAATCAGGGCCAGTTGTCTGACCCCGTGCAAGTTGTTGTCTTCAACGATGGCGACCGCAGTGTGGGTATGGTGGTCGACCAGATTCTGGATGTCGCAGAAGAGGCGGTCACGGTGCGACAAAAGTCAAGCCGCAAGGGCCTCCTGGGCTCGGCGGTAGTTGGCAAGCGCGTAACCGATTTCCTCGATCTCAACGAAGTCATCCATGCTTCCGAAGGGAACTGGGATAAGGACGTGGACGGACAGAAAAGCGGCAAAAGGGTTCTTGTCGCAGATGTCTCGGCGTTCTCAAGGGGCATGATTCGGAGCGTACTGGATATGGCAGGCTACGTCGTCCTTGAGGCCGCAAATCTTGACGAGGCAATTCACGGGTTGGAAAAGCAGTCGGTAGACGCGGTCGTGGCGGCGCTGGATCTTCCGCCCAATGGCAGTTCGGCTTTGCTTGCAGCTATCCGCCGACGGCCAGAGTGGGACAAGCTTCCGGTTCTTGCGGTGGCTGATTCTACCGATCATGTGCTGGCGTCCGCGGTTCGGACGGCGGGTTTCCAGGACTGCCAATCGAAGTCTGACACAGTAGCCATTCTCCAATCGCTGGCACAGCTTGTTTCGGCCGCCGCCCTGGTTGACCTGGCTCCTGAATGCGTGGGAGTGAAGGGATAACCAATGGCAATCGATATAACGACAACGAAATCCGAAGTGCCGCTGACGAGTGGACAATTCTCCACCTTCTACGTGGCGGACCTTTTCTTCGGCGTGGATGTTCTCCATGTCCAGGAAGTGTTGCGCTCGCAACAAATGACTTCCGTGCCTCAAGCTCCCGGCGTTATTGAGGGTTTGATTAACCTGCGAGGCCAGATCGTCACCGCCATCGATATGCGAAGGCGGCTTGGATTGCCGCAACGCGCGGGAGGCCAGGCGCCCATGAATATCGTGGTCCGCACTCTCGACGGAGCTGTGAGCCTGTTGGTCGACGAAATTGGAGATGTGCTGGACATGGATGTAGCCACCTACGAACGGCCTCCGCAGAATCTCGATGCCGCAGCAAAAGAGCTTATCCGCGGTGTTTACAAGCTGAAGGACAGGCTGCTGCTGGTCCTGGATGAAGAGAAAACGGTGGATCTTGCCGTCGGGAGGGCAGCCTAATGCCGCCGACTCGGCATCGCGAACCATGAGCCGGAATAAATTGCGTTCGACATTCAGCGAGAGCCTGTTGACTTTCGCAAAACAGAAACCAGCCTGATATTTAGGCGCCGGTAGCGGCACAGCAAAGCAACAGGAACATTGCGAGGAGCAAAAGAGATGGCAAAGCAAACAAGCAGCACCCGGCAGGAACCGTCCGGCCGGAAATCGTCCAACGGCGCCGCCGTATTGGACCGTCCAGAATTCGATGTTTCAACTGCCCAGGATGACGATCGACTTCAGCAGGAAATCGTTCGCCTGGTTGAGGCTTCGCACGAAGGCCGTCTCGGTGAGCGCGGCAGGGCGGACCAGTTCGAGGGGAACAACCGCAAGGTCGTTGAGGGAGTGAACCGGATATTGGATGCCATCCTGCTGCCTATCGGTGAGGGTAACCGCATTCTGGCGCAGATCAGCACTGGCAAGATCGACGAGTTGATCTCGCAAACCTACAGCGGCGACCACGAAAAGATGAAGTTGGCCATCAATAATGTGGGCGCAGTGCTGCAAGGGCTGCAGAAGGAACTGGGCAGACTGACAGTGGCATCCAACGCCGGTCTACTCAAGGAACGCGGCAACTCCGTTCAGTTTCAGGGTGCGTTCGCAGGTATCGTGACGAATGTCAACGAGATGCTGGACGCGATTCTGCTGCCAATTGGAGAAGGCAACCGCGTCCTCGAATTGATCCGCGGCGGCAACCTGCGCGAGAGTGTCGACATTGCCTGCAAGGGCGATCACGAGAAGATGAAAAATGCCATCAACGGCGTGCATGGCTGGCTGACCGATCTGGTCGCCTATGTGACGAAGATCGCCAACGGCGACCTGACCGCAACGACGGCCAAAGCCTCAGACCAGGATCAGATCCACGAGTGGCTGTTGATGATGAAGAGCAATATTCAGGCTCTCGTCAACGATACGAACATGCTCGCCAAAGCCGCCGTCGACGGCAAAGTAGGCACGCGCGCCGAAGCCGGCAAGCATCAGGGCGAGTATCGCAAGATCATCGAGGGCGTGAACCTGACTCTGGAGGCGGTTGCCGCGCCCCTCAAGTCTACTGCCGAGAATGCAAGCACGCTGGCATCTTCCTCAGAGGAACTTACGGCGGTCAGTCAGTCAATGGCCAGCACCGCGGAAGAAACCGCTGTACAGGCCAACGTGGTGTCGGCGGCGAGCGAACAGGTTTCGAGAAATGTCGCTTCCGTGGCTACTGCCTCCGAAGAGATGCAAGCTTCAATCCGCGAAATATCGAAGAACGCCAACGACTCGGCGCGGGTGGCCAAGAATGCGGTCAGCGTTGCCCAGTCAACCAACGAAACCATGAAGAAGCTCGGCCAATCCAGCCAGGAGATCGGCAACGTGATCAAGGTGATTACCTCGATCGCGCAGCAGACCAACCTTCTGGCGCTCAATGCAACCATCGAAGCTGCGCGCGCTGGAGAAGCCGGCAAGGGCTTTGCGGTTGTGGCCAATGAGGTAAAGGAACTGGCCAAGCAGACTGCCAAGGCAACCGAGGAGATCAGCCAGAAGATCGAGGCCATCCAGGGAGTCACCAAGGGAGCCGTCACGGCAATCGAGGAAATTGGCACAATCATCAACCAGATCAATGACATTTCCAACAGCATCGCCTCGGCAGTGGAAGAACAGACGGTGACGACCAATGAAATTGGCCGCAGCGTAACCGAAGCAGCTCAAGGGGTCAACGATATCTCCAAGAACATCGCCGGCGTGGCTACTTCGGCGAGGAATACGACGCAGGGAGCTAACGACACCAAGACCGCATCTTTGGAGTTGAGCAAAATGGCAGCTTCACTCCAGGCGTCCGTAGCGAAGTTCACATTCTAAGGGGATCAACGGTCTGCATCACAGCCTGGCGCATAAGCAATTATCCGCCAGGCTGTCCTCGACAAACGAAAGCGGAATAGCAATGAGCAAAGCACTGGTTGTGGATGACTCGAAGACAATTCGCATGATCATTCGAAGGATCTTGTTGGAACTCGGTTACGAGGTCTGCGAAGCGGGCAACGGCATCGAGGCCCTTCGAGTCCTGGAGGCCGAAAAGACCGTAGTCACGTTAGTTCTTGCGGACTGGAACATGCCGGAGATGAATGGCCTGGACCTTCTCAAGCAACTGCGCCTCGATCCTGACCTGGCTTCGCTGAAGGTGATCATGGTTACCACAGAGACCGAAATCAGCCAGATGGCTTCGGCCTTGGAGGCAGGGGCGAACGAGTACGTAATGAAGCCGTTTACGAGAGAGATTCTAAAAGGAAAACTTGAACTCATCGGGATTTCTGCACCGGCAGGGAAATAGCCATGGCACTGAACAAGCGCGTTCTGCAAATCGGTGAGCGAATCCGCGTGATGGTGGTGGACGATTCGGTCGTCATCCGTCGACTGGTTACTCAAGCACTTGAGCAGGATCCGATCCTTGAGGTGGTGGGAACGGCCTCCAACGGATCGATCGGACTGCAACGGATCCCACAGTTGAATCCAGACGTCGTGACCTTGGATATCGAGATGCCGGACATGGACGGGATGGAGATGTTACGTCGAGTGCGGCGAGAGTACCCGCAACTTCGGGTCATTATGTTCAGCACACTCACGGAGCGAGGTGCGGCGAAAACGCTGGAAGCGCTAATTCTTGGGGCGGACGATTACGTGGCCAAGGTCTCCAACGAGGCGTCACTGGACCGCTCAATGACTCGCCTTCGGGAAGAGATGATCCCGAAGATCAAGCAGTTCTTCTACCTGCCCGAGCAAAGCCGAGATGCGGGAAGGCCACAACCGGTATGCGCCCCGATAGGGCAGCCGGCCGCCCCGGGCTCACGGGTGGTGCCAGGCAGGAAGACGCGGCCTGAAGTGGTCGTGATTGGAGTTTCAACAGGAGGACCGACTGCGCTGGGCACAATTCTCCCGAAGTTTCCTGCAAATTTCCCACTGCCGATCCTGGTAGTGCAGCACATGCCACCGCTCTTTACGCGACTGCTTGCTGAGCGCCTGAACTCCACCTGTCAGCTATCGGCCGGTGAAGCGAATCAGGGTAGCTTAATTGAACAGGGCAAGATCCTGATTGCGCCGGGTGATTTTCACATGAAGGTAGCCTCCAATGGCGGAGTTGCGTGCGTTTCGCTCGATCAGTCACCGCGGCAGAACTCGTGCCGCCCTGCGGTAGATGCGCTCTTTGCTTCCACAGGGGAGGTGTACGGTGGCGCGGCCCTGGCAGTGATTCTAACCGGCATGGGTCAAGATGGTTTGCGTGGTGCGGAGATTCTGAAGGCACAAGGGGCCAGCATCTTAGCACAGGATGAGGCTTCCAGCGTTGTCTGGGGTATGCCTGGCGCCATCGTGAATGCGGGCCTTGCCGACCGTGTGCTGCCGCTGGATGAAGTGGTGCCTGAGATTCTTCGCATGACGGGCAGGAATTAAGAGGGAAGTTGATGGCAAGTCAAACACTAGTCTCGGAGATCCTGCCGGAAAATTACCGGTTTCTGCAGGCGCTGGTCTATTCCCAGGTGGGAATAGTGCTTGAGAATAACAAGAACTATCTGTTTGAAAGCCGTCTCGTTCCCATCGTCAAGCAATTCAACCTTGGATCCGTCAACGCATTGTGCGATCACATGCTTGCCAAGCGCGATCCAGCGATCGGTCAGCAAGTCGCAGAGGCGATGACTACAAATGAGACCTACTTCTTTCGCGATCCAGCTCAATACGAGGCCATACGAACGGTCTTGCTGCCGAGATTGAGAGAAGAACGGCAAGTTACGAGGAAATTGCGTTTCTGGTCGGCTGCGTCATCGACCGGTCAGGAGGCATACAGCCTGGCCATGTTGCTCCTGGAGGAGGGTTTGAGGGATTGGGACATTCAAATCCTTGGCACCGACTTTTCTTCGAACGTGCTGGAGCGAGCACAGTCCGGCACCTTCCAACAGATTGAGGTGAACCGGGGGCTGCCGGCTGCTCTCCTGGTCAAGCATTTCCATCGTACCGGCATGCACTGGCAAGTGAGTGAAACGGTTCGTCGTATGGCTCGTTTCGAGACGATCGACCTTCGCAAAAGCATGCGGACGTTGGGACCCTTCGATCTGGTATTCTGCCGCAACGTCATGATCTATTTCGACGACGCAACGAAGCGGAACATCATGAAGGAACTCCACAGTACGTTGTTTCGAGGGGGTTGGTTGTTACTGGGCGGCGCCGAGTCGGCTTTCGGCCTCGACGAGTGGTTTGAGCGAAAGACGGTAGGCAATGTGACCGTCTATGTAGCCCGATGAAAGAGAGATTATGCAAACGGAAGTAAGTCTAGAATTACTCGCGGAGATTGTGGAGACAGTGTTCATGACGATGATGAGCCTCGAGGTGTCTTCTAGTGACGTGCCATGGAGCCACAAAGGGGAACGGCTGAGTTCCTGCGTACACCTGACCGGCGATTGGAACGGGGTAGTTGTTCTTGAGTGCAACAGTCGACAAGCTTGTCAATTTGCCGGCCGCATTCTTGCGATGGATGCGCCCGAAACGGTGGACGACGATGTCCGCGATGTATTGGGCGAGCTAGCCAATATGATCGGCGGGAACATGAAGTGCGGGATGGCGACAGGAGTTCGCCTCTCCATGCCCACCGTAATGGAAGGCCACGACTACGACTTGCGGGTCTGCGGATCGCAGTTATTGGAAAGACTTGGCTTTGAATGCGCAGAAGGCCCCTTCTGGGTCACGGTCTTCACTACCCAGGATAGGTGAGAACAACCTCGGGAGGGGAGATCGACCCATCCGCGAGTACGGCTACCTCCTTCGAACCTGCTCGGACCCAGCACTCCGAAAGCGGCAGCAAGACCACCACGGCCTTGATTCGGCGGGCAAATGGCAGGCACCAAACGGAGCCCTATGCATCGATTTGGGGCATCAACCCCGTCAATGGCTACTGCGAGGAGACCGTCAGACTGCGACGTGCAGCTACGGCGCTTGTTAGAAACAGTTTGCGCACAGCGTCGTGGATTCGCTCTACAGCCGCACGGCGGTAATCCCAACGCTGGTCTGCATTCGGTTGCTCGACAACCATTGTCGCGTTTGCCTCAAAAAGAAGAACCTCGCCTTGCCGATTCAGGCCAAAGTCGATGCCGCCATAGTCGAGGCCGAGCGACGCCTGCACCAGTTGCAGAGCGGCCATGGCCTTGCTCCCCAACACACCGGGCATATTGGTTAGGAACTCCGCTTCTTCGGCGCGGTGTCCGGCGCGATCTACCATGTCTGCACTGAAGTAGTGGATCTTCCAATTTTGCGAGATGGCCAAATGAAGTGGATACAGCTGCCCGCCAACCATCATTACGCGGTACTTTCGCGCGCATCCATCCGAACCTCGCGCATCGAGATATTCGATTGCCAGTACTTCCGCCTCCGGCCTTCCGGACCCCGGGAGCCCGTCAACCGCGGAGACGAGTTCTGAGGCCGAATCAACCTTACAAAAATGTTGTCCCATGTGGAATCCCGGCGTCCGTAGAAGAAGTGGGAAGGTGAAGCCTCGCGCGGCCAGTGCAGCTGGTCCATCCGGTCCGGCGAGCAATGCATGACGGAATACCAATGTCGCGGGAGTGATCAATCCTGGGAGCTTGCTTAACCGCTTGGCATTGTCGCAACGACTCGTTGCCCGCACCGCAGCGGGCTCGTTCAGGATTGGAGCGGACGTGAATGCCAACAGCGACTCGACTGCATCCAACGCTTCCGCTGACAAGTCGGAGTCGCCGATTCCGTTGACGACAAATTGGTGTAGCGGCAGCGGAATTCGCGCATCGTAGAAATCCGCAACGACAACATATGTCTCGAAGATGCGGTCATCGAGCAATTTCTCAATCGGTGTGTTGCCGCCGGTGGAAGAGACAAAGAGCAGAACCGGAATTGGTTGGGATTTGCCCCGGTAGAGAGATGGGAAGAGGCTCTTCTGTCCAAAGGATTTCCGCTGGTGCAGCTTGGCTGTTTCAACTTCGCCTAGACGAGTGAGTACGTAATACATTCCGCCGTGTGCCGGGGGAAACTCCGGATCGATGCGAAGCGCTGCCTCGTAATGCGTGCGCGCTTCCTCGGGATTGCCTCCTTGAAGCAACGCGCTTCCCAGGTTCACCTGACAGACAATGTCTTCTGGATGGTACTTCACTGCTTCGGCGTAAACCATTTGAGCTGCTTTGTGCTGACCCGCGGCAACCAGAAGCTTCCCTAGCGCAAACAGGTTGGGCAGATGCGACGGATCGAGTTCAAGGACCCGCAAGTGGTCGCTTCTTGCTTCGAGGCTGCGTCCCATTTCGGCCAGTAATGTGGCACGCTCAACAAGCAGATCGACTTCAACGTCAGTCGGCATAGGACTAAGCTTGGCTAGTTCCGCATCGACTTGCCGCACCCTGGCATTGCGCTTGAGCCATGGCCGCCACACACCCTGATCCGGTTTTGAGGGACGTGCCGCGCTCTGCAACGCGCGTCCCGCGTCCAGCGTCGCCTCCACAAGAGTGTCCATTTCGGCGCGTGTTGTCCGATGGTTCACGATGGCCGCGCGGATAGCCAACTGGCCTGCGATGACAGTCGTTGAAGGCGCAACTGCGCCCGACTCCTGCAGCTGGATGGCGATCTTGCGGTTGAGCTGGTCTGAATTCAAAGCCGTCGCCGGATCGCCTGGGGTTGCAAAACGGTAGCGGAAGCAGACAATGTTGAGCTCGACCGACGCCATCATTTCCAGTTCTGTCGACGCGACGATGCGACTTTCCAAGTATCGGGCCAGTTCGCAAGTGTGGCTGATCACCGCACCGATCGCATTCATGCCGTAGACCTTGAGCGTCATCCAGGTCTTGAGAGCGCGAAAGCCACGCGAAAGATCGGGGCCCAGGTCGCAGGGCCATGGAGAGCCTGCGGACATCCCACGTTCTTCCCGTGTGAGATACGCGGAAGATGAGGCAAACGCCTGCTGGTGGCGCGTGCCATCGCGCACAAGAATGAAACCTGCGTCGTATTGCACCTGCGCCCACTTGTGAAAGTCGAAAGCCAGCGAATCCGCGAGTTCGATTCCTTTGAGGCGGGGCGCCAGTTCCGGAGCGAGCATGGCCAACGCACCGTATGCGCCGTCGACATGAAACCAAAGTTTGTTTTCGGCGCAAATTGCGGCGATGCCAGCGAGGTCATCGATTGCCCCGGTATCAACTGTCCCGGCGGTGCCGATGACGAGGAATGGATTAAAGCCAGCATCTCGATCCGCCTTTATAGCCTGTTCCAAGGCTTTCAGGTCGATCCGCTGCCCGCTATCGATTGGAACGAGGCGCAGCGCATCGCTGCCCAGTCCGGCGAAGTCAAGCGCTCGCCCAATGCATCCATGGGCGGCCACCGAGGCATAGGCGGTCAGCTTCTGTGCGTTTTGACTGACGCCCTGGCGGCGAACGTCGCAGCCCAGCCTTGCGTCACGCGCTACTACCACCGCGATGAAGTTTGCAATCGATGTGCCGGTGACGAAGAGCCCGGTTGCTTCAGCGGGGAATCCAAAAAGGGCGCGCATCCAGTCTGTAACCTGATTTTCGACGTCGAGAGGAATCTGATCGCGGCCGCCTAAATTCGCATTCAAGCCGGCAGCCAGCATCTCTGCCATCATGCCCACAGGTGTGCCCCCACCTTGTACCCAGCCCATAAAGCCAGGGTGAGAATTACGAGCGGTGAAGGGCATGATCGTGGTCATGAACTCTTCATGGACCTTCGCCAGTGCCGTAGGCGCCAAGGGAAGAGATTCACGAAAGTGAGCGCGCACCTCGTTCGGGATAACTTCCCACACTGGGCGGTCACGGATATTCTCTATCGAACCGAGCATGTCATCGAGCATGCGGTGGGCTAATTGACGAAAGTCCTTCCAGTCCACGGGATCGAGGGAGGTGTTTGCGGTCTGTGCCTTCGCATGGAAATGATTTTTCCCGCTGCCACGTCTACTGCTTCTTTGTCTCATTTTGGCTCGCCGCTTCAGATGCTCTCCCTGGCGCATGTGTCTTGGAAGGCCGCCACTCCACCTATTCATGTGCAATTGGGGCTCCACTCGTCTCAGCGTGTGCAGTTTTATGGTCAATAGTGACCATATCCGCTTGCGGGTGCATTTCTTGACATGACTCAAGCAGCCGTTTGAGCGAGCAAGCCCGCCCCGGTAAGCTCGAAGGTGGCCGCTGATAGCAAAGAGAGCTTCGCAATCGCTTGTTCTCATAAGGCTCTCATCCGCGAACTGGTTGGTGTGGGACGGGGATGTCCGCCAGACACATGACCACTGTTGCCTGCAAGATCTCACCGACGTCCCATTTTCCAGGTTCTTTTCTCGTGGAAGGAATACTCTAATTAGGTGACCTACCATCCATACTTCCTGGCGGGACCGGAGATCGGATTTTGAGCCAAGGTTGGTCTCCAATTTGTTCAGCGCGCGATGCAGAACACGCTTGGGCACCACCAGGCGGCCGTTTGACTGAGGCCGAGTGGATTGATTGCAACTCGAAGATGCGTTTCCCCAAGCTGCTGACTGTCGTCCTTATGAGCAATGGTCGAGCGGTTTATAGAAATAAGTCTGAACCGAAGGGCAACGCCCGCCGATAGACGATAAGACGCAGATTCGCTTTCAAACCGGAGGAGGGCAGATTCATGCAGATCAGCAGCATCTCAGATACCGCCGCTTCGACAGCAGGGTGGGCCACGATACCGCTCCCATCTAAACCCGTAACTTCATTGTCCCCTGTGGCCGCTCCGCAACTGACACACGCAGATGCCTTCACGTCCTCTGTACCCGCCAAAGCCTCCTCGTCATCCGCGCCTTCCACGTCGCCAGCGTCCGCGAAGGCCTCAGCGTCGGCCTCTGCAACTCCGCTGACGTCGCCCGAGGCTCCCACCAAGTCCTTTAGATCTTCCAAGACTCCCTCTCCTTCAGTGCCGCCTCAAAGTTCCGCGAGCATGAGTCCGGTTGCGACCCTAGCCGCTTCCTATTCCACAACAGTGGCGGGCAAGAACTATTCAGGAAGCGTTGAAGAGTCGGGAGGAACCTACACAGCGTCTGTTCAATATCCGCCCGGAGCCAGCGCAAGCGGATCAAGCGTTCAGTCCGCAGAGAACAATCTCGATGTGGTTTTAGATAGTCTCGCCTGACGGTTCCTGATTGAGATCTGGATGCGCAAGCCGCGAGGGACGCCACATAGACTATCGGCCGCTCTAACCAGGAGTAGCAAGAAAGAGAACGATGCTCGTAGGGCAAATAAATTGGATCAACCCAGCCGACGCTGCGAGCCAGCGCGCATTGCCGGATAATGTTACAAATGGCGACAACAGCGAGTCCGCGTTTGCGCTGGTGTACGAGGCAATCCTGGGCATTTCAGACGAGCCGCCACCTGGAAGTGGAACGTCCAACAATTGGCTCGACACGGATGGGGAAGGTGACCAGCCTCAGCCGGACGACTCCAGCGGGCTGTGTGGTGCAATCAGCGTGGGCTCAGGCGCTGGTGCATGGTTTCTCGCGGGCCGAGACTCAAACGCGGATTTCGCCCTTGGCTCCCAAGGTGCTACGAGTTACGGCAGCAGCATGGAACGGTTACTTTCGAAGGGCAAGGAAGCTCAAGTAGAACCCGTACGAACTCAACCGACGGATATTGAGGCATCGGCGGCCTATAGAAGAGCCCAGCAGAGTGGAGATCATGTGCAGGCGTCCGGGCTCAATGGCGATGTCGCTACCACGTCGAATTCAGGTGGCAAAATGAACAAGAGCCGGCTTTCCGACTGGATGGACGCTCACGCGCTCTCTCGCTCAAGCCATCACTGCGCAATGTATTGTCGACTTGGGATGGAGGCGGCAGGTCTTAACACCGGGGATCGCCCGCAATCAGGCGATGCGGGAGACTACGGCCCGTTCCTGTTGAGGCATGGGGCACAAACAGTGCCGGTGGACTCTTACGTTCCGCAAGTCGGCGATGTGGTCGTTTTTGATAAGACAGGCCAACACCCGTATGGTCACATTGAAATGTATGACGGACGCCATTGGGTATCAGACTTCATGCAGCAAAGTTTTTCCCCTTATCATGATGCGATGAGTACGCCGCCCTTTACAATTTATCGGCTAAGTTAAGGCAGGGATAGGGCTTGGTCCACTCGTCAAATGCAATACGGAGAAATTTCGATGCTTCCTGAAAGGATGCTGGCGTTAGACCGATAACCAAGATTGAAGGATTTGCATGGCGTTAGTGGTTCCACCTGCCGAGGTTAGGCTGCCAAAGTTGGCGGGTGAGATACGTTATGTCGCGCGGCAACCCATCCTGGACCGGCACAGCAGAGTGAAAGCGTATGAACTGCTCTATCGGACCGGTCCGGATGAAGCTTTTTGCGGAGATTCTGGGAATGCCACCCGCACCATGCTTGACAACACTGTGATCTTCGGGCTCGATGCCTTGACGGCGGGGTTGCCGGCATTTGTGAATTGCACCATGGAGTCGCTGGTGGGGCATCTGGTGGAGGTTCTGCCGCCAAGTTTGACGGTGCTGGAGATATTGGAAACACTGGAGCCGACGCCGGAATTGATTGCCGCATGCCGCGAACTAAAGGCTGCAGGTTTTCAGATGGCATTGGACGACTTTATGTGGGAGCCAAAGTTCGAGCCACTCGTGGAGTTAGCCGACTACATCAAGGTAGATTTTCTCCTGGCAGACGCGGCGACGCGGCAACACCTGTTCAAGCAATTGAACGGCGCGGCGGTCACCTTGCTAGCAGAGAAGGTTGAAACCCAAGCGGACTTCAGGCAGGCTTGCACGGAGGGCTTCACCCTGTTTCAGGGATACTACTTCTGCCGGCCACTATTGCTGGAAAACCGAAAGGTTCCGTCAAACCGGTTGGCCCATTTCCAGATTCTTGAACTATTGCAGCACGATCCCCTCAACCTGGGTCAGTTGAGCGAAGTTGTGAAGCAGGATACATCTCTCACTTACCGGTTTCTGCGTTTGGTCAACTCGCCGGTGTTTGCGATTCGGCAAGAGGTATTGTCAATCAAGGCAGCGCTGGTGGCAGTAGGCGACGATGCCATCCGGCGCATCGCGACACTGGCAATCACCAGTGAATTGAATGCCAATCAGCCAACGGAACTCCTTAGAATGGCCTTCGTGCGAGCCCGCTTTTGTGAATTGGCAGCAGAGTTTTGCGGGTTGAGACCGGCGGAGCAATATTTGCTGGGATTGTTCAGCCTGCTGCCGGCGATGTTGCGGGTCCCCATGGCAGATCTGATCCCATTACTCCCTTTGCGGGCGAGGATTCGTGAAGCGTTGATGGGCGCGGTGAGCGCAGAGGGATGCCTGCTGCATTGGGTCGAGTTTCACGAGCGCGGCGATTGGCCGAAGTGCGATGCGATCGTTCATTCCTATGGCTTGAAACTGGAACAGACACTCAGGTGCTATGAAGGGGCAGTGATTTGGGCTGATGCAGCCCTGCACTATGCGAGCTGATGTGTCGCGTATCTTTGAGGCGTAGCGGTACCAGCCATATTAGGTTCTGGTGCAAATAGCCTTGGCCCCCTCCGGTAAAGTGGTCTCTGGAGAGTTAAGGACTAACTGTGAGCGAGCTGAAGGGCACTGAGGAGTTGTTCCGAGGGCGCCACTTCGACCGCGAGGATTGGTCGCAAACTTCCATGTGGACGCCCCACGCGAGCAATGCTTCAGAGCTTCATCCATCTTCAACCACTGCAGTTGCGGCTGCTTCCCGCACGTGACGATATTCACGTAGTTGCGGCTCCGCAGGCGATGGATCATCGCCGGCCTTGAAGGAGCCGCTGTCGTTGGCGGGGTCAGCGCAGTGGGAGCAGGCCTGGTAAGCATCGGTATTCCCAAGGACAGCGTCCTCAAGTACGACGTGGCCTTAAAAACCGACACGACGAAACCGAGCACAGAAGATCAGACAAAAGGCAAGCTTCACGAAGTCAAAGGCGCAATCAGGCAGAAAGCCGGCGAAGTTACCGGTAACCCGAACCTGGAGGCTGATGGCAGAGCTGAAAAGAAAGCCGGAAAAGTCCAAAACATTGCCGGCAAGATTGAAAAGGCTGTTGGAGAGTAAGGGCATCACCATTGAACTCAGAGACGAGAAAGGTCAAGAGAGCATGGCGCAATCAGTGTTGGAACAAGCGGGCGAGAAAATCGTCGAGACTGCGCACACCGCTTCTCGTGCGGCGTCGGCTGTCACGGACGCGCTGGAAGATAGTTTTGAAGCAGCGACGCGTGCCGCAAGGCAAGGTAGCCATGCCGCCGAAGAGCTTCTTGACGATGCGAAGAGACACGTCAAGCGAAATCCGATTGAAGCGGTTCTGGCGGCATTCGCAGCGGGCATTGCGGCGGGAACACTGTTCGGCTGGATGATGAAGCGTAGGCAATCCTAACAATCGACGATCTATTCTAACCAGAATTCCGACGCCTGACGCTCCATACTGGCCATTCAAATGGTGCTTGCGAGAGCAGGCGCCTCATCGATGAACTTGGCAATGTGGAGGTTTCAATGAACCCCAGTCTCCTGGTCCCACTGATCGCGATCGCCGTGGTGGTGATTCTGATCGTCGTTGGGATAGTTTGGCTGAATGCACGAAAGCGCAAGAGTACCACCGCAGACTTGCGGCAAAGGTTTGGGCCCGAGTACGACCGGACGGTGCTAACCCATGGGTCGGAAAGAAAAGCTGAGGCGATACTAGGAGATCGCGAGAAGCGCGTTGAGAAGTTCCACGTCCGCGATCTCGATCAGACGGAACACGAACGTTTTTCAAAACGTTGGTTGGCCGTCCAGGCCAACTTTGTGGATTCCCCCAAGGCGGCAGTCGCAGATGCCGATGATCTCGTGTCCACTGTAATGATCGCTCGCGGCTATCCCGTATCCGAATTCGATCAGCGTGCTGCCGACATTTCTGTCGATCATCCCCGGGTGGTGGAGAACTACCGCTCTGCGCATGAGATTGCGCTCCGGGTTGGGAAAGATCAGGCAACCACGGAAGATCTGAGAACGGCGATGATTCACTACCGGTCTCTGTTTGAGGAACTGATCCAGGTACCAACGATTGTGGAAAGGAAAGCGGTGGCGTAATGGCCGAATTGAAAGACAGGAACAGGAGATTACCACGACCAGTTTGGCGGGCTACGACAATGTGCAAGGACAACCCGGCGGACCCGAGCTGGAGGAAGCCCAGGAGACGAACGCTCGTAAAAGACCGTTTCTGGTTCTGGAGCCTGCGGCCCTGTTTTCCGAAGCGGAAATGGAAGCGTTCCGAACCCAATGGATCAAGATACAGACTGGTTTCGTCGACGAGCCTCGCCTGACTGTCGAAGACGCAGACAAGCTGGTCGCTGCCGTGATGCAGCGGCTCGCGGACGGATTCGCCACAGAACGATCGGGCTTGGAAAAGCAGTGGGATCGCGGTGACAACGTGTCCACTGAGGACCTGCGTATCGCCCTGCAGCGTTATCGTTCTTTCTTTGACAGGCTGCTGAACCTTTAACTGCGAACTGGCCTTCGGATGCTGAGAGGGGCCCTCGTGTCGGTTTAGAGAACTCCCGTTGTTCAACGGCGAAGAGAAACCAAATCTAATTCCACGAAGAAGGATGAGATTAACGAGAGAAACCATTCGCGCCTTATCGATCTTGACTTAGATGCTTCCGGTCGAAGCCCCTTGCCATGGTCGTCCACACAATGCTTCCTTCACAGGGGGAATTCAATTCCCGGGAGAACTTATGAAAACGCTACGAGCGCTACTCGCACTTCCCATCCTGGCTATGGCTTTGGCAAGTGCGCCCGCCACGGCCCAGGATCATCAAGACAACCACGCCTACAAGCAGCACAGCGAATGGAAGTCGGGCTCAAAGATTCAGCAGGAAGACTGGAACAGAGGCGATAAGGTCGATTACAAGCAGAATCACCTTCCCCGTCCGCGGGCGGGACATGAGTGGCGCGAGATCGATGGGAATTACGTGCTGGCGGATCAGGATGGAATGGTCGTTTCCGTGCGCCGCGCTCCCCACGATCACTAGATTGTACAAACCTTCGAATGAACAAGAACCCAGGTCGCTCCGCATAGGTCGGCCTGGTGTTCTTTTTTGTTCCTCGTTCGTCGGAGTGAGCTAATGGAGAAGTTAACGTCGCCGCAAGGAATCATCTTTGTCCTAGTCAAACCGGCGGCATAACCATGGGTAATCAGCCCAGATCAAAGGAGATCTGAAATGCTCATACTCATCATTGTTCTTGTGTTGGTGTTCGGCTTGGGTGGAGGATACTTCGGCTACAGCCGGTGGGGCACAGGCGGAGGCGCGGGCATCGGGCTAGGCACGGTACTGGTGATCTTGCTTGTGTGCTATCTGCTGGGAGTCTTCCACTAGAGCGATCTGCGACACACTGGACACGCCGACCGAAACATGTGAGAGGCCGGGACTCGCCGTTTTAGTACCGATCACATCCTCGATCATCCCGGAGAGGGCGCGCATCTGACGGGAATCCTCGTGGCCGAGTTGGGGCGGGTCGAACTGGCTCGTGAAGCCCGTTCGAACGCAATTCTGCACGGCCTGAGCGATTCTGCACAGCGCTGCGAGGGCAACGGAGTGAATCTATTGGCTGGCGCCACGGGGCAGGAGTTGCTCATTCTCCCGGGTTCGGGCGTAGTGCCGGTCAGAGGACCAATATGAAAACGACAAAACTGCTTCCTGTCATCTTGACGCTTCTTGCAATGGCAACGATGGTCGGCTGCTGGGGGGGGGCTGCAAAGTCGGCGGATGTTTCGGACGGCATCCGCAAGGCGCTCGATCAGGCAGGTCTCAAGCAAGTCACCGTCAGCGAGGATCGTGAAAAGGGCATTGTGACCCTGGGTGGACAAGTTGCCACTGACACTGACAAGTCACAAGCTGATTCCCTGGCTAAGTCCTTAGCGGGCGGACAGGTGGTTGCGGACCAGATTGCAGTGCTTCCGGTTGGGACGGTAAAAGAGGCAAAGGCCGTGAATTCCGATTTGGACCAAGGTATTGAAAGGAATCTGGACGCTGCGCTCATCCAGAACAAGTTGCACGATAAGGTGAGCTACGACGTGAAGAACGGAGTAGTTACACTGACCGGAGAAGTGGCCTCGACCGACGTGCGCACGGCCGCGGAGACGTTGGCGTCGGCGGTTCCCAACGTGTTGCAAGTGGTGAACGATCTGCAGGTCAAGAACCAGAAAGCCACTTCTTCACAATAGAAATGCAAAGTTGATTGATACTTGTGTGACCTCGTCGATCCGCGCACTCGATCGCACAATCTTTGCAGGGAGAGATTCATGTTCGACGTTCGTTTCCGCGATTTCCTCCTCTCGGCGTTAGCGCTGGCCTGCTTGATTCCGACGCCTTTCTCGATTGGACAAACTGCGCTGGGGCATGATGCCGCTGCCGTAGCGGCTCCGGGTACTATGGTGCGCTGGGCGGCGCCCGGAGCGAAGCGATGCAGCATGGGAGCGCGTTCATGGGCCGCGCTGAACGGAACTTGCTACTATCCGATCGACCTGTTGCGGAGCCCAGGGCCTGTCACGATCGCGCTGTTGGGCACGGGGACAAAGCAGTTCTCGCGCATCTCAGTGGAACCCAACGATTACGGGACCGAGGAGATCACGCTTCCCGATATTCCGCAGGCCCACCCCTCGGCGGAGGACCTGAGGCGCGATGCGGCCGACCAGCGGCTGCTGAGCAGGATCTGGCATAGGAAAGAGGGCCCTGCGCAGTTTACGCTGCCCCTCGGGGAGCCGGTCAGGCCAATGTCCGTGGGTAAGTCCTTCGGCGTGAAGCGCGTGTACAACGGCAAGCTGGCCGAGCAGGCCCACATGGGGGCCGACTATGATTCGCCGGTGGGCTCGCCGATCCTAGCAGTTGCCGACGGGACGGTTGTGCTCGCGAAGGAAATGTTCTTCGAAGGCAATTCCGTTTTTATCGATCACGGCGACGGTCTCATCAGCATGTACTTCCATCTCTCCGAGCTCAAGGTCGAGGTCGGGCAAGAGGTGAAGAGGGGGCAGACGCTGGGCCGGGAAGGATCGACGGGCCGCGCTACCGGACCACACCTTTGGTTCGGCGTCCGCTGGCATGATGCCCGCATCAACCCCAAGTTCTTGCTCGAGGAGCCAAGCAGAATTCCGATGGTGAATCGAGCGGCACCATAGACATAGAGTGCGGCTTTTCCACCGATCAGTTGAATACGAGAATTGCCGCGAAGGTTTCTGCGGGACAAAAGTATCGAAACCGAGTGGGCCTCACACGAGATCTTTCGGTGCTCCCTTCCTTTGGCAGCCTCTGCTCTCGTCTTCTCCAGCAAATGTCTCCCTGTTCTGAATCGTCTTCAACCCTCACACTGGTTTACCACTCGTCTCTACGATCTCGAGATTTGCAGTAAATGCAGAGTAAGTAGGTACTTCCGGAGATTCCTTTTGAGCAAAACTGCACAGTCTCTGTGCTCCCGTGACTGAATACTCGCAGTGAGCCGGAACCCATCGCTGGTTCACCTTTGCTTCCGAAGAGATGTTCCTCCCGGGCGGCCTTGGCGACCAATCGATGCACGCCGCAAAGATCGGATAGCTTCAGTCAACTGAATCGGACAGAGGCCGCGAGACATATGACAGCACCCGGCACGATTCTCACGACAGAAAAAACGGACAAAGGGAATTCACCATCGGGGGGCGACGCCACCGAGGGTCGGCCTGTACCGTCTCCGATTTCTGCCAAGGCGAAAAACCACAACATCCGTATTTCTCCCGCCGTCCTCGATGCGGCCAGCAAAGACGGCGACGCACTGCTTCAATCGCTGCACACGACTCCCGAGGGGCTGACACAAGCAGAAGCTGAATCGAGAGCGCGCACTGTCGGTCCGAACGAGGTTGCGCAGGAACGGCGGCGTGGCTGGTTCATGCGGCTCTTGATCATCCTTCGCAATCCCCTGGTGATTCTGCTTGCGGCCCTCTCGTCGATCTCCTTTGCCACGGGGGACGCACGCGCCGGAACCGTGATGGCATGCATGGTGGTGCTCAGCGCCACGCTGCGATTCGTGCAGGAAGCCCGCGCGGACGCGGCGGCGGCCAAGCTCAAAGCCATGATCCACGTGACCGCCAATGTCTTTCGGGACGGCAAGGCGCTGGAGATGCCGCTGCGCGATCTGGTTCCCGGAGACATCATCAATTTGCACGCCGGCGACATGATCCCCGGCGATGTGCGGGTTCTCTCTGCAAAAGACCTGTTCGTGAGCCAGGGCACGCTTACAGGAGAGTCCTATCCCGTCGAGAAATTCCATGATGCGGACCCCAAGGCCTCCAATTCGCCGATCGACCTGAAGAATATTTGCTTTATGGGGACAAGCGTCGAAAGCGGTACAGCAACCGCCGTTGTGGTCGTCACTGGAGTCAGCACTTATCTCGGCACCATGGCCGGCTCGATCACGGAAGAAGCGCCGCCGACCAGTTTCGACCGCGGCCTGAGCAGCTTCACATGGCTGATGATCCGGCTCATGGCAGTCATGGTGCCGCTAGTTTTCCTGATCAACGGCTTCACCAAGCACGATTGGAAGAGCGCCTTTTTCTTTGCGATGGCCGTGGCCGTGGGTCTGACTCCCGAGATGCTGCCCATGATCGTCTCCGTGTGCCTCTCCAAGGGAGCCATCGCGATGAGCCGCAAGAAAGTGATCGTCAAGCGTCTCAATGCCATTCAGAACTTCGGCGGGATGGACGTGCTGTGCACGGACAAGACCGGAACGCTCACTGAAGACCGTGTCGTCCTCATGCGGCACTGCAACGTAGCGGGACGGGAAACCGACGAGGTGCTCCTGGACAGTTACCTCATCAGCCACTTCCAGACCGGCCTCAAGAATCTGCTCGACACCGCGATTCTGGACAGTTCGGACTTTCATGGGAAAGCGCTGGTCGAAACGTACAAGAAACTCGATGAGATCCCCTTCGACTTCACGCGGCGCATGATGTCCGTGATGGTGGAAACTCCTGAAGGCAAAGCAATCCTGCTGACAAAAGGCGCTCCGGAAGAGATATTCCGCCAGTGCTCCCAATTCGAATTGGACGGGAAGCTGTCGCCCATGGATCCCGCGCTGATGAAAGGGTTGCGGGATGAATACGCGAGCCTCAGCAGCGACGGCTTTCGGGTGCTGGCCGTAGCCGTCAAGGAACTGCCGGGGAAGCAATCCTGCTCAAAGGAGGACGAGCGCGACCTGGTTCTGAAAGGGTACGTTGCATTTCTCGACCCGCCCAAGGGTACTGCGGCAATTGCAATCCAGGCGCTACACAAGCACGGCGTAGGAGTGAAGATCCTTACCGGCGACAACGACCTGATCAGCCGCAAGGTGTGCCGAGACGTGGGACTCGAGCCCGATCCAATGCTCCTGGGCGAGGCCGTGGAAAAGATGTCTGATGGGGAATTGGCGGATGCCGCAGAGAAAACGACGCTTTTCGCTCGCCTTACTCCTGCTCACAAGCAGCGCATAGTTCGCCTTCTCCGCAGCAAGGGACATGTGGTCGGTTTCATGGGAGATGGAATAAACGACGCTCCCGCGCTGCATGCCGCGGACATCGGCATCTCGGTAGATACAGCCGTCGACATCGCGAAGGAGTCGGCAGATCTGATCTTGCTGGAGAAAGACCTGATGGTGCTCGAAGGGGGCGTCATTGAGGGACGAAAAGTCTTTGCAAATATCATCAAGTACATTCGGATGGGAGCCAGTTCCAACTTCGGAAATATGTTCAGTGTTCTGGGAGCCAGCGCCTTCCTCCCGTTCATCCCGATGGCGCCGATCCAGATATTGACGAACAACATGCTATATGACTTCTCTCAGGTGCCGATTCCGACCGACGCCGTGGACGAAGAATTGGTGGCGCGGCCGCGGCCCTGGGACGTCGGGGAAATCAAACGGTTTATCCTCTGCATTGGTCCCATCAGCTCGATCTTCGATTACACAACCTTCTTTGTTATGCTCTATCTGTTCAAGTGCTGGGATCCATCCCGCGCGCCGTTATTTCAAACCGGCTGGTTCGTCGAGTCCATCATGACGCAAACGCTCGTCATCCATATCATTCGCACAAATAAGATCCCATTCTTTCAGAGCCGCGCAAGCCGGTCTCTGACTCTGACAACGCTGGCCATCATGGGCTTTGGCGCGTGGCTTCCCTATTCCCCATTGGCCTCTTCGCTTGGCCTTGTGCACCTGCCGGGGCTTTACTGGCCGATTCTTCTCGCCACACTGCTTGCCTACTCGTGCCTAACTCAAGGGATCAAGGTCTGGTTGCTGTGGAAGAAATGGATCTAGGCAGTACGGAGTGGCCGGCGCGCTACTAATATAGGCGCCCTATCTGCAGATTATCGCTGCCAGAGGATTCGCGCTTCTTCCAGTGGGATGGTAACGCCTTCGAAATGAGGTATCGCTCGCGCCGTGTAGTCCGCCGCTGGCCGGGCCGCGGAAACGGCTGCGGTGTATACATGGTCACCTGGCGCGCCATCCCCTTCGTCCCTGCGCTTCATCTCCTGCCGGGCAGGAGCGCCGCCCTTGACGCCCTCGGCATAAAGCTCCACGCGCACCGCATTGGGATCGAGGCCGTTGAGCCAGACCTGAACCTCGAATTCGTGCTTTACGTCACGAGTTTCAACTTTGACTTCGCCGAAATGCAGCGAGGCCCATTTCTGTTCCAGGCTGTGCTGCCAATCGACAACTTGCCTGCCGATTGCGCCATTTTCCGCTGCGCGCAAACGGAAGGCTGCGGCAGCCGGCAGGTAGTGTTGCTCAGTGTATTCGCGCACCGCGCGGTTGGCGGAGAATTGCGGAGTCAATCGCGCCATGCTCTCGCGGATTCGCGCAACCCAGGCCGAGGGAATGCCGGTCTCGCCCCGGGTATAGAACTCTGTGACAACTTGCCGTTCGAGTGTGTCGTAAAGCATCTCCGCTTCTGTATGGTCCAATCCCGGATCGTTGCCATGTTCAAGGCCGTCGCCGAGCGCCCAGCCCAGATCCGGGGCATAGGCTTCGGCCCACCAGCCGTCCAACTCGGAATAATTGAGCCCGCCATTGACAAGCACCTTCATGCCGCTGGTTCCGCACGCCTCCCACGGCCGCCGCGGCGTGTTCAGCCAGACGTCGATTCCGTGCACCAGGTGTTCGGACATGCGCATGTCATAGTCGCTGAGAAAGATCACATGTTTGCGGGCCTCGGTCTCACGGATGAAGTGGATCCACTCCTGAATCAAGGCCTGCCCTCCCTGATCCGCCGGATGGGCCTTGCCGGCAAGGATGAGTTGCACCGGCCGCTCGGGATTGGTTAGCAGGCGAAGCAGCCGCTCCGGGTCGTGTAAAAGCAGGTTTGGCCGTTTGTAGGTCGCGAAGCGCCGCGCAAACCCCAGCGTCAATACCTTGGGATCGAAAAGCTGTTGAGCGCCGTCAACCTCTTCGGGCGATGCGCCGGAGACGGCCAATTGCATCGCCAATCGTTCACGAGCGTATGAGACCAGAGACTCCCTCGCGGCAGTGCGGAGTTGCCAGAGTCTCTCGTCGGAGACACCGCGGATCTTCTGCTCCAGGGTTTCCGTTGTCCCCAACCAGCGGTGGACTCCACATGCCTTGGTCCAGAGATCGCTGGCAGGATGAGAATCCCAGGTGGAGATATGGACCCCATTGGTTACATGACCGATGGGCACTTCGTCTATCGGCCATTGGGGAAAAAGAGGCGCAAAGAGATCCCGGCTGACCTTCCCGTGCAATTGGCTCACGCCATTCACCGCGCCGCTGCCGCGAATGGCAAGATAGGCCATGTTGAAACTCTCCGACGAATCGCTCGGATTCTGGCGACCCAGGGCCAGCAAACTGGGGAGATTGATGGCGAGTTCGTGCTCGGCATAGTGGCCGAGGTATTGCTCGATCAGACGCGGCGGGAAACGATCGAATCCGGCGGCCACAGCCGTGTGGGTGGTGAACAGGTTCCCTACGCGCGTGACGGCTAATGCAATTTCGCAACAACGGTCCGACGCGCAGCGCGAGAGGAAGGATCGCGGCGGTCGCATTCTTCTCTGGGACGCGTGCCGGAACAGGCCCTAATTCAGCCCTAAGAAACAAATTTGACGAGTTTTGTAACGGATTGCCGGTTTCGTGACTTTATTCCTATGACAGCACAATCAAGGAGAATTCACCCAATGAGCTTACGCCTTTATCGATCCCTGGGCTTTTTTCTCCTGTTCTCGATGGGGAGTTGGGCCGCCGGCGCGCAGGAATCTCTGACGCTTCGGCAAGCTATCAATCAGGCCCTGGGACAGAACCCCGAGGCCGCGATTGCGCGCGCCGGCACGATGGATGCGAAAGCGGGGGCCAGCCGGGCCCGCGCCATGCTTTTGCCCCAACTGGGCTTTACTGAGGACATTTCGCGCGGCAATGACCCGGTGTATGCGTTCGGGACGCGGTTGCGGCAGGGACAGTTCACCCAAGCCGACTTTGCGCTGAACGCTCTGAACTTCCCGCAACCGATCGGCAATTTCTCAACGCGCTTCTCGGGCCTGTGGGTCGCCTTTGATTCGTTTAAGACGCAGAAGGAAATTCACCGGGCCGATCTGTTCGAGGAGAGTGCCACCTCCTCGGCTAAAGCTGTAGATCAGCAGGTCGTGTTCCGTGTTGTCGGCGCCTACCAGCAGGTGCTGTATGCGCAACGGGAGATCGCCGTGGCCCAGCATGAACAGGAGACGGCGGCGGCGCTCGAGAGTTCAGTGGACGATCATGTGAAGGCCGGACTTGCTGTCGAGTCGGACCGGATGTCGGCTCAGGTCAACATAGCGGCGCGCCAAGAGGAGTTGATTGCAGCCCAAGGCGATCTGGAACTCGCATGGGCTGCATTACGAGAGGCGGTAGGCACCCCGGATCTGAAGGCAACCGAGCTGAAGCCGATAGAGCCCCACACATATCCGCAGGGCGTGCTTGGCCAGGAGATTGAGACAGCCCAAAAGACACGCGCGGATCTAATGGCCCTGGGACAGGCGCAATCGGCACAGGTTTCCGCGGTTGGCGCGGCGAAGTCCGACTTCGGCCCGCGCGTGAGCGCATACGGAAACTGGGAAGGAGACCGCGCATCGTTTGCCGGCTCGGGTGGTAACAACTGGGTGGCCGGCATTCAAATCAGCGTGGATATTCTCCCTTTGGCAAAGCGTGCTCAACTGGCGTGGGAGAGCGCGGCCAAACAGAAGATCGACGCGCAGGCGTCTGCCTTCGAACAGCATTTGCAGTTGGAGGTGACCCAGGCGCACATTCACCGGCAGACTGCAGCACTTCAACTGGAGACGGCGCAGGCGGCGATGGACCAATCTACGGAGAGTCTGCGCATTCTGAAGAACCGCTATAACGCCGGCCTTGCCACCATGACCGATCTGCTGCGGGCCGAGGATGCCGAGCGGCAGAGCCAATTCAACTACTGGCATGCTGTCTACGGAAATGCCATGGCCTATAGCGAACTTTTATATGCAACCGGGACTCTGACTCCGGATGCTGCGGAGGAACTTCAATGAAGAATATCTTGTGGGCGAGTTTGCTTGCCGCATCCGCGATGATTGCCGGCTGCCATAGCGGAGAGCCTGCCGCTGCGCCAAGGCCCGTTCAAGCAGTGCAAGCGACGGTTGTTGAAAGCCAGCAACAGCAATTGCCGGTAGCCGTTCGATCCACGGGCACGGTTCACTCCAGGGAAACTGCGGTTGTATCGGCGCAAGTGATGGGCCGCATCCAGCAGGTGCTGGTGCATGAGGGAGACACGGTGCGCGGCGGCCAGATGCTGATCGTTCTGGACGATGCGGCACTGCGCTCCCAGGTGGAGCAGGCGCAAGCGGGAGTGAAGGCGGCCGAGGGTGCGCAAGCCGCCGCGCAGACGAACGCCGCCCTGGCAACCAGCACGCTGAACCGGTACAAGCAGCTTGAGTCCGAAAAGAGCGTGAGCCCGCAAGAGATGGACGAGGTATCGCGTCGGGCCGAAGCAGCCGCGTCGGGCCTTGAGGCCGTTCGTGCGCAGACAGACGCAGCGCGCGCCCAGGAGAGCGGCGCGCGCACCATGCTCGGGTACACGCATCTGGTTGCTCCGTTCGCAGGAGTGGTGACTTCTCGCATGGCGGACCCGGGGACCATGGCCGCGCCGGGCGTGCCCTTGCTCCAGATCGATCAAGCCGCCGCGTTGCAGCTCCAGGCCACAGTCGATGAATCAATGATCGGAACGATCCACAAAGGGATGAAGGTGCAAGTCGCAGTCGGAGATGGGGCGTCGAAACTGGCAGGAACGGTAGCCGAGATTGTTCCTGCGGCCGATCCATCGAGCCATAGCTTCCTCGTCAAGATCGATCTGCCAGCCTCAAGCCAGGCGCGTGCCGGCATGTATGGGACGGCCGAGTTCGCCAATGGCACAAGACGGGCGATTCTCATTCCGCGCACCGCTCAAGTCGCTCGCGGCTCGCTCAATTGCGTGTATGTGCTCGACGGCCAGGGCATCGCGCAACTTCGTTATATCACTCTGGGCGCGGCACAGGGCAATCTCGTTGAAGTCCTGTCGGGCGTTTCTGCCGGCGAAAAGCTGGTCGATGCGCCCTCCGACCGGGATCTGGCCGGCAAGCGCATCGAGACCAGGACAGGAGCCCGTCCATGAAGCAAGATCTAGGAATTGCCGGGCGACTTGCACACGCGTTTATCAACTCCAAGCTGACGCTGCTCTTCATTGCCGCGTCGCTCGGGGTCGGAATCTTCGCGGTCGCTATCATTCCCCGCGAAGAAGAGCCGCAGATTCTCGTTCCGATGCTGGACATTGCCACTGTCATGCCGGGCGCGTCTCCGGCCGAGGTGGAAGAGCGCGTAACGCTTCCTATCGAGAACCTGGTTCATCAGATCTCGGGCGTCGAGTATGTGTACTCGACATCGGCGCCAGGGCAGAGCCTGGTGATTGTGCGCTTTCTTGTTGGCACGCCGCAGGAAGATGCACTGATCAAAGTCTATAGCAAGCTCTACTCCAACTTCGACCGCATGCCGCCAGGTGTTTCGCAACCACTGATTAAAGCTCGGTCGATCGATGATGTTCCGATTTTGGCCATGACACTATGGGGCGAGCACTACAACGGTTACCAGCTGCGCGCAATTGCAGACGAGATGCAGCACAACATCGCGCAGATTGGCGATGTGTCTGAGACGACAATTATCGGCGGGCTTCCGCGGACGATGCGCGTCATCCTGAGCACGGAGAAGCTGAGCGCTTATGGGCTTTCGCCGATGGCGATCGTTGGACATTTGCAGGCTGCCAATGCCAGCGTGCAGGCTGGAAACTTCTCCGACAACAACCAGGAAGTGCGCGTCGACGCCGGCAATCTATTCACCCGCCGTGAGGATCTTGAATCCGTGGTTGTGGATGTGGTTCACGGGCATCCTGTCTATCTCCGAGACGTGGCCGACAAGATCGTCGATGGCGCCGCGGAGCCGTCAGACTATGTCGTCTATGGCACGACGAACGCGGGTGCAGGTTCTCAGCAAGCAGCCCGCCAGTATCCGGCGGTGACGATTACCGTTGCCAAGCGTAAAGGGACCAATGCGACCGACATCTCGAATGCCGTGCTCAAACGCGTGCACGAGATGCAGGGCGTCACCATCCCCAACGATGTGACGGTCACGACCGCACGGAATTACGGAGAAACAGCCAAAAACAAGTCGGACGAACTGTTGGAGCACCTGCTACTGGCGACGTTATCCGTGACTCTTCTCGTTGCACTGTTCCTGGGATGGCGCGAGTCGGGAGTTGTCCTGCTGGCCATTCCGGTTACGCTGGCGCTGACGATGTCGGTGTTTTACTTCCTGGGGTACACCATCAACCGCGTTACTCTTTTCGCGTTGATCTTCTCGATAGGCATTCTCGTAGATGACGCCATCGTCGTGGTCGAAAACATGGTCCGACACTTCCGCTTGTCGCAGAACCACGGCCGTCCCATGAGCGATGTCGCTGTCGAGGCAGTAGCCGAAGTAGGTAACCCGACTATTCTCGCCACATTTGCGGTGATCGCAGCGGTGCTGCCGATGGCCTTTGTACGCGGTTTAATGGGGCCGTACATGAGGCCAATCCCGGTAGGTGCATCAGCAGCCATGCTCTTTTCGCTCATGGTTGCCTTTGTGGTCTCTCCCTGGGCAGCTCTTCGCCTGCTGGGCAGGCACCTTCAAGGAGCAAAACTGCTGGAACCCGAAACGGAGAACTGGCGGACGAAGCTCTATCGCCGCATCATGACGCCGCTCATCCGCTCATCCCACAATCGTATTCTGTTTTTCGTCGGAGTGGCAGTCTTGCTTGTCATCTCGGTGGCCCTGGTGCCCCTGGGACTGGTTCGCGTGAAGATGCTGCCCTTCGATAACAAAAGCGAACTGCAGGTGGTCATCAATATGCCTGACGGCACGCCGCTCGAACAAACTGCGCGTGTCGCGCAGGCGCTTGGCGATGAACTGGCGCGGCAATCAGACGTGCTGAATTACCAGACGTACACGGGCACGTCGGGGCCCTATAACTTCAACGGACTCGTGCGGCACTATTACATGCGTCGCCAGCCGAATCAGGCGGACATTCAAGTGAACCTGCTGCCTGCAAAGCAGCGCAGCATTCAGAGTCATGCAATCGCCAAGCGGATTCGTCCACAGCTGATCGCGATCGGCAACCAATATGGCGCGCGCATTCAAGTCAGCGAAGTGCCGCCGGGGCCGCCGGTGATCCAGACCCTCGTAGCCGAGGTCTATGGCCCGGATCTTGACGGCCAGACGCAGGTGGCGCAGCAGATCAAGTCGATCTTCCAGCACACTCCTGGCGTGGTAGACACCGACTGGTACGTCGAAGATGCGCAGCCCAGGCTCGAAATCCGCGTGGATGAGGTGAAGGCGGCGCAGCATGGCATCGCGGTCTCCGACGTCGCTCGTGCGCTGGCGCTCGCCATCTCCGGAACCCAGGTCGGTCTGCTGCACGATCAGACAGCGCGAGAACCGGTGCCTGCAATTGTCGAGCTTGACCGCGCGGATCGCTCCTCTGAACAAGCGCTTGACAATATTCGACTGCCCGGCGCCGACGGCGGAATGGTTTCGCTGCGCGAATTGGTCATCGTCGAACACAAGACGATCGAGCGCAGCATTTATCACAAGAATCTGCACCGCGTCGTTTATGTTACCGGCGATGTGGCTGGCGCAATTGAAAGCCCGGTCTACGCGATTCTGAAGATGAACAAGGAACTCGATCATCTTACCCTTCCCGCCGGATACACTCTGACCCGATATAACGCGTCGATGCCGGAATCCACCGACCACTACTCAATGAAGTGGGACGGCGAGTGGCATATCACCATCGAGGTGTTCCGCGACATGGGCCTGGCTTTCGCCGCGGTGCTGGTACTCATCTACGTGCTCGTGGTGGGCTGGTTCCGGTCCTTCATTGTGCCGCTGATCATCATGGCGCCGATCCCGCTCACTCTGGTCGGCATTATGCCGGCGCACGCGATGATGGGTGCCTTCTTTACTGCAACTTCCATGATCGGATTCATTGCTGGGGCCGGCATCATCGTCCGGAATTCGATCATCCTGGTTGACTTCATCGAAATAAGAATCCGCGAGGGCATGCCACTGGCAGAAGCGGTGATTGATGCGGGTGCAACCCGGTTCCGTCCCATGCTTCTGACAGCGGCAGCGGTTGTCGTCGGCGCTAGCGTAATTCTTACCGACCCGATCTTTCAGGGGCTGGCGTTATCGCTGATCGCGGGAGCCGTGGCGTCGACGTTCCTTTCTTGGCCCACCATCCCTGTGCTCTATTACATGGTTCACTCCGGGGATAAGGCGGGTAAAGGGGTTGAGTCTCAATCAGAAATAGAACAAGGAGTTTCTTTATGACGGTAGAACGCGGTGTGCGCCTCATGGGAGGCGCAATGGTGCTGATCTCCCTGGTGCTTGCACATTATGTTTCCCTGTATTGGCTGTGGCTGACAGTTTTTGTCGGGCTCAATCTGCTGCAATCGGCGTTTACGAACTGGTGCCCGGCCATGCTGATGCTGCGCGCTGCCGGTTTGAAAGACACGACATGCGGTCCCAGGAGTTGAGTAGGTGACGCACGACAAGCGATTTCCAGCATCCCAGGCCGAACGGCTTGACAATCCCGAGCGTCTGGTTTGGCTTCCCCCAGCGGAGGTGATCGGAGACCTGGCGGTGCATACTGGCGAAACCGTCGCCGATGTGGGCGCAGGCACCGGGTACTTTTCACTGCCTCTGTCGAGCGCGGTCGGCGCGGCTGGGAAAGTGTACGCCATTGATGGGCAAAGCGAAATGCTCGACTGGATCGGATTAAAGTTGGAACGAGCCGAGTTCCCCAACGTCGAACTGATTCACGCCGAAGCTGAACAAACCGGCTTGCCTGCATCCAGTTGCGACTTCTTCTTTCTCGCGAATCTATGGCACGAGATTGAGGATCGTACTGCAGTACTATTGGAAGCCGCGCGGGTCCTCAAGAGGGGCGGGCGAATTGGAATCCTCGACTGGCGCACCGATGTTGAACCCGTTGCAGGACCCCCGCTGGCGCGCAGAATCACCGCTGCTTCTGCTTTGAAAGAAATTCGCCTCGCAGGTTTTGAGCAAGTCGCCTGCGCCGAAGTCGGACGATTCTCCTGGCTGGTGCAAGGGGAGAAGGTGCAATGACAGTCCGCAAGAGTGAATCCCGGCCGGCTCGTCCGCGGCATTTTCGGGGCGAGAGGATCAAGGATGAGGTATATCGGCAAATGTTCCGTCTGGAAGAAAGCCGGCCTGGCGCCGAAATGGAGCTAGCTTTGGCGCTGTTACGCGCATGGTTGGCCGCCGACTCAAAACCTCAAAAGGACGAGGAACGGGATTGGCTGAAGAAGATATCCTCGATTTGCCTTGAAATGATCGAGGCCGCATTGGAAGCAGGCGGAGGTGGGCATTCTTGTGTGCAATGAGTCTCTTCCGGGATGGTTTGCGAGGTGAACCTGGGGACCTTCGGGAAGGTCAGCGACCAGATACGAACACGGCATATACTGGTATTGATCTCGACGACCCCAAACGATGCGCCCCGAACTTCTAAAAGCCACAGATCTGCTGCGCCTCAACACCCCTGAAGCTGTTGAAGAGGCGATCGGGTTGCTTCAGAACACTGTTTATTCCTTTAGCATGAAAGTCTGCGGGCATCCCGAGGATGCAGAAGACACCATGCAGGAAGTGCTCTCGCGTTCTCTTCAGCACCTGGCCAAGATTCGGGATCCGCAGGAATTGGCCGTATGGCTTTACACCATCACCAGAAACCGCTGCTGGCGCATGCGCCGCAAACCCGCCCATGCTTCGGCAAATATGCTCTCACTCGACGAGTTGATGCCGAGCGACGAAGAGCTGGGATTGTTGCTCCAGGACGCGGGCAAGGGCCCGGAACTGAGCCTGCTCGAGACCGAGCAGCACTCGCTTCTGCATCAGGCTATCCTGCGTATTCCGCCGCCATTGCGCATTGTTCTGGTGCTCCACGACATGGAGGAGTTGACCACCGAACAGGTGGCAAGGATCCTCGAATTGCAACAGGGAACAGTGCGAATCCGGCTTCATCGGGCACGCCTCAGCGTTCGCAAGGAGATGAATCAGCTCCTTAGTGGCGCTGCCGACAACGTGCAGAACGCAAATGCGTCGCCGGAGAGGTTCAAAGGCGCACGATCCAAGCGGGCACGGCGCCGCGATGAATGCCGCGATTTGTTTGCCAACCTCTCTGAGTATCTGGATGGCAGAGTGGATCCTGTCACGTGCGACCAGATGCGAGGGCATATCGAAGCATGCCCATCCTGCGTCGCATTTCTGCGCGACCTGCGAGCAGCCATCGACCGCTGCCGATCTCTAGACATTCCCTGTGACCCGGCTGTAGCACCTCGATTGCGCGCTCTCCTTACACGCGAGTACCTGCGCATGCTGGTAATGCCAACCGCAAAATAAAGTTCCGCGATTTTGTAACGGAATACCCCGTTTGTGTCTTTCTTCTAATGAACAGGAGAAACACAATGGAAGTGAAGATTACGCATCTTGACCAAGTGAAATTTGCCATTCATTCGCGGTCTCATTCCATTCTTTGCGACCAGCCGACGGAAAACGGAGGGGAAGACAGCGGGATGACGCCCCCTGAGCTCTTGCTGGCGTCGTTGGGCTCTTGCGCTTCCTTTTACGCTGTGCAATACCTCAAAACCCGCAACCTCAGTGACCGCGGCGTGGAGGTTACGGTGACCGCCGAAAAGTTGAAGCAGCCTGCCCGGCTCGGCAACTTTCGCGTTCATCTTCTGTGTCCTGTGCCTCTGACGGAAGAGCAGACGGAGGGGCTCATGCGCTCGGTACATCACTGCTTGGTGCACAACACGCTGCTGACACCGCCGGAGATCAAAATTGAGCTGGTCGTTGGCGAGACGTTGCTCCAGCACCCTTTGACTCAGTAATAACTATTAGACCGCATCCAAATCCTTCGTTGATTTGCTCTGGGCGACCCCTGCCAGCGCCAATAAAGACGCGCGTCACGATCCGCCCCTGATGCGCACAGGTCGCTGAGAACCTTGGTGCAGACCGGATGAATCTGCACGGGTGCGGGTGAAAATCAGGCGGAAAAGTTGCGGCACGCACCGGGCTTCCGCTCTATCGTGTTCATAGAGGCTTGCAGGAGATGTAAAGGTCCCATCCCCGTTGCTGTGAAAGAGGTGGTCCTGTTCCCCCTTTAAACCGCGCGGGCCGCATATCACCTGTACTCCACGAAACTGGCAGGTCGCATATCCCACAGTCTTCGATCCGGAGACCGGAGGATTGGCTAGGGAACCTCTGATTTAGCTCGCGCTTCCTTCGCGCTGAATGGGTGAATGAGTTTCCGAGGCGTGGTTTCTTCCCGTGGACGGCAAATTGAAGGATGAGGGGGGGGCAGCGGCCGCGTTT
>Ga0182013_10001034_pt1 | contig 38653 bp, 24 predicted proteins | sample 612S2MmetaG_FD_120487 | JGI IMG/M metagenome (GOLD analysis project Ga0182013, IMG submission 120487) | Permafrost microbial communities from Stordalen Mire, Sweden - 612S2M metaG | ecosystem: Environmental > Terrestrial > Soil > Wetlands > Permafrost | place: Sweden: Stordalen | collected... | reverse complement strand
GTCTCTATCTGCGAGGCTCCTGTAGCGAAGATGACTGCAATCGCTTCATGAGTTCTTGCTAACTCGATCAATGCTCCCGCCGCCGCCAGCGCGGCAGCGGCGCCGGCAGCTTCACTGGTTAGATGGACTTCCAACTTCGCACTCCCGACCTGGTAGTGCTTCGCTTGAACGATTTCTTCCGTCAAGTCTGACTCCTTGTCAGTTGCTCCATGTTCCTGAAGGGCGCATTCCTGCATGGGCTTCGCGATGTGTCGCGCTTATCGTGCCAAGCATGCGTAATGTTGCGAATGCAAACAAATACAACATGCCGTAGAAGATTCAAGCTGAAAACTGCGCCTTGCAATATGGCCTGGTGTCCGCGAGCTATCCGAATGCGCCGGTATCGCTACTTGCTTGAAGTTACAGTTTCCAATGGACGAGTTGGGTGAATCGTGACGCCTTGAACTACCCGATTGATAACGCCGTCCGGGCTTGGGTTATCGGGATTTAATCCGATGCGAAGACTCAAGTGATATCCGATCAACTGCGGGCCTAGGATCTCATAAGGCGTGCGCAGCGCGTCGATCATCTGCGGAGCCACGGCTGGAATGACCTCATCGAATAAACCTTTTGAAGCACCTGGATCCACGATACCGACGATGTATCCGATCTTTTTCGCTCGGAGCTCACAGATCAAATCTTCTTCATAACGCCGGCGCAGTGGATCGCTGGATAACAGACAAAGGACAAGCGTGTCAGGTTTAACAAAGGACATCGGACCATGCCGCAGGCCCAAGTGTGTTTCTGTGATGACGGGAAAGTGGCCAGCCGTCATTTCGAGCGTCTTGAGGCCGGCCTCACGGGCCCACCCAAGCAGCGGAGATGAGGACAAAATCACGATCCGGTCATGGGTGCGATCCGCCACGCGCCGACATGCTCGATCGATGTCGGGGAACAATGCAATCGCGCGCGCACTCAACTCGTCTACTGTGGCCGCGACAGCCTCGGCCTGGACGAGGACAAGTCCGGCCAACACCAGATTGGAAAATGAACTGGTCATGACAAGGCCCTGGTCATTCGTGCGGGGGTCTAGGGTGATGACTCCGTTGAGACTGGAGTGAGATAGTGCGCCATCTTCATTGCAGACGATTGCGAACTGCAGAATGTCAGGCCGAAGGGCGCGAACCCGCTCGACAACAGCGACACTTTCAGGACTATCGCCGGACCGGGCCACAGAGATCACTGCATCCACATCTAGCAAGTATCGTTCGGCGTCGACCAGCAGGTCGGTGGTTGGAACGGCATAAGCCCGAGGCCACGCCGAGGCGATGGCCATAGCCGCGTAGGCCGAAGTACCTGCCCCGGTCAGCAGGACGCGCGCATGTTGAAGTTTCGCTGCGAGTTGCAGGCGGTCTGCTGCGGCATGCACCTCTTTCACCGTAACCGGCCAGAGGTGAGGCTGACGAAGGATTTCCGGCATAGTGAATTGAGGAGCGGTCTTAGAGAGATCCTCGGATTGGGCCCTGTCCTCGTGTGACATCTAAACTCCATTCCCCGTTGGCGGCCACTTCCATTCGCAAGAGCTTAGCTCGCATCGACAATTGAGCCAATATGAAGCCCCACGAAAGGATATAATCACATTTCGTAACCGTCAAGACTTTCGTTTCCGCGGCTACAAAATCGGAACCTGAAAGCGCGTCGCACCTGTTCCAGCATAAAGACCGGGATTTGCTGTGCGGCGCTGAGAGGTCGGCCGTCGCCGAGAATGCTGAATTTATGGAGATAAACGTTGCCCGTCCTGGAATTACGCAAAAAAAAATGCCGTTGACAAGGCTAGCTTGCCTGCATAGCATTACGAAACACGCCCGAGTGTTTCGTTTGTCTTCGACTACAGTTCAATCGAAAGCGATCGGAGCAATGGGACGAAAACCACTCCTCAGCCGGAATGAAGGCACCCCTTATTGAAGGTATAGGTCAGAGGGTCCGGCGCAGAACGACGAAATGCGCTCCCTGGAGTGCGATCGGCAAAGGGCGAAGGGAAATCCATGAAGCATTCGTATCAAAAGAGCATGTACGCAATTCTCCTTGCCGGTGCGGTCGCATCCGGACGCCCTGCAATGGCGAGCCAGTCCGAAGCAGGCCAATCTCGCACCGAAGGCCGGGTTTTAGGGTCGATCAAAGGGAAAGGCGTCTCCGTAGAAAGCAACTCAGACGGGTCGTACTCACTCGTCCAAACCGGCAATCCGGGTCCATTGATGCGTTCCGATGTCGAGGCGGATGTCGATTCAGAGATTCTGCGATCTACGGAATTTCCAGATCACAGGACGGTGCAGTCGGACTTTCATGACGAATTCGGGTCAGGGTCAGTGCTGACCGTAACGCATACCGGCCTTCAAGGCAAGCCGGACCTGGTTTGCACGTTTCGTGTTTATCACGATCAGCTGTGGGGCGACTTCGAAGTCAAGGTGAAAAATAGCACGGGCCGAGCCATCACGGTCCATGCGATCCGCACGATTCACGCAACCGATGCACCCGTCATCAACTTGAACGGTCCGGTTTCCGCGGACCGTATTTTGTCAGACAGCTACAGTGAGGACCGGCCTCAGCTGGCGATTCGCGACCTAAGTGACGGACGAAAAGGGATGCACCGCGCAGTGGGAAGCCAACTTATCTATAACCGCGAGAGCGGACAGAGCTTGTTTTTCGGTGTTCTGACTTCAGATCGGTTGCTGACCATATTTCATTTGAAAGAGCGAACGACGGACGCCGGCACGCAGATCGTGTCCTATGAAGCGGAGGCAACGGGCACGACCGAGATCATGAAAGAGGAATCTCTGCGACATTCGCCAGCCTCCGAGCACGTAAGTCTCAGCCTGCCTGTCAACTCCGGAGATAGCTTGTCGTCTGAGCGCCTGATGTTTGCCGTGGGGTCTGATTATCATGCCCAACTGGAGGAATACGGACACGTCATCAAGCTCCTTCATAAAGCTCGCGTTGATACTCCGAGCCCAATCGGGTGGTGGAGTTGGACAGCCTATTACTTTGGACTCAACCAGGGAGCCGCGATTACGAATGCAGCGTGGATGGCAGAGAATCTGAGGCAGAGCGGTTATAACTACTTTCACATCGATGAAGGATACCAATATGCGCGCGGCGAATACACGACGCCCGACGTGAATTTGTTTCCTCGCGGACTTGGTTATATTGGAGACGTGGTGCGCGACAAAGGGCTCACCTTTGGAGTGTGGACAGCGCCCTTCGAAGTATCGGAGCGCGCCTGGGTATACGAAAACCATAAGGACTGGTTGCTGCACAACGCCGCGGGTCAGCTGATTCACATTGGCGACGTGACGGAACATACCGATCTGTTATATGTGCTGGACACAACCAACCCCGGCGCCCAGGAATACCTGAAGCAGACGTACAGTACGCTTTATAACTGGGGTGTTCGCTTTATCAAGATGGACTTCATGGACGATTCGGCGGTGGAAGGCGCTTACTATCGCCCCAATACAACTGCCCTTGAAGCGCAACGAATCGGGCTGAAGATAATCCGCAGCGCGGTTGGCGAAGACGTCGTTCTGGACAAGGACGGCAGTACGATGCTCAATCCGGTGGGGATCGTCGATGCTGGGCGCATCTCACAAGACACGGGACATACCTTTGGAGCTTCAAGAGATGCGGCTTCGGGTATCGCAGCACGCTACTATATGAACCGCAATTATTTTGTCGCCGATCCGGACGCTTTCACCGTATCGACGCAGACCGTCGATGACCAGTCATGGCATGGCGGACAGCGTCAGCTAAGTCTGGAGGAAGCTAAGGTTTCAATCGCCCTGGCGGCGGTGGCAGGGGGAATGTTTGAGCTCGGAGACGACTTGCCTACCCTGGGGGCGTCGCAGGATCGCCTGTCGCTCGTGAAGAATGCTGACGTGATCGACATGGCCCGGCTCGGACGTTCATCCACACCCACTGATTTAATGACCTATGCGGCAAGCGATGTGCAGCCGAGTATCTTCCTGCTGAAGGAAGACACGCGTCAGTCCATGCTTACGGTCTTCAATTGGTCTGACGGAGAGCTCAAGCGCGCTATCGATCTAACCAAGCTGGGCTTGAAAGAAACGGGCAGCTACCAGATCACTGAGGTATTCGGCGATCAAAGCTGCTGCAATTTTTCATCGGCCACGATCAACCTGAATCAGCCGGCGCACTCGGTTCGCATGTTCAAGCTGATCGACAACGCCGTGCCCGCGACTCCGCCTCAGTTTGAAGTGGAAGCAACCAACCAGGGCAAGGCGGGAGTAACTCTGGTCTTCAGCGGCCGGGGCGTACCGACCGAAGCGCCGGTGTTTACGTACCATTGGGATTTCGGTGATGGATCGTCTGCGGATGGAGTCAAGGTGCTGCACGCCTATACACACTCCGGCGAATACGACGTGCATGTGACCGCAACGGGTTTGGAAGCAACGACAAGTTCGAAGGACATCAAAGTAAGAATTTCAGGGAACATCGCAACTCGATTCGTTCCGGCCGACAAGAAGCGACCCGAGTGATTTGATGGCATTGGATGTATTCAAAAACAAGACCTATCGCGAATGTGGACGCAACCAGAACGATGAATAGCAAAATGCGCGAAGACGCTTTCGAGCGCCCCGACGTGGCAATTGTGGGTGAACTGAATCCCGACCTGATCCTCTATGGTCTGCCAAAGGAATTGCCGGAAGAGCGTGAGGTCCTGGCCAGCGGATTTTCCCTTACGCTCGGTAGTTCTTCCGCAATTCTCGCGCACAATCTTTCGCTCCTCGGCAGCAGCGTCACGTTTAGCTCGCGCATCGGTTGCGACGCAATGGGAGAGATGTGTTGCCAAAAGCTGAGAGAGGCGGGCGTGGAGGTTGAACGCGTGGTGAGGTCCGCCTCTGGTGCCAGCACGGGGATCACTCTGATTCTTCCGCTCACAAGCACACGGCGCATACTTACTTATCCTGGCGCGATGTTCGAAATGGGGATCGAGGACTTCGACCTGGACTATCTTGCCACAGCCAAGCATTTTCATCTATCTTCCCTTTTCTTGCATCGCAAGCTCTCACCACATATTCCGGAGTTATTCAAGGAAATGAAGCGGCGCGGGCTGACCACCTCGCTGGATACCAACGACGATCCTGAAGGCAAATGGGGAGGTGTGTTGAGCGATGTGCTCCCGCTCGTCGACGTCCTGCTCTGCACCGAGGATGAGTTAGAAAAGATTGCAAAGGGCGGAGCCGCCGTAGAGCACGTAGCGGCAGAAGTTCCGTTGCTGATCGTGAAGCGCGGAGCACGCGGGGCATCTGCCTACACCGAAGGCCGCAGGATCGACCTGCCCTCTCTCCGAGTCGAGGTGATGGATTCTGTGGGCGCCGGGGACACTTTCGATGCGGGCTTTCTTCACCAATGGGTGCGGAAAGCTGATTTGGAAACTTGTCTGGCTTACGGAAATCTGGCTGGCGGATTATCCGTGACGCGCTCCGGCGGGATTGAAGCATTCAGCGACTCTTCCTATCGCCAGAGTTTCTTCCAACGGCACTGGCGGGAAAACACACTCGTGCCCTGAGGTTCCCAAGTATCTTGATTTTAGCTTTCAGGTGTGAGCGTCCGGTGGAGTTATCTGGTTGAGTGGCGCAATATATGTATTCGTAAATGAACATGAATGAACGGAGGTCATCTTGCAAGGACCTAAGACATCGACCGTTGAAGAATCGTCCGCATCGCATTCCGCAGTCGGTGAGATGTGTCGCCTGCTGGCGGAAAACCGAGCAGGCAAGAGGCGCGGCATCTACTCGGTGTGCTCGGCAAATCGTCTTGTTCTTGAGGCAGCGTTCGCTCAGGCAAAACAGGATCAAAGCCCACTATTGATTGAAGCGACCTGCAACCAGGTGAATCAAGATGGTGGCTATACCGGGCAGACTCCGGCGCAATTCCGAGACTATGTACATACCGTTGCCCGAGAATGCAATTTTGTCACGGACAGGCTGATTCTCGGGGGAGATCATCTTGGTCCGAATCCTTGGCGTACTCTGCCGGCAGAAGTTGCCATGGAAAAAGCAAGTGCGATGGTTTCCGCTTACGCTGCGGCAGGGTTCAACAAGATTCACCTGGATGCGAGTATGCGGTGTGGGGATGATCCGCGGATCCTCGCGAACGAGGAGATCGCAGAGCGGGCGGCAAAGCTATGCGAGGTGGCAGAAGCGACAACGGCCAAGACGTCCCATAAGCCGGTCTATGTGATCGGGACTGAGGTGCCCACACCAGGCGGCGCGCAGGAGGAAATGGAGATCGAAGTTACCTCCACCGCGAGCCTCAAAGAAACACTCGATGTGCACTATCGCGCATTCGCGCGTAGGGATTTGTTGTCGGCGTGGGAGCGGATCGTTGGGGTCGTTGTTCAACCGGGAGTTGAGTTCGGCAATGAGACCGTCGCTGACTATTTACCGGCCAAGGCTGAGGAACTGATTCAAGCGATTCTGCAACGGAGAAGCATGGTTTACGAGGCTCATTCCACCGACTATCAAACGGCCGACTCACTACGCCAACTCGTCAGCGGCCATTTCGGCATTTTGAAAGTGGGCCCGGAGTTGACATTCATGTTGAGGGAAGGAATCTTTGGACTTGCCCGCATTGAGGAGGAATGGGTTTCCGGAGATCGGCGCTCAGCCATCCGTTCCGTCATCGATAGAGTAATGGTTGAAAATCCTGAAAATTGGAAGGGCTATTACCACGGAAATGAGAGCCAGCTGCGCATCGCACGGGCGTACAGCTTGAGCGATCGCATTCGCTACTATTGGCCGAACGCAGAGATATCCAGGTCTCTTGCCCGCTTGTTGCAAAACCTGCGAGAGCGTCCGGCACCGCTGCCGTTGATGGCGCAATACCTTCCTCGACAGGCAGAGGCGATTCGGGCCGGAGCGATAAACAACAATCCTGTCGCCATCATTCATCACAAGGTGCGAGAGTCTCTTGCCCGCTATGCGGATGCATGCGGGTTGGTGCCTGGCAGGTGAGTAAAGTTTCTCAGGTTTCTCGGGGAGAAATGCGACAGGAAGAAAGGACTCACCAAGAGCATGGATTCCGTTGGAGAACCTGACCAGGCTGCACCCGGCCTGCGGCGCACGTTGAAGCTTCACCACCTGATTCTCTACGGCATTATCATCATCCAGCCAACTGCGCCCATGAGCATTTACGGCGTTGTGAGTAACGCTGCCCGGGGCCACGTAGTAACGACAATCCTGATCGCAATGGTGGCCATGCTCTTCACCGCCGTGAGTTACGGCAGGATGGCGCGCGTATATCCGAGCGCGGGCTCGGCTTACACCTATGTGGGCAAAGAGATTCATCCGCTTGCCGGCTACGTGGTTGGCTGGTCCATGCTCATGGATTACATGCTGAATCCGATTATCTGTGCGGTATGGTGCAGCGCGGCCGCGCAGAACATTCTGCCCCAAGTTCCCTATGCCGCCTGGGCCGTGGCTTTTGTTCTGGTGTTCACCGGCCTCAATCTACGCGGCGTGCAAACGTCAAGCCGCGTGAACGCTCTGCTGGCTATCGGCATGGGCATCGTTGTGGTTATCTTCATTGCTTACGCTATCCGCTATATCGCCCTGGTGGCACGGCCGCTGGCGGGCCAGTGGTTGCTTCCGTTCTACGATCCTTCAACGTTTACACCTGGCCGGTTGTTCCACGGCGCATCGATCGCCGTGCTCACCTACATCGGATTCGACGGCATCTCTACGATGTCAGAAGAAGTGGAGAACCCCCGCCGCAATATTCTGCTGGCTACCGTTTTGACCTGTTTTTCCATTGGCGTCCTATCGGCGATCGAAGTGTATCTGGCGCAGCTTGCATGGCCGGCACGGAATCCATTTCCAGAAGCGATCGTCGACACGGCCTTTGTAGAAGTGGCTCGCCGCGTGGGCGGGCGCCTTCTTTTTCAATTGCTGAATGGAACACTGATGATCGCGAACATGGGTTCCGGTATCGCGGCGCAGTTTGGAGCGGCACGCCTGCTTTATGGCATGGGACGCGCCGATGCGCTGCCGAAGAGATTCTTCGGAGCCGTGAGTCCAACGACCAGAATCCCGCGCAACAATGTGCTGCTGTTGGGCGCCGTGACCCTGGTAGGCACCTTCTTGTTGACGTTTGAGCAGGGCGCTGAGCTGCTCAACTTCGGAGCATTCATCGCCTTCATCGGGGTGAACGCGGCCGCGCTCGTTCACTACAAGTTCCGCTCGCAGCAGAAAGTGCGGTTCCCGTTCCTGTCGCCGTTATGCGGTATTCTCGTTTGCACATTTATTTGGCTCAATCTCAACCTGAACGCCAAGCTACTCGGCGCTGGATGGATCGCCGTCGGACTTTTGCTTTACGTCGTCATGCGGAAGGCGAGGGGCAGCATAGCGCCGGAGTTTCCGAGTTGATGGGACGGCTACTCTCTTCCGCGAAGATGAGCGGCCCCCGGTGCGGTTCGAACTGAGCGCGTACTCACGGATGCTAGCCGTTCGCCCAATCGAGAGCGGTCGCCAGCAAAATCTCTGCAGTCTGCAGTACCGAATCGAATTCGACATACTCATCGGGGTTGTGGGCACCTGCGCCGCATGGCCCAAAAAGAAGAGTGGGAATTCCGAAGTCGCGATGCAACAGACCGGCATCGCACGGAAATGGCGCCGCGGTGATTATCGGCTTCCGCTTCAGCACCGCTGCGGCACTCCTTGCCATACAGCGTGTCCAGCCATGATCGGCGGGAAGCTCGTGGCCCAGTAGCGGCGCTCCAATCAGTGGCGTCCACTCAATTGGATACTTACGGAAGAATGGGTCTTTGGCCGCAAATTGCTTGAGCGAATCTCGGACGGACCGAATCACTGCTTCCACATCTTCTTCCGGCAAGAATTGAAAGTAGACGCGCATTGTTGCCCGCGAGGGCACGCTCAACGGAGTTTCCGAACCGAGTTCGTTCGCCTGGATCGCCAGGACCTGCACGGGCACAGGATCGGAGAAAGTTGCGTATGGGCCGCGTGACCTGATCTTCGCACGCGCTTTCGCGCAGGCCTCGACCCATCCCAGCAGACGACCAAAGGCAATCGCCGGGCTGATAACTTCGGCATTCGAGAAATAGGCGGCTGGGTCTCCAGCGGTGACTGAGAGATCTACGACGAATCCACCCCTGGTCGCCCGGTAGATGGCCAGTTGCGTTCCCTCTGGAATGACACAGGCATCGGCGCCGCCTTCGCGGATACGCGCGGCAATTGTCCCTCCGCCTCCGCCCCACTCCTCATCCACTACCGATTCAAAGAGAATGTCTCCTCCGGTTCTTATGCCGGCCTTCTTCAGCGCGCATACTACGGCTGCATTCGCGACCAGGCCGCCCTTCATATCGAAGGACCCCAAGCCGTGAATGCGTCCACCGTTGTACGCTCCCGACCAGGGCGAACGGGACCACGACGCCTTCCCTGCCGGCACGGTATCGATATGGCCATTGAGCAGAAGACTCTTCCCACGCCCTGTACCGGTAAGCCTTGCGGCCAAGTTCATTCGTCCGCGATAGGAACGGTTCTTCCTGACCAGCGGATTGCCCGATTTCTCAATGAAATCGGTGGCATAGAGTTGAGCGCGCACTCCGTGATCGCGGAGAAAACTCTGCAGCACCCGCTGCGCAGGGGTTTCATTTCCGCGCGGAGGAATTGCCACGCTGCTGGTCCGGACTAATTGCTGGAGCAAGCGCCGCAGGGCGCCCTTGAGGGGGCGGATGAGCCTGCGTACATCACGGGCTGTATCGCGGGTCATCGGGGACCGCCAAAATGTGCTTGACCAGAATGCATGCTGAGATTGTCACGCTAGCTTTGATTACAAGCGGGCTCGCAACGTAGAACGTAATAAAACGAAATATACAGAAAGATACTCCACTTTGTCCTCAGCGCAATGTGGGGGTAGAAATGCCTCGCAAGCAAAGGAGCCAGGCGAAGCTCCAACCGATTGCCTGATATCGGGGTATTCTGCGGCGCGGAGAACGCGGGCCAGCTCCGAGAGCCAACTTTTTCCTTGACAAAATGCCAAACTGACAGTAAAAACATCATATTTCGACAGAAAACGAAATCAATGCTGCCGGAGTTCGCAAATAAACAATAGAAACAAGAGCACACACCTTTAACCGGTCGGAGACCAGCGCATATGAGATCAATTGAAAGAACCGAAAGCACAAAAAGCCGAATTCTCAGCCGCGTTTCGTGTAGGTCGGCATTCCTTTTCTCATCAATTGTGATTTTTCTGTGGGCATCGACCGCTGGCGCCCAGTACACCACCGCACGACTCAGTGGCACCGTTCAAGATAAAACCGGCGCGGCGGTCCCCGGCGCGGCAGTGATCGTGGAGCAGGCCGGGACCGGATACAAGCAGGAGGTCAAGTCGGGAGCCGCGGGCGAATATTTGTTCCCGAGCCTTCCCGTAGGTACTTACCAGTTGACAGTGGAAATGGCCGGCTTCAACACCTTTGTTGAAAAAGGCATCGGGTTGGAGGTCGGACAAGCCGCCACCCAGAAGGTTACCCTGGCGATCGGAGCGATTACCCAGCAGGTCACGGTGGAAGGAAGCGCCAATCAGGTAACCACAGACGATGCGGCCATCTCGCAGGTCATCGATGAGAAGAGCATGGAAAGCATGCCACTCAATGGCCGCGAGGCGCAACAGTTGGTGTTTCTGGTCCCTGGCGCGGTCGATGTATCAGGACAGAACTGCGGCGCCAATTGTGAAGGCGGCGTGCTGCCTGGTGAGCAATATGCCAAAGTCAATGGCGGTGGCTCCAACGGCGTCTACTACCTGCTGGATGGCGTGGACTACAACGACATGTATATCAACACCAACTTGCCATTCCCCAGTCCCGACGCTTTGCAGGAATTCAATGTGCAGACGGATAACATGAGCGCTACTTATGGAAACGCGACGGGCGGAGTCGCCAATGTTGTAACTAAGTCGGGAACGGATCAAATCCATGGAGATGTCTTCGAATATCTTCGCAACTATGCGATGGATGCGAAAAACTACTTTGCTACTTCTCCAGACCCGCTAAGGCAGAATCAGTTTGGAGGCACGATCGGCGGACCGATTCTGAAGGGCAAGTTGTTCTATTTCGGCTCGTATCAAGGCACACGTCAGAACACCTCAGCGAACGGACTGAATTCCCAAGTACCGACTCAGGCGGAGCGTAACGGAGATTTCTCGTCTCTTCTGCCCGGTACGCCATTGACGAACCCCAACGCGAATTCGCCCTACCAATTTGACAGCAACAACATGATCAACCCTGCAGCTTTTGATCCAACGGCACTCTATTTAATGAACCACATTCCGCTCCCCAACGACTCGCAAATGGGACCCAACTACCTGAGCTACAACGGTGCCCCGTCGATCCAGGATACGGATGAATATCTTGTCAAGATTGATTACAACATTGGCAAGCACCATCTAAGCGGGCACTACTTCCAACTGAAATACACTGTGCCCATCATTATCCCACCGACCAGCAACATACTTGAGGGCAATAGTGAAGATCCACAGGTTCAGGCTCTGAAGAATATAAGCGTCGTAGACATTTACACGATCTCGCCTAACACACTCCTCAACAGTTATTTCGGACTGACAAGGAAGACGGGACTGACGGAATCGCCGGCACCCTTCAATATAGCAGCGGCGGGCGCGAACATTGCTCAACCCACTAACTTTCCGGCGACGCTGAATGTGAATGTATCTGGAGAGTTTACGGTAGGAGAACAGCCTTCTCCGGGCACCTGGAATCACAGCGACATATCTGATCGTGAAATCGCCACCTTCATCAAGGGACCGAATGAGCTTCAATTCGGGGGCGAATGGGAACACTTGAACTTGCCGATGGGAAACTCCTATCAATCCGACGGCAATTACACCTTCGGCGGCAACCTAAGCGGAAACAACCTCTCCGACTTTTTGCTGGGAGCCGCGTCCGGCTTTGTCCAGGCAGGCGGGCTGTATTTGAACTTCAGCGGAAACGACTGGAGTGCGTTCGTTCAAGATAATTGGCACGCGACCAAACGGCTCACCCTGAACGCCGGTGTGCGCTGGGATCCGTTCTTTCCCTATACAGATAGCGAGGGGCGCGTGGGATGCTTTGTGCCTGGAGCGCAATCGACGCGTTACCCGAACGCGCCTCAGGATCTGATCTTCGGCGGTAGTCATCATGATGCTGGATGTCCCACATCTTCGATTTACAACAACCTGAGCAATATTGGTCCGCGCGTGGGCTTCGCATATCAACTGACATCCGATGCCAAGACCAGCATTCGCGGCGGAGCCGGGTACTATTACCAGGCGCCCAATGGCGTGGCGTTTGAAGACGTTGTCGGCATTCCACCATTTGCTCCCATCGTGAGCATTACAAACACCAACTTCACTAACCCGTATACCGCTGCCGGCGTGACCAATCCGTTTCCCGCATCGTTTGGCCCAATCGATCCGGGAGCTTCGGTGACATTTCCTCAGAACATCGCATTTACGCAAATCTTCGACAGACACTTCCGTCTTCCCCAAATCCTGACCTACAACCTGACTTTTGAGCATGATTTTGGCGCGGGTCTGTTCACACGACTCGAATACGCGGGAAATCACGGTGCGCACCTTGGTGGCACCGGAGATCAGGAGGCAGGACTACTGCAGTTGAACCCATCCGTTTATATTCCGGGGCAGTCGACGGAGGATAACATTCAATCGCGTCTTCTCTATCCAAATTACGGTTTCATCGCTTCGATCAACTCCGGAGTCAACAGTAACTACAATGCCGGCCAGTTTGAGCTCGAAAAGCGGTTGAGTCACGGTCTTGCCTTCCAAACGAACTTCACCTGGTCGCGAGCATTGAATAACTATGGTCCCAATGGACAGCCGGGGATTTTCGGAGTTTACGGAATCAACACTTGCGGGTGCGGCCGCTCGCTTGATTACGGTCCAGACGCCGGTGACGATACCAAAGTCTTCAGATTTTCAGGGAACTATGCCTTTCCCCGTTTACGTTCGAAAGGGATCGTGGATCAGGCGATCAACGGATGGAACCTGAGTGCCATTACAAACTGGCAGACTGGTTTTCCCTTTACGTCGTTCGCCGAGGACGACAATTCCTTCAGTGCGATGGGGAATGACCGTCCTGACATCACGGTTGCAAACATAAGCGACACGCAGCTGAGCACGAAGCGCTCCCACTCTGCTTTGATTAATGAGTGGTTCAACACGGCTGATTTTGTTCCAAATGCGATTGGTACTTACGGGAACATCGGCAAGAATTCTCTTCGCGGCCCGAAGCTCTTCACAACAGATTTGGCACTTTTGAAGAACGGAAAGATCGGTGATCGCGCCAACTACGAGTTCCGTGCGGAGTTTTACAATGCTTTCAACAACGTCAATTTCGGCGCTCCCGATGCAGGGCTTCAAGACAGCAACTTTGGGCAAATCAGTTCCGCCAACGATCCTCGCATTCTCCAGATGGCTTTGAAGGTGGAGTTCTAACCAACCTATAATTCCTCAGGGTGCAGGGATACAGCTAAGCTGGCAGTGATGCCACTTGCCTGTTTCCCGGCACCCTGATTGCTCGATGTCAAGAACGATGTTCAGCCTGGGGGTTGAATGGACTCCGCGAGCGCGAGACGCAGTCTAATAACTGTCGGAATACTGCCCTTCCTGTTCGGGACGGAGGTGGTTTCGATTTATGCCCAGGTTAGCAAGCCTTACGTGGAGCAGGCACTTGCGCAGGCCTCGCGGGACGTTCCGTCGCGGCAGTATCAACTTCAGGAATTCTTATTGAAGCGGATCCCTCAGCTGCCCGTCCCCGCCACGCCCGCTTCATGGAGTGCGGAAGAGGAGCGAATCCGCAAGCACGTACTTGATGATCTTGTTTATCACGGCTGGCCTCGTGATTGGATCGATGCCGCTCCACAATTCGAGGAGATGGGGATTATCGAGACCACTCACGGATATCGAATTCACAAACTGCGTTTTGAAGTTGTGCCCGGCTTCCACTCTACCGCGCTTCTTTATGAGCCGACAAAGATTGTCGGTCGTGTTCCCGCCATTTTGAACCTGCTCGGACATGAGCCGGATGGGATAGGGGTGGAATACGAACAGAAGCGTTGCATCAATTTTGCCAAGCGCGGCATCATCGCCCTGGACCTTGAGTTCATTGGTTTCGGTGAGCTCGCGAATCCGGGAAACGCGCACGATTTTGCGTCCCAATTGAACCTCGTCGGTTCGAATGCGCTTGGGCTCTTCTATCTTTCCATGCGGCGAGGATTGGATTACCTGAGTGGGTTGCAGCAGGTCGATACGTCAAGGATCGGGGTAACCGGTCTTTCGGGTGGTGGATGGCAAACGGTGATGCTAAGCGCTCTGGACCCGAGAGTCGCGGTCGCGGTGGAAGTGGCCGGAATCGGTTCGCGCGAATCGAACCTCACCCATCCGGTGGATACGGACGAAACTGAAGAGGACGCGCCTGATTTGATGCAGCAGCAAGACTATCCTGAACTGATTGCATTAAGAGCGCCTCGCCCCACGATGGAGATTCATAACGGCGCGGATAGCTGCTGTTTTCGCGCGCCGTTGGTGAAGCCCTATATCTATGACCAGGTGAAGCCATTTTTCCAACTCTACGGGGCTCCAGATAACCTGGCCTGGAGCGAGAACTTGTACCCCGGAACGCACAATTATCAGTTGGAAAACCGCAATCAAGCCTATCGATTCTTCAGCACGTATTTCAAATTGCCTTTGCTGGATGGCGAGATTTACAGCGACGATGAGATTCGGACGCCGCAGGAGCTTTCCATCGGGGTGCCTGCCGATAATCTGACCTTCGTCACTTTGGCGAGACACTTGGCAAAGCAGATCCATCATGAATCGCCGTCAACTGATAGTGAAGCGCGCCAGGCGTGGACAAAGGCAGAACGACAGAAACTGAAATCTGTGGTCCGCTATGAGCCGGTGTCCATCGTACGGGCCTTGCGCGTGGATAATGACCGAGCCTTCGATTTTCGCACCCTGTCTTATCGTTTCGATTTTTCCAATGAACTCAGTGCCAACGGCATCTTGCTCCGCGAAGAAGCTGCCCCGGAGGACGCGGCGGCGACCATCGTGCTCGATGACAAAGGCTACAAAGCTGCGACAAATCGGGTTACTCAGTACCTCGACCGCGGCGAACAGGTCCTGGCGCTCGATCTATTTTTCAATGGTGACTTATTGCCCGATCGCGGATCGTGGGAATTACTGACAGACAGCAGCGGTGCTCGTCCGTTGGGTTTAGAGGCCGCGCAGTTAGTAGCTATTGCACGCTGGCTGCATTCCACTACGGGAAAGCCCGTACAGGTGGAAACAGTTGGAATTCGCAATCAGGTCATTGCTTTGACCGCCGCCGCCATCGCGCCCGAGGACTTTTCGTTGGTTACGAGCGCAAATGGCATGAAAACCCTGAGCTATTTGATTGATACGCCGGTCCCGTTTCGCTCTGCGCCCGAGCTTTTTTGTCTCGATCTTTACCGTCACTTCGACATCAATACGCTCGAAGCTCTGGCGGCTCCCACAAAGATCGTCGCCCTCAGTAGTCTGCGTTGAAAACGGTAGTTTATGCTCAACTGGATGCACCGCGACAAGATGCTTCTTCGTTGTTATGCCGTTCGCTGGGCCTCTCAACGAATGGGTAAATTGGAAATGCGAACTATCGAGATAAGTCACGGGACCAATATGAGCTGTATCGTGTGCATTGCAACGTCCTTGTTCTGCCTGACGGCGCCGATCGCGGCCTCTGCGCAGGTGGACGTGTTGACGAACCACAATGATCGAGAACATACAGGCGCGACCTTAAGCGAGACCGAACTCACCCCTGCAAATGTCAATGCCAGGCAGTTTGGCATGCTCTTCAAGCGGGTGGTTGACGATCAGGTTTATAGCCAGCCTCTGCTTGCGACGAACGTAAAGATTGCGGGCGGCTGGCATGATGTCGTGTATGTGACCACGGTCAACAATAGTGTGTATGCGTTCGATGCCAACGACGCGGCAGCGACAGCTCCTCTTTGGCACGTGAACTTTGGGACGCCTGCCAGCGTCAACGATGCAAACTTCGGCTGCACTGACATCAATGACAAGATGGGCATCATTGGCACCCCGGTCATCGATCCCGAAAAGACCACGTTATATGTGGTGGCGCTGACAAAAGCTGGTGGCGGCTTCTTTCAGCGCCTTCATGCACTGGACCTTACCACTGGCGCCGACCTGCCCAACAGCCCGACTACCATTGATGGTCCTGGTTTTGACCCGCTGATGCAAAACCAGCGCACGGCGCTTGTTCTTTCCGGTGGGAATGTGTTGATCGGCTACGCTTCGCATTGCGACAAAGACCCCTATCACGGATTTCTATTCGGCTACGACCAAACATCGTTGAATCAGGTGGGTGTATTTAATACTTCGCTGGGCGGAGAGGGAGCGAGCATCTGGCAGTCTGGTCAGGCGCCTTCCGTGGATGAGAAGGGCGACATCTACTTCATCACCGGAAACGGCAGTTGGAACGGCACTACGCAATTCAGCGAGAGCTTTATCAAACTCGATACTGATATGCATCTGCTGGATTGGTTTACTCCCACCAATCACCTTCAGCTCGATAAGGATGACAATGACCTGAACTCTTCCGGCGCCGTCCTGATTCCAGGAACGCACCTGGTGATAGGAGGTGGCAAGGAGGGTGTACTTTACAGCATCGATACCGAACACTTGGGCCACTTAGGGGATGAGCACGCCGTCCAGCACTTTCGCGTAACCAGTTCGCATCTGCATAGCATGGTTTATTGGAAGAGCGCGAGGAATGGCGATGTGCTGTATCTGTGGGGGCAGCGAGACCGGGCGCGCGCTTACCGGCTCGTCGGGAACAAGTTTGAAGAGACGCCATTCATGATTCGCCCGGACATCAATGATGGTCACCCCGGGGCGATGCTTTCTCTATCGGCTAGCGGTGGGAAGAACGGAATTCTCTGGGCAGCGATTCATGCTACGGGTGATTCCTGGAATGAGTCCCGTCCTGGCATTTTACATGCTTACGACGCGGATGATATCAATCACGAGCTTTGGAATTCGCTACTGAACCCGCGACGGGACGACTGCAATAATTACTCCAAGATGGCGCCCCCCACAGTTGCGAATGGAAAAGTTTATCTCGCCAGCTTTGGCACGGAAAATGTGGGAACGGGACAGTTGTGCGTTTACGGATTGCTTCCCAATGGCCCTCCTCCTGAGGCTCCTATCGGTGTTCGTGCCATAAACAAGGGGCGGTTCGTCGAAGTGTCGTGGCGTCCGGTGCCTGAGGCAAAAACCTACACCGTAGTGTGCACGCTAGGCAGCGCGCACAGGGTTGTTTCGGGATTAACGCGTCCAGAACTCATCGATCCTGGGATCAACACAGGAGTGGTGCAATATGTAGTCAGGGCGGTCAATGCAAATGGACAGAGCATCCCATCGGCGACGGCACGCGCCGCAATCGATGTCGCTCCCACTCGTCACAGGATGAAAATGAACTGAGTAACTAGATAGCCCCAGAGGGCTTGCTACACGAGGATTAGATTGCAGCCTACGGCGCGCAGTTTCGTCTGGACCTCCTCGTCGAGGCCGGTATCGCTGATGATGGTGTCGATCTCGTTAAATGGCGCTATGCGGGTCATGCTGCGCTTTGAAAACTTGCTGGAATCGGCGACCAAAATGATCTCGCGCGAAATCCGAAGCATCGCCCTGTTGACCATTGTTTCTTCCAAGTTTGCTCCGCTCACACCAAAATCCAAATCACATCCGGCCCCGCTGAGAAACAACTTGTCTGCCGAAAACTGATCGAACATTTCCTCGGTGAAGCGTCCGCTAATTGATGCGGATTCTCCACGCACCGTCCCTCCAACAATGAAGACCTGTATGCCGCGCGCATCCAACAGCTCCGCGGCGATATTTACACCGTTGGTGATGACCTGAACGCCCTGCAACTTCTTTATCTGCCGGGCGATTTCGAGCGTGGTGGTGCCTGAATCCAGAATGATTGTTTCGCCATCGTGGACTAGGGAGACTGCCATGGCCCCGATGCGCCGCTTCTCGTCGGAAAACGCCTTCAGACGCTCCACAACAGGCGATTCGCGCAGGATTTTATCCGGCAGTACCGCTCCGCCATGCGAGCGAAGCACCAGACCCCGCTGATGAAGTTCATTTAGATCGTTGCGGATTGTGACCGCGGATGTCTTGAAGCGTTTGGTTAGCAGGTTGACTTTCACTCGACCTGCACTGCGTACGATCTGCAGGATCTGTGTCCGCCTCTCCTCAGCCATCATTCCATCTATTGGCGACTCGGAAACAGAGGTTTCCATGGTCGGTTCGTGGTGGATTGTTTTCTCGGCCGGATCCAATATCGGGCTGTCCTTCGCCATTCTCAACCTCGATCTTCCCTGCTATAGCCCCGCTAATCCAGTTTAATTGTCAAAATGAGGGAACGAGAAGAAAAGAAAAGAGACCGAAGAACAATCGGCAATGTTGAAGTACTTCGTTCCATTGCAATCAAACCTGCTAACCCATGTTGGAACGCAGAGTGAGCGATCCATCTTCGTTGAGTTCTTGATGACAAGCCCAACGCACCGGATATCGCATTCCTTTCACTTCGATTTCCGCGCTAAGCTTCAGGCGTTGCCAATTTGTCTCCCTGGGAAGAACAAACTGAGCTTGCCGGATTTTGCCGGGCAACGGATAGCCGGCATCCAGGCATCCGCTGCAAAGGGCCTTTCCATCCTCACTCTCGACCGTTACGCGCAACACGCCCGGAACCCCGGCAATGCCGTCATTGGCGAAGCCCACAATCAACCCCGCAAAGCCGTCATTCAGATAACTCCACAGGAAGGACGGCCGCACTTGATAGCCGATTCGGCGATTGATCCGGTCGAACCATAACGGAGAAGCCTGGTAGGAACGCTCAAGATTCTTTGCGCTGATCTGATGGAAGTTCCAAAGCGACCAATAATTCGCGCCGACATCCATGACGTGAGCGATCATATTCTCCGCCGGCGAGATGCCCTCCACGCGATTGCTCGGGTCCGGGGCTTTGCCTGGCAGCCCTTGCTCGAGGAGCGCAGCGATCCACGGTGGCCGATTGCTGAGAGCTTCAATTTGCTCGTTCTCAATAAAGATGGTGTCGCTGCGAATCCAGTTATTGCTGCGTACCGAGCGGTCGAGCAATTCGGAATTCCCGACGCGGCTGAAATCCGGCTGCGTATTCGTAAGCAATGGAGTTTTCGTGAAGCCTTCTAGTTGCAACTGGAGCATCTCAATCCAGGTACGTTCCGCAGTCTGATAGTCAGGGAATGGGCTGTTGCTGAAAGGCCACGTATGGCCTTCGCCCCAAAATCCATACATGAACGTATCAATAAACTCGATAAGTGGATTTCCGTTAAACTCCGCTGCAAGCAGGCCTACGAGTTCACGAAAGGCTTGTTGAAAAGACGGATGATCAAAGCGAGGCTGATAGCGTGAATGAGGATTATCTAAAAAGCGCTGTGCAGCGGCCTTATCTTGCGGGTTGGTAAGAAGCAGATCCACCTTCGGCACGCGGTCAAGCACAAAGTCAGGAAGAGCTGGTGCGCGCAAGTAATCCGGTGCGCTCATTTGGATACGCAAGCCAACTCTCTTGTTATTTTTCCTAGCCAGGTCGAGAACGAGTTTCAGATAATCGGGAAGCTCCAAACGGCCGGTGCGAGGCTGAACTTCTCGCCATGTGGGTCGAACATAGAGCTGCTGACCCAGGGGAAACAGGACCAGATCTTCAATGGCCTTCAAAACATCGTCCGACTTGATCTCTTCTGTTCCCATATCGGCCGTGACGTAGGTAACCAGGCCTCTTCCGTAGTTCGAGACCGCCTCCTCTGAAGGTGTTGTGGTCATCACCACTTCATCGCCGGGGATGGCCGCATCGGGCGCATATTGCGGAAAGGGTCCCTGGTTGAGGCGATCGGTGACGGGGGGCCCGGAGCCAAAATCGTAGTTCCCCCAGTTATGCGCGCGCACCGCTGCATGCGCAGGCCCCCCACTCATCTTGAGAGCGCCGTACACCGCGATGCCGTTTTTCAGAAAGTCTCTGCGCTTCATTGTGCTCGGTAATTCTTTGGATCACTTGTGGCTTTCAATCAGCACCGCCGCCATTTTGCCGCATGAGACACACAAAAGAAAACGAAACTCCGATATCTTCGTTTTCCTGCGACATTCCGCCAAGCTGTACCCGATAGTTGTTCTTATATATCTATTGCTTTACGTTGTCGAGTGGAAGATTCTTCATCTCGTGCGACCGTCCTGCCGGATTCCCTGTCAGCATCGGCCGGCCGTTAAGCATTCTGGCAATGCTTTGTTTGCTACTCGCGGGTGAGTTCGACGCGCCGGTTGCGTGCGCGTCCCTCAAGCGTGTCATTGGTCTCGATGGGACGGGACGCGCCGAAGCCATTGGTCGAAAGCCGTTCCGGAGCGATGTGGTAGCGATCGACCAGCGCCTGCTTCACAGCAGCGGCCCTGCGTTTCGATAAGTCGAGGTTATAGGCATCCCCGCCGATGTTATCCGTGTGGCCTTCAACGGTCAGCTTCCAATCGGGATTGTCGGTCATGGCCTGGACAATTTCTTTGAGCACCTTCTCTGACTCCGGCTTGATGGTGTCTTTGTTGAAGTCGAAGTAGATACCGTAAGTGACTGCGCGTTTCTGCTCTGCGAGCTGCTTTTCAACCGTGTTAACCGCTTTCGCGACCTTGAAGTCGATTTTTACGACTTCGAGGCGGAACTTACCGTCGTGATAAACAGGATCTTTCACTCTCCAAAGAAGCACGAGTGGATCAAGAGGATCGTCGATGACATAGAGCTCGGACTGAGAGTGGTTGGGCCGATACTTCCTGGGTCGCGGGTCTGGACTTGGGGAGTCGGTAATTCCAGCTAAATGGATGGCGGGTAGAGTGACGCGCTCATCGTTCACAATCATTGGATACGGAACGTCTTCGGGTTCGACGCGGGTGAGAACCCCAACATCGTGATACGGCTTTTCCGCATCGTCGTAGGATTGGAAACTCAGGTAGTCCATCGAGATTTTTCCCGTAGATTTGATCTCGCCGAAGGACTTATCAGACAGCCGAAGTCGCGTTGCGCCGTGAACGAGTGGCGGAACGTGGGTACCATTCTCAGTGATGTACTTGATGCCGGAACGAACGTCATCGTTGCAGACGGTTGTCTGATGGCTGCTGGCCCCCTGCTCGCTTCCGTCGTCCTGCTTGAATTTGGGGGTGTCACTCGTCAATTCAAGAGAAGCCGGCGTGAGCTCCCTGATCGAAAGGGTGCTTTCCACGTCTTGATAGACAATGCCCCATGAGTTTGTGATGACGGTTCCTTGCTCAAGTGGAATGCGCGCTCCCGTCTGAGCCGGATAGGGCGCAGGCGCACAAGGCTCGACGTGATCGCGTTCCGATACCGACTCAACTGGATCGCCTTGATCCTGGTCGCCATTGATCATGCTCGCGAAGCCCTCGAGCAGTCCGGCCGCGCCGTTTGGCGGATTTGCTGCGGGAGTTCCGGGCTTTTCGTCACTGTGGCCGGGCGTCGAAGGAACATCTGCCTGTCTCCCCTCAGGCAACGCAGCGTCCGCCTGGTGCAGCAAGGCAGTCGCTTTCTGCTTGACCTTGTAACCCACGTAGACAACTCCACCAACCACGAGCACGGCGATCAACGCAAGAACTGCGAGCCCGATCAGCAGCGCAGGCAGACAACTGCTTTTGGAACTCGTAGTCGGTTGCACCGGTGCAACACCGGCCGGAACTGGAGGAGTCGGCCTCCAGTTGGCGGCAGGTTGCGGTTCTGGCGCGACCGACGGCGATACAGGCGGCGCCTGGCGTTGGACAGGAGGGACCTGCGCGGGCGTAGGAGCCATCGACTGCCACTCATCCGCAGGCGCAACTTCCGCGGGCCGAGAGGGAGCATCTGAAATCGTAGTGCCAATTGCCTCCCACTCCCCCTGCGGTGGCGGAGCTGCCGAAACAGGGCTCGTCAGCCATTCTCCTGCCAGGGACGCCTCCGCCTTCTCCGCAGGCGGCGCATCCGCTGGCTGCGCTGGCACGCTCGTTGCCAGTGCCGTAGCCACTGGACTGCCGCATCCAGTGCAGAACTTAAGACCAGACTCGAGCGGATTGCCGCATTTCGTGCAAAAGTTCATGGGATGTTATCCACCTTTCGGCGTTGCGCACTTGGAGGGAATCTGTGTTTCCCCGTGGAACAATCTCAGCGATGGGCCTCTCAGGATGGAACCAGCGCGGTCAACCTTGTGACTTGTGAAAGGCGACAGGAAGAAGTTGATCGCGTCTGTAATTACGGCCGGCAACTGGTAACCTACGCCCGAGTCGATAAATGCTTCAATCGTGCCTTGTCGACACGGGAAACCTATGTCGGGTGCCCGCAACATCGTTCCGGTGAAACGGATGCCGGCATACACTCCAGTGCTGAATCCAAACGCGCCAATCCCAACCATCGTGCGTACGGAGAAGCCCATCACCAGCGAGTTGATACCCACCGAGATTCCCTCAGTAGAGTTGCCGAGGTCGGTGTCGGCCTTGAGATCCGTCGGCGTGGTGACGCGCCATCCTCCGTTCCAGTAGCCGGCGTTCACACCGCCACCGAACGAGTAGTTGCCTTCGGCGTTCAGCACGGATGTTTTAGCGCTGAAACCTGTACTCACCGTGAAGGCCGAGCTGAAAGTAAGCTCAAAGGGCATTCCGGCGGCGCCCAGTGGAATCGTCAGATCGATGGGCAGTGTCAGGGTCTTGTGAAAGTTGACCTTGAACTCCTGTGTGGCAGAGGAGTTCATGTGCAGCTTCAACCCGACCGCGCCATTCAAACCCACTCCGCAGTCCTGAATCTTCGCGTCTTTGATGTGCAGGAAGAAATGAATTCCCGCGGTCTGAATGTTCAGCAATCCATATGCGTTCAGGTTGAGGCCATTCTTGTTGTAGAGATACTGCACTCCAATACCGTGATTGCCGGCGATCGCATGGGCCGCCACACCTTGCAGCTCAACTTCGGGCACCTGGCCGGTCGTCGCCGCGGGAGGGATATTCTGGATTGGTAGAGTCGGCGCATGGATGCCGCCGACGCCAGGCACTCCCGGCATCTGCAAACCGGCGTAGCTGGCCGAGAGCAGGCGTGGCCCAGCTTGACCGGCCCTTCTATTCGGGGAGAATTGCGCCTTATGCAGAGTGTTCGGTATCCATTTGGTCCCTTCTCTGCGAGAGCGGACCCGGCGTCCATCCGCGTATTTCCGGAGCATGGAATCGGGCGTCCATTTGCCGCTCGTGGATACGCGCGAGAGGATAAACTGCTCGTCGATATGGTCAGGCGATTCGTTCTTTGATGTGCTCTTCTTGTCGTCGCTGGCGTCCTGCGGTTCGGGATAGTCGGGAGCAACGTAGGAGATCATGTTGTTCATGTCGATCGCCTGGTCCATTGCGAAGTCGCCGTTGCGGATCACGTCAGTGATCTGCACTGGGCCCATGATCACCGTCGCGGTATCGCCGCTTCGCTTGATGCTCAGCACCCGGCCCACGGCGCGGCTAGTGGCAAACACCACTTTGCCTTCCTGGAAGTCGCTCACCTGCGGCGCGTTGGCGTCGAAGGTCCACGTCATTCCGTCGCTGGCAATCGACTTGATTGCCTTGTCGCCCTGCTCCATCAAAATGACGTCGGGCTGATACTCGACTGCCGGGTCGCGCTTGGGAGAGATGCCGAACTTTACTTGCGATTCGGTCATCGAGTGCGGGTCAATGGTGTGGGCAATGGTCGCTTTTGGATGCGACTTCAAGTCGAACATCTCATCGATAGCGGCTTTGCTGGCGTGCGGATCTCCGCTGGAGAATGAATTCGCGGGTGTCTGGTCTCCTGACCCAGGAGAGCGGTGTTCGTTGTCGGGGGAGGCCGCATGCTTGCAGCCCGCAAGGACAAGACAAATCACAAGCACCTTTACCAGCACCCTGCCAACCTGGGATCGGCTCCGACTTTGAGATCGAATCATCGCGCTCCTCATCACAGTCCTGCCTTAGCAAAAACCCCACTCAATTGGCAGATTCCGACTGAGGGGCTGGCAAAATAACGCATTGGGTCTCCTCCTCAAACAAGCGAAAGCAAATCATTTCTCGCCGAAACAGGGCGGCTAAAAACACCCAAAACTGTGGCTTCCGTGACAAAAACACATGGTGTTTACCGAGAGGACCGAGAACAGCAGGAGCAAATGAGCGAACGGAAGAAGGAATAGAAAGGGAGTCGGCGGTTTCCACCACGGGCGGTCCTTTCGACGCCCGAAGAGGTATGCGAATGCCACACAGTATCCCAGCGGATAACTCCAGAGCCAGAGAACCCCCACCCATCTGGCCGCTTCAGCTGCGCCGTGGAGCGGTGCGTCGAAGATGAAAGCGCTAAAGAAAAAGACGATCGGCCACAGCACAACCAGCAGGGAGGAAAGAACAATCGAGATCACGGCGAATGCTTTCATGTCCGCGTATACCCCATGAGCAGAGCAGTCTCGAATCAAAGCCCAGCCTGTTTTTCGGCAAGAGCACCAATGACCGGGAGGCGAAACTTTTTACCCTGGTAAGCGGCATACATCAAGTAAGCCCACAGGCAGAAACCTCCCAGCATGAGCACCAGATCAACGGGCATCTGGATGAGGAAGAAGAGGCCCTTGGTGATGGCGCTCAGCACCATGCCGACAATCATCCACACGAACCAAAACCCGATCCATGCGACGTTGAAGAAGATCGACTGGAATGCGTGGAAGCGCACGAACGGGTCCTTCTTATAGGGATCGATGACGAGAAAGAGGATGCCGGTGATGAAGCCGGCTAGATAGGCCAGGGCGCCGGCCGCATTGACGCTCATGGCCGCCGGCTGCGCCGTTGCGGCAATCGCTATTGCGGGAGGAATGGGCGCTCCGCAGAATCCGCAGTTGTTCGATCCCTCACTCAACGACTTTCCACACGACAGGCAAAAACTCATCTTCATCTCCCTCTGCGCGGGGCAGGCATTGCTTTCCAGCCGGCGCACCGGCAAATCAAATTGTTTCTACGCGGACATGCGGGTTTAGAGGTGATTCGCAATCTCTTTCGCCAGCGGCTTGATCGCCGCGGTGGCACAGGGACACGACATGTACATGATGCGAATCAGTTTGTCGCCTTTGCGCACGAACATCATTGAGTCCGCTTTCGAAAAGGCTTCATCGCCGATGCCGTCGATGGCGTCAATGCCACCGATCCCACCCATGCCGAGCACCTTGGAATTCAAGCGCATCTGTTCCTCGGCATTGTTGGTGTCGATGCCAAACCCCAGCACGAGCGTGGTTCCATCGGGCCGATCGTTTTCGTTTGTTTCGTTCTTGGGCACGCTGTTCCCGACCGCTCCGGCAAATTGCTCGAGCATCCCTTGCGTTTTCTTGTCGATGGTGGCTTTGGCGGAGACCATCGCGGTGGCGTGTTTGGCGGTCATGTCCACCGACGTGCCTTTGGCAAAGTAAGAGCAGCCGCCGTCTGCCGAAGCGGTGTCGACTACCGCGATACCGATAGCATTGCTCACATCCTCTTTGCTTAGCAGCTTGCACGCGTCGCCGGTGAATCCGGAGCTCGCAGCGGAAGGAGTCGGATCGGATGCTCGAGCCGCTGCACCCCCCGGCTTTTCAGACGCTGCCGCGGTCGGAGAAGCGGAAGGCTCGCCGAGCACCTCGCGCTTATATTCCTGCGCCTTCTGGCTCACCTTGTGGGCCACATAAATGACACCGCCGACCGCCAAGGCGCCGACGGCGAAGATAACGATCAAGACGACAACCAGAATCTTCACCCAGGCATTGGAGGATTTGGCGACAGGGGCTGGAACCGGGCTGCCCTGCGTCGCGGCTGGCTGCGCGACAGGCTGAAACTCCGGTTGAGGCGTCGGAATGACCGCCGGGGTTGCCACGGGTTGAAATCCGGACTGCGCTGAGGGTGCCGACGCCTGTTGCATGCTTGCACCGCAAGAACCGCAAAATCCTGCGCCTTCCGGAACTGGTGCTCCACATTTTCCGCAAAACTTGTTCATAGTCACTTCTCCTGGTTGGCTCCACGATTGAGCCCGGTTGGTGCTTCAATTCGTGAAGTTGACTTGCAAAACGTTTCATTTTTGCATTGAAACGGATCGCGTCGACCATCGGTACCGCCTCCATTTACTCGCAGACAAGGTGGGAGGCGTTCAAACTGACCATCTCCTTCTCAGTAAGCCCAGGCAGAAAATGCGCGTATACGATCGAGCTGGCGTTTACATCTTCGCCGTCCTTGCCTCGCGCCCCGGTTATGGAAACAGCTACTGTTCGATCGGCATTGTAAAATGAGTCCTGCGATCGATCGACTCCATACGCATATGCTTTATGAAATCCGGGAAGTTGGGCCGCGTACCAGGCGACGGTGGCACTGAGCTTGCCGGTATTCACGGTGTAGAAATTCGCCTGCATCTTGCTCTTGCACATCTGCGTTTCCGGAAGCTGCGTAGGATCGTTTCCGCCGATCATTTCACCCGAGGCGGTTGGAATGATCGGAAGCTTGGTGAGAGGGTCGGTGGTGAGAGTTGCGGCGCCGGCAAATGCCGAAAAGCCTAGGAAGACGGTGATTGCTACCCTTGAATTCCGTTTCATATTCATCTCCACTCCGGTGTGTCAGGATCCACCTGCCAGGCATAACCCGAACCTTGCCATTCGCCAGCTAGGGCGTATTCGATAGACTGAGCGCGATTTTCTTTGCATCGTCTTCCGAGGCGCTTACAGGAAGTGTGATCTCGGCAATGCAGGAATTCACCCTCCCGGGGGTTTCTACGTGATAGCTGACAAGCGGTGGGCTCCCGCCTGGCCTGTTCACCCAAAACGCGCGGCTCGCCGAGTTCTCGAAAACCTTGTCGACATTCAGGACCTTGAGTGTTTCGGCTGAGAATGCGTGGTATTGCCTATGCCCCGAGGTCACGATGGTGGTCGTGCGTTGAGGCGAATTAGCGTATCCGGGGATTGAAAGCAGCGTCCAGTTTGGCGGCACAGAGATCTGGCAGGCGCCTGTCTTGTCCTTCACCGTTTGCAATCCGGATTGTGCAGTCAGAGCAGTTGAGCCGATGAGTAACGAGATCGTTACGACCCCGCTGGGTACGATATGTTGTGCCCACCTGTAAAGCTCGCTCATATTCATTTCTCCTTGGACATCCCGTTGTGAGGCTAGTGAACGTTGGAAGGGGCCTGAACATTGCTGTACTCGTACCGGCTGGAAATTAGCCGGCCTTCGAAGCGAGCCTCGGATTTGAGCACGAGCCCATTTCCCCTGGCGATCCAAACCGTTGCATCGCCGCCACTGGCCTGGTTATGCGACGTGTATTTAGTGGCGGCTATGCCGTTCACCGCTTCATCTGAAATGCGTCGACAGTCCCGCAACTCTTTGACCGAGTCCGCGGTATCACGGGCAAATGCCTGCATGGAAGTCGTCGACCGGCGCCAGACGCCCCCCGTTCCCCAGAAGACTCCGCCGGGTAACACGATGTCTTCAGAGAGAACAGAGTGATTGCCACCCGTCTCAGTCGAGTAAGTATGGTGCGGGGTCCGCATCAACAACTGCTGAGCGTCGGCCTCGGCCTTGCAGGAGGCGTCCTGCGCAAAGGAATTAAGGCCGAAATAGAGCAGCAGGTATACCGGCCAAATCCCGGACTTGAGGCGGCGGAAGTGGAAACCATTCATTCGCATGGCTCCCATCTAGCTCCAGGTCGACACCCGCGGTCAAACTAATCTCTGACCAACGCTGTACTAACCGCTAATGGTTTGCGATGCAGCTATTTGCGGGCACTTGCTAACGGTTCTTCCGGGAACTGCGCGCATGCTAGACTGGGTGGACCTGACGCGGGCCGACCTGGGCGATGGACGAAACGAACCAAAAATCGGCTCCTTCGACCGATGCCGTGTACCGGTTCGGGCTTTTCGTCCTGGATGCTTCGGCGGGGTTGCTCTCCCGCAATGGCCTGCGTATCCGCCTGCAGGACCAGCCATTCCAATTACTCGCTTTGCTTCTTGAGAAGCATGGACAAGTCGTAACTCGCGAGGAGATTCGGCAGCGGCTTTGGAAGAGCAACACCTTCGTCGACTTCGACAAGAGCCTGGGTGTCGCAGTCCTCAAGGTGCGGGAAGCTCTGGGTGACAGCGCGGCAAATCCAAGGTTTCTGGAAACGGTGCCCCGGCGCGGTTATCGATTTATCGCCCCAGTCTCAGTCGAGGTTTCTTCGTATCAAGCGCACCCCGCCCTAAATGCCAACGTTTCAAGTCACCCGAGCGCCCAATCGTCCGCGGATTCAGTGGTTGCTCAGGCGAGCGCACCCGATGTGGCGGAAGCGCCGACTGCTCCGGCGCGACTGCGCATCGTCTGGTATACCGTGGCGGGAATATTCGCGGCAATCGGCTTGGCTTTCACGGCCGGCCGCATCCATTCGCACGCACCAAAGGAAGAAGCGGGGCCGCCCACGACCACCGTCCAACCCAAGGTGCGTCGCTCCGTGGCTGTGCTGGGCTTTCGGAATTTGACAGGAGGCCCGGACCAAAAGTGGCTTTCCGCCGCTTTCACTGAAATGCTCAACACAGAGTTAGGCGCAAACGGCGATTTGCGCCTGGTGTCCGGCGAAGACGTCGCCAACGTAAAGCATGACCTCTCTCTGCCGGACGAAGATACGCTGGCCAAGTCCACTCTGGGGCGGATTCGGTCTAGTCTCGGGGCAGATGTCGTGGTTGTCGGTTCGTACACCCTCCTCAACGATGGTGAGAAGACCAAGGTTCGCCTGGACATCCGCGCACAGGACACGGCTCTTGGGGAGACAATGTTTGAAGATGCACTTACCGGTAATGAGAACGATCTTTTCGATCTCGCTTCGCAGGCCGGTGCCCGGCTTCGCGAGAGCCTTAGCCCCTCCCTTAGCCTTGCCCCGGCGGCAGATGTTCCTCGATTCTCAGGGTCTTCGAACCAACTTGCATTGCAGTTCTACAGCGAGGGACGCTCGCGGCTTTATGAGTTTGATTTTGTGGGCGCGCGCGACCTGCTGAAGAGAGCCGTAACGGCGGACCCGGACTTTGCCCTGGCCCATTCTGCGCTCGCGAGCGCATTGACCAGTCTCGGCTATGAGGTGCAGGCACGCGATGAGGCGAAACGTGCCCTTGAACATGCACATGGCTTGCCATCCGAGATCGTGCTCACCATCCAGGGCCAATACCAGGAATCGATAGTTGACTGGCCAGCGGCGGAGCAGACGTATCAAAGACTGCTCCAGCTCTCTCCGGACAATCTCACCTATGGCCTGCAGCTCGCCAGGGCACAACTTCATGTGAATTCCGCGGAATCGGCAAAGACGCTTGCACGGCTGCGAATGCTTCCCGCTCCGGTGGGCGATGACCCTCGAATCGATCTGATGGAGGCTTCCGCACTGATGGCCCTGGATCTACCGAAGGCGCGCATGGCGGCGCAAAATGCAATCGCCAAGGCCTCAGCGCAACGTGCCTCGCTCATGGTGGCTCGCGGATACGGGATGCTCTGCCAACTGGACTCCGCGGCTGGAGTGCCCATGGACCAATCCATCTCGGAGTGCAATCTTGCTCGAAACAGTTTCATCAGCGCAGGAGATCTAAACAACGCGGCCCGAGCCCTGAATGACCTCGCAGCTATCTATTATCGGCAGGGCAATCTCGTTCAGGCCCAGGCAATGTGGCAGGAAGCGATTGAAGTATTTCGCAAGGTAGGAGACAAAGAGGGGTTGGCAGCCTCTTCAAACAATGTGGGCGACGTTCTTCTGAATCGCGGAGAATTGAAGACAGCCCGGAAATTGCTCGAACAGGCGCTCGATGGTTATCGGCTGACTGGAGATCGCGCGGGAATGGCGCTCGCGATGGTTGACCTTGGCCAGATTGATCTGCTGAAGGGCGAACTTGCCGCAGCCCGAACCAACTATCAGGAAGCAGTCACAATTGCCATTCAGGCCGGCGACAAGAGTGCGATTGCGTACGGTCAAGTCGGGCTCGGCGATATTTTCCTTGAAGAGGACAATCTGGCCGAAGCCCGCAAGCAATACGAAAAAGCGCTGCAACTCAGAAGAGATTTTGGCGAGAAACAAGCGATTGTTCAAACGAGAGTTGCACTTGCGCGCCTTTTGATCGAAGAGGGCCACGCCCCGGATGCCGAGCCGGAGGCACGCCAATGTCTCGAAGAACTTCATCAAGAGCGATTGCCAGATGACGAAATCAGCGCTGGGATTGTGCTCTCGGAGACAATGCTTAACCAGACTAAGAACGATGATGCGAAGAAGGAAATCGATGCTTTGCGTCCCCTTGCAGAAAAGACGCTCAACCGGGAATTGCAGCTGAGATTCTCGCTCGAATTCGCGCGAGTTCTGCTTGCGGAACACATGCTCGGTTCATCGCGAACAGTGTTGGGCCAGGTGTCGACCGGTGCGGTATCAGAAGGATTTGCAAGCCTTGCGTGGGAAGCGCAGATGGACCTCGCGCGGGCGCAGGGCGAAGGCGGCGATGCGGCAGGCGCGGTAATGGTGCTGAAGTTCTTGAATGAAAAAGAACGCAGATCGGGTTTTTTGCTTCTTGCCCGGAAGGCAGACTCAATCGCAAGACTGTGGCACAACGCACACAAGTAGTTTCATGGTTTCTTGCTATCCCGCATGCAATTGGATCCACGATCCAAATGCCTCAGGTGTTTCGCAAAGCAAAAAACGAAAGGTGGAGCGGCATCGCGAAGATTTGCGAGGAAGGTAGCGCTCTCCGCCTGAACGGCAGAGTCATTCCTGGCGTTGCCTTTGTCTCGGTAGGGTCCGTTCGGGGCGCTCGGCGGCAACAGTGGAATTGATTCCGAAGTTCGCTTCGGCCTGTGAATACAGTGATTGGTACAAAGCAATGACAAATCCCTAACAATCTGCGGCGGCTGCCGCCTCATACTCAGCCTCAATGCGACACAAACCTTTGAGAGCCAAATGTATGAAAAGCCACTCGCGGCGGTGCATCTTCTTCCTATTGGCAGCTTACTTCTTTGTCGTTGCAAGCTCGGCGTTGGGACAGACTCCTGGAACAGGCGCCATCTCCGGCGTGGTGTATGACCCCGGCAGCCGAGTGGTCGGAAACGCCGTAGTGTTGACGGTGAACGAAGCTACGCGCATTTCACGCGCTGTAGTTTCAAACGCGGAAGGCGAGTTCCGCGTTTCATTGCTGAGCCCGGGAAGCTACTCCGTGAGCGTCAAAGCGCCGGGATTCGCGGAGCGCACGGCCCAATCGATTCAGGTGACCGGGAGCGAGACAACCGCACTCGGCGTAAAACTGGAAATTGCAACAGCGAGCGCCGGCGTACACGTGACCAGCGATGCCGAGATGGCTTCAATGGATAGTTCAACCCTGGGTCGCGCAGTCGAGCAGGACACAGTGCAGGCGTTGCCTCTGGCCAACCGGAATTACACCCAGATTCTCGCGCTGTCCCCAGGAGTTATCGTAAGTTTGCCGGATGCGACCGCGCTGGGTCGAGACTCGCAGAATGTTACTTCCAACGGCGCGAAGACCACATCGAACAACATCCAGTTCAACGGGATCGACGCGAATAACCTGTCGCAGAATTCGGCCGCCAACGACGGCGAAGAGGTGGGCACGGCCGTTCCCGCGCCAGACGCGATTCAAGAATTCAAAGTGCAGACCGCGAACTTCGACTCGGCGTACGGTCGCGGGGCAGGCGCTAACGTCGACTTCGTGAGCAAAAGCGGTACTAACCAAAACCACGGGAGCGCCTGGGAGTTTGTCCGCAACAACCTCTTGAATGCCAATGGCTTTTTCTCGAAACTGGATGACCAGCAACGACCCACCCTGAAGCAGAACGAGTTCGGAGCTTCAGTTGGAGGGCCCATCAAGAAAGACAAAGCATTCTATTTCGTCGAGTACCAGGGAATCACTTCGGTCAATGGAGAAGGCGATGAAGTAACAACCACGCTTCCGCAACTTACGCCGGATCGCTCGGCTGCGACGCTGGGCGCACAGTTCTGCCCGGCGAGCAGGATGAACTTGTCTGGGTATCTTACCAACGCGGGTGGAACACAGGTAGCGTGCGACGGCTCGAATATCAATCCTGTTGCTCTCGCGTTGCTCAATTTCAAATTCAAGAACGGCGCGTATGCCATTCCCAGCCCCCAGGTGAGCCTGCCGGCGCAGGCGGGACAACTGCCGGTTGGTCAGTCGACCTTCGCTCCACCCGCGAGATACCAAGAGAACCAGTTTAGCGTGAATATCGATCAAGTGATGAGCGACAAGAACACGTTGTCAGGCAGGTTCTTCTACTCGCGAGCGCCGACTACTGAGCCGTTCTCCCCCAATGCCGCAAATCTGCCTGGATGGGGTACGAACGAGCTCGATCAAAATACGATGTTGGTTCTCGCGGACACGCATGTGTTCAATTCGAATCTCGTTAACCTGGCGCGATTTGGATACATGCGGTTCGACGGCATTTCATCCGTGTTAAATCCAATTCTGGCGTCGGACGTGGGAATGGATACGCCGACCGGAGTTCCCGGCACGACAGCTTCAGCGCCGGGCGTGAGCATCGGTGGCCTATTCACGACTGGCGATGCCGGTACACCATCGCAGTGGCAAAACACGAACAGCTTCATCTGGCAAGACACGCTCGCGCACACGCATGGCCGCCACGACACAAGGTTCGGGCTGGAGATCAAGAGACATGAAGTCGATGTGTATGCGCCCTTCAGCGCGGATGGATTGCTGCAGATTGCCACGTTTGAAGACTTTCTTCTGGGCGAGAACGCGATACAAAATGGCAGCCCCATCGGGGTCAGCAACGTAACAAGCAGTACGGGCAGCTCCGGAATTTTTCGCAAGGACGAGCGCTATACCGATATCGCCGCATTTTTACAAGACGACATTCATCTGACTCATCGACTCACGGTCAACGCGGGCGTTCGTTATGAGATATTCGGCCCTCCTTCCGAGATCCATGGGCGTCTTCCGAGCTTCGATCCCTCGATTGCGGAAGCCCAGGTGCCGATCACAGGATCTCTCAGCGGATATACTTTGCCGGCTAACTTCTCAGGCACCATTCCCACAGGAGTCAGAAAGACCGCCACATCCGGCCTGTGGGAAGTTGACTACCACGATATCTCGCCGAGGCTCGGTTTCTCGTTGCAGTTGACAGAAAAGCCGATCCTTTTGCTCCGCGGAGGATACGGCATCTATTTCGACCGGCCTTCCGCCGGCTTTGCGGAAGCGCAGATTGGGCAGCAGCCGTTCTCGCTGCAACAGATTTCTTTCAATGCGCAGAATGCGGGAGCGACCCTGGCGAGCCCGTTTGATCCATTGCTTCCGGACGTGTCGAGTTTTCCCATTTATCAGCCAAGAATTGCTGAGGGTGGTGCGTTTACGTCCGGCGTATCGCCACACGTGATAGACCCCTACACGCAGGAATACAACTTGAACCTGCAATATGCTTTCGCGAAAGATTTCCTTCTCGAGGCGGGCTTCGTTGGCACGCACACGACTCATTCGCCCGGGAGCATTGAATTCAACCAGGCACTTCTTGCGAGCGCGGGAGCGCCGGTGAACGGAACGACGATGAACACAGCGGCCAACGTGATTCAGCGGCTTCCCTTCGCTGGTATCGCTACCGGATCACTGTTTTCGGGCACTGAATTCGAGGCAAACTATAACTCGCTTCAATTCAGCCTGACTAAACGGCTTAGTCGTGGATTGCAGTTTTTGGGCAGTTACACATGGTCAAAGATTCTTGATGAGACCAGCGGCTCGGGGGGAAGCAGCGTCTTTGAGCTCTGGCTGCTGACCAACGACCAGAACAACCCGCGTCAGGCATACGGCTTGACCGACTTCGATCGTGCCCAGAGAGCTGTGGTCAATTTTACGTGGGACGCTCCACAAATGCAGCAGGCGCCATCGCTGATTCGCCGATTGGTTTCAGGTTGGCAAGTGTCAGGCATTGGTGTGATCCAGTCCGGCAGTCCTGTAACGGTTCTTGACAGCAACGCCGGCATTGTTTACGGCAACTTTGAGAACAGAGCACAACGCACGGGATCGAATCCATCCACTCACGGTTCGCTGCATACTCGAGTGCTCAACGGCTATCTCGACCCGAATGCATTTACGATAGCGCCCGAAGCGCCGAACGGAAGCGGGCCTGGAGACACGGGCTTCGGCAATAGCGGTGTTGGCGTTGCGCGCGGACCCGGCCAGCATAACTTGGACATGGCCGTCGAGCGAAATTTTCCTGTGACCGAGGGGCGCAGTCTGCGGCTCCGCGCGGAATTCTTCAATCTCACGAATACCCCACAGTTCGCCAACCCCAATAGCAGCCTTGATTTCACGTCGGGCCCAAATGGTCCAGTGAATCTGAATCCGTCGTTCGGCATGATTACGGCCACCTCGGCGAACCCGCGCATCGTTCAGCTTGCACTGAAGTTTCTGTTTTGACTGTGTGCCTCTGCGAAAGGACATCCCTTGATCGAGATTGGAGAAAGAGAATCTGTGCGACGGAAGCCGCCAAGCCCCATAGGCCTGAAGCACCCGCTGGAAGTTCCGGAGCTCGGCTTGAGCAGCTGGTTTTATCCTCTCGGTTTTCCAATTGAGCTGAGGACCAACAGCCTCGAGATTCTAGCGTTGGCTGATGGGCTTTGGTCGATCAATGAGCACCGCTTCGACACGAGAAGAATTCGTGTCGATGTGCATGTTCTTGATGGCGATTCCACGGAATGCCCTCCGACGCCGCAGGTGCGAATCGCAGCTCCACTCCTGATCAATGTTGCAGATTCTGAAAACTACAGCATCGCCAACCTCGAAGAATTAACAACGCAGGTCTTCGTGTCGCGCGGAACACTCCGGCATGGCGCCTATATGGAGTATTTTCTGGTGGGAAGCGCGCCGTTATGTCACATAGCCTCGTCTCACACAACTCCGGTTCATGGAGCGTGCGTGGCTTGCAACGGCCGCGGAGTGTTGCTCTGCGGCGATTCGGGCGCAGGCAAGTCTTCCCTTGCGTATGCCTGCGCGCGCGCCGGCTGGACCTATACAAGCGACGATGCAAGTTTTCTGCTAAACAAGGCAGATCGCAGGACAGTGGTCGGCAACTGCCACCAGGTACGCTTTCGTCCGTCAGCCATTGAACTCTTCCCCGAAGTGGAAGGACACGTCGTGACACCACGTGCGGCGGGCAAGCCGTCGATCGAGGTACCCACTGTGACGATGAATGGGGTCAACTGTTCGCCGACGGCAGAAGTCGACTTTCTTGTGTTTCTCAACCGTAAGGCTTCAGGCCTTCCGAGACTGTCGCGTTTCTCAAGAGACGCAGCGCGTCAATCTTTGCGGCAGGTACTGTACGGTATGCCTAAGACGATCGCCAGACAGGGAGCGGCCCTCGAGCGATTGCTTGCGATCGATGTATTTGAACTTCGTTATCGCGACCTGGATTGGGCTGTGAACCGGCTGGAGACACTGGTTCGCGAGGGATGCTAGTGGAACAGTTGAATGACGCCGCGGGTTTAGCTGAGGTGTCAGCGGCGGATGTCGACCCCTCAATCATCGTGCCAGCAACCCTGACCAGAAAGAAGCTCGGCCGAGGCTTTTGGGTCTTCTTCGCTGTCGCGTTTTTCTTCGACCTGGGGTTCGCCGTTTATTTCTTTCTGTTCAATTTGTATCTTCTCGACCTTCACTTCAATGAACGGAGCCTCGGGCTCGTTGGGGGCGCACTGACCCTGGGGTCGGTGGTGGGAACACTTCCGGCCGGATGGCTGGGGCGCAAACTCGGTCTACGGCCCCTGTTGGCATTTTGCCTGGTTTCTGCTCCGATCTTGGGGATTGCTCGGGCGCTTGTGTTCGCGGAATGGGAACACATCGGTCTGGCGTTCATGGCCGGATTGGCAATGTGCCTATGGGGAGTCTGTTTTCTCCCCATGGTTGCCGCGCTCACGGATGAGGAGAATCGCGCAACGGCCTTCGGTTTGATTTTTTCAGTGAGCATTGGTTCCAGCGCGGTGGGCGAACTTGTGTGCAGCTATTTACCGCATTGGCTCGCGGTGGCCGGGTTCGCCTTGCAGGCCGCAGAAACGAAACGGGGCATTTTGATCGCCGCATGCTGCGTGGCCATGGCAGGCCTCATCCCCTGGTTTCTCTTGCGCGATCCGTCGCAAAAGAGCGATCCCCCGGGTGCGAGTGGTGCAGGAAAGAGGACCCGGGAAGTGAATGGATTCCTGGTACGATTCTTACCGGCGATGGCGTTGTGGTCAGCTGTTGCAGGTGCTTTCGCCTCCTTCTCAAATGTGTATCTATCGAAGAGTCTGCACATTCCGCTTCCTCAAATCGGACTGGTTTTTTCCGCTGCGCAGGTACTGCAGTTGTGCGTTGGGCTAATGACACCGCTCTTCTTTCGGTGGTTGAGCCTGGAGCGGGGAGTTTTGGTTGCGCAAGTATCTTCAGCTATCGCCCTGGGGCTGCTTGCCGGGACGAAAGATCGCGGATTGGCAATTGGTCTATTCTTGAGTTTCTCTGCGACTCAATGGATGAGCTCACCGGGGTTGTATAACGTGCTGATGAGCCGTGTTCCGCCGCAAGAGCGCGGTTGGGCATCGGCGGCGACTCTGTTCTGCAATGCTGTTGTTCAGTCGGGCTTAACAGCATGCGCGGGGATCTTGATTGTTCGTTTTGACTACTCCCGCACTCTTGCCGGAGCCTGCGGGTTGGCGGCGATGGCAGCTTTGCTATTTGCGATTTTCGTTGTCCCCGCGAGGACTTGGGTTGGGAAAGGAAATCGCCGCCAGGCTGCAAAAGTCTTCAACTCCGGGGAAAGCACACTATGATGTTGTGGTGTGGAATGCTTCGGAGCTGAACAAAAGCGGGTGAAAGTGTGGGCCTTGTAAGTCAAATGTCACTGTTTTGTCATTTTCGGGCATCTTCCCCTCTTCAACGGATAGCAATCGGGTGACAATCAGAACATGTTACAGAGCGAGAAGGTAACAATGGCTTTCGGCTCGGCCGACGTACACATGGACGCGGCGCGTCTCAATGTTCTGGTCATTGAAGACGACCCACACATCCAGAAAATTCTGGAGAGAGTGTTTCGCGAGCAGGGGTACCCTGTGACGGTTTGCGGCGATGGGAAGGCGGGGTTGGACGCGTTCCGTTCAACAAGACAGTCGGTCGTGATTTTAGATCTCGTGTTGCCCTCAATCGTTGGGCGCGATCTTTGCAAGATCATGAAGGCCGAACAACCGGGCGTCCCCGTGATCGTCCTCAGCGCGATCAGCGAAGTCGCCGACAAGGTGCTGCTGTTGGAGTTGGGAGCGGACGACTACATGACCAAGCCGTTTAGCCCGCGTGAGCTGATGGCCCGGGTTCAAGCGGCCTGGCGCAGGCCTCGGGTCACGACGGCCTCGGGAACGACTTGCAGGTTTGGTGAATGTGAGATTGACTTTGCCAAGATGAGTGCGCGACGCGCGGGGAAGGCAGTTACCTTGACAGCACACGAATTCAAGCTTCTCAAATATTTCGTTGAAAATGCGGAGCGGGTTCTTGGGCGCGAAGAATTGCTGAATGAGGTTTGGGGTTACAACGCCTATCCGACAACGCGAACGGTCGATAATCAGATTCTGAAGCTTCGCCAAAAACTGGAGCTTGATGCAGCCGACCCGCAGCATCTGCAAACCGTGTATGGCGCTGGATACCGATTTGTCCCGTAGCGGTGGAGAGGAATCTGTGTCAACCGGGAAGCGCGTTCCAGGAATCCGGACTCGCGTACTGCTGCTGACGTCGCTGGTCTTGATTATCGCGGGTACAACTGCATCCAGCCTATACATTATTCGCAGTCGGCTGCAACAACAGGTGCAAACGGCTTTAGAGTCGGACCTGACACATTCGGTGGAGACCTTCCAAGACCTAGAGGCAGGGCGCCGGGAGTTGCTCGAGCGTGAAAATGCTCTGATGGCCGACCTGCCCAAACTCAAGGCATTGATGACCACCAACGATCCGCGAACCATTGCGGATGATGCGGTGGAATTCTGGAAGACCAGCGGCAACGACCTATTTGCCTTGGCAGATGGGGATGGAAAGGTTCAGGCCGCATTTGCCAGGGGCATCGCTAAGACCGATGTATTGAGCCATGACGTACAGGAAGTTATCTCTGATCCTTCAAAGCATTACCTTTTGAGTGATAGCCGCCTTTTTGAATATTCCGTGCAGCCTCTGTATTTCGGTAGCAGCGCGAATGGTTCGCTACTGGGCTACGTCGTCAGTGGGTATGCAATCGACAGTAAATTTCTTCGCGAAGTAGGACGCGGAGCCGGGGCGGAAGCAACTTTTCTTGCCGGCGATACAGTCACTGTGAGCACGTTGCCGCCCGACAAAGAAACCGCTTTGCGGGCCGCGGAACATTCGCTTCAGAGCAAACATACGGCGACGGTGATGATCGCGGGCGAACGCTACCTTACCGTTGCAGAAGATCTGACCGGTGGCGCGGATACCTCGTTACGGCTCGTAGTGATGAAGTCGTTTGC
>Ga0182013_10001033_pt1 | contig 38670 bp, 32 predicted proteins | sample 612S2MmetaG_FD_120487 | JGI IMG/M metagenome (GOLD analysis project Ga0182013, IMG submission 120487) | Permafrost microbial communities from Stordalen Mire, Sweden - 612S2M metaG | ecosystem: Environmental > Terrestrial > Soil > Wetlands > Permafrost | place: Sweden: Stordalen | collected... | reverse complement strand
TGGAAAAAGTGTTACAATACGACAAAAAACAGTGGCTCCTGCTCGGAAACGAAAACGAGTTGAGACACATCTTTACTAAAGCTCTTGAGTGTCCCGAAATATCCGCGCAAAATGCCGCGCGTGATTTAATTAATCGTTTGGCAGCGTGGGGTTACCCAAACTACAGTAATATGCTTTTACCTTCGCTTTCTGTTTGATTAAGACGGAAACCCACTTTAAATTTCAATTCACAATCTTTTGAATCATTGCAGGGGGTATTGTACAACTTCTATCGTGCTATTTCTTTATGCTGTATTTCCTTTCCCTCTGTTTAAACGCTTCGTTGCCCCCTTCCAAAATGTCGCAGACATGCTCTTTTATTCCCTGTTGTTTTAGTATTTCGGTGGTTGTAGAAATTCCAGGGAAACTATGCTCCAATGAACCGTTGACATATTCAAATCTGTACCGGCCTCCTTCGGTGGAACCGTTTTGACCCTCCTGATTGGCCACAATGATATTCTCTGCATCTGTAGATACCACCAGATTCGCGTTGTGGGACACAATGATAATCTGGCGCTCCTTCTTTTTCTTTCGAATTATTTTGCAAAGCAGTTCATAAATTGTCCTGTTGTCGAGGTTGTCTTCCGGCTGATCGATAAGAATCGGATATTCAGACGAACTGATTTGCAAGAAAAGAATTAAAAGAACCGTGCCCTTTTTGCCAGGAGACATGCTTAACAGATCATCTCCTTTATAACTCACCGTGTAATCCAAAGCGAATGGGTCGACAATTAAACCCTGATAAACTTCTTCAAAGGTTTTTCTGACACGCAGAGGAATCGAAAGACCTTGTTCGCCTTCCAACCGATTATCAGCAATAGTTAGATGCGTACCGATTAGTTTTAATAATTCTTCGTAGTCTACCGTATCCGATTTGAAAATTTTGTAAAATATGTTTCCTTCTGAAATCGCATTCTTATTAACCTGGTCAAAAAATGAAATTTTGTCTTGAAGAATATTCAGATTACAATTAAGGAGTATCTCTTCATCTATATTTTTCTTTGTCTCATTTATTTTCTGCGTTATCTCCTGATAAAGTCCGTACCTGTTCCTTAAACCTGAGACTAGCTTAACCCGGATGTCTCTGTATTCGTCATAAATCGCCGAAAGCTGCTTTTCAAATCCCACGGCTTCCAGATGCTTTCTTTTTTCATTTTCCAACTGCATGGTTAATTTTTGCAGTTCCTGCTGACCCGCTATTTTGATTAAGTAGGGTGCAAGGTCGTCGTTTATGCGTTTTAGTTTTTCAATTTGCCCGTTTTTCTTCACACCTAACTTTAGGCCGTTAACACCGTCATTTAAATTTGAAAGGAGTATTGTAAAATCGCTATTTATTTTTGTGATTAATGAGCTGATATCCTCAGTTGAGCCCAAAGCCTCGTCAACAAGCCTGTCTACCTTTCCTTTAACAGGTATGCCATCTGCTGTGTTTTTATCCCCGACCAGATTTCGCTTAGAGCTTTGGACCTCGTTTACAATCTTTGCCAGGAGAGTTTCTGTTTCGGAAATCTCTTTTATTTTCTTTTCAGCCTCCGACCTTTCGGTTACAAAAGCCGTATATTTTTTGAAGTCTTCCTCGGATAAGTTGGATGCCCTTTGGCTTGTTTCTATGGTCACCCCAATTGCGGCAATACTTTTGGCAATTGCATCAGCCTTCCCAATTTCCTTTGATTTCTTTTGAACTTCGATACCCTTGTTCCTTACCTGAAAGTAATTGGTAAGAAGTGTTTCTATCTCTACGGTTTGGTTTCCGACGGCCTCCAATTTTTCCTCATAAAAGTCTTTGAACGCGGTATCCTGCAATAAAATACTTCCTATCAAATCGTTCAATTCAGTCTTGTTGTTTTTTTCTACTAAGTGATTGATATAAAGCTGGGGTATGTAAGTGATTTTGTTGTTTTTGTTTTCAGAGTCATTTAACACATCCTTATCGCCGTTCTTCCAAGTAACCTCAAAATTAAATGCAGCACCCAATTGATAGCCATCAAACTTCAAACGCTTGGATGTTCTTTCCACTTGAAGAGGGTCAATACTTTTCGCTGCGGAATAAAGAAGCAGTGATTTGCCGGAAGACTTCCCGCCGATTATGGCATTCAGATTTTCATTGATTAGCAATTTTTGGTTTCCAAAAAGATTGCCGTTTTCCAAAAACTGCAATTCCGATATTACGAATCTGTCATTTTTGATGTCCGGCTTGAAAGTTTGGATTTTCACCCGGTCCTCCGGCTCATACAATGTTTGTTTTAAGCCCTCAAAGGTTGGATCAGCCTTGATCCAACAAAAGCGATTGTTGTCAGGCTTAAAGATTTTATCGATAGAGTGGGCATCACATCCATGGAAACAAGGCATCAGAGCGCCGCATTTCTCAATTACTATATCCTTTTTGTCGGGTCCGTTTCCGGTAAAATAAAGAATGTCGCTATTGCTCGACGAAAATATGGCGTCTGAAAACTGGTAGAAACTCCACCGCGTTGCATCCAGTTGAGAGGAACCTTGTTTTATAAAGAAGTCCACATGCTTAACTATTCCAGAGGCCCCATCAGACCCGCTATTTGATACGACAATAATCGTGTTATCTCTTAAAGTGCTATCCTTTTCAAAAATCTCTTTCAAAGTGGATACGCTTATTACATATTGACCGACCCCAGCCTTGAGCGCAGCCGCTTCATCCAATGAGCTATTAGAGGTAAAGGCACGCCCAAGCCTAATCAACTCCTCTTTTTTCGCTGAAAAGTTACTGTCGGCAAAATCGAATTTCAGTTTGGATAGAAATCGGGTTTCTATTTCACTGTCAATATCGGGATTAAAAATACAGTGCAAATTTATGGGAGTCGCGGAACTTGTTGTGGGCAGAACCCTCAGTTCGATGTTGGGCAAAATGAGGTCAAATTTGTCGGTTATCTTCCCAGCAGCAATTAACTCTTTAAATTTGAAATAGTTGTCAATGCAGAAGTAGTCAGTAATGCCAATAACGGAGATTTCTTCCTGGGAGCTGTTAATTGCCGCTGCAAAATTGTCCCATTTTTCTGCGGGTGTCGAACCAGTGAACTGGTCGTTTTTCTTCGTTTCGGGAGTATGAATATGTAAATCCCATTTCCTCCATTCCGAACCTCTTTGAAATTTAGTGTAATCTGCCATTGGAAATTATTATACGGGAATAACCCCTATTTAAGCTAGTAGCTAGCTATTGTGATTTGAACAAGCGAAATAAATATTTAAAGATCAATTAAACTATAATGCCGACCACCCATATGCTTCCCCAAAACCCTTGAAAGCTATCATAGCATTCGTGCCAGCAAATCATCGCAGGCCCTCTTGAGATAATCCAGCTGGGGGACAAGTTCCAGCGCGATCGGGTTTTCTATCCATAATTGCGGCTCTGCCCAAAACTCCGCCTTGGAGTACAAATAATTTGGAATTTCGCCTTCTAAACCAGCTTCGACACAAGCCTTCAGTGCTAAATGCCACCGGTCAACCAATTCATTGTTCGCCACATAGCCTCGGGTATTTATGCACTGCGAACTCTCAATGCATGCTCGCCTAATAGAGATGACAGCATTGTAGATCAGGACCCTGTGCTGACGTTTTCTTTCAGACAGGCCAAGGCCACCGGAAACCAAGCCCCCAATCTTTTTCACAAGGGCGGCAAGTTCGGAAATGAGAGTCAGACCAGCGGACAAATCGACCATAGCAAGACAGTTTTAAAGAAATATCAATAATGAGTTCTTTTAGTTTTTAGCAGGTGTGAAGCAAAGGGATTAAAACTTCCTGTGCAATAACGGGATTCAGCTGTTTTCAATTTAGGTCAGTAAAGCCTATAACGTTTTTTTACGTTAAATTTGGAACAATGCAAAGCCATGTCCGAGTTCGTGAGTTAAAACATTAGCCAAATTGTTATTACTATACGGAGCAGCTTGCGGAGGAGTTGAAAAAGAGTACGGCTCGTTCGGTCCTTCTTTGATGTAAATGGAATATCTAGCGTTACAGCAATTTTTCTATTTTCGTCGAAGGACAAGTTTCTTAATCAAAATGTCCCTATTTAGTCCCTTAAGTATTCTTAGATGGTCCTAGATGCTTAATAATCAGCTTACTATTTATGTAACGCTCATTAGGGGACGGAAGGGGCGGCTGTTGGGAATGTTGCAATATGGTAGCGATGTCGGGGAGAGGCCTGTATTGAATCCTTTTAATATTTTCGTGCAATATTGAAGTTAACGGCACTATGAAAAAACTCATCAAAACTACGACCCTGTTTTCATTACTGGTAGCGGGCATATTTGCATTAACATCCTTTGCCACAGATAGCTTACCCAAAACATTTACCGACCTGCTTACCCGCACCAATATGGTTTTTGAAAGCCCTGATAGCGTGGCTTCTACGCCGCTTATATATACGCATGCCATAAGTTATGAATACGCCATAAAATACCCCCATAAAAATTTTGAAGTGCGCTATGACGTTAAGCCATCTGACAACGCATGGAAAGAATATGAATTGCATAAAAAGGAAATAAAAAAAGGGGATATCAACACCAATCCGGACAGCACGTGTCTCTCGGCTTTTCAAACCATTATTTTAAATGTATCGGGCACTTTGCCAAATGTTACTGAGTTTGATAAAACATCCGTTAAACAGGAATTTAACGCTGATTGGGGAGGAACCGTGGCCGTTGTTCCAAGAAAAGAATTTGCCCAGAATTATAAGTACTGCATGATAGTGGCTTTACACAAAAGCCACAAGGGCGATGCCTATATATTCTTCCTTTCCGATAGCCCTGACGGGTTTAATGAATCAGTGGCCACGGTATTTCATGCATTAAAGTTCAAAGCATATTAAGGATCTTCAACTCATTTAATAAACAGGATTAGTTTGAAAACAACAGGTATAGCATTATCAGGCGGCGGGGCACGCGGCGTTGCCCACTTAGGTGTATTAAAGGCTTTAAAAGAGTTTGGCGTTGTGCCCGACATGCTTTCGGGCAGTAGTGCAGGCGCCATGGTTGCTGCTTTTTATGCGGCGGGGCATTCCGATGAGAAGATTATAGAAATTACCACCCAAAGCCGTTTTTTCAGCATATTTCATTTACACATCGGCAAATCGGGCTTGTTTGATATGGGGGTATTCGAAAACATTTACTTAGAACATTTTCCACAGAACACTTTTGAATCCTTGTCTATACCGGTTCACATAGCAGCAACAGATATTATCAGGGGCGAAAGCCAATATTTTTCAACCGGTAACCTGGCTAAAGCCATCATGGCCTCCTCATGCGTACCCACAGTTTTTGAACCGGTTGAATACGATAGCAAAATGCTGCTTGACGGGGGCATTTTAAACAACCTGCCCATTGAGCCCCTGTTGGGTAAATGCGATAAACTGATTGCTGTGCATGTGAACCATTTTAGCAGCGAACCCGATAGCCTGTCCATAAAAAACCTGCCGGACAGGACTTTTCACACAGCCATTCGGGAGCGTGAACTAGCCAAGAAAGATAAATGCCAGTTATTTATTGAACCGGTAGACATGGGACGGTTTGGTATGTTTGATACCAGCCAGGCGCAGGAAATTTATAACTATGCCTACGAATATACGAAGGGTATGAAGGCGGAGATTGAGGCTTTTGTGCAGTTGTAGATAATTACAGCATTCAGGAATCGCGCTTCGCCATCCCAAAATAATTGCCCACCTTAGCAATACACCATTCTGTTTTACATGCAACATTACGATTATATAGTTATAGGCGCAGGTTACGCCGGTTTAACTGCTGCCAGAAAACTAATTCAGGCTAACAAAAATGTATTGTTGCTGGAAGCCCGCGACAGAGTAGGCGGCCGCGTTTACACTAAAACACTGGATGACGGGAGCTACGTTGATTTAGGTGGCGCATGGGTAGGACCCACCCAGGATAAAATTTACGAACTGGCCCGCGAGTTTGGTGTAGAAACCTTTAAAACTTACGACATTGGTAAAAGCACTATCAGCTATAAAGGCAAAGTAAAAAGATACAAAGGCATTATCCCTCCACTACCGGTGGGTGCATTATTGAGCCTCGACTTTGCCATGAAAAAAATGAACCGCTTATCAAAGAGCGTTAATCTTGAAAAGCCATGGCTAACACCCAATGCTGAATATTACGATTCGATGACGCTTGATACATGGATGCACAAGGAAACGAACTTCGCCACTGCGCGCGCCATGTTTAAAATAGCGGCAGAATCAATATGGGCCTGTCACCCCAACGAGATTTCTATGTTGCATGCATTGTTCTATACCAAATCGGGCAGGGACCTGGATACCCTGATAAATATTAAAGATGGCGCACAGGAGGAACGGTTAGTTGGCGGAGCGCAACAACCTGCCCTAAAACTTGCAGCTACGTTCAAAGAAAATATCCGGTTAAACAGCGTAGTAAAATCAATTACCCAGGATGCAGACAAAGTGATTGTTAAGGGTTTGGATTTTGAATTTTCGGCCAGTCGGATTATTGTGGCCTTGCCCCCTACCCTTGCGGGCCGCATAGATTATTATCCTTTAATGCCGGCCAATCGCGAGCAGCTTACGCAGCGGATACCCATGGGCACCGTTACCAAAACATTTGCCATTTATGATAAACCCTTTTGGCGCGAAGCCGGGCTTAACGGGCTTTCAGCCACACCTGATGGACATGCCACGGTTACGTTTGATAACTCGCCCAAAGATGGCAGTAAAGGAATTATGATGGGGTTTGTATTAGCTAACCAGGCGAGGGATTTTTCGCTCCTTTCACCAGAAGCCCGCAGAGAAAGCATACTTAAAACCTTTGCATCCTTCTATGGAGAAAAGGCCATGCACCCAATACAATATCTTGACCATAGCTGGGCGGAAGAAGAATTTACACGTGGCTGCTATGCAGGTGTTATGCCTACAGGTGCATGGACGTCGCTGGGCAAATCCCTTCGTGAACCTGTGGGCCGCATTCATTGGGCAGGAACAGAGACTTCCGACATCTGGAATGGTTATATTGATGGGGCGATACGTAGCGGAGAGAGGGCGGCGAAGGAAGTTTTGGAAGCTTGAAACGGGGTGTACGACAAATTTCCCTTTTCATCCTTCAAACTTTGCCAATACAAACTCACCCTGTCCCACGGACATCCCTCTCTTTGAAAAAAAGAGAGGGGAAATGCAAAATACAGCAATGCAAAAGCATCAAGAGGGAAATTTGTCGTACACCCCATGAAATGTACCGATCAAATGACAGAAAAATATTCCGTATCTTTGAAAAAATATCGTTTATGAGTCGGCTGGAATTAATCGAAACTACGCTCCAAAGCATTCAAAAACTACCGGAAAATGAATTACTGGAGATTCATGATTTTGCTGAATTTCTTTTATCCAGAATTGAAAAAAAAAGGCTTTCAGATGACGTTTCCAAAATTAATGTTTCATCCGCCTCTTATAAATTCCTTGAAGACGATAGTGACATTTATACAGTAAGCGACCTGAAAGAAAAATACGGAAAATGAAAAAAGGAGACATTATCCTGATTCCGTTTCCATTTAGTGACATGTCCGGTATTAAAACTCTTCCTGCGTTGGTGTTGAATGATGACATTTACGATGTAACTGTTGCGTTTATAACTTCGAAAACTATAAAAAAGGAGACAAACGATATCGGGTTAAATCCTTCCAATTTAAATGGGCTTAAAGTTGAATCCATCATCAAGCTTAATAAACTGGCCACACTGGATAAGCAACTTATTTTAGGCAGGCTGGGAGAGCTTAGTAGCAAAGAAATAACAGTGGTTGATAAAGGTTTAGTTGCAGTTTTTGACATTCATGTGTAATTCCCCTATTCAGTTTTAGTCACCGCCTTTGGCTGCAAATTGCTCAACCCCTCAGGCAAGTTTCAAACCAAAAAACAAAAACTTCGTAGAAATGTTAGTGAATTGAAGCTTCGGCTATAAATTGAGCCGATTTTAACTTAGATTAGAAGCATGGAAGGAACCCAGGTTATTGATATTGATGTAGAAAAAAAACTGATCTTAAAGGAATACCGCGCGTTGCTGCGGTCGCTGAAAAAGAACGTTTCCCCCCAGGAAAAAAAGATGGTGCGCAAGGCTTTTGAGCTTGCAGTTGAAAGCCATAAAGATATGCGCCGCAAATCGGGTGAGCCTTATGTTTTGCACCCCTTGGCCGTAGCTAAAATTGTAAGCGAAGAAATTGGGTTAGATGCTACTTCTGTTGCCTGTGCTTTGCTGCATGATGTGGTTGAAGATACCGAAGTTACGCTGGAAGAAATTGAACGGACCTTCAATAAAGAAGTAGCCAAAATTGTTGATGGGCTTACCAAAATAGCAGGAATTTTCGACCTTAACTCTTCTATACAGGCCGAAAATTTCAGGAAGCTTCTTTTAACGCTGAATGATGATATCCGTGTAATCCTTATCAAGCTGGCCGACCGGTTACATAACATGCGTACGCTCGACTCGCTTAAACGCGAAAAACAGTTAAAAATAGCCAGCGAAACTTTATATCTGTATGCCCCTTTGGCGCATCGCATGGGCCTATACGCTATTAAGACTGAGATGGAGGATTTGTCTCTCAAATTTACCGAGCCGGACCTGTATAAAGACATTGCCCGCAAACTGAACGAAACCAAGCGCGAACGCACTAAATTTATTTATGATTTTATTAAGCCACTGAAAGAAGAGCTGGAAAAACGCGATTTTGCTTTTGACATTTATGGCCGGCCCAAGTCTATCTATTCCATCTATAACAAAGTAAAAAACAAGGGCGTTCCTTTTGAAGAAATATACGACCTGTTTGCCATCAGAATCATCCTTAAATCTCCACCCGATAAAGAGAAAAGTGATTGCTGGGGTGTTTATTCAGCCATTACAGATATTTATCATCCAAACCCCGACCGGTTGCGCGATTGGCTGAGTAACCCTAAAGCCAACGGGTACGAGGCCCTGCATACTACAGTGATGAGCAGCATGGGTAAGTGGGTTGAAGTGCAGATACGCACAGAGAGGATGCACGAAATAGCCGAAAAAGGATTTGCGGCCCACTGGAAATATAAAGAAGGCAGCGCCGATGGTGTTTTAGATGATTGGTTGAACAAAATACGTAACGTATTAAGCAATACTGATACAACTGCGCTGGAGGTTGTGAATGATTTTAAATACGAACTCTTCAGCGAAGAGATATTTGTTTTTACCCCCAAAGGCGACCTGAAACGTTTACGCAAAGGCGCTACAGCCCTCGATTTTGCGTTTGATATACATAGTGGCGTAGGTAAAAAATGCATTGGTGCCAAGGTGAACAATAAATTAGTGCCGTTGAGCCACGTGCTGCGTAACGGCGACCAGGTTGAAATCCTTACCTCAAACAAACAACAACCTAATGAAGACTGGCTTACTTACGTTGTAACCGCCAAGGCGCGCTCGGTAATTAAGCAATCGTTAAAAGAGGAAAAAAAGAGGCTGGCCGTAGAAGGCAAAGAATCGTTAGAGCGTAAAATGAAGGCGCTTAGAATTGATGACACAGAGGCTAACATGCTATTGCTGTGCAATTTTTTTAAATTGGATTCGCCGCTTGAGTTGTATTTCAGTATCATCAACAAAAAGACTGACCTCTCTGAACTGAATAAGTTTGATGTTGTCGCCGGAAAAATAAAGCTGCCAAAACCTGCCAACTTACAAACCGAAATAAGCAAAAACAGCATGGACGAAGCCGTTAAGCAAACGCTGCAAAAAAATGCAGAATTGCTTATTATGGGCGACGGCGCCGATAAGATTGATTATAAGTTTGCACCCTGCTGTAACCCTATACCCGGTGATGACGTGTTTGGTTTCCTCACTATCAACGATGGAATAAAAATTCATCGTACCAATTGCCCTAACGCAGTTCAGTTAATGAGCAAATATGCCTATCGCGTTATTAAAACCCGCTGGACCAAGCAGCATGAAATTGCTTTCCTTACCGGAATTAAGCTTACCGGTATTGACGATGTGGGCCTGGTAAACAAAATAACCAATATTATAACCGGCCAAATGAACCTGAACATGCGCTCCATCTCCTTCGATAGCTCAGATGGGGTATTTGAGGGTAAAATAATGGTGTATGTGCATGATACTGCCGAGTTGGAAGACCTTTCAGCCCGTTTAACTGCCCTGGATGGAATTTTGGAAGTGGGTAGGTTTGATTCGGAGGACCAGCAGTAAATAGAACAGATGTCATTGCGAGTAGGCGCCCTTGGGACAAGGGAAAAAATCAGAGTGACGTAGAAAGGACCTTCTCAGCCGAGTCTCCCTTCCGAAGGTTGGGGGACTCGGCGTGAGGATAGGCCGCACTAGCGCCGAGTCCCCCATTCCTCAGAGCAGGAAAGGGGAGACTCGGCTAGGAAGGATAAGAGACATGTCTTAGATAAGTTAAAAGCTAATTATTTACCGGAATGAAGCTGTTTTGTAAACTCCCTTTTAGCAGGATATCTATTGATGAGGCAGGTGATGTTTGGCCGGCCTGCTGCCCGGAATGGGTGGCGTTTCCGTTGGGCAATATTTTTAAGCAGAGCTGGCAGGATATATGGTACGGGGATGACGCCAAAAGGTTTCGTGATTCGATGTTTGATGGATCATTGAAATACTGCGACCGAAACTGGTGCCCGAATATTGGCAATGCCGAAGCAGGTATTAAAGACCACCATGTTATACCACATAAAGATAGCCCCGGGGAGTGGGTGCCAGCACCGCCGGTACATGTTAACTTAAACTACGACTATACCTGTAATTTAAGATGTCCGACATGCCGGAATGAGCTTATACATTACATGGGAGAGGACCTTAAAAAAGTTCAATACATCCAGGATTATGCCGAAAGGCAGATTTTACCAACTGTTGAATCTGTTGCTTTGACGGGTGTTGGGGATCCTTTTATGAGCCAGGTGTTCCGCAATTTTTTGATCAATTTTGATAAGCATAAATACCCTAACATAAAAACCATACATTTTCATACAAACGGCCAGTTGTTTGATGAGGTCTTGTATGCCAAAATGAAGGGCCTGCACCATTTAAATATATCAACTGATATATCCATTGATGCCGCCAGCGCCGCTGTTTACCACAAAGTAAGGCCTCCGGGCAATTGGGATAGATTAATGAAGAACCTTCAATTTATTAAGCAAATTGATAACCTGGTACTTTTAGGTATAAGTATGGTAGTTCAAAAGGAAAACTACCAGGAGATGCCGGCTTTTATTGAACTGGGTGAGTCGTTGGTTCATAATAACAGAAACTCGTTCGTTGAATTTAAAAGACTAAGGCAATATTACGGTGTAAGTGATCAGGATTATAAAAGAATAAGCCTGGATAGCGCGGATGCTTTAATGACCGAAGATTTTTTAAATATACTTAACAGGGTTGAAGCCAAAAGGAAATACAACGCAAAAAACAGCATCAGGCCCGACATAAATCACAACCTGCAGGAATATATTATTCCTGAAAAGGAAAATATTTCGTCTTTAACGCGGTTAACAACAATGTTATCTTCGAAGGACATTTTTTCATTTCTAAAAAGCCGTTAAAAATCAAAAGAAATAAATACGTGCAGGCACAAAGGCCTGCCTCAATTGCTGGAATTGGTTTTGAATTTAAAGGTATTATTCATGTAATTTTTAAAAGCCCCTGAGATAGAAGTTTGAAATTTCAGGAATGCCAAAAGATGTTTTTTACCGATCCCATTGCCGGATAAAACTTCTGATAATCTGATGTAAAATGAAAAAAAAGGGGTTCATAAAATCTATATGGTCCTACTTGTTTGGGCAAGACAAATTGCTTAAACGGTCTAAGGTTTTTTGCATGTCGCCATGGGTGCAACTTCATGCCCAAACCAATGGAAAGGTGGCCCCATGCTGTATGTCGTTAGTGATTGACGGAAATGAGGTTGGAGATTTAAGGAAAAACCCTGACCTGGCGGATGCATGGAATTCAGACAACATGAAGCAACTGCGCAGGAACATGCTGGATGGTAAAAAAAGTTCAATTTGTACCAGTTGTTACAAATACGAATCGCTGAGCAAAGGTAGTGAGCGAAAGCTTTACAACCGCGATTACAAAGATTATTTCAACAGGATAAATGAAACCAGGGCCGATGGCAGTTTACCCGAAGTTAATGTACCGGTTATAGATATCCGTTTTTCGAATAAATGCAATTACAAATGCCGGATATGCAGCAGCGAATTTAGCTCTCTGTGGTACGAGGATGAGCAGAAATTGAATAAAGCCCCGGCAAAAGAGCAAGGAAAAGAAGTAAGGGCCGCAAGTGACGGTGCCGCGTTTTGGGAATCATATAAGACCATGCTGCACCATGCAAAAAGGATTCACTTTGCCGGAGGGGAGCCTTTGTTTATGGACGAACACTATGATAGTTTAGACCACCTGATTACCATTAACAATAACAATGTAATACTGAGTTATAACACTAATTTTTCAACCCTTCGGTATAAAAAATATGATGTAATAGAGATGTGGAGTAAATTTAAGCGGGTAGAGGTATGGGCAAGCCTTGACGGCATGTTTGAAAAAGGCGACTACCAGCGTAAAGGACAGAAATGGGAAAAAATTGAAGCGAATATCAGGGAGGTACAACAAAAGTGCCCGAATGTTCTTTTTGGTATTAATATAACGGTAAGCATTTTAAATGTGCTTGATATTCCGGCATTTTATCAATATATGGTTGAGCATAAGCTGGTGCAGCCCGATAGAATGAATTTGTATTTGTTGTTTTCCCCCGATGAGTTTAATGTGGTTAATCTCACTCCGGCACTTAAAGAGAAAGTGAAACAACGGTTTGAAGAATTTGAAAAAAACTATTTAAGCACTGTACCCAACAGTAATAATATCAGAAATCACATCAAACGGGTTATAGGCAATATGATGAGCGGGCCAGGAAAAGAAAACAACGATTTCCGTAACAGTATTAGCGGGATAGATGCCATCAGGGATGAGAATTTTATTTCTATTTATCCTGAACTGCGTGAAATGATGGATAGTACAAAGTAGTTGCCCGTATTGAGTTTCGCAACAGGCACTATATATTCGGGGCATGTATATCAAGGTTCTGTTACACAATCGCCATTGAACCATAAATTGTGCTATTTCCCCAAAAACTTCCTATTTTCGCATGTGACTTCAAATAACAGACCTGATCAGATTGAGGAAGTGAAGAACATCTTTTCTGCCTACCTGGAGAAGAAAGACCTTCGCAAAACCAACGAGCGCTTCCATATCCTGGAAGAGATATACAGCCGCCACGACCATTTTGAAGCGGAGTCACTTTATACTGACATACTGAAAAAAAAATTCAACATCAGCCGTGCTACTGTGTATAACACCCTGGAATTGCTGATTTCGTGCGATTTGATTAAGAAACATCAGTTTGGCAAAAACCTGGCACAGTACGAAAAAAGCTATGGTTATAAACAACATGATCATATTATTTGCGTGGATTGTAAAAAAGTAGTGGAATTTTGCGATCCTCGCATACAGCAAATTAAAAGCATGATGGGCGACTTGTTGAATTTTAAAATAACCCATCATTCGCTGAATATGTACGGCGTTTGTGGCAGTTGCCAGAAGAAGCGGGAGTTGGAAGCGGCAAGTAAAAAGGAAGTAGAAGTGAACTAGGTGTTTAGGTGCGCATGTGTTCGGGTATTTAACATGAACACTTGAATACCTGAACACCTGAACACAAAAAATAAAAATAAAAACAACAATGAAACACGAAATTAAAGACGGCGTACTGGTTATTTCCCTTGAAGGGAACCTTTTAGGCGAACATACGAATGCCCCTGTAATGGAGCTTATTAAAGAAAGCATTGAGGCAGGCAACAAAAAAGTACTTTTTAACCTGGGCGAAATGAAATTTATAAACAGCACCGGTTTGGGCATGCTGTTAACTGCAGTTTCAAAAACAAGAAATGCAGGTGGAGAATTAGCCCTTTGCAGCTTGCCTGACCAAATGAGAAAGCTTTTACAGATAACCAAGCTGGAAAGCATTTTCAACACCAGGCCTGATGAGGAAAGTGCTATCAGCTTTTTAAAGACTGTAGCGTAATTAAGTCCCTCTCCTTTGGAGAGGGGTTGGCCTGCCTGCCGGTAGGCAGGGGTGAGGAGAGAAAATTTAGATTGAATAAGAACTTCAAAATATAATGTAATGAGCGTTGATATATTGCTCGGTCTCCAATGGGGAGATGAAGGAAAAGGAAAAATTGTTGATTACCTGGCCGGCAACTATGATATAATAGCCCGCTTTCAAGGGGGGCCTAACGCAGGCCATACGCTGGTAATAGATGGCGTAAAAACAGTGTTACACACGGTGCCAAGCGGCATTATGCACGAAGGCCTGATTAACGTAATTGGCAACGGCGTTGTAATTGACCCGGTAACCCTGCGTAAAGAAATTGAGAACCTGCTTAGCAAAGGGATTGAAGTAAATAAGCGCCTTTTTATCTCTAAAAAAGCACACCTTATTTTGCCCACTCATAAAATACTGGATGCGGCTTCGGAAGCATCTAAAGGAGTGAACAAAATAGGTTCAACGCTCAGGGGCATCTCTCCTACCTACATGGATAAAACGGGTAGAAATGGCTTTAGGGTAGGCGATATTTTAGACCCTGACTTTAAAGGCATTTACGAAAAAATAAAAGAGAAACATTTAAGGCTGCTTACCATTTACGATTACCAGGATTTTGAATTACCTGAAATTGAAAAAACATGGTTTGAGGCTATTGAATTTTTAAGAGGGCTTAACCTGATTGATTCTGAATATTATTTAAACAATGCATTAAGCAAAGGCAAAAAAATACTGGCCGAAGGCGCACAAGGCACCATGCTGGATATTGATTTTGGAACCTACCCTTATGTAACTTCGTCCAACACTATTACTTCAGGCGCCTGCAATGGTTTAGGAATTGCGCCAACAAAAATTAAAGAGGTAATAGGCATTTCAAAAGCTTATTGCACCCGTGTAGGTACCGGTCCTTTCCCTACAGAATTGGATAACGAAACAGGCGAGCGTATCAGAAAAACAGGCAGCGAATTTGGAGCTACCACAGGACGGCCCCGCCGCACTGGCTGGATTGACTTGCCGGCCCTTAAATACGCCATTATGATAAACGGCGTAACACAAATTGCACTGACCAAGGCAGATATATTGAACGACTTTGAAGTGATTGAAGCCTGCACCGATTACGAAGTAGCCGGAAAACGCAGCCAGGAAATTCCTTACGATTTATGCAACACCGAAATAACCCCGGTATATCATAAGTTGTGTGGCTGGAAAACCGACCTGCGCGCTTTCTCATCATATGAAGATTTGCCTGAAACTTTCCTTGGTTACCTTAACTTTTTAGAGGAATACCTGAAGACGGACATAACCATGATTTCTACAGGGCCTGAGAGGGAGAAACTGCTTTTCAAAAAAGCGCTTGAGGTTCAATCGCTGTAGTCCATAGCTGCCCTCCGTCATTGCAAGGCTCTGCGAAGCAATCTTGTATTTGTTTTGACACATAGCCAAAATACAGGATTGCTTCGCAGAGCCTTGCAATGACGCGGAATATTTCCTTCCTCGCAGAGTCTCCCTTCCGAAGGTTGGGGACTCTGCGTTAGGGTAGACCGCCAATACGCAGAGTCCCCCATTCCGCAAAGCCGGAAAGGGGAGACTCTGCGAGGAAGGTCCTTGTTTCCAACTAGTTACAAAAGCGTCATTGTAAGGCTCTGCGAAGCAATGACGGGTGATTTTTTCATATGGCCGAAACCACCACCGTTACCCTTTCTGATATTGAGCTGTTTAAAATAAAGGCTTTGCAATGGGCTGATTATTTTAAAACTGTTTGCCTGCTGGATAGCAACAACTACCCACATACTAATTACATAAGCAAAGACTGGATACTGGCTGTTGATGCCATTGATGAATTGGTTTGTGGCGGAAATGCATTTGAACAACTGAAAGCCTTTCAAACCGGTGCAGGGTCAACTATTTTCGGGTTCCTTACTTATGACCTAAAAAATCAGGTGGAGAAACTGGAAAGCCGGCACCCCGATGGTTTGGGTTTTCCTGAATTGTACTTTTTTAAGCCCCGGTATATCATTGAAATATCAGGAAACAAAGTAACCATCAACCGCAACTACCCCGAAACTTTTGAATTGATTGAGATGATTCAAAAAATGGTTATAAAGCAAGAACCCGCTAACAGCGCAAAACTGAAAATAACGGCCCGCACCCCCAAAGAAAAATACCTGCATAATGTAAGGCTCATTAAAAAGCAAATTGAAGAGGGTGATTATTATGAACTGAATTACTGCAATGAATTTTTTGCTGAAAACACAGTCATTAATCCGGTCAATACCTTTACCCGTTTAAATGAAAAGTCAAAAGCACCTTTCAGTGCGTTTTTTAAGCAAGGCGATAAATACCTGATGTGCGCAAGCCCCGAAAGGTTTTTGCGTAAAGAGGCCAACAAACTTATATCGCAGCCCATTAAAGGCACCATCAGAAAAGGGACTACCGAAGACGAAAACAAGTTGTTGCAGGACCACTTGCGCAACGACGAAAAAGAGCGCGCAGAAAATGTAATGATTGTAGACCTGGTGCGAAACGACCTGGCTAAAAGTTCGGTGGCAGGCAGCGTTAATGTGGAAGAACTGTTTGGCATTCATGCATTCAACAGTGTAAACCAAATGATATCAACGGTTACTGCTTCACTTGCTCCCGAAAATCATTTTGTAGATGCAATAAAAAATGCATTCCCCATGGGTAGTATGACCGGGGCGCCCAAAATAGAAGTGATGAAGAATATTGAGCATTATGAAGATGCTAAACGGGGCCTTTATTCAGGTTCGGTGGGTTATATAACTGCTGGAGGGGATTTTGATTTTAATGTGGTTATAAGAAGTATTTTCTACAATAGCCTTACCCATTATCTTTCAATACAGGCAGGCGGGGCTATTACTTATGATTCAATTCCTGAAAAAGAATACGATGAATTATTGCTGAAAGCAAAAGGCATGATGGACACGCTGAATGCTGTGCTGCTATAAGCCTACGGCAACACCGTAATAGTCTGCGTTGTACCCGCATAATTATTACCCCAGGTAACCAGGAGGTAAATCTGCACCGAGCCCGTATCTTTAAAAACTTTGGTAACAGTTGGCGTAAAGGCAATTGAATCGGGGTTATCGTAAAACTGCCAGTTATAACTGCCTGCAAAAATGCTGCAGTTTGCATTAAATACCACAGGCTGATTAACATGAATGCTATCCATATTGGGTGTAGTAGTAAAACAAGCTACCGGCGTTTTACTGCACGATTGTATTGTCATCGCCATGATAACAGCAATCACCGCCACTATAAGCATCCCTCTGTTCACCATTTCAGTTAGCTATAATCAAAAAATGCTTATTCTTTCCTTTTTGCACTAAAAGGTATTTGCCATAAAGCAGGTCATCTGCCGAAATCTTTCTCTCCAGGTTTAGTTTCTCTTTATTCAGGCTTACACCATTGCCTTGTATGGTTTTGCGTGCCTCGCCTTTAGATGGAAATATTTGCGTATCGGCACCCAGCAAACCTACCGGTTCAGTACCGTTTAAGAAAATTTCTTTGCTTACGCGGTAAGTAACGTCGCTGTCAAATGCGCCCTCTATCTCTTCCCCATCCAGCTTTTTAAATTCTTCGAACGATGAACCGAAAAGTATTTCAGTAGTTTCCAAAGCACGTTTCAGCGCTTCTTCCGAATGTACCCTTACGGTTACTTCTTCTGCCAATGCCTTCTGTAGTTTGCGCAGGTGGGGCGCTTCATTATGCTCCTTTTCAATAGCCTCTATTTCTTCCTTGTTTTTCATTGAGAATGTGCGAATGTGCATTGCAGCCTCCAAGTCGCTTGTATTTACCCAGAACTGATAAAACTTATACGGAGAAGTTTTTTTAGGGTCGAGCCATATGGCTCCTCCTTCGGTTTTGCCAAATTTGGTTCCATCGGCTTTTTTTACCAACTGCGTGGTTAACGCATGAGCCGAGCCACCTTCAATTCTTCTTATTAATTCTGTGCCGGTAACTATATTTCCCCATTGGTCGCTGCCCCCCATTTGTAGCTTTACCCCTTTGTGTTTCCAGAGCCAGTAAAAATCGTAGCCCTGCACCAACTGGTACGAAAACTCAGTAAAACTCATCCCGTTTTCCAGGCGGTTTTGAACAGAGTCTTTAGCCAGCATATAATTAACGGTAATGTGCTTACCCACATCACGGATAAATTCGAGGAAAGAAAAATTCTTAAACCAGTCGTAGTTATTAACTATTTCGGCTGAATTTGCGCCGCAGTCAAAATCAAGAAATTTAGCAATCTGCTTTTTTTGTGCTTCCAGGTTAAATTGTACCACCTCAGGGGTTAACAGGTTCCGCTCCACCGATTTGCCTGAAGGGTCGCCAACCATACCGGTTGCCCCGCCCACCACTGCTATAGGTTTGTGGCCGGCTTTCTGAAATCGTAATAAAGTCATAACCTGGCTCATGTTGCCAACCTGTAACGAATCAGCCGTTGGGTCAAACCCGATATATGCGGTAACCATTTCCTTGTTTAACAATTCCTCGGTTTCCGGTGTAATGTCGTGCAATAAGTTCCTCCACCTCAATTCTTCTACAAAACCCATTCTTCTTAAAGTTTTAATTCGGGCAAATATACTTGTTTGCAGCCTTGTCCGTTATAACCGTTTTGAAATAGTTTGGCTGAGAGCACAATTTGCGTTATTCCGTTTCCGCAAAACAGTGGTTGGCGTCCCCGCCACAGGTGTTCGGAAGAAACTTAGATGTGCCTTTACGGCCAAAGTCCAGACCCCTTCCGTCCCCGAAACGGGGAAACCAAGGCAGAAATGCAGACCCAAAAGGCGAAGCGGTTCTCCCGTTTCGGGAGTTAGAGGGTTGCGTAGATGCATTTTGAATCTTCCGAACACCTGTGGCTGTTCGGAAGATATGGTACTTCATATTTCGTGCATTCCATGTGCGTAACGGCTCACCTCCCCCTACGCCCTCCCGAGTAAGTCGGGATGAAACACCTCCAGAGGGGGGCATACTTCATTTTTCTTCGCTGCGCTTGAAAAATGAAGTGCAAAAAGCATCTTCCGAACAGCTATGGCGTCCCAGCCAACCAGATAATTCTGCGGCAAATACTAAATCGGCACCTTGCAGCAATAACTTTAGCACAAGCTATTTGTTAACTCTAACAATGTGTAGATTGTAAATTAATGATTTATATGGGCTAATTTGTTAAATTTCCAACCAGTTTATTATGCACTTTTTGTCTCACTATTACTACGAATTACCCGGCAAAAGCCCTCTTTTTATAGCAGGGCTTGGCATCCCCGACCTGGCCCCCGATTTTTCCCATGCCTATAACTCCGTGGTCAAAAAATCCGTATTAAACAATGGGTACGATGTGCAGCAGATTCAAAATGGCATTGAAAGCCATTACCATGCAGATAAAATATTCCATAATTCCCCCGTATTTGCCGAATTAATGGCACTGACCACCCAATCCTTTTTAACCGCAGGATTAAGTCGCGAAAAGTTGAGGCTATCGGTTATTGCCCACGTGGCAGTAGAGCTAATGATTGACCGGCAAATACTGCTTGAAAACGAACAATTGTGTTTTGATTATTATAATTGCTTAAACAATGCCAGCGAAGCGGTAATTTCAACTTACTTTGAGGCGCATTCTTTGGAGGAATTAAAGAGGAAATTTTTGATTAAATTTCAGTTTTTCAAAGAGCGAAGGTTTTTGTTTTTATTTAGTGATCTGGAAAATATAGTGACAGGGTTAAGCCGGATATACGCGGGTGTTACAAACACAGAGTTTACGGACGATGAGAAACGCTTTTTTTTAAATGCTTTAAACAATATAGATTCCACAATACGTTATAGCTGGAAGAAAATTTTGAACGCAAAAAGTTTATGAACAAAACAACCCGACTCTTTTTACTTTTTCTGGTTTTAAGCACCCCGGCATATTCGCAGGTAGTACGCAAATACAGTGACGACTTTCTGGAAATAGGCGTTGGGGCCAGGGGTCTTGGCATGAGCAACGCGCAGGTGGCAACAGCCAACGATGTTTACGCCAGTTATTATAACCCGGCGGGTTTGGTTAATATACCCAACACCATTCAGCTGGGGTTTATGCATAACGAGTACTTTGCCGGTATTGCCAAATACGATTACCTGGTGGTGGCCATTCCGGTTACGCCTAAAAAACGGGTAATAGGGTTTTCTTTTTACAGGTTTGGTATTGATGATATACCTAATACCCTGTTCCTGATTCAACCCGATGGAAGTATCAATTACAATAACATTACCTCCTTTTCTTCTGCCGATTATGCTTTTATGTTTCATTATGCCGAAGCCTTGCCCATACCGGGTTTAAGTATTGGCGGCTCGGTTAAAGTAATTTACAGGCAGATAGGAAACTTTGCAAAAGCTTATGGCTTTGGTATTGATGCCGGTTTACAATACCAGGTAAAAAACTGGCATATTGGATTAATGGCGCAGGATGTATCAAGCACATTCGATGCCTGGCACATGAGTTTTACGGATGCCGAAAAGCAAATACTGCTGCAAACCAATAATGCTTTACCTGCTAACAGCCTTGAAATAACCACCCCGATGATAATTCTGGGTGGGGCCTATGAAGCTTTTATCATTAAAAAAGCCAAACAGACTTTTTCGGTTTTGCCCGAAATTAACCTGGCCTTTACCACCGATGGACAAAGAAACGTGCTTGTTTCGGCAAAGCCCATTAGTATGGACCTTCGTGCAGGGCTTGAACTGAAGTATTCGCCCGCCAAAGATATTGACCTGATACTGCGTGGCGGCGTGGGCAATATTCAGCGTGCCACCAACGAATTAGGAAAAGAAAATTTTATGGTATCCCCCAGCATAGGTGCAGGTATTCATATTAAAATAGTATCTATTGATTACGCGCTGACAAACCTAACCACCATCAGCAGCGCGAGTGATGGGGCAGGATTGTACTCCAACGTAATTTCACTAAGGGTTGATATCAATAAAAAACAAAAGGAGTAGCGGATGAAAAGAAATCTACTCATCATTATTTGCTTTATTCTCGTTTCATTTTCGCACCTGCTGGCCCAGCCTTATGGTAACGAATGGTTGACGTATGGTGTGCCATATTATAAAATACAGGTTGCCACCGACGGTATTTACCGGGTGCCTTATACAACGCTTAACAACGCAATTCCAAACTTTGGCTCTATAAACCCAAATAGCCTGGTGCTTTTTCATAACGGAAAGCAGGTGCCTATTTTTGTTTCTACTTCCAATTCAAGTTTCAGTTCAAGCGACTATATTGAGTTTTACGGAAAGCATAATATTGGCGATGTTGATTCAGTTTTGTATGCCAACGATTCGCTACAGCCGGATATTTATTACAGCCTTTTTAACGATACCTCCATTTATTACCTGGCCTCTATACCTATAACCAGCGGCCCCCATATTTTTTACTCGGCAAATCCAAATGATTTAACAAATCCCCCACCCGCCGAAAGCTATTTTATTTTCCCAAGCCGGCAGGTATATACCGGCCAAAACATACAGGGCATACAATATTATGCCAGCGGTGAGCAGGCCTTTAAATCAACCTTTGATTATGGCGAGGGTTACGGTGATGTAAACTTTTTTGGCAACTTCAGCAACTCGGGCCAAACAAACAACCAGGTTACCAATCAAACATTTAATATACCAACACCGTCAATTGTAAACACCGGCCCGGCAGCCACTTTTAAGTGCGTGTATGAAAACTATTCGCCCGAACCGCATACCGTAAATGTACAGTTAAACGGGTTAAGCCCCATTGTTCAAAGTTCCTATGGCTTTCAGCTTAACCGATATAATATTTCAATTCCCGCAGGCCAGTTACCCAACGGCGGTTCAACAGTTACTTACTCCGCCCAGGACCAGGCTACAAGTTCGCAGCAAAATGTGGTTTTTTTAAACGAAATTGATTACCCGCGTGCCTTTGATTTTGGAGGAGCGAATTCTTTCTTTTTCACCATCAACAGCAACAATGCAAAGCAGCTTTTGTCAATAACCAGCTTTAACAGCAATGGCCTGCAGCCGGTACTTTTTGATATTACAGATGGGATAGTTATTCAGTCAACACAAGCTCCGGGCTCAACGCCGCTGCAGTTTGTATTGCCCGCTACCTCAGCAACCAGCCGCGACCTTTGCCTGATAAGCACCGACCCCAGTAGTTTTAACACCGTTACTCAAATGGCCCCGGTAGTTTTCAAAAACTATACAAACCTGAATGCTAACTACCTGATGATATATAACACGCTGCTTGATAGCAACAGTGATGTTACCAATTATAATAGCTACCGCAGCAATAACGGAACGCCTTATATAGGCAAGTATTATACGGCTATGGTTGATATAGACCAGTTGTACGACCAGTTTGCTTATGGCGTAAGAAAATCGCCGCTGGCTATCCGCAACTTTGTTCAGTATTGCATACACCGGTACAGCACCGGTGCCTGGACGCAACGGCCACAATATGTTTTCCTGGTGGGCAAAGGCCGCGAATATCCTGATATGCGAAACGGTGGTTCGGCCTATACGCAGTGCTATGTGCCCTGTTTCGGCCAACCCGGTTCTGATAACTTACTGGCAGCTACCCGTAGCAGCGATACTGCTACTGTTTCCATAGGCAGGCTTGCAGCCCAAACGGATCAGCAGGTGCACGATTACCTGGCAAAAATACAGGCATACGAATCTTACCAGGATACTACATCAACCGGCAACGGCTCAAGTACGGGTTACCCGGCCGATGAAGCGATAGCGCCCAAATTGTGGCAAAAACAAATACTTCACTTTAGTGGTGGTACCGGTGCCGCTGAACAATCACTGTTTCAATATTACCTGCAATCTTACGGGCAAATTGCAGCTGATACTTCATGGGGCACCAATATCACTTCATATCAAAAAACAAGCAGCGCCCCTATTGCAACATCCGAGGCGCAGGTTATACAAAACCAGATTGACAGCGGGGTTTCTTTATTGACTTTCTTCGGCCACTCAGCCACCGCCGCTTTTGATTTTAGTATTGATGAACCGGAAGCCTATACCAACATAAACAGGTACCCTGTTATATTATCAAACGGATGTTTTGCAGGTGACATTGATGAAGCCACCCCTGGTTACAGCGAGCGATTTGTGCTGGCCGCCAACAAAGGAGCAATTGCATTTATGGCTACTACCAGCATTTCAGTATCCAACAGCCTCAGTAATTTCAGCTATGAGCTGTACCAGAATTTCTGCAGGCCTTACTACCTGAATAGTTTCGGAAACTGCGTGCGCCAAACCTTAAAATATATTTATACCAACTACTCTACCGACCCTTTCAGTTTAATGGCCTGCTATGAATTTACTTTGCATGGCGACCCTGCTTTAAGGCTTAACCAATACGAACGGCCCGATTATGCCATTGATAATACCTCAGTTTATTTTACCCCTTCAACTGTTACACAAAGCAACAATACCTTCCAGGTAAATATTATTTGCACCAACCTGGGCAAGGCCATTAAAGACAGTATGAATGTTAGCCTGAAAAGGGTGGTTTACGATGTTAATAATAACCCCATTACATTCAATTATGTGCAGCGCATAAAAGCGCCTTATTACAAGGATACGATAACGTTTACCCTGCCAACGGTATTATCAAATGTTGGTACAGGACAAAACCTGTTTTATCCTTATGTAGATGCCAGTTTTGAAATAGCAGAAATGGCAGAAAACAATAACGGCTTAAATCTTAACCCCAAGCCCCTTTTCATACAGCAGGATGATGTATTGCCCATTTACCCTTATGAATACGCCATTGATTCAAGCGCGGCAGTTGTGCTAAAAGCGTCTACTACCAATCCCTTTGCCACCTTACGCGCTTACGATTTTGAAATAGATACTACGCAGCTTTTTAATAGTCCTTTAGGAGTGGGCCTTCACCAAAAAGGCAAGGTTACACAAATCGGGGGAGTACTTCACTGGTCGCCACCGGGTGAGATTTACAAAGACAGTTTAGTGTATTACTGGAGGGTAAAAATTGATACCAGTGCCAACAACTGGCATTACACATCATTTGAACATATAAAAGGCCAGTACGGATGGAACCAATCTCATTTCTTTCAGTTCAGGCAAGATAATTTTCAGACATTGATTTTAGATAGCCTAAGCCGCTCATTCAGGTTTGATTCAACAAAGAATAATATTACTGTGTTAACAGGTTTTGCGAATGCCGAAGGCGGTAACCTGGATTATTCAACCATGGGTTGGAACTACAATAACAGCAATGAATACCGTTTCCGGATGGGAGGATGTGGCTTTAACGAGGGCGTTACATTTGCAGTAATTGACGGAACCACCGGTTTGCCGTGGGTAAGTTATAACGGCGGCGGCAACTTTGGTTCTGTTTACGGTAATTGGCATTGTAGCAGTGAAGCTGACCCGCAATATGGTTTCGATTTCAGCACAGGAAACGAATATGGTTATAACTGGCCGCAGCTCATACAAAAATTTATTGATTCTATTCCAATAGGAGATTATGTTTTAATATATTCAGACAACGTGGTGCCTTACAGCACCTGGAGCCCCGCTCTTATAACCGCATTTTCGCAATTAGGATTTAATGCCCAGGCCTTAAAAACCAGTTCAACGCCTGGTCCGTTTGTGTTCTTTACCAAGCGCACAGCAAACAACAGTTATCAATCGGTTTTTGCTACCTCCAGTAGCTTTTATACCCCTGTTGATACGAGTGTCACCTTTAACGGTAACTGGTACCAGGGGCAAATGTTATCTCCCCTTATTGGCCCGGCAAAAAGCTGGAATGATATGCAGTGGAGGGGACATTCGCTGGAGAGCCCCGGCACCGATATAGATTCGGTGGATATTTTCGGCGTAAACTACAATGGATTGACCAGGCTAATACGTACCACTGCAGCCTATAACAATCCAATTACCAACATATCCGCTACTCAATACCCTTACCTGCAACTGCGGTTGAGAACAGCAGACAACATTAACTTTAAGCCCGTTCAGCTAAATTACTGGCGTGTGCTTTACCAGGAAGTGCCTGAAGCAGCCGTAAACCCCGCTGCACATTATGTGCTTACCAGCGATACAGTTAGTCAGGGCGGCAGCCTGCATGTTGAGGTGGGCATAGAAAATGTGAGTTATGTAGGTATGGATAGCTTACTTACTTATTTTACTATAACTGATGCCCAATCGCACACTACCATAGATTCAGCTAACTATGCACCGCTGCCTGCGCTTACAGTACACAACATTATTTATAACAAACCAATTACTTCAACCAGTACCGTAGGCCTTGACCACCTGACCATTGAAGTAAACCCGCGCAATAAACAGCCGGAGGAGTATCATTTCAACAATTATGCACAGCTTAATTTTTATGGCAAGTCCAATAATACTAATCCGCTGCTGGATGTAACTTTTGACGGGGCACATATTTTTAACGGCGATATTATTTCGGCCAAGCCTGATATTGTTATCAACCTCAGAAGCCTGAATAAATATCTTCTGTTGAATGATAGTACCGACCTGAATGTATTTGTGTTATATCCCGGACAAACAACGCCAGTGCGCATAAATTATGATGGCCAGATATTGAAATTCGTTCCGGCAGATACATCGGCGCAGAGTAAAACTAACCAGGCCGAGGCTCTTTACAACCCCAATTTTACACAGGACGGAACCTACGAGTTAATGGTGCAGGATATGGACCCCAGCGGCAACCACAGCAGCAACGTTAGCCGGTATGAAGGCAATACATTCTTTGATTACAAAATGACCTTCCAGGTAATTAATAAACCATCGATAACCAATGTGCTTAATTACCCTAACCCATTCTCTACCTCCACCAAATTCGTATTCACCTTAACCGGCAGCGAAATTCCACAATACATGACTATTCAGATTATGACTGTAAAAGGCATTGTAGTAAAAGAAATAACCGAACAGGAACTGGGTCCTGTACACATAGGCACCAACATATCACAATACGCCTGGGATGGCCGCGATACTTACGGCAGCCTGCTTGCCAACGGCGTTTATTTTTACCGCGTTGTTACCAAACTTAACACCCAGAACCTGGATGGCATGAGTATGAGCTACGACAAATACTTCAAAAAAGGCTTTGGTAAGCTGGTGATTTTGAGGTAATAACAGTTGGTATGCTAAGAATTCCTGTCAGGCGTTCATACTTTTTGCTTCGCGGCCGCTGACGATATGCGTAAAATTCTTTTTTAGTTTCAGAAACCGTTGTTCAAAACCATAATAGGAAACGTAAGCCACTAAAGTGGTAAGCAAAAATGCGCTTATGCATATTACCCACGAAAGAGATTGAGGTAAATGCATTTGTTTGAACCCGGATTTTGCACTTGAATCGGACAAACTTTCAAAGCGTATGATTTTTCAACTGCAAAGAAGTTGACTTTTATTGCTCAAAACTATTGTCTGTATTGGGTTTCAGCTCTGACATGGCACTCAAAAACGGGCATGAAAAAATGGCAGTGTTTTGCGTTTGATAGTAAGAAGTTCAATACAACCTTTCGCTACTTGAGCGGAATTGCTCTCAACATTTGAGCAATTCCGCTTTTATTTTGCACCTGAAACCCGCGCCAGTTGCGCGATACAGAGGATGATAGAATTTACTCGTTTGGTTCGATAAACCTGATTTGGGTAATCATAGGTTAACCCCTCAGGAAACACCACTTTTTGCACAATCAGGTTCTTATTAATCCTTTTTGCGAGCTATTATCAAGAAACTTACGCCTATAGGAAATGAAATATTCTTTTTGATAAACCAATTTTCGATTGAAAATAATTTTTCGGAAATTTTGGAGAAAATAGTAGGTTCGACTGATTTGAAATCAGATTGTGCCGTTTCTGTTTGCGGAAGTCCCCAAATCATTGTTTTGGTAACTCTAACCAGCGCAATAGGAATAAATAGAATAATATTAAAATATGAATAATAAATTATTTTGTATTTTAAAAAAAGTCGCAATACGTCTTTGGCCTTGTAGCGCCTAACATGATGATTTATCACATCGTGTTCACTCCATAGAAATTTATGCGCGGGTACCGTAATATAAATAATACCATTTTTTTTACAGACTCTTCCCATTTCATCGACGCCCAGTTGGTCTTCCTGCACGTGCTCTATCACATCAAAAGCACATACTATATCAAATGTTTCATTTGCAAACGGCAGTGCAGTGATAGAAGCATTTACTATCTCCCCCTTTAGAAATGTTTTGAGGTATCTGTAACACGACTCATCATACTCAACGGAGGTGACCTCTCCCAGTTCAAAGAGTAGTTCTGTAGTGTAACCAGTAGCAACGCCTATATTCAGTATTTTCAGTTTCCCTTCAGGTGCTTTACTTCTGATCAAATCCAGGAGAATTTTATTTCTTACTTTAAACCACCAGTGTTCTCGTTCTATTTTGTAATAAAGGCTATAATAGTCTTCGCGCATAATATTTTAAAAATCCTTTTTTACAATGATAAAAAGAGGTCTATTCCTTGTTTCATTATATATCCTCACCACATATTCGCCAACTATACCAATAGATATTAATTGTACACCGCTCAGCATAAATATTGATATGGCCAATGTTGTAAAGCCCTGAGGTATATCCGGATACATTATCTTCGATACCAAAGCATATATCGAGTAGCAGATGGAAATAGTCATAATGATTATACCCAAATTGGTGAGTAGCTTAATCGGGAATTCACTAAAACTGAATAAGCCATTGTAAGCTAATTGAAACAGCTTTTTTATTGTGTACTTGACCTCACCAGCCACACGTGAGTCCCTGGCGTACTCATAGCCATACTGCCTAAAACCGACCCAGGACCGTAAGCCGCGAATGAATAAACTATGCTCCTGCATTTTCAATATATGATCCAGTACATCGCGCCTTAACATGGAGAAATCACCGCTATCGACAGGAATGTCGATCTCGGAGAAACTGCTTAATATTTTGTAATAGGCGCTATAAAATATCCTTTTTACAATGGATTCTTTCCGCGTTCTACGTATCCCATATACCACATCATAACCTTCATTAAGCTTCAAATAAAAATTTTCAAGAAGTTCGGGTGGATCCTGCAGGTCACCATCTATCATAGCGATGTAATCCCCGGTGGCGTAGTTTAACCCAGCGAAAAAGGCTGCCTGATGACCAAAATTTCTGGATAAAGATATAGTTTTCCAACGTCTATCCTGACCATGATATTTATCAAGTAAGGATTGCGTATCATCGGTACTCCCATCATTTACGACAATGATCTCAAAATCATCGCACCATTTTTCTGTAGCTTCTATACATCGCTTATACAATGTCGGGATAACCAAAAACTCGTTGAAAACAGGAATGACTATAGATAGTTTTGGCATTTCAAATAGCAATATTTAGTAATAACATTAGTAATCAATAAAAACGTATAATCTGACAAATGTAGAGAAAAAGTGGCATGATTTCATTCTTAACCAAGATTAGTGCCACTTTATCTATTGACGGCACTAATATCAATAATTAACCCTGTAAAAACATCCTCCGGTTTCTTTATCGCAGCTTACCAGTTTCAGGTGTTCTTGTACTTTGTTAGAAAATTTATAGTTAGCTGAGGCGAACAGATATTTCACTTGATGGGTTTTGAGAAAATCTATCATTATCTCGTCATCAAAAAAACTATTATTAGGATATTTTTTTTTGAACCACCTTTCAATAAGGTTATCATAATTGTCGTAGCTATCCATATGATCGAAATAATTTGGATTAGCTTGTCTGCCTTGAGCATATGCACTAATGTCGAGGCATTCCATTACCTTTTCCGAATAAAACAAATACTTTGTTTTGGCATCGAAATTGTAGTACCAGACGTATAGTTTATCTTCATTAAGTGAAACTACATTTACCAAGCGCGAACCTATATTGTTAGTTTGTATGTCGTGAAGGCAATCGTGAATATAATCTTTTGAGTAAGCATTTTCTTTGATAAGGTATATTCTCGCTTCTTTGCAATTAGAATATTGGTTGACGGATGCAAGTATTACAATGATGACCATAGGTAATAAACGTATAACCCATGGTAACCCGGATCTGAAAAGCCGGTGCGCAGACACTGATGAAATTATAAGCATTACAGGTGGGATAATATTATAGATTGCCTGATTGCTGTTGAGCACTTTGTTGTTTAGCATTATAAAGAGTATGCTACTCAAGACTGAACCGACAAGAAATAACCACCCAATTTTTTCTCCCCACGAAAACTTAATACGACCCCGCCATCTTAACCCCACGATGATAATAGCAGGACTAAAAACAACAATCAGTTTAATTATTGATTCTATATACATAATAACAAATGTTCTCATTGGGGCTATATTGTGAATATCCATAGAGGGTCTTGACCTTTCGGCGAAAACTTTGTCAAAAATTACTGAAAAGCTCAATGCAAAAACAACAAGTGCCAAAGCTTTTAACGGGTCGCGGCAATCTCGCCCCCTTTTGATAAAGTAAAAAAGCAAGATCAACATAGTGCCACCCAGTATGGCTGGTAAACAAGTGCTATAAGCAAAGGTCAATTGCAATATCCAAAAAAGTGCTAATAGCGGTCTCTTCTGCATTAACTGGCTAAAACTAATTATGAGCAGTGCGTAGATAATAAACAATTTGTATCCGCCACTAAAGGTACCCAGGTAACACTGTAATCCAAAGTTATCCAGTAAAGGAATGGAACGAAAAAATGTAAAATATAAGACCAAGCCTATAGGTGCCAATATTATTAGTGCCAGGTCAGCGACTTTGATATGCGCGCCTGATCGTGTTATAACGCCTATTAGCCCGGTCAAAAACATAGCAAGTATAAGTGGGTAAACACAAAACACTAAAATGATGAGATGATTGAATCCTGTTATTGTGCATATGAAATCTGTAGTCCATAAATCTAAATAATGATATAATAGTATCCCCTTAAAATCTGCATAGGTCGAAAAAATGGAATTTCTATTTTCTAAACCATTTATGCCAATGGCTTTTGATATTTGCGCATAATAATGATAATCTCCCCATAATATTGGGTATTCGCTTTTAACCGCAGGTAAATTTTGCACAAGGATGAAAATATACGCTCCAATAATTAACGATAAGGTGCATAGAAGGATATGGAGGTTTAATACTTTTTTAATTTTGATAACCGGGGAGAAATTTTCGATCGGCGATTGAGAGGCAATTAAACGGTATAGCCCTATTAGTAATATTGAACCTGAGAAAATAGTTTTACCATGAGTAATGACTATTGCAAACACTGCAGAAGTTAATAATAATCCTAAGATCGTATGTCCTGATATATTAAGCCAGTTGTTATCCGTTGGATTTTCATATAGTTTCAATATACTATTGCTATAAACACCTATAATGTAAAAAAATATGCAAAATAAAACAGCCAAAATAAGTGATAGTGCCATTTGTGCCAACATATGTGTATTTTAGGTTTAACTAGCTTATAGCTTATGGTAAGGCAATGTTACTTAAAATATCCTGCTATTTAGACGCGTTTTGGCGGAAATCCAACAAATTTGAGTTAGCGCTAACTTTTATCTGTTCTACTAATTTCGCGGACTTGAAAAGATTTAACTAATTGAATGTCATTCAAAAGGTTTGATAAGTCGCTTTGTAAGGCTAAGGCGCTTAATCCTGCTGCAAAGGTAGTGGCATTTGAGCCGGCTAAACGTACCATCAGGTACCTGATGGAAAATATCGCAGAAAATAACTTTGATATAGACGCAGAAAATATTGCATTGTCAGCCAGCCAGGGGAAGGCAACTTTTTATGATACCGTGGTTGATCATCAGACCAGCGCATCCCTAAATCCTGCCAAAGAAAAAAACCGCACGTCGGATACCACCGGAATTCTGGAATATGAAGTGGTGGTAAATACGTTTGACAATTATCTGAAGGAGAAGAACATTTCAAAAGTTGATCTTATAAAGATTGATGTTGAAATGCATGAACCTGAAGTTATTAAAGGAATGCAAGCCTGCCTTTCAGGTGGGTTGCTTTCTATGATTATTGAGGTTCTGAACGATGATATGGGACGGCAGGTATCAGGCCTGCTAAAGGATTACGGTTATATGTGTTTTTCGCTTATGGAATACAAGCAGATGAAACAGGTAACTGTAATTGAAGTAACAGATGAGAAATGGAATTATTTTTTCTGCCAGCCGCAGGTAGCCGAAAAACTAAAGGCTTATATTGTTTAATCAGCCCGCTTATTATAGCTTTATGTGTTATATCTACCTGGGACGGAGTTGATTCCAAACCAGCACCATTTCATCGTATTTAATCCCATCTATTTCAACCTTTGTAAGGCATTCCTGGTCTGGCTTGAATTTCCGATAAAAACTTAGCGCGGGATTTTTAACCAGTACCCTTACTACAAAAGATTTCTGTTGGCTGAGAGCTTTTAAAAAAAGCGTGGCCCCAAGACCTTTTCCGTGATAGCTCTTTAATAGGTATAAAGCATATACTTCCGAAGTAGCTTTAAACGCAGGGTCATCGTTTTTTCCATAACATATATATCCTATAATCTCACCCTCATTATTTGTCATTAAATCTGTTACCGTTGCCGTATTCTGAGGAGAAAGAATTTGTTGCCATGTAGTTTTAAGCTGGTCAATGCTCATGGCATCAAGATAACTATCCGAAATAATACCCCGATATGTGTCCTGCCAGCTTCTGTACTTGACATTTGTTATGCCCGAAGCATCATCTACAGTAGCACGACGTATTGGAAAAGCATTCATGCATTAAAATGTTACTTCAACACATTATTTTTAATCATTGTATACAATCATAAAAATCATAATAAATCAGCGTTCTATCTGTATTTGCATTTATTTCAACTCCTTTAAATTAACAGGCGTAACACCTACTTTTTTACAAACCGCTGCAGCGCCCTTGTTGGCAAACTGGGCAATTTCTTTCATACTATATTTTTGAACAAAGGCGAGTGAGGCAATGCTTATTACGGTATCGCCGGCGCCTGAAACATCAGCAGCTTTTATTTGTTTGCCGGGCACTATAAACGAATTTCCGTCTTTGGTAAAACAGAAAATGCCATTGCCGCCAAGGGTAACCATCAGATTTTTAAAGCGGTTTTTACGCCTTAGTTCTTCGGCCCCGCTGCGCAGGCTTTCGTAGCTTTTAGGATTAATGCGATAGCCTATGGCCTCAGAAAATTCTCTTAAATTCGGTTTAAAGAGGTCTACGTTCTGGTAATCGAAAAAGTTCCTCTCTTTGGGGTCGACAGATACGGGAATTCCGTTTTTGGTGGCCAGCAACAATACCTGTTTTATAAAGTATTTGGTAAGCACGCCCTTGTTGTAATCCTGCATAATAATCATATCCACCTTCTCGGCGGCCATGATGTGTTTGAACTCTTTTATAAGCAGGTTTTCCTGGCTGTCTTCAAGGTCTTCTACATCTTCCTCATCAAAGCGCACCACCTGTTTGTCTTCGTCAAACACCCGGGTTTTTAAAGTGGTAACCCTGCCCTTGTGTTGTATAACGTGGTTATTACGCACACCCAAAGACTTTAACATAGCCATCAGCGAATTGCCAGTGGCATCGCGGCCAATCATCGATAATAAAATGGGATTGGCTCCAAGTTCTAAAATATTGAGCGCCACATTTGCAGCTCCGCCGGGGCGCGATTCTTTGGTAAGTATTTCAACAACCGGCACCGGGGCTTCGGGCGAAATCCGGTTCACTTCCCCAAACAAATAAAAGTCAACCATTACATCGCCTATTATCAGAATATTGAGGCCTGTGAAGTCCAGTTTTGATAGCATCCCTTATTTTAAGTTTCTTCCGCTTATAAACGGAAATGGTTATTAAGAATAATACAGCGCCACAAAGGCAGTAAGAAGCTGCTTAAAATTAAATCCAAATGCAATTTAGCACAAAGAGCACAAAGGAAATATCCAATACAAAGGCCACAAAGAGTATATTTTTTGGTGTTCTTTGTATTGAACTTTGTGCTCTTTGTGATAACATGTATTTCTTTTCTTAAATTTTAAATAGCTTCTTAGTGGCAAAATCCATTTTTATTTAAACCAGCTTTGCAAAAGCTTCCTTCATTCGCTTGCAGGCCTCGCGCAATTTCTCTTCAGAGGTAGCGTAACTGAGGCGGATACAATTTTTATCGCCGAATGATTCGCCGCTTACCATAGCTACATTGGCCTCGCGCAGTAAATACAACGAAATATCTTCGGGTGTATTTAAAGCGATTCCATTATAACTTTTGCCAAAATATGCACTTACATCGGGGAAAAAGTAAAACGCGCCCTCAGGTAAATTCACTTTCAATCCCGGAATTTCTTTCAACAGGCCATAAACTATATCCCTCCTCTTTTTAAACTCGGCTACCATTTTGAAGCTTGGTTCAAGGTCTGAAAGCAGGGCCGCTTCGCCGGCCTTTTGGGCAACAGAACAGGTGCCTGAGGTTATCTGGCCCTGCATCTTATCGCAGGCCCTGGCAATCCAGGCGGGGGCGCCAATGTAACCTAAACGCCAGCCGGTCATCGCAAATCCTTTGCTGAATCCGTTTACAGTAATTACCTGGCCTTTAATGTCTGAAAACTCAGCCAGGCTGTGGTGGCGTTCGCCGGTAAAATTGATGTATTCATAAATCTCATCGCACAAAGCAAAAACGTTAGGGTGCCTTTTTAAAACCTGTGCAATGGCCTCTAATTCGGCACGGCTGTAAACCGAGCCGGTAGGGTTACAAGGCGATGAGAAAATAATAAGCTTGGTTTTAGGCGTAATATGCGCTTCTAACTGCGCTGCTGTAACTTTAAAATTAGTATCAATAGTTGAAGGGATTTCAACGCACTTGCCTTCTGCCAGTTCTGCAATGGCTGCATAGCTAACCCAGTATGGGGCTGGCAAAAGCACTTCATCGCCGGGGTTAATTAAACTCAATACCACATTGGCAATAGACTGTTTGGCTCCTGTTGAAACCACTATTTCATCGGGGCTGTAGTCAAGGTTATTATCGCGCTTAAATTTGAGCGAAATTGCTTTGCGCAGTTCGGCATAGCCCGGTACAGGGGTATATTTGGTAAAGCCTTTGTCAATTGCATCTTTAGCCGCATCCTTTATATGCTTCGGGGTATCAAAATCAGGCTCGCCTAAGCTCAGGTCAATGATATCGTGGCCATGCGCTTTAAGTTCGCGGCTCATTTTCGACATCTTAATAGTTGCCGACTCCTGCATTTGGTTAATGCGGTCTGAAAGTTGGTTCATTGTGGCTTGTGCTTGTGTCATTTTAAAAAAATTAATATCTATTGATTGTAAGCTAAATTGTCGTTCATCGTAAAAGTGGTTGGCGGGGACGCCGAACCACTAACCCGCTGTACTAACATTTCGCACGCGAAAATAGCGTTGTACTGAAATTTGGACCTAAATATTTTCAGGAAGTAATTAACAAATGGAGAGAGGTTTTTCAACGAAGGCATCATGCAGGTAAAAAAATCACAGTTTCGCCCTCAAATAAATGCGGATAGTGGGCCTGTAGTTCTTGTACAAACAGGTTATAAGGCAAATCGTCGAACTGGCCATATTCGTGCAGGTATTCCATGTACTTTTTTCCATCAGCGTATTCATGGAAAATAGAGTCGTGTTCTCCATCAAATTCAAGTGGGGCCACATTAAATTTTTCGCAAAGCGATTTATTAAATGCGGGGGTACATTTTACCCACTTTCCGTTTAGCCAAAACTCGTTATAACCATGAAAAACAAACTTATCTGACCTTAGCATTTCAATAAACTTCTGGGTTGAAAGGTGGTTTTTGACAATAGAAAAGCCCAAACGCGAAGGTATTTTATGCACCCTGCCAACAGCAGCCAGTAACAATGATTTTTCAACACAATAGCCCCTGCCTTTCTCCAGGGTATGGCTTGCCGAAATTGCATCGGGCCGAAGAATAATGTTGTGGGGGTCGTACAATATGCCATCTCTTACCCCATAATACAGGTCAACGGCTTTTTGAGCATCAGTTCTATGCGCGCTGGTAAGCAAATTGGCATATTCTATTACGTCCCGGTTATCCGAATCAATAAAGCGCGTTGGGCGCAGATAAATATCAAAGTTCAATGTGTTCAGGTGTTTAGGTGGTCAGGTGTTCAGGTGCGCAAGTAAAACTGCTATACCTTTTCCTTAACACTGTTCGTTACTATTTTTTACAACAGGCTTTCATTTCTTTTCCATCGCCTTTGCAACAGGCGGGCATTTCTTTTGCGTTGCCCATGCTGCAGCCTTTCATCCCGGCATCACATTTAGCCATTCCACCGCACATTTTAGCGCACTCATCCTTAGTCATAATACACTTGCCGCGGTCTTTACAAAGCTTTTCGCAGGATTCTTTGCCCATCATTTTCTCGCAAACCGCGCGGTCAAGTACTACGCTGTCGCCTGTCATTTTACAGCCGCCCATCATTGGGCAAGTGCTGTCGCCGGGCATTCCGAAGCAATGCATGCCACCCATGTTGCCGCCGTCATGCATGTCGCCCATTGAGCAGCCCCCATGCAAATCACCACGATGCATACCACAATGTTCAAAATGGTGGTGGCGCATTCTGAAATGATGAATGCCATGGTGTATTACTGCGGCTGTAGATAGCAGCGAAAGCACTATTATCAGCCATGCAAAAAATTTAAAAATTCCGCCCAGGTATTCGCGGTTTACTTTAATCAGTAAATAAACACCCGCCGCCAGGGCCAGGATAGAAAAAGGAAGTGCTATCATTTAGGTTAGGTTTTTGCGGTGCAAAGATAAAAGGCTTTTTGGCAATTTGATTTTCTGTTAATTTGCGGGCGAATAGGTGTTCAAGTGCGCAGGTGTTCAGGTGTTTAAGTGCCCATATATTATGGTTTTCGGGTTGTTGAAATGATGAAAGCCGGTTTCTGAATCCGAAGGATAAAACATGGAAAACGTAACCTGCTACACAAGCAAAATACCTGAACACATGAACACCTGAACACTTGAACACATAGACAAACCCTTAAAAATACACGCAAAATGACCCTAGAAGAAGAAAAAATGAAATTCCGGTTCAAAATGAAGCTGGATATACGGTGGAGCGATATGGATGAAATGCGACACGTAAACAATGCAGTATACCTTACGTACTTTGAGCAGGCCCGGGTATATTATTTTCATGAAAGCTGTAGGTGGGACTGGAACGCCATTGGCGCCATATTAGCCAATGCCCATGTAGATTACCTGAGGCCTGTGGTTTTTCCGAATCCTACCTATGTTTATGTGCGCACCTCAAAACTGGGCAACAAAAGTTTTGAGGTTCAATACCTGATTACCAGCGTTGTAAACGGGGTTGAGGAATTAACAACCACAGGGCATACAACCATGGTTATGTTTGATTATAAAACAAATGCCTCGGTAGTTATGCCTGAAGATTTAAAAGAGCGCCTGAAGGACTACGAAATTTTAAAACCATAGAGTCCTCATCCTAAATCCTTCTCCGAAGGAGAAGGATTTGAAGCCCTCTCCTTCGGAGAGGGTTTGGGTGAGGAGGCTGTTGGCATTTAGCTTATTTAAAAGATTTCAAAAAACATTGATTGTGTTAATACAGATTAACCCTTATAATATTGATGCCCGGCTGATTTTACAGGTTGTAAACTGTTTAAAGCAGGGTGGTGTAATTATATATCCAACCGATACCGTTTACACTTTGGGGTGTTCACTTACAAACCGCCAGGCTTATGAAAAAGTTTGTAAACTAAAAAACGTTAAGCCAAACAAAGCTAATTTCTCAATTGTCTGTTACGACCTTAGCCATATTACCGACTTCACCATTAATGTGCCTACGGCAGTTTACAAAATGATGAAACGCGCGCTACCCGGGCCTTATACTTTCATTTTAAACGGCAATCACTCTCTTAGTAAAATATATGGGTACAATAAAAAGACTATTGGTATCCGGGTACCTGATAATAATATAGCCCGTATTATTGTTGAAAGCCTGGGGGCACCCATACTATCTGCTTCAATAAAGAATGAAGATACTGTCCTTGAGTACATCACTGACCCCAATGACATTTATGAGCTATACCAAAACCAGGTGGATATTGTAATTGACGGCGGGCCAGGGGGAAATATCCCCTCAACCATTATAGATTACACAGGCCCCGAACCCTTGCTTATACGCGAAGGGGCCGGGGCCAATATAGTTTAATTAAGTTTAAGTGGTTCCTGAACTCAGTCCAGTACCCTTCTTCCCTGTATAATATTCAGTAGTACAACTACCACCGCAATTACCAGCAGAATATGAATAATGCCTCCTGCCCCGTAGCCTACAAAGCCGATTAACCAGCCAATAACAAGCAAAACGGCAATAATATAAAGTATCGATCTCATGGTTTAAGGTTTTAAGTTTTAAGCAAATTTGTGTCTAGTTCTTTTTCTTCAAATCGTTTCCAAAATCCCGGAAAGCATTGTGCAGTCTATCTTCATCGTGGTTGAATTTTAGTTTGAATGCTGTCCAATCCGAAGGCCCTTTTTCGTAACCATATAGCTCGCTTCTTAAATCTGCATTTTGCTTTTCGAGATTATCAATTTTTTGACGGCGCATATCATCCATCGGCGATTTGCCCGGTTGCGCGAGCTTAGCCCTTAGATTGGCAATCTGTTTTTCGTTATCCGCTATTTTTATTTCAGCATTCCTTTTAAATGCCGGGTACTCAGCATTAACCTGTTGCTGCTTTGCATTTTGCAATTCTTCTTTAGCCGCAGTTACGTTGGTTTCTGCCATTTCCTGCTTTGGGGCTGATGGCCCGCAGCCTGCAAGCGCTGTTCCTGTCATCATTACTGTTACAGCCAGCGTGTATATTGTCTTTTTCATTTTGTTTTATTTAACCGGGTTATACTTCTTTTAAAAAGCCATTAAACAATACAGAACAGCGTATCCGTTATCCTGTATTGTCTTAAATGGCCATTATTACAATGCTGAAATAAGCTTATTCAATTCTTCTTTGGTTTTGCCCAGCTTTTTTTGAAGTCTTCCAAGCATTTCGTCTTTCTTTCCTTCCTTGAAAGTCAAATCATCATCTGTTAACGTTGCAAATTGTTGTTTCAGTTTGCCTTTCTGTTCGTTCCAGTTTCCTTTTAGTTCGGTAGTGTTCATTTTTCCTGTTTTAATGTGAAAGAACTTTCACCTTACAAAGATGATTCTGTCGCCTGCTGAAACCGTTACATAATAAAGGATAAGAGTTACATCATTCACACATATTGTTGTGCAAGATGATATTATAGGGTGCAAACCAAATTGTCGTTGTCCGGCAGGAATTCCGGTTGGCGGGGATGCCACAGGTGTTCGGAAGAAATTAATGGCTAAAGCCAATACATTCAATTTCATAATCCCCGCTCTGAAGAACGGGGCAAAAAATGTTGCCCCGACTTTCAAGTCGGGGGTTATGAAAATAGCA